>Ga0209039_10001668_pt1 | contig 20194 bp, 21 predicted proteins | sample BogFormECP12_OM1_FD_188238 | JGI IMG/M metagenome (GOLD analysis project Ga0209039, IMG submission 188238) | Bog forest soil microbial communities from Calvert Island, British Columbia, Canada - ECP12_OM1 (SPAdes) (version 2) | ecosystem: Environmental > Aquatic > Freshwater > Wetlands > Bog ...
TTCCTTTTTTTGCGACCCACATTAGTGGGAGAATTGACGCGTAGTACCACTCGCCTCTCCGAAGAGCAGTTCCTGCTGCGGACACGCCCACCCCCTGAGGCGACAACGCTCAGTCTCCAATAGTCAAACGTTTACTTCAGCCCAGAACATTTCACGTTTTGAGGTTCACTATGCAACGCAATCGCTCTTTCGCCGATGCATCGCCAGCGCTGAGTCTTGTTCCCATTCGTACCAGCCGTGCGATGCAGAGATCGTTCACCCTCACGCTGCTCTTGCTGCTGGCTGCAGGTTTGCTTTGCAGCACAGCGGCCAGAGCAGAGGATACCCTTACCACCGCACCCGCGGTGACCATCACGCCCACCGTTGGACCGCCCACGACCCAAGTTTTGGTTTCGGGCTTCGGTTTCGATCCCTACGCCACGGTTGACATCTACTTCGACATAACCCACTTGGCCCAGACGACCACCAATGCGGCGGGAGCCTTTGGCGGAGGGGGATCCTTCCAGGGCGGTATCCCTGTGCAGGCGCCGGCTTCCGCGATTCCCGGAGACCACTGGATCACGGCGCTGGAGCGCTCCGGGCAGAAGTTGGCGCGGAAATCCTTCCTGGTACGGACGGACTGGGCGCAGTTTCTCTTTGGGCCCGACCACCCGGGCTGGAACCCCTACGAGAATGTTCTAAGCGCGGCCAACGTGGGAGGCCTGGGCCTGCGCTGGAGTTTCCAGACAGGTGGCATAGTCTCTTCTTCGCCGGCGGTGGCTACTGGCATGGTGTATGTCGGCTCCGGGGACAAGAACCTATACGCCCTGAACGCCAGTACGGGCATGCTGCTATGGCAATACACGACCGGGGGGGCGGTCGGTGACCCAGCCGTGGCCAACGGCGTGGTTTATGTGAACTCCGATGACAAGAACCTATACGCATTGAACGCCAGTACGGGCGGACTGCTGTGGCAGTACACGACCGGAGGGGTCTTTTTTTCGCCCACAGTGGCCAACGGCGTAGTGTACTTCGGATCCGAGGACGGGAACTTGTATGCCCTGAACGCCAGCACCGGAGCACTCCTGTGGAAGTACCCGACGGCGGAAGGGGTCGGTTCAGCCGCGGTGGGCAACGGCGTGGTGTACTTTGGCGCCGCCGATCCCAACAACTGGAATGGGGGGACTGTCTTTGCCCTGAACGCCAACACAGGCGCTCTCGTGTGGAAGACCTTCGTGGCGGAAGGCCAGGGCGGAAGCGCCGACTTCTCTACGCCGTCGTTAGGCGTGGCCGGTGTGTTGGTCTCTGTTAGCACCTCATCCCAGCAGGTGTGGTATGGTACTCTGTTTTGCCTTAACCCCGTCAAGGGAGGCATCAACTGGTCACGCGGCCTTGGAGGTCCGGCTTCTTCGCCGGCGGGTGGGGTCATCCCGATCTATGTCGGGGCCTCAGGTGTCTACTTGCCCCATGGACAGCCCCCTACAATGTACGCCTTGGGCTTTGGCGGCGGACTCTTCTGGCAGTACACACCGAACGGCAACATCGAATCTTCGCCGGCGGTGGCCAACGGGGTGGTGTACTTCGGGGACGATGACTTCAATCTGTACGCTCTGAACGCCAGCACCGGAGAACTCCTGTGGAATTACACCACCGGGGGCGCAGTCGTATCTTCGCCGGCAGTAGTCAATGGAGTGGTGTACGTCGGGTCCTATGATGGAAACATCTACGCTTTCGGTCTGACCGGCGGTTTGTAATCCAATGAATTCGCCCCGCCGGAGCGACCGGATACGAATTAGCTGCGCCCCGAGTGGAAGCTCCAGCCGAGCACACCTGTAACCGGAGTGCCCAGCGATTCCGAAGTTGAGTAGCGCAAACGCTGGGCAAAGGAGGGAGCATTCAGAAGCCAAAAACTTGACGTGCAGGAGGTGAACTATGCAACGCAATCGCTCTTTCGCCGGTGGCGGGTGGCCCATGTCTGCCGCCCATTTATATATGGCTTTGGATTTGCCGCCAATCCAGTAGCGCGGGTGCCCCAGATCTCGCGCTTTTTCGAGATCTGGGTGGGTACGACGTAAGACGGATGATTCCCCGGGTCTCGAGAGCGCGAGACCCGGGCCACCCGACCAATTCGCAAAAGCCGAATGAGTCGGCACCCGTTTGTTGGAACCTTTTCGCCGGCTTTGCGTACCTGCTTGAGGAGGAAACCCATGCGAACCCTTACGCTTCTGATCTGCCTGCTTGCGACCGCGGCCGTCGCCGTGTCCCAAAACAAGCCAGCCGCCGCCCCTTCCCAGGACAATCCGTTCAGCACATTCAACAAGTTCGCGTACGCACACGAGAAGGATATCCTGTTGCGCTCAGCCGAAAAAATGCCCGAGGAGAATTACAACTTCAAGCCCATCGACACGGTCCGCAGCTACGGTCAGATCGTTGGACACGTGGCCGATGCTCAGTACCTGTTTTGTTCGATCGCGCTCGGCGAGAAAAATCCCGCCCCGAAGATTGAGCAGACCAAGACCTCGAAGGCCGATCTACTCGCAGCTCTCAAAGACGCCTTCGCTTACTGCGACAAGGCCTACAACGGCATGACGGATGCGTCTGCTACTCAAATGGTAAAGCTCTTCGATTTCGACGCACCAAAGCTGGGCGTGCTGACGGTCAACAACATGCACAATATGGAACACTACGGCAATCTCGTTACCTACATGCGGATGAAGGGCGTCGTTCCTCCCACGAGTGAGCCGGCGTCCCAGCCACAGCCGAAGAAATAATGCGGCATAATTCGGACAGGGATCGCCGATGGCAGGGTCTGGAAACAAGTGGGCGGTCGGCAGCGGGAACCACTGTCCCACGACGGTAGCGTCGCTGGCAGTGGGCGCGGCGTTCTTCACCTTATGGTTTTGGCTGCTGCCCGGATGGCTCGGTTTCCGCGTGGAAGCCGCTGGCGCGGCGCCTTGGAGATGGCTGGCGGCGGTTCCGTCAGTGCTGGGGTTCGCCGTGGCCCTGCGCTGCGTGTGGGACTTCGGGTGGACGGGACGCGGCACACCCGCGCCGATTGCTCCGCCGCAGCGGTTGGTGGTAGTGGGGTTCTATCGCTACGTGAGAAACCCCATGTATTTGGGCTTCGCAGCCGGGTGGATTGGGCTGTGGGTGGTCTTCGGACACGCTAATCCGACGCTGATCGCTGCCGTTGCGGCGGTCTCCCTCGGAGTGCATCTGTTTGTGGTCTTCTATGAGGAGCCGACCTTGCGCAAGAAGTTCGGCGCGGACTACGACGACTATTGCCAACACGTGGGTCGCTGGTGGCCGCGTCTGCGAGGTTGGGAGAAGAAGCGATAGCTGCGATGTGCGGAATCCGAGAAGAAAATCGAGACTCTACACAGCCACTGCCGCGTTGATCTCCACCTTCATCTGCGGAGGGTGCAGCAACGTGTTGTGGATCAAGCAGCGATGCACCGCTTCCTCGACACCTCTTAAGTGGTGATCGTCGAGTTCTCCGGGAGCGTCGACTTCGATTTTGAAGTTGTCCAGCCGGAACGGCGCTTTGACTTTCTCGGCCGTGACTCGAACTTTCGTCGCTTTCGATGAAAGCTTGTTGCGCTTCAGATAGTCCACCGCGTAATACGCGGCGCACGAACCCAATGCCGCGAGCAGTAACTCCGGAGGTGTCATGCCTTCGTCGTAGCCATTGTTCTCTGCCGGCTGATCGCAAATCAGCGTGTGCTGCCGTGCCTTGATTTCGAACTGCACTTCCCCGAGATGCTCAATAAGAACTTCCATGATGCCTCCTGATCTGTCATTAAGATTGCCGCGAATCCGTAGTAGTGTTTATCAGCGGAACCAGTGCTGCATCCATGTAGCGGCGCATGTTGGCCCGGGCGCGGTGCAACCGGGACTTCATGGCTGCCAGGGTAATGTTGAGCTTCACAGCTGTTTCCTCTCCGCCTAATTCCTCGACATCGCGCAGCACATAGACCTCACGCTCAGCCTCCGGCAACGACTCGATCGCCCGTTGCAGGAGTGCCTTCATCTGGCTACGGGCGGCTTGCGTCTCTACTGACGGCCGGTCGGCAGCCAACTCCGCACCTTCTTCTTCCATCTCAGAGAGCTGCATGAGGGGCAATAGCGCTTCGCGTTCCTTCAGTTGCCAGCACACCCGCCGCCCAATCTGTGCCAGCCATGAACGAAACGCATTCGCTTCACGTAGCTGGGCGAGGCTGCGATAAGCTTTCAGCAGCGCCTCGATCAGCACATCCTCAGCATCTTCGCGGTTTCCGCACGCGCGAAGGAGTTGGCGATACACGGCGTCCTTGTGCTCGTTGGCAAGCGCTTCGAAGTCCATACATCAATTTTGTCACGCCGCGGGGCGATCATGCGCAGCAATTCGCGTCCGGCGATCGTTCCGGTTTCAGTTCGGTTTTCCGCGCCGAGTTCCACCGCATCTTCGCCAGCAGAATCGCCATACCGCAGATGTTGGTGACTCCGGCGAAGGTAAGCCCTGCACCGGCTAGCATGGCCAGATAAACCCATTTTGCGTTGATCAAGACTGACAGCAGCGTTCCAGCGAGCACGACCAACCCGGCGATGAGCCGCACCTGGCGCTCCAGGGTCCATCGGCAAGGCGCACACGCGACGAGTGGATAGCCAGCGTTTCTCCATGCGCGCGTACCACCTTCGAGCAGCGTCACTTCGCGCTGTTTGCCAAGCCAGCCAGCAACAATCTCTGCGCGCTTGCCACTCTCACAGATCAATACCAGCGGACCCGGCGGCAGGTCTTCCATGCGCGATTCAATCTGCTCCATGGGTATGTTCACTGCGCCGGGAACGTGCCCAGTCGCAAATTCAGCGGCGGAGCGCACGTCAAGCGCCTGTAAAGGCGCACAGTCGCCCAACGTTTTGCGGAAGCTTGCAGCCCGGATGGTTGCCGTCATTCTTTCCCTCTATATGGGAAGAGCGGAACCTTGAACAAAAGGATTCGGGCGGGCAGAGTTTTTGTGATTGGCTACTTCTTGTAGATCACCTTGCCGGCTCGAATCGTGTATTCCACCTTGGCGAAATTGCGAACGTCGGTTGCGGGATCGGCGGCGAGGACGACGAGATCGGCGTCATATCCGTTGACTACTTTGCCCGTCCTCCCGGCCTTGAAGAAGGTCGCCGGATTCGTTGTCAGTGACGCCAGAATGTCGCGCCAGTTCATTCCAGCGCGGGCCATGTAGTCGTACTCGCTGGTGGTGTCGTAGAGCTGGGTGTAGCCCACATCGGTGCCGAACAAGATGGTGCCGCCTTTATCGAAGTAACTCTTGAGTTCGGCCACCGCTGATTTCAGAATGCCGGACTTGTTGGCGTCGCTACCGCCTTCCTTGCGCACTTCGTCGGGAAACAGAGAGAGCGTGGGAATGAGCGCTACGTTGCTCTCCTTCATGCGCTGCAACTCATCGGGCGTCCAGCCGTCTTCCATGGGAATGGTGTGCGCCAGGATGTCCACACCGCCCGCCAGGGCGTTGTCGGTGCCGACATGGTTTGAGGGATGGGCGAAGACCGGCTTCCCCGCTGCATGCGCAACTTCGACGGCGGCGCGAACAACATCGACCGGCATCGGCGTCACTTTACCGTGGCCCATGATGGCGCCGGTGAAGAGCTTGATGCCATCGCCGCCCATCGCCAGCGACTGTTTGGCAAGCCGGGCGGCGTCGGCGGGCGTGGCGGCTTCGAATGGCCTTAATTGCGATGCCAGATCTTTGGGTATGTAAAACGGTATGCCGTCCTTGGGAAAAATCGATCCGGCGGTAGTGTAGATCTTCGGACCGGCGATCTCTCCGCTCTCCACACGGCGGCGCAGAGCAAGAGTATCTTGCGGGAACGAGCCAATATCGAAAACAGTAGTGTCACCCCACTTGGTGAGCATGGTCTGCATGTGCTCTTCGAGCTTGGCCGCCGGAGCCGTGGGCGCGTCTTTCCAAGCGTCTTCGGTGAAGTGCACATGGCTGTTCCAGAAGCCTGCAGTGATGACGCGTCCGGCACACTCGACGATGAAGGCCGATTTCGGGATCTCTATGTCATCCCGCTCGGCAACGGCGGCAATCTTGCCCTCATGGATTAGAACGACGGCGTTCTTGATCGGCGCAGCTTGAGGAGTGGGGTAAACCTTGCCGCCGACGAGCGCCAGATCGCCAGAAGAATCTGCGGGCGCCGAACGCGCAGCAACCGCCAGCATCACCAGCAGCAGCACGACCACAAAAGCAATCAGCCAGGCAAACATCCCCGAGCTGCGTCGTTGCGGCTGCATGATTGCTACTACGAAATCGGGATGAGATTGGTTCACCAATGTTGTTTACTTGTGGCGCGGATGAAGCGTGTGTGTGTGAACTGTGTCGTCGCTAAAGGGATGCAGTTGATGTTACCGCCTTGCTGAATGAGATCTTGCTACAAATAGAACATTCGAATATTCTGCTTGTGCTTTTCAATAAGCAGGAGCCCACCCATGGCAGTAATAGACGATGTCCGTCGCCTAAGCCAGCTCGACTTTCTGTTTCTAGGCCAGCAGTTCGCAAACTCCCAGCTCGGTACGCAACAGACCACATGGTACAAAGGACGCCTCCAGCAGGCCAATGACGGAGCATGGATATTTCGCTCTATCAGCGCCGACGGAACTGTGGTTGGGGTCCAACTCGGCAGCGTAACTGGATCGTGGACGTCTTCGGAGAGTGTGGGTGGAGGAATTCAAGTTCAGGTTCCAGTCTCCCCCGGTCTCGGCGCCGGCTTCGTCTTTACCATAACGTTCATTCTGACGCAGAGCCTGCCGCAGGAGCTGACATAGCAGAGCAGTCCGGGCCCCATTGACTTGCGCTGGCTAGCGTCAACAACCCGTTCAAAACGCCCAGCGCAGCAGCGTGGCTCCTGAAGTGAATCCCGCGCCCACGGCGGCCAGCAGCACCAGATCGCCCTTCTTGAGCTTCCCTTCTTCAATCGCGGTCTGCATGGCGAGGGGAATGGTTCCGGCAGTGGTATTTCCGTAGCGGTCAATATTGATGATGACTTTCTCTTTCGGCATCTTCAGGCGATCAGCGGTGGCATTGATGATGCGCAAGTTGGCCTGGTGCGCGATGAAGCAATCGATGTCGGCACCGGTGAGGCCATTCTTCTGCAAAAGGCGCGCGGTCATCTCCGCCATTTTCTTCACCGCATACTTGAATACTTGCTGTCCATCTTGATGAATATAATGCAGTTTCTTGTCAACCGTCTCGTGCGAGGCAGGGTTCAAACTTCCGCCGCCGGGCATGTTGAGGTATTGGCCGCCCGCGCCCTCCACCTGAGCCACGTAATCGATAATGCCGTCTTCCCCTTCTTCGGCCGGTTCGAGCAAAACCGCGCCTGCGCCGTCACCGAAGATGATGCAGACGGCGCGATCAGTGTAGTCGGTCATGGAGGAGTTTACATCGGAGCCGATCACCAGCACCTTCTTGTGTCGTCCAGACTCGATGAACTGGATACCTGTGTCGAGCGCGTAGAGGAAGCCCGAGCATCCGGCCGACAGGTCGAAACCCCAGGTGCGCGCGATGCCGAGCTTGTCCTGCACCAGGCAAGCAGTGGAGGGGTACATCATGTCGGGGGTAACGGTGCCGACGATGATCACGTCAATCTGCTGGAGATCGAGAGGGTGGGATTCGACGAGTTTCTTGACGGCTTCCACGGCAAGATCGCTCGCCGCGACGCCCTTGTCGACGAGGTGGCGCTCGCGAATTCCGGTGCGCTCCAGGATCCACTGGTCGGTCGTGTCCACCATTTTTTCCAGGTCTTTATTGGAGAGGACGCGAGGCGGGACGTAGGTCCCCAAGGCAGTGATCTTGGCACGAATGGGTTTCGGCAATAGCGTCCTCCGGGAAGACGAGCAATGAATGCGAATTCATTTTCAACGATGTGGGCGGGAAAGTCTATGTGAACAAGAGGTGCTAGGGGAAATGCCGTAAGGCGCTTCGCTGTCTGCAAAGGCGGTGCCATATCTAAGGCGAGAGAGTAGAATCGTCCCATGAGTAGCATCCAGCTGCTGATCGCCGTCGGCTTACCCATGCTGGCCCTTGCTTTCGGCTTGTACCTAAACGACCGGCGTTTCGAGGCAATCAGCACACGCATCGACGATTTGCGCACTGATCTTGGCGGACGCATCACCAGGGTCGAGACTTCTGTAGACAATCTCACCGGCAAGCTGGTCGAGTTGGATAACCGAGTCATTAAGATCGAAATGAAACTCGGCATCGGGTAAGCTCTGGCAAGCCTCCCAGCGAAAAAAGCCAGGCGCCAGTTGACCGCTGCACACGCACTGGCTTGCTACCGTTGCTTCCTTCCGGACCTGGCGGGTTTCACAAGATTGCGTTGCGCGGGACCAGCGCCCGACTAGTCAATATAACATCTCGTTTCGGCGCGGTGGCGGCGGCAGGAAGCATGCACAATTGCGCTTCTGGGTGGTGTCCTAAAGTTGCGTTGCTCGCCTTAACGGCCGAACCAAATCACATTCGACATTGCTTTCATGCGTGGGCGTCCTATCCCCGCCACTTGTTGACATACGGCAACACGAACAAGTACAGGCCGGTGAGCAAGAACAAGGCAAGTATGGCCACTGCCGATAGGCCCAGCCTGTTGTTGTACTTCCCCTGTACCACAGTAACGCCGTTGATGATGACGGCCACTGTGAAGACTATGGACAGCCAGCGGTGGGTCTGCCGAATCCATTTGCTCCAGTTCAATTGAACCTCCTCCGCGAGCAACGCAACTTTAGGACACTACCCGCTTCGGCGCCCTTCGGGAAGCTGCCGGATACGATGATAAAATGAAAAGATTGCATGCAGCCGAAAATTGATTCTGTAGCCGTGCTGGACGCTCCCACAAACGAAGCAAGCGCCGCTCCTGCTCCCACGAGAATCGGCTTTGTGAGCCTGGGTTGTCCTAAGAACCTGGTGGACAGTGAGGTCATGATGGGTCTGCTCGCGGCGGGTGGAGCGCAGATTACGCCGCGCGCTGAAGACGCGGACATCATCGTAGTCAATACTTGCTCGTTTATCGATTCGGCGAAGCAGGAGTCGGTGGATACTATCCTGGAGATGGCCCAGCACAAGGCCGCCGGACGGGCGCAGAAGCTGATTGTCGCCGGCTGCCTGGTCGAGCGTTACCGCAACGAGATTCGGAAGAACATCCCCGAAGTGGACGCGGTCGTGGGTACGGGCGAACTGCACGAGATTCTGAACGCTGCCGGAATTGAACCGAGGCAAGCTGTTGATTCACCGTTCGTCATCCTGAGTGGGCGTTCTGAAGGCGACGTTCGCGAGGCCGCTGGCCGTTTTTCGAAGGAGTCGTGGGACGGAGCCATCGCCGACCTGCCCAACTATCTCTACGACGAAAACACGCCGCGCTTGCTGGCGACGCCGAAGTATTCGGCCTACATCAAGATTGCGGAGGGCTGTGATCATCCCTGCTCGTTCTGCATCATTCCGCAGTTGCGCGGTAAGTTCCGGTCGCGGCGATTCGAGTCGGTTATCGCCGAGGCGCAACGCCTGAACCAGCAAGGCGTGCGTGAGATCACGCTGATCGGGCAGGACACGACCTGCTATGGTGAGGACCTCGGCTTGAAGGACGGCTTGGCCCTTCTGCTGGAGCGGCTGGCGCAGATCGACGAGTTGCGCTGGGTGCGGTTCCTCTACGCCTATCCCAATAAGATTACTGGCAAGTTGCTGGAGACGATCGCCGCGCATGAGAAGATTTGCTCCTACATCGATGTGCCGTTGCAGCACGCATCGCCGGCTGTTCTGAAGCGCATGAAGCGGGGAGCGGGCGCGGACATCTTCCTACACTCGATTGAGAAGATGCGTCGCCAAATCCCGGGTCTTACGCTGAGGACGTCGTTTGTCGTTGGTTTTCCAGGAGAGACCGAACAGGACTTCGAGCAGCTCTGCCAGTTTGTGCGCGAGGCTCAGTTCGACTGGCTCGGCGTCTTCGGTTATTCGGACGAAGAAGGCGCGAAGGCGTTTGACCTGGACGACAAAGTTCCACCGAGCCAGATAGAACGCCGGCGCAAGAGACTGATGTCAATACAGAAGCAGATCAGCCGCAAGAAGAAGCGAGCGCTGGTTGGACAGCAGTTCGATTTGCTTCTGGAAGGGCCTTCAGCGGAGACCGAACTGCTGTGGGAGGGCCGGACCGCCATGCATGCTCCCGAAATTGACGGCACGGTTTACGTAAACGACTTCGGCAATCGCGAAGACGTGGTGGAGGGTGAGTTCTACCGCTGCGAGATCACCGAAGCGCATGACTACGATTTGGTGGCGCGGATCGTGTAACAGTTGCCAGTAGCCAGTGGTCAGTAGCCAACGCTGGATTGGGGTTGGACTCAACCCATCCACTTGAGAAAGACAGAGAATCAAGTGCAGGGTGTTTGCTGACTTCTGACAACTGGCAACTGACAACTGACAACTGATCCATGAAGCGACGCGTCCGCAGCTTACGTTGTCCGACCTGCAGAAAGATTGTGCTGGCTGCGGACCCCGAGTTCCCTTTCTGCAGTGAGCGCTGCCGCCTGATTGACCTGAGCAAGTGGGCAAGCGGTGGCTATGTCATCTCCAGCCCGCTGAATGATCCGGAGACCGACGATTCCAACTATCCCGAACAGCGCGGCAAGAAATGAACAGGGTCTGATGAGCCAGCCTGCACCCGGGTGGGCGAGTCTGGTTGCAACATTTTTCGGCGTCGGCCGATTGCGCCCTGGACCTGGGACGTGGGGCTCGCTTGCCACCGCGTTACTATGGTGGCTGTTGGCGTCACATCTTCCGACCGCAGGGCGCATGCCGGTTATCCTGCTACTTATCGTCGTTGTAGTGGCCGTCGGGATTCCGGCCTCGACGTTGGAGGCGCGTGGTTGCGGCAAGAAAGATCCGTCTCATGTCGTAATTGACGAAGTGGCGGGGCAACTCGTGACGCTCATCGCGTGTCCCATCGTGTGGCAAGCGCTGCTCGCGGGCTTTATACTTTTTCGTGTATTCGACATTGTGAAGCCGCCGCCGGTGCGCAGCCTCGAGCGGCTTCCTGAAGGAACGGGTATTGTGGTGGATGACCTTGGCGCGGGCCTATACGCGCTGATCGCGCTGCAGCTTCTGCTGTACTTTGGAATTGTGCATTAGAGTCTGAGACTGATGATGGATCGCAAGACGGGCGCAAAGAATGTCAACGGCAAGCCCCACATCGAGGCTATCGATCCCGCGTGCGCTTTGCCGGGCGGCGAGGTGCGTATCACCGGCAGTGGGTTACGGCCCACCGAACTGCGCCGGCCCGCGGTTCAATTCGGCGATGTGGATGGTTCGGTCATCATCAGCTCGGAGCAGTTCATTGTGGCGCGCGTGCCGGAAGGCGCAGCTTCGGGCGAGGTTGTGGTGGCCACCAACGGCCAAAGGAGCAATCCCGGAAAGATAAGGGTCGCTGTGCCCATCGCAGAAAACCTGCATCCGGTTGCGAATCCTGCGGTTGACTCCGAGGGCAATATTTACGTCACGTTCTCGGGTTCGCGCGGGCAAAAAGTCCCGGTCGCCATCTACCGCATTGACACCAACTACAACGTAAAGCCGTTCCTTCACGAGATGATGAACCCGACCGGACTGGCTTTAGACCACGCGGGCACTCTGTACGTATCCTCGCGCTACGACGGCACGGTGTATCGCGTGGCGCAGAACGGAACCATGAGCTCCTACGCCGAGGGCATGGGCATCGCCACCGGCATCGCGTTTGATCCTGCGGGAAACCTTTATGTAGGAGATCGCAGCGGAACAATTTTCAAGATTGGACGCGATCGTGAGATTTTTGTTTTTGCCATGCTGGAGCCAAGTGTGTCGGCCTATCATCTGGCGTTCGGTAAGAATGGGAATCTCTACGTTACTGGCCCGACCACGTCAAGCTTCGATGCCATTCATCAGATCGACCCTCACGGCGAAGTTTCCGTCTTCTACCGCGGCCTTGGCCGTCCGCAGGGCCTTGCGGTGGATGTCGAAGGAAACCTTTACGTTGCAGCGTCGCTCAACGGCCGTCGCGGCATCGTGAAGGTCACACCCAATGGCGACGCGTCGTTGGTGGTATCGGGGCACAACCTGGTCGGACTAGCGTTCGCTCCGGGAGGCACTGCCGTGCTTGCCACCACCAGCGGCGTGCATCACCTCTCATGGGACATTGAAGGCCGGCGGGTGGCGCCGGAAAGCTAACAATTGCACTTGGCAATTGGCAGTTAGCACTTGGTCTTCAGCGAACAGTCTTTTGCCGCCGCGTCGGCCAATCCTTGTATACCCCCCCTTTCTGTGCTAGCCAAATGCCAACTACTAGACTAATTGCCAAATGCTCCCTGCTAGACTGAAACCGTGATCGCGGAAATCATCGCTGTCGGCTCGGAGATGCTCACGCCATCGCGGCAAGACACCAATTCCCTGTTCCTCACCAGCCGCCTCAACGAGCTGGGAATTAGCGTCGCTTTCAAGACCGTAGTTGGCGACAAGCGGGATCACCTGACGTCGGTAGCACGCACGGCAATCGGCCGTTCGGACATTTCCATCTTCATGGGCGGACTTGGGCCGACCGAGGATGATCTCACCCGCGAGGCCGTGGCCGATGCGCTGGGCGTTGAGTTGAAGCGGGACCACGAACTTGTCACCGCGATGTACAAGCGCTTTGCCGAACGGCGGCTGCAGATGCCGGACAACAATGCCCGCCAGGCCGACATACTGCAAGGCGCGGCCGTTCTGCCAAACTTCCGGGGGACTGCGCCGGGTCAGTGGCTGGAAACCAAATTTGAGGGCAAGCCGCGAGTTGTGATACTGCTACCCGGACCTCCGCATGAGCTAAAGACTCTTTGGGAGAAGCAATGCCTGCCGCGGCTGCGCGCCCTGGCGCCAGCAGCCGCTATCGCCACCCGCGTACTGAAGACTGCCATGCTGCCCGAATCGGCGGCCGACGCGCGTACTGCCCCGATTTATAAAAAACATCCCGATGTTGAAACCACGGTGCTCTCTCACCAGGGACAGGTCGAGTTCCATTTGCGTGCGACCGCCGCCACCCAGGAAGAAGCACAGGCCGCGGTCGATCTTCTGGCTGGCGAATTGGAGGACGAACTTGGCGACGCAGTCTTTTCGTCAACGGGAGAGTCGCTGGAGGAGATCGTTGGCTATTACCTCCAGATGCGGAATGCCAAGTTGGCCGTTGCCGAGTCGTGCACCGGAGGCATGATCGCCGAACGCATTACGTCGGTGCCCGGAAGCTCACGCTATTTTCTTGGCGGAGCGGTGGTCTACTCCAACGACCTGAAGACGCTGTTCGCCGACATTCCGCCGCTGATGCTCGAAGCTCATGGCGCAGTGAGTAAAGAGGTTGCTGTGGCTTTGGCGGAGAACATTCGCGAGATATGCAATGCCGACATCGGCGTCGGGGTCACGGGTGTCGCGGGTCCCGGCGGAGGCACCGAAGAGAAGCCCGTCGGCCTGGTATGGGTAGCGGTAACTAACGGTCAGAAGCAGGAAGTTGTGCAGCGGCGCTTCCCCGGCGACCGAGAGCGTGTCCGGCGCTGGGCCAGCCAACAGGCACTTGACCTGGTTCGCCGCATCTTAATGTGATACCGCCCTGCCGGGTCTTACAATTCGGTTGGCTCTCACCATTTGTTGTCAATCGGAAAACGACGAGGCCGAGTTCTTATGACCACGACCGCAGCAACGGCTGCACCTTCTCGCGTCGCACTCCTCATTGGAGAAGACGACGAAGTTGAGTCGGCCCTCGCCGGCATCCTCAATCCGGAGGGCTGGCGGATGCAAAAGGCCTCCGGTAATGACGAGGCCTTCGCCCTGGTCAAGTCGGCACCCTTCGATTTGGTTATTACGGGCAGGCATACGTCGGGCCGTGAAGATGTCGCGTTCCTACGCAGAATCCGCGGCGTGCGGCCGCACACGCGCATGATCATTCTGGCCGACGAGAGCACGCCCGCCGACGTAATCGGGTCCATGCGTGAGTATGCCTTTGGATATCTCTCGAAATCGTTCTCCATGGAGTCGTTGGGCGAGATCGTTCAGATGGCCCTGGACTCGCCGGCTTGGGACGATGGCATCGAAATCGTCTCGGCCACGCCGCAGTGGATCAAGCTGCACGTGCGCTGCGAAAGGCAAACCGCTGACCGGGTGCTTTACTTTATGGGCGAAATCGCTGACCTCGACTTGCCGGAGGACGAACGGCGAGACGTGGGCACCGCCTTCCGCGAGATGCTGCTTAACGCCATGGAGCACGGCGGCAACTTTGATCCCACCCAGTACGTCGAAATCTCTTACGTTCGAACCAGTCACATGGTGATGTGCCGTATCAAAGACCCGGGACAGGGTTTTTCGCTCGAAGAGATCCGCCATGCGGCCTTCAACAATCCTCCCGAAGACCCGGCCGCTCATATCGCCGTTCGCGACCAACGGGGCATGCGTCCCGGAGGTTTCGGAGTGATGCTGGCCAAGCACCTGGTGGATGATCTGGTTTACGGCGAGAAGGGCAACGAGGTGCTGCTGGTGAAGTATCTCAAGCCCGCTTGAAACCGGGAGGCTGTAGTGACGTTTGCGCTAACCTCCGAGTCTACTCTGTCAAACTCCGGTATAATTCGTGACCGTAAATCAAACCCAAAACCTAGCGGAGGAGAGATCATGAAGAAGCTGTTTTTTGCTGGACTGCTGATGTTGTTGCTGCTGCCTGCGCTCGCGACAGCGCAAAACCCTTTCGATGGAACCTGGAAATTCGATTTGAGCACGGCTCAATTCCCCAAGAAGCCTGATGTTTTCCTGCTCCAGAACGGCGTGTACGACTGCAAGACTTGCGTGCCGCCAATCAGTGTCAAAGCCGATGGCATGGACCAGAAGGTAACTGGGCATCCGTACTACGACACCCTGAGCGTGAAGGTCGTCGACGACCACAACGTCGAAGAGACCATGAAGAGGAATGGCACCGTCGTGATTACCGAGAAACGGTCGGTCTCGGCTGACGGCGGCACCTTGACGGTACATTGGACCGACAGCGGCCAACCGAGCGGGGGACCACAGAGTGGCACCGACACCTACAAGCGGGTCGACAAGGGGCCGGCGGGCGCGAACATGATCTCCGGTTCCTGGCGCGCCGAGAAGTCAGAAGCCCCGGCGGCCGTGCTCACCTGGACATACAAGGTAAACGGTGAGGAGCTGACCATGACCAATCCGACAGGTCAGTCTTATACCGCCAAGCTGGACGGGACCGACGCTCCCTACAAGGGCGATCCGGGAACCACCAGCGTATCGGTGAAAATGCACGGCAAGGACACGCTGGAGGAGATCGACAAGCGCGATGGCAAGGTCATCGGCATCGGCAAGATGACGGTTTCCGCCGATGGCAAGACCGCGAAGCTCGTCTTCGAAGACAAGCTACATGGAACCGTGACCAAGGGCGAAGCAGTGAAACAGTAGGCTGCCGTGGTTAGAAAGAAGGCCCGGCACGCGCCGGGCTTTACTTGTGCGACGGTATTCAGTTCGCTACTGAGTGACTGTCTTCACTGCGTCGCCGACCTTGAAGTCAGAACCGGATACCGGGGTCCCAACCGCGGAGATGGCATCCACGTCGGTCAGGCGGATCACGCCAACAGGCGACGTCAGGCGACGAATCACCTGGCCGGTTGATGGGTCCTTGATCTCCTTGGTCACCCGCTGCACGGTCAACTGATCACCCACCTTCAAACCGGCCTTGCCGCCGACATTCAGCACGACCTGGCCGCCATCCACGGCGGCAACCAGACCTTCCACCACGACGGTACGGGCTTCCAGTTTGGGGGCGTCGGCGACTAAGCCAGAGCTCATCTGGGTCACCGCCGCGTTGACAGCCTCACCGATGATGGTCTGCTGGAAGTCACTGCTGCCGAAGTCCACAGCGCCGCCGCCCCATCCATGCCAGTTGCCGCCGCCGCCCAACAGTGATGTGCTCTCGCGCGATGACTCGCCTTTGCCATCGGCAACACCCATGATCTCGGCGGTGTCAATATTTACGATGCGGGCGTCCACCACGCAAATGGCCTTACTCTTCTTGTGGCTGAAACCACCGATAGCACCTCCGTACCAGCCGCCGCCGGCACCGCCGACCTTGGTATTCTGGTTCTCACCGCCAAATTGAGTGACGCTACCCACAATGATGGCGTCCACTCCCAGGATTTTTCCCAATTTTGCCGCCGAGTTGGGATTGGCGCGATCACTATTCGAGAAGTTCTGCTCGGCAAGGATTTTGTCCATGGCCTTGCGTTCTATTACTGAATAAGTGCCGTCCTGCACCAGGTGCCTGACCAGCAGGTCGGCAATCCCCTTTCCAACATCAACATTGGTGCCGAAGACCGCGGCAGAGCTGCTCTGCACAGTTGCAAAGTCGAAATCGAATATGGCGACGCGCTTCTTGCGTCCTTGGGGGCCTTGCGGGGCAGCGGGCGCTGCCGCAGTGGTGGTCGTCGGCGGCGCAGTTGATTGTGCTTCTGCTCCCGTTACGAAAAGTGATGCCAAAACCAAAGTGGCCAAAAATACTTTCATAGCGATTTATTCTCCCATTCTCGATGCTTGACGAGACAACCAGGCGTGTTGAGAAGTATGCCGGTCGAAAAGGCTCCATCTTCGCCGTCAACGGATTTTACTTCAAAATTGCGCGCCACAGTGCAGCTTTTCTGAGGGGCCCAATGAGAGGGTTTCACTAATGTTGTAGCACTCTTACCACAGTTCGGCAGCGACCTCCCCGCACTATCGGGACTGCCACTAGTCAACGAGGGAATCTCCGAACCTAGTGTGACGCTATCGGCAGATGTCCGCAGTGACGGATGACCGTGTACCGCGTGACGCATGTCAGAAGCCCTGGGAGTGACGTTGGAATATACTGATATCCGAAGTGGCAGGCGTTTCGCCGCTGCATTCAACGCAAAGGACAAAACGGAAATGAGATGGATGTTACGGTCGAAGATCCACAAGGCGACCGTCACCGAAGCGGACCTGAGCTACGAAGGAAGTATCACAATTGACCGGGAGTTGATCGAGCGAGTTGGACTGCTACCTGGCGAGAAAGTGCTGGTCGTGAGCAACACCTCCGGTGCACGGCTGGAAACCTACGTCATCGCGGGCGAGCCCGGCTCGGGTGTCATCTGCATTAACGGCGCTGCTGCGCACCTTATCAAGAAGGGCGAACAGGTCATTATCATGGGCTTCGAGTTGACCGATTCGCCGATTAAGGCAACAGCAGTCCTGGTCGATGGGCAAAACAAGGTAGTCCGAAGCGCGCTGTAGTTTATTGCGTCCGCGCCTGCGAGGGATCGGCTGACGTCGCCGTGTCCACATCAATATACAGACCTGAAGTTGACGACACCTCCGGCGGATAGCAGTTGCCATCCTGGGCATAGGTCTGCTGGCAAGCCGCGGTCAACTCCGGTCGCCGCGGTGACTGTGCGAATTGCCAGGCGTCGGCGAATGGCGCACCGCTCTGCGAAGGTTTGAGCGGCGCATTGGGAAAGACACATCCCGGCGAAGGTCCGCACTGATCGTTGCTGACAAAGAAATGGATTTCACGGCCGCTGGCATGATCGCGGATGTCGCTTGCGGTCACCACCGAGGCGGCGCCAGATTCACGAAACGGAATGCCCGAACAATACACACCCGCGCGGTATCCGCCTCGCACCACGCCATCGACCCAGGAATGAATATAGGCGCGCTGTTCCGGCAACATGCGGCCGCCCTGCTCCTGATCGAGAAAAATGATCGAGTTCTTCGGGAAGCCATCCCGTTTCGCAGCCTGCACCGCGGTTGTCGCGTCGTTCGCGCCAACGCGAGCTGCATTGCCCGAAGCTTTGAGCTGCTGGTATTCGCGACCGTTGAACAGTAGCAGGAAGCCGTAGCCCATCGTCTGAAGTGGTTTCCGCTTCCCGGCCCACGTATTGCGGCTGGCGCCGGGAGGATTATTCAGCCAGTATCCGGTAAAGGCGAACGTTTTGCGCAGCGACGCCATGTTGGCGTCGCCGGGATAGTCGTTACGGTCTAGACCGAGGAAGGACTGCGCTCCCGCTTGCGTGCAAAACAGGCTGGTCGTGGTCACCAGAATTAGAGCGAAAGAGACAACTCCTCGATTGACCACAGCTACGCATTCCCAATCAGGATTCCGGTAGCGAATACCAGCGCGCCGCCCAACGCCACCTGCATAGCGGCTGAAAGAGGCGGCGTGTCCATGAACCGATGGCGCACCCAGGTGATTGTTGCCAGTTCGATCAAGACGACAAAGATCGCCACCGTCGTTGCCACATTGAAGTTGTGGATGAGATACGGCAGCGTGTGGCCGATGCCGCCCAAAGCTGTCATCGTTCCGGTGATGAGGCCGCGGATCCACGGAGTACCACGTCCGGTCAGGCTGCCATCATCGGAGAGGGCCTCGGCGAAGCCCATGCTGATGCCGGCCCCGAGAGACGCGGCAAGGCCGACGGCAAACGCGTCCCAGGTATTCTTAGTGGCAAACGCCGCAGCGAAAACCGGCGCCAGCGTTGAAACCGAGCCATCCATCAAGCCGGCGAGTCCCGGCTGCACAATTTGCAACACGAAAAGCCTCCGCTTGGCTTTGTCTTCCTCTTCTCGTACCTCCGGTTTGAGTTCGGTTTTCTCCAGTTCGGCAGCGCGTTCGACGTGAGTCGCCTCTGCCGCCGCCAGATCGTCGAGCAGTTGCCGGACGCTCGCATCCTGGGCGCGCGCCGCGGCGCGCTCGTAGAAGCGCCGCGTCTCCACTTCCATGGCACTGACCTGGGCGCGGATTTGTTCGAGGCGCAGCGGTGTGTTCAGCCAGATCGGCTTACGCTGCACGAATCCGCGTACGTCCTGGCGCCGGATCAGCGGGATGTGTTCGCCAAACTTCTGCTTGTACAGCTCGATCAGCCGGCGGCGATGCCCGATCTCTTCCTGGCGCATCTCTTCAAACACCTGCGCCGTGCCGGGAAAGTTCTCCCGCAGGCTCTCGCCGAAGTCGGAGTAAATACGTTCGTCCTCTTCCTCCAGCGAAATTGCCAGGGCAAGGATTTCTTTTTGCGACAAACTGTCAAAGTCTCGCAAGGGCAGCTCTCCTCTCTCCGGGGATCCTAAATCGACATAGAGTCGAGGTCGCGACTGAGGGATGCAAGCAAAAGTAACCGCGGTTCATGCACTCAATACGGCCCGATGATCCCTCCGATATTGCGCGAAGCCGGTAATTTGGGCAGCGCAGCGAATGCCTTAACGCCCCAATACTGCGCGAAAACATCAAGATACTTGTATCCCGAGCCGGTATTGAACAGCACAACGCGATCGCTTGTCTTCAGGAACCCGCTCAGCAAGAGCCGCTTGTAGGCAGCCAGCGCTGCGCCGCCTTCAGGGCAGGCAAAGATGCCTTCGGACGAAGCCAGCTCCTTGACCCCGTTCATGATGTCATCGTCGCTGACAGCGATGGCGGTGCCGTCGCTCTTGCGAATGATGTCGAGAATGATGAAGTCGCCATAAGCTTTCGGTACACGCAAACCGGCGGCGAGGGTTTGCGCGTTGGGCCATATTTCTGAGACAGGGCGACCTTCATGTAGAGCCTTAGGGATTGGTGCACAACCTTCTGATTGCACTGCAACCATCTTCGGGCGCTTACCTTTGCCGATCCAGCCCAACTCTTCCATCTCAGCAAATGCTTTCCACATCCCGATTAGGCCGACCCCGCCGCCCGTCGGATAAAGAATCGCATCCGGCAACGTCCACCCCATCTGCTCGGCGACTTCATACCCCATCGTCTTTTTGCCCTCGACGCGGAACGGTTCTTTGAGCGTTGAAACATCGAACCAGTCTTCCTTGTCTTTCCGTTCTGCGACCATGCGACCGCAGTCGCTGATCAGGCCATCCACCAAAGTCAGGTGCGCGCCACTGGCTTCGACCTCCAGGCGGTTGGCGATGGGTACATCCTTCGGCATGAAGACGTAGGCCTCCATCCCCGCCGCAGCGGCGTAAGCCGCCAGCGCGCCTCCGGCGTTTCCGGCCGAGGGCGCCGCCAACTTCTTCAGCCCGGCGTGTCGCAACATGGTGATGGCGGCACTCATCCCGCGAGCTTTGAACGAGCCGGTAGGATTCAGCCCGTCATCCTTGATCAGCAAATTCGCGTACTTCCGGCTCGGCAGCATGGGAGTAAATCC
>Ga0209039_10001669_pt1 | contig 20186 bp, 17 predicted proteins | sample BogFormECP12_OM1_FD_188238 | JGI IMG/M metagenome (GOLD analysis project Ga0209039, IMG submission 188238) | Bog forest soil microbial communities from Calvert Island, British Columbia, Canada - ECP12_OM1 (SPAdes) (version 2) | ecosystem: Environmental > Aquatic > Freshwater > Wetlands > Bog ...
AAGCGAACTGGTCCTGCCGCGACTTGGCGTCGATTTCCAATTGGGTCAGCGACTGCTTGGCCTGATCCAGGGTGAGGATGTTCTTCTTGGCGTCAATCACGTCCAGGATGGGGTTCTCTTGAACGTTCAGCTCCGCCCGCCGGACGTCGTAACGCGCTCCCAGCAGGGCCAGGGCATCCTGGCTCGCCTGGATCGCCTGGGTAGCCTTGACCTGTTTGATCTGCTCGTCCACCTGTTGCACGCCCAGCCGCGCTTCTTCGATGGCAGCCTGGCGCTCGGAATCGTCGTACTCGATGACGAGGTCCTTATCATGAGCCAGCGATCCCACGGGCGCCAGCCGCGTGATCTGAACCGTGCCGAACAGGTTGGGCGCCAACAGGGTGGCCGAGCGCACGGCGTGCAGTTCTCCGCGCGAGAAAGCGCGGATCACCACGTCGCCGCGCTGCACTTTGGCAGTGGCGATCTGTTCCTGCCGTTCCGGCAGTTGTTTGAAGAACCGGTAGCCGCCGTACCCCAGGCCCACCAGGATCGCCAACCCTAATAACCGAAAGAATACCTTCTTAAGCATGTAGAACCATTCCCGCCCTGGAAACGCTCCGCAAACCAGAGCGCTCCCACGCGCGTTTACAGCTTCTTCTTGGCCCTCTTGGCCGCGTCCGCCGGGCTTTCGAGCGTCACCGTCTCGCCTTCCTTCAGACCGCTCGTCACGATGATGTCTTCATCGTTGCGCCGGCCCACCTGGATGGGCCGGACCACGAACTGCTTGCCGATCTGCACGTAGGTGGCGGGCTTGCCGTCTTTGTCGAAGCTGGAGCGAATCGGAATCAGCAGTTGATTCGGCTGCCGCTCGATAATGATCTCGGCGCTGCTGCTCATGCCCGGCCGCAAACGGTCGTCCAGGTTCTTTAGCGTGGCACGCGCCGGGAAAGTCTTCTCGGGCGTGGAGCCTCCCTTGTAAATGAGCGCGGCGATAGGGCTGATCCAAGTGATTTCAGCCGTGAATTCCTTGTCCGGAATGGCGTCCACGCGCACGCGCACGGCTTGACCCATCTGGAGCTTGCCGCGGTCCACCTCTTCCAGACTGAGATCGACGTACATTTCGGAGAGCGACGGGATCTCGGCGATGGCCGCTCCGGTCCACGCGTTGTCGCCTTCCTTGAAGGGCGGCGGCGTCTGGCCGAAGGTGCCTTGCGAACGGAAATTCTGAAGCACGTTCACAATGCCGTCGGTGGGCGCGCGAAGCTGCATCATGGGCAGGTAGCCGACGGCCAGGTTCAGGTCCGCGACGGCCTTGTCCTTGCGCTGGCCGACGCGGGCGAGGTCCGAATCATTCCCCACCTGGTGCGCATTCATAGTGGACTTGACCTGCTGCAGCGATCCTTCCATCACGCCCACCTGAATGCGGTTCTTGGCGCCATCCACCACCGAGAGCACTTCGGCCTTGCTGGCGTCGAGCCGGGCGCTCTCCACCCCGTACTCCGCCTGCATCTTGCTCATGGCATCGGCTTCGTTGTTCATCACCTGGGTGGCCTTGAGTTGCTCGATGTCGCCGTCGGCGGAGCGCACCGAAGTGGTCCGCTCAATGACATTCTGCTCCTGCTGAATGGGGTCGAATTCCACCACCACATCGCCCTTCTTGACCGGCCTTCCGGTGTCCGCCAGGTGGACAATGCGCAGGCCCGGCACTTGGGGAGCGGCGAGAATGGTCGAATGGGCGCTCTTGATGGCGCCGCGCGTGCGCACGCTGATAATGAAATCCGCGCGTCTCACGCGCGCCACCGCGACTTCGACCTCGGTGGTCCCGGTGTAGCGATAGGCCGCATACAAGCCGCCGCCACCTACCGTCAGCCCGAGGATCCAGGTGATGATTTTCACCCTTCGGGGATGCGAGCGCCCCAGGCGCTGCTTGGGTCTGAGATCTTTCGATGCCATAATGTTCGCTCGACGGGTAACGCTGGTTCAGGCTACATGGGCCTTTGGAGCGCGATCACGTCCCCCTTCTTCACCCCGGAATGGATCGAGACGGTGGTGAAGTTCACCACGCCCAACTCGATCGGTTTGCGAATCCAGCCCTCCGGGCCTTGCAGAAAAACCACCGGACTGCCGTTTTCTTGAAAAACGGCCTCGCGCGGGGCGAGCAGCGTGTTGCTCTCGGAATTCAGTTCGATCTCCGCACTTCCGGTGAGATCCGGAATCACCCGCGAGTCGATTTTGCCGATCTTGACGCGCACCGGAATCTCCCCCACGTAGCTGGCGCGGAAGGTGCTGGTTTTGGAAAGCGCGCCGATGCCGATGAGGCTGCCCGGCATCTCGATATCGGGATACGCATCCAGCCGGATATTGCATTTCATTCCCAGCCGGAGCTTCTCGGCGTCCACCTGGTTGACGGTGGCGTTCAGCACCATGGAACTGGGGTCCACAATCTGCATGAAAGGCTGGCCCGCGAAAACCTGGTCGCCCTCCCGGATTTGCCCGAACTCGCCGTTGCGCACAATGCTCTGCATCACCACGATGCCGTCCATGGGGGTCTTGATGGTCATGCGCTGGACGTTCATCTCCGCCCGTTTGAGCTCGATGGCGGATTGATCCAGGTTCAGTTGCTGAACGCGGATCTGGGCAGCCTGCTGCTCGACCACCAGGGACGCCTCGTATACCAGTTGCTTATAGGTGGCCTCGGTCTGCTCCGCCGCCAGCTTGTACTTTTCCGCATCGATGGCGGAACGGATGGGCGCCGTCTGCAGGTCGAGCAGCGCTTTGTCCCAATTGGCCTTGCCGGTGCGCACCGTCTGATCGTGCGCGTCTCGGATAGACGCCAGGTTGGCGATCATCTTGCGAACGGCGTTCTGCGTCTGGATCACCGAGTCTTTATAGTCGTCCAGCCGCTGCTGCTGCATCTGCGGATCGAACTGGCCCACCACATCCCCGGTTTTCACGTGCAGGCCGGCATTGGCGAGGGTCATAATGACCAGGCTGAAATCGTTCATGGGACCGCCGCCGCCCATGCCCCCGCCGCCACCACCGCCGCCGCCGGCGGCTCCGCCGCTACTGCGGCCGAAATTGGCGTCGGTGCCGCCGCGGTTCATTCCGCTCCGGCTGCCGACGATGCGCGGCGCCAGCAGGGCCGCGAAGTTCTGGGCGGCCACCGTGCCGCTCACTCGCACCGTGGCGTGGAGATCGCCGAGCAAAACCGCCGCCACCGGCACGACCACGGTGGGTGGGCCGCCTTTCCCGATAGCCTTCTTGCCCGAATCGGTGTTTAGATAGAGCGCGATGCCTCCGGCGAGGATCGCCACAACCAGGGGAATCCCCCATATGGCAACCCGCCGTTTCGCCGGTCCTTTGGGTGGCACAACTGCCGGACCGGGAACAGGCACCAGCGGTTCTCCGCCAGTGCCAGGAGCGGGGGCGCTGCTTGAGAAAGATTGCATTTTTTTCCTTCCAGCCCAGTGGGCCCCGTTACAACTGTGGTGTTGCTTCAACGGTGAAGACGATGTGCGAGTGCCAAAGGTTATCGCCCGCCGTCCAAAAGTTCATTTTTTTCAGACACTGGGCACCGATATTGGGGCTGAGGCGGCTCATCGACTGTTGGGAAATGCTACAGGGGCGACGGGATGGTGCCAGGGATTCGACCCCGACGCGCAGATCCAGAGCCTGCTCCACGCCAGCCATTCATTCCTCGGCAGTTGCCGGAATTCGTGAAAACTTCAACCGATACCGTGTTGCGGCTCCCGGTGCCCCACGATTTCGTTATTCTGTAGCGAGACACGATGTCGTTGGCGGAACAGCACGATTATGAAGAGCACGTCGCAAAATAAGGTCAAGGCGAAACGAGGCAACGGACTTCGGCCCGAGTACCATTTCGATTACACAAAAGCCAAGCCGAACCGGTTTGCCGGGCGTGCCCGGCCGGGATCGGTGGCGGTCCTGCTGGACCCGGACGTGGCGCGGGTGTTCCAGAGCGCGGCTGGAGAATAGGATGTAGTTGGAAACCACATCTCAACGGTCTTAGAGAGCTGTGGTGTGTGCCGGCAGACCGCGACACCTGCCTTTCACCGCCGGCCCATGACTTGGCTCATGTTCTTGAACGGTGCTGACACATGGAACGAATTCTCGACCGAGGCTGTCGGCCACTGAGCCGAACCCGCTTTTGCCTTGCGGCTATTGTGCTCACTTTCGCGCATACCGCGTGCGCGGCGACCGAAATCCAGATCATTTCCGGCGCCGGTTCGGTGACCCCCGCCGCAAGCGCCACGGGCGGCCGGCGAATTCCCCGACGGGAAACTGTGCCACGGCGACGTGACGGAACGCTGTACGCCATCGGGTACGGCATCACTGACACCACTCCTGGCGCATACCTGTCGACGCCGCCGGTAGGCCAGAATTTCTTGAAGCATTTCGACCCGGTGTCCGGACGCGTGCTCTATTCCACGTATCTGGATTTCTTCCCCGCCCGAGTCTTCATCGATATGGACGGCGCGGCTTATCTGACGGGGATCACCCACGACCTCCAGTTTTCGATCAGCCCAGGGGCCTACGACCGGCATATAAGTGGCGGCGAGGAGTTGGTGGTCGCGAAGCTGAACCCCATGGGCTCCGGGATGGAATTCGTCACCTTGCTCGGCGGCTCCGGTTATGGGTATGGTGGCCCTGCTATCGCCGATGTCGCCGTGGGGAGCGACGGTTCCGTGTATGTCACTGGCACGACTTGCTCGAAGGACTTCCCCACCACCAGTGATGCATTCATGTCCTCCTCTCTAAATCGTTACGGATGCGATGCGTTCTTCTCCGAACTCAACGCCGACGCCTCCCGGTTGGTTTACTCGACCTACCTCAGCGCGTCCCAGAGTTCGGGTGGCAACCGCCTCGCTATTGGCCCCGGAGGGAAAGTTCACCTTGCAGGCACGACCGGCGCCGCCGACTTTCCGACGACAGCCGGCACCTTGACAATACCGATCTCCGGCAACCCTTACGTCCTCCTTCGCGCTTTCATCGCCGTGTGGGATCCGGCTTCGAAGCAGTTCGAGGCGCTGGCAGCCTTCGAAACCGACCTCAACGCGCTCGATTTCGCCTGGAACGGAAACCGCGTTGCCGTCTATGCCTACAACAACCCGTACCTGTCCGACCCCATCCAGAGCACGCCCGGCGCGATATGGCCAATCATTGGACCCTTCATCCTGGTCGTGGATGTAAGCAGTTGGCAAATTGTTTATGCGACGGGCCTTCCGGAAAATGCAGAGGTGGGGGGGATTGCCATGGACGACACCGGTAGCGTGACCATTGCCGGGAATCAAACCAACGCTATTCCTCCCTCACCAGGCGCATACCTGTTGTCCTCATCCTACGGTCAGTTTGTTGCCAAATTCGATCCATCCGGGCGGCATATCCTTTTCGCAACGTATTTCGAAGGCCCGTCCTTCTTTCGCGCAACGATTACACCCGAGACGATCTACATCGCCAGCTCCGGGGGCACGACTCTGGCGGCGTCGCCCCCGTTTCCAGTAATTGCCTCACCGCCGCCCGCGGGGAAATGCGCCACGATGTACGCCATTCCGAGCGCCGTTCAGCAGTGCGGCAGCGATGTACCCGAGCAGACGTTATATTGGGACGCCTGCGATCCGCAGCTTGCGACCGCCGAGATTCATAGCGGCGCGCCCCATGGCCCGCTGCTCGCCTCTTCGACCAGCGGCACACTGCAGCTCACCCCATCTAATACCACCTATTATCTCGTGGATCCCTCGGGTCTAGTGCTGGCCACGGAACAGGTCGCATATCAAGCGGCGCAACGTTGCAGCGCGGTCCCGGTTCCCGTAAGCGACCTCACCGCAGTGCCGAATCCAGTGCTCTCGTGCGCCGAAAATCCTTTGACCGGCACTCAAACTTCGCTGCAGGGCTATTCCGGTTATCCATCGGAAATACATGTGAATGCGCCGGATGGTCCCAGGCTTGCATACAGCCCGAACGGCGGTGTCTCCGTAGTGACTGGCGATTGGGTTCGGGACGGCACGGATTTCTTCCTCACGTCCCACAGTTCTCAACAGGTGCTTGCGATGCAGCGCGTCTTCTTGTTGCCCATCCGCTCGTGCCTTCCAGGCGCTCCAGATCCCGGGCCGGCGATCCAGTCCAAACCGCCCGTGATCGGCGCGTGTGGTTCCAACGCGACGGCGACTCTCGCCTGGTATTCCGCCGGTGTACATCCGGTGGAGATTCGCGAGTCGTCCTCAATGGGCCCAACCGTCGCCAGATTTGACGCGGATAGCGGTTTGCTCGATGTCAGCCCACAGGCTAACGTGACCTATTATCTGGTCGGGTATGTGGATGGGATATGGAAGGACTTGGCGGTAGGGACCACCTATGTCACCACGTCCGGCTGTAAATGACGGCGACTTCCCGACGGTGGGCGCGCGGCCCACAAAGAGTCTCCGCAAGAGTGCGGAGACGGCAGCCTGAAGGCTGCGCCACTAAAACAACACGTCGAAATCGGCGGTGAAACGACGGCCACGATGGCCGAAAAAATACCCAAAAGCCGGGTCGGCGACGTTCGAGTGTAAGGCCTCCGGATTGAAGTGGTTGGTGAGGTTGAAGCTGCTTACCGACAATCGAACCGCGTATTTCGGATTGACCTGGATGTCCTTGGAAATGCGGGAATCCAGCGAAAAGAAGTGGGGGAACCGGGACTGGTTGGGAACGCCGACGTAGTTCTGGGCGGCGTCGGTCGCAAAGTACGGGAATCCACTGCGATACTCCACCACCGGAGCGATTCGGAATTTCTTGGGAAGTTGCACCATGCCCCAGGCCAGAAGGCGATTGGGCAGATCGGCGGGCAGGTTGCCGAACTGGTTGTCGCGGATGATGGGAATGGGGAAAGTGCCCAGATAGTTGCTGAAGTCGTTCAGGTCGCCTCGGCCCCGGCTATGCACGTAAGAAAAGAACAACTGGCGACCCTCGCCCTTCAGCCGCATGCGCGCGGTGACCTCCAGTTGGCGATAGCGGGACTGCCCCACGCCCGAGAGCAGATACGCGCCGGTGTTGGTGTCGGGGTCCGGCGCCACGGGATTCATGATGACCAGCCCTTGAGAGTCGTTTTGCAGATAGCCCACGCGGAGCTTCAGGAATCGCGACAGGGGTTGCTCCACTTGCAGGCTCCAGATGGCGCTCTCGGGCGAGAAATTACCGTCCTGCGGGCTCTGAAAAACGAACGGATGCTTGACCTTAACTTGGCCCAGGGTATTCAGATAGAGAAATGGCCCGGCCGAGACTTGGCCATCGGCGCCGTACAAGGTGATGTCCTGGTCGGGGTATTTATTGAAGCAGTAGACGTTTAGGGGGACGCGGTCGAAAAACAATCCGTATCCCGCCTGGACGAGGGTTCCTGTATGGGCAAACGGGGTCCACGCAATGCCCGCCCGCGGCGCCATGCGAACCGCTCCCGAGACCCGCTGCGATTCGATGCGCTCGCCGAGATCCAGGGCCAGCCGCGGCGAAACGACCCAGTGATCCTGTCCGTAAAAAGAGTACTCGACATCCGAGATCTGAAACGTGTGACTCCTGGGGAAGTCGATGCGTTCGATCCACTGTTCCGTCGGTCCCAGGATGTCCACTGGGCGCTCGTCCAGTTGGCCGTCCTCCGAGCTTCCCGCGAAATACGACCCGATCTTCAGGTTGTGCGAGCCCCATCCGGAGAGGGAAGCAAAGGAGTAGCTCACCGCCCCGCTGTATCGCGACGCGTCGCGGGTCTTATTGGCGAAGTAACTCCCACGATTGCCCATGGGAGTGACGGTGAGATCCTGGTCGCCTTCGCCCCAGACCCCGACATCGAAACGCATGGCGGAGAACGTGCTTTCCAGCAGGCCGCCGAAGAGCGTCAGCCGGTCGGCTACGGTCCCGGTGTAGCTGTGCGTGCTGGCGTCGGGAGTGGTGGGCAGGGGATTAAAGTAGTCCATGTTGACGTGGCCCAGGCGCTGCGGGGCCACGTGAGCGGTGGCGGTGACCAAGTGCTTGTCCGAGACGATCCAGTCGAACTGAGTGAAGGAGTTGATGCCTTCCTCTAATTTCTGGTTCAGGGGAAAAGGCAGAGTATAGACCTCGGTCTTGCGAGTCTCGTATTCGAAGCCTTCCGACAAGTACAGCCTGCGGGGGATGATCGGCCCTTCGAAATTGAGCCGTGGCGTGGCGTCCTTGAGACCGCGCATGTGGTAACTGCGAATGCGGAAGTCGGGGAAGGGGTCGTTCAATTCCCATTTCCACTTGTCTCCGCCACGGCGCGTCTCCACCGACACCAGGCCGGCCGTAAACCTTCCGTACTCGGAGAGATAGGGCGTCTGGTACACGTTCAAGGTCTCGACGCTGTCGATCGGTATGGTCAGCCCGAATTGGCCCGTGGCGGGGTCCGTGACGTCGGCCGAGTTGACGATCATGGCGCTGCGCTGCTCTCCGCTGGCGGAAATCATGAGCCCTCCGCCAGGCTCGCGGACCACGCCCGGGAGCATGGGCAGGGCGTCCGCCACCGTAGCCGGACGGTTGGGCAGTTCCTTGGCGGATTGCACCGCCAACTGGCTGGGAGCGGACGCGCCCACTTCCACGGCAGCGGCCGTATCGCGCACGTCGATACTCTCGCGCTGAGTCCGGGGAAGCAGGGTCAGCCCGATGGAGAGAGAGCCGTCGGACGCCAGATCGAGGCCCGCCTTTTGCGCCGGCTCGAAACCCTCTTTCGCGGCCAGGATGGTGTAGCGGGCGGGCGTGAGTTGGGTGAACCTGGCGCGCCCCTTCTCGTCCGTCTCGGCCGAGGCCACTACCTGCTGGTCAATCTTGAGTTGAATTCGAGCGCCTGGAACCGCTTGGCTGGTTTGATCGAGGACGGTAACCTCGATGACAGGCGACGCCGGGGATTGGCCGGTAAGCACGGCCTGGCCCAACAGCAGCATCGCAATGCAAGCAGCGCGCAACCCTACCACCCGGCCTCGATTCTTAATCCGGTGTAACACAAAGCGCGGGGGTGGAGGTAGCGCCGGCGATCTTGTCGCCGGTGTTCTTCCCCCCACCCGGCGACAAGATCGCCGGCGCTACATCGGGCGGCAGGGTAGCGCCCGGCCCATGCTATCGTTGAACAAGGGTGTCGTCGCCGCTAAATATCCATTTGGAGCAGTACGAGGGGCCGCTCGACCTGCTGCTGGACCTGATCCGCAAGCAGCAGATCGATATAAAAGATATCCCCATCGCCACCATCACCGCGCAGTACCTGGAATACATGGACAAAGCGCGCGAGATGGATATCGATCTCAGCGCGGAGTTCGTCTACATGGCGGCCACCCTGATCCACATCAAGTCCAAAATGCTGCTGCCGCGCGACCCGGCCCTGGGACCGGAAGGCGAGACGGCGGAAGATCCGCGGCAGGAACTGGTGGACCGGCTTCTGGAACACGAGCGTTTCAAGAATGCCGCTGAAATGTTGCAGCAGAAGCGCATGATCGAGGAGAACGTCTGGTCGAATCCGCAGATGAAGGCCTTCGTTTCCGAGGACGACGACCCGGGCCTGGCCGTCACGCTCTTCGACCTGGTGAAAGCCTTCGGCGAGATGTTGGAACGCGCCCGCAACCGCCCCGCCTACGAAGTCGAAACGGCCGACGTGACGGTCGCGGAAATGATGCACTATCTGAGGGACCGCTTCGTGGAGGCGGGGGAAGGCCAGCCGGTCTTCATCCTGCGGATTTTCGAGCAGCAGGGCAGCCGCCGCGCCATGATCGCGTTGTTCCTGGCCGTTCTGGAGATGGTGCGGATGCAGGCCGTGGTGGTGACTCAGAAGAGCCTGTTTGGCGAAATCGCCCTCCAGCGGCATGATAACTTCGACGCCGTGTTCGCTTCCGGCGAACCCATTGCGGCCATCGAGAAAGATTACATCTGACAAGGCATGGAAGAACTGGAAACACCCCCGCCAGGCGCCGGCCTGGAACCCGCTGAGACCGAGCCGCAGCCGGCGCTCTACATGGAGGAACTGCTGGCTCCGGAGGACGCGCCACCGCCGGTCCCCGTGGAAGACGCGCAACTGAAGGCCGTGCTGGAGGCCATCGTTTACGTGGCGGAGGAGCCGGCAACCGCGGCACAGATCGCCGCAGCGCTGACGCAGCCCGTCGAGCGCATACAGGCATTGCTGGGCCAGCTTGTCGCGGAATTCGACCGGCCGGAGCACGGCGTCGGCATCCGGGAAGTGGCCGGCGGCTTCAAGATGACCACCAAGGCGGAGCACCACGAGGCCGTCCGCAGCTTCGTCAAGAGCCTCAAACCGCCGCTCAAGCTGTCGCTGCCGGCGCTCGAGACCCTGGCCGTGATCGCCTACAAGCAGCCCGTCACCACGCCTGAGGTCATGGCCATCCGGGGCGTCCAGGGCGCCAGCGTACTGAAGACGCTGCTCGACCGAAAGCTGATCGCGGCAGCCGGGCGCAAGAACGTCATCGGCAAACCGATCCTGTACGAAACTACCAGGGAATTTCTGATCCAGTTCGGGCTCAAGGACCTGAGCGAGCTGCCCTCGCTCAAGGAATTCGAAGAGATCCGGCGCATGGCATTCGCCGACGCGGAGCAGCCGGAACTGCCCGGTTTGGAAGAGGCGGTGGAAGCAGTGAACCAGCAACCCGTCCCGCCCGACGCCGAGGCTCCGGCCCCCGGCCCCTGGCCCCCAGCCCCTGACCCCGACGCCGAGCCCCCGGCCCCCGGCCCCTGGCCCCCGGCCCCTGACCCCGACGCCGAGGCTCCGGCCCCCGGCCCCTGGCCCCCGGCCCCTGGCCCCGACTCGCCCAGCGAGGAGAACTGATGCCGGAAGAACGCATCCAGAAGATCCTCTCGCAGGCGGGCGTGGCCTCGCGCCGCCAGGCGGAACAGATGATGCTGGCCGGCCGGGTCACGGTCAACGGCTCGGTGGTGACCGAACTGGGATCCAAGGCCGACCTGGAGCGCGACCACATCAAAGTGGACGGCCGGCTGATTCACGCGCCCCGCCGCCTGATCTATATCGTCCTCAACAAACCCAACAACACGGTGACCACGGTGAGCGACCCGCAGCACCGCGCCACGGTGATGGAATTGGTGCGCGGGGTGAAGGAGCGGGTGTACCCGGTGGGACGCCTGGATTATCATAGCGAAGGCCTGCTGCTCATGACCAACGATGGCGAGCTGGCCAACGCCATCATGTCGGCCGCCACGCACTTGCCCAAGACCTACGTGGTGAAAGTGAACGGCTCACTCACGGGCCCGCAGGAACAGCAGTTTCGCGAGGGCATCCCGCTCTCCGGGCGGCGCACGATGCCGGCCGGCCTGCGGCTGGTCCACCAGGCTGAGAATCCGTGGTACGAGGTGCGGCTGTTCGAGGGCCGCAACAACCAGATCCGGCTGATGTTCAAGCATTTCGGGCTTCTGGTGGAGAAGTTGAGGCGGGTGCGCATCGGGCCTATCGAACTGGGATCGCTGAAGCCCGGCCAGTTCCGCTACTTGACCGACGAAGAGGCGCAAAAACTGAAACGCGCCGCCGCCCGCGCCATCCAACAAGAAGCGGTATGAAGCAGATTGCCGAAATCCTGCGCGGTTGCCGGACCATCGCCGTGGTGGGTCTCTCGGCCAAGCGTTACCGTCCCAGTTATGGCGTGGCGGAATACATGCAGCGGGCCGGGTATCGCATCATCCCGGTGAACCCGCTCGAGACCGAGGTGCTGGGCGAAAAGTGCTACCCCGATGTGGAATCGGTTCCGGAGCCAATCGACATCGTGGACATTTTCCGGCGCTCGGAGCACGTGCCGGAGATTGTGGAAGCCGCCATCCGCAAGGGCGCGAAGGTGGTGTGGATGCAGGAAGGCGTAATCCACGAGGAGGCCGCGCGCCGGGCGCAGGAGGCGGGCCTCGAAGTGGTGATGGACCGCTGCATTTTGAAAGACCACCGAAGGCTGCGGCAGGCGTCGTAAGGTTTGCAACCCGTCGAGAATTCACGTATCTTGAAGGCATGGCGGTACAACTCAAGCCCGAAACAGAACGGCTCGTTCAGGAAGAGATCGAGAGTGGGCATTTTCGATCGGCTGACGAACTGATCGTGCAGGGAGTCCTCGCCCTGCGCGAAAGATCCCGAACGGACGAACCGATTTCGCTGTCGCGGAAACCGCGCAAGAACCTTGCCGACATTCTCAGTGAGCCGCCGTTTGCCGGCTCGGAGTTGAATCTGGAGAGGCAAAAAGATTACCCAAGGCCGCTCGACCTGTGTTGACCCTGGCGGAAATCCGCCGGGGGATTGAGATCCGTGGAAGTGTAACGTGGCATGATGGAGAGATGCCGAAGGCTCTGGCTGTCGAAGGGTTCTCCCTGGCTATCGAGTACTACCGCGAAGAGGATGGGCGCTGGCTGGCCGATATTGCAGCGCTACCCGGCGTGACGGCGTACGGCCGCACCAAGAAGCAGGCCACCGCGGCCGTACAGGCGCTGGCACTGCGCCTGATTGCCGACCGGCTGGAGCACGGCGAGGCCCTGCCCGGTCCCATGAACGTTTCCTTCATTGCCGCCTGAGAATCCATCTCAGAACTGGCCGTCGGTCAAGGCGCCGAAGGCTCTGGCCGCGTTGCTGCGGATCGGCTGGAGGATCAAACGCCTGGGTGGCACATCCCACTGAATCCTCGAGCGTTCCGGCTGGCCCGACATCCTTTTTGCCTACCACGACAGAGTCGCTCCTGGCCCCACAGCCATGAAGGTCCTCGCCAAGAAGACCGGCCTGACGCCCAAAAACCTGTAGCTGACGGTTCTGCCGGTCACACGACTTCGCAATATTTCTAACCGCATTGGCATCAAGAAGATGGCGGGAAAAATGGGTCCCGGCGAGACGGTTTCGCAACTGCCCCCATGGGATGCTGGAGGCGGAGGGGAAGAGAGTTTTGGGCGAATCGCCCAAGAAACCGCACCTAAACCTTTTGTATTCAGTCGCGGTTTGGGCGATTCCGCCCAAATTCTCTCGAATTACCACATGAACAACGAGTTGGAAAAGCAACAGCCCGCCGCCGGCCAATCGGCGCCGCGGGATCTTGAACTGGGCCAGTGGCTGGGACGCCGCGAGGCCTTTGGACTGATCGCCGGACGCTGCTCCGCCGCGGACATCGAATGCCTTCGCCGCATTCGCGACGAAAAGATGTACCGCGACCGCGCCCACAACTGGGACGAGTTCTGCACCGAGCATATCGGCGCCAGCCGCAGGAAGGTGGACGAGAGCATTCGCCACCTGGAGGAGTTCGGTCCGGCCTTCTTCCACGCCGCGCAGCTCACGCGTATCACGGCCGAAGAATTCCGCGCGATTGCTCCCGACGTGAGCCTTGCGGGCGTGCGCCTGGACGGCGAAGTCATCGCGTTCGTTCCCGAGGAGCGCCGCCGCGTTGCCGCCGCCATCGCCGAACTGGGCCGGCGTTCGGGGGCCAAGACTCCGCCGCCGGCGCCGTCCTTCGCGTACGCGCTGAAGCGTTGCGCTGCCGCCGCCAGGCTGTTGGAGGCCGTCTCGGGAGAACTGGACCCGCTCGAAAAGCTCGAATTGACGGAGATGGTCTGGCGGATACGAAACGCCGCGTCCGCCCTGGGCGTCGTGCTAGTGGAAGTGTGACGCTGTATCATCTAGTACCAGGAGGAGTGATGCGCCGCAGAGATTTCTTCCCGGCCGTGGCAGCGTCCGCCGCCTGGGCACAAACGTCCGCTCCGGTTCCAAAGGGGCGGCTGAAACAAGGCGTCACTCGCGGCGTCTTCGGCCGCGGCATGAGCTTTGAAGAGACCTGTCGCGAGGCGGCCCGCCTGGGATGCGTCGGGTACGACCTGATCGGGCCGGCGGATTGGCCCACGCTCAAGAAATACGGCCTGATCCCGACCATGTATCCGGAGGGCCCCGGCGGCAGTATCCGGGACGCGCTGAATCGCAAGGAGAATCACGCGGCACTCGAGAAATCGATGCGCGCCGCCATCGAGGAGTGCGCCGCCAGTGGCGTGCCCAATATCATCACGTTCTCGGGCAACCGGCAGGGCATGTCCGACGCGGAGGGCGCCGACCATTGCGTCGAGTTCCTGAACCGCGTCAGGGCGCACGCCGAGGATAAAGCTGTCACCATCTGCATGGAATACCTGAACAGCAAGGTGAATCACAAGGACTACATGTTCGATCACATGGCCTGGGGCGTGGATGTGATGCGGCGCGTCAATTCACCGCGGGTGAAGATCCTCTACGACATCTATCACGGGCAGATCATGGATGGCGACATCGTGCGCAACATTCGGGACCACTTCCAGTGGATCGGGCACTTCCATACGGGCGGGAATCCCGGGCGCCACGAGCTGGACGATACGCAGGAATTGAATTACCACTTCATCGCGCAAGCCATCGCCGACCTCAACTACACGGGCTATGTGGCGCACGAATACACGCCGGCGCAGGGGCGCGATCCGCTTGCGAGCCTGGCGCAGGCCATGGAGATCATGAGGGTGTAATCCCGATGGTGTTCGCTTAACGTGCTGAGTGGGGCACAGCCCGGCTGCCTGCCCGCCGAATTCCGGGCAGGTTAAGCAGGAAAATCGTGACCATGTCGGAACGGGTTCCGTTGCGAGATTCACCAGTATGGTGTAACGTGGTGAAGGCGATCAAGAGGCCGTCTGATGAAAGGAAAAATGGTAGGGACAAGAAACAGGAAGACTTCAAGCGAAGCTTCCGCCCGTGCGTCGATCAGCTTCCCGCTTAATCTTTACAAGGCACTCGAAGATCTCGCGAAGCAGAAAAAGGTGTCTCTGGCGTGGATTGTGCGTGACGCGACCGAGAGGTACATCGAGGATCAAGAGTCACCGGCCGGGAGACCGGCAGCTAAATGAAGGTCAAAACGAGCAGTTCGACAGTAACCTTATCAGGGCGCTTGAGTGCCGCTCTGAAACTGCCCAACGGCGCACGATTCTACCGCTGCGCGTTACAGGTCAACCCGTTCGCCTATTTGAGCCGGCACAACAAGCAAACGTCGCTCCGAACTGAGGCGGAATACAATGCGGCGATCGTTGAGACGTGCCAGGAAACCGGAATTGAGGTTGTCGGCGTTACGGATCATTACCGGGTTGATGAATCGAAAGGACTCGTGCAAGCCGCACGCGCCGCCGGGTTGTTCGCCTTCAGCGGCTTCGAGGCTGTCACCAAGGATGGCGTGCATTTTCTGTGCCTGTTCGATCCCGACAAGGACAGTGTGCTCGAACGGTTCATTGGTGAGTGCGGGGTTCACGATACCAAAGCGGCATCGCCTACTGGAAACCTTGATTCCCTTGAACTCCTCGCCCAAGTGAAAGGGTGGGGCGCCATCTGCGTGGCCGCACATGTCGCCGCCGATGGCGGACTTCTGAAGAAGCTCAACGGGCAGCCTCGCGTCAATGCGTGGAAGTCACCGGACCTTCTTGCTTGTGCCCTTGCTGGTCCGGTTTCGGAGGCGTCGGAAAGCATCCGACCTATCCTTGAGAACAAGGACGCCCAGCACAAGCGCAACCGCCCTGTGGCTGTGATAAACGCCTCCGATGTGAATAGCCCCGGGGACCTGAGAAAAGACGGCGCGTCCTGTTTCATCAAGATGTCGATCGTGTCCGCCGAGGCCTTGCGACAGGCCTTCCTTGATCCTCAGTCGCGCATCCGCCTTAATACCGATCCGCAGCCGGAGCCGCACGCAGAGTTTCTGGCGGTGACGTGGGAAGGCGGATTCCTGGATGATACATCCGTTCACTTCAACGGCAATCTGAACGTTCTGGTGGGTGGAAGAGGGACAGGGAAATCAACCATGATCGAGAGCATGCGTTACGCGCTTGGTCTCGAACCTCTCGGAGAAGAGGCGCGCAAGGCCCATGACGGTATTATCCGGTACGTGCTTCGCTCCGGGACGAAGATCTCTTTGCTGGTGGGTTCGCATAAGCCTTCTGCCCGCTGCTATACCATCGAACGATCAGTCCCGAATCCGCCCATAGTGAAGGACGAGTCTGGGGAGGTTCTGACGCTCTTGCCCAGGGACGTGATGCCAGGCGTAGAGGTATTCGGACAGCACGAAATATCCGAACTGACCAAGAGCCGGGAGAAGCTGACATTGCTGCTGGAGCGGTTCGTTGACCGCGATCCCTCCCTTTCGGGGCGAAAATCAAAGTTGAAGCTTGAATTGGAGCGCTCGCGAGGCCGTATCGTGGACGTCCTCCGCGAGACTAAAGCGCTCGACGAGCGGCTTGCGGCGCTTCCGAGTCTGGAGGAGACGCAGAAGCGGTTTCAGGAAGCCGGACTGGAAGAACGCCTGAAGGAGAAGAGCCTGCTGATTCGGGAAGAGCGTGTATTCGCGAATCTCGCCGAGCGACTTGATCCCGTCCGCGCGCTTCATAGTGATTTGGTGGAGGCACTTCCTGTCGATGCCGCTTTCGTTTCGCCCAAGGCTCTCGAGGGACTACCGAATTCGGCCATCCTGGCGGAAATCGGAACGGTTCTGGGGACGCTGAGCACGAAGCTCAAGGCACTCGCCGATCAGCTCGCCAAAGCGCTGGCGGACGCGGACAGAGCTGTTGCGGGAACTAAATCTCGCTGGGAAGAGAAACGGAAGGTCATCGAACAAACATATGAAAAGCTCCTGCGGGAACTCCAGAAATCGAAGATCGACGGGGCCGAGTTCATCCGTCTGCGGAAGCAGATTGAAGAGCTTCGCCCCTTGAGGGAGAGGAAAGAGGCCCTGAGACGCGCTCTGGCCAGTCACGAGGCGCACCGCCGCAAGCTGCTTTCGGAATGGGAGGACATCAAGGCCAGCGAGTACCGTCAGTTTCAAAGCGCGGCCAAGATGGTTTCTCGCAAGCTTCGGGGTAGGGTCCAGGCGGAAGTCACAATGGCTGGAAATCGTGAGCCGCTGGAGCAGCTACTACGCGAGGTCGGGGGAAACCTAAGCGCCGCCCTGGAGCGTCTTCGGTCGCAGGAACAGATCTCCCTGCCGGATTTGGCACAACGCTGCCGGGAGGGAAAAGAGGCGCTGATGAAGCATTATGGGTTGCCGGCAGGCTCGGCCGAGCGAATCGCGCAAGCCGACCTAGAACTTGTTATGAGAATTGAAGAGTTGGATCTTCCGGCAACCACCAAGATCGAGTTGAATACGGCGCCGGAGGGCGAGCCCCCCACGTGGCAGACCCTTGAAGCGCTGTCGACGGGGCAGAAGGCAACGGCCGTGCTGCTACTTCTGTTACTGGAATCGGAAGCTCCTCTGGTTGTCGATCAGCCGGAAGACGACCTCGACAACCGCTTCATTACCGAGGGCGTAGTACCGATCATGCGGCAGGAAAAACGGCAGCGTCAATTCGTCTTATCGACCCACAACGCGAACATTCCTGTGCTCGGCGATGCGGAGCTAATCCTGGGCTTGGCCGCCTCGGGAGAAGGCAAGGAAGGCCATGCCAAGATTGCTCCCCAGCATATGGGGTCAATCGACTCCGCGCCAGTGCGCGAACTGGTGGAAGAGATCCTCGAAGGGGGTAAGGACGCCTTCGAGATGCGCCGCTCCAAATACGGATTCTGACATGATGACACGCACCGAACTGCTGGAAATCGTCGGCAACGGCGAAAACTCCGGCGTTGAATTCAAGCGCGACGAGGTGACGAACCATCACCTCGCCAAAGAGCTAGTCGCCTTCTCGAATCTCAGGGGCGGCATGGTGCTTCTTGGCGTGGAGGACGAGGGAGGTATATCTGGCATTACCAGGCCGGACCTCGAACAGTTTGTGATGAACGCCTGTCGGGACAAGATTAGGCCGGCCATCATTCCTTTTTTCGAGATCGTCCGTGAAGTCGAGCGGGGCAAGGACGTGGCGATTGTCAGCGTGCCACGCGGGTTCGATGTTCATAGCCTTTGGCACGATAACCGGAACACCTATTACATCCGGGTTGGAACCCAGAGCAGGGAGCCAAGCCCCGAGGAGCTGGGTCGGCTCTTTCAGCAGCGTGGCTCGATCCGCGCGGAGATGCGGCCCGTTTCGGGGGCAACGCTCGACAACCTCGATCGGAGGCGACTCCGGGACTATTTCAGGATTCGGCAGCAGCCGGCGCCTCCCGACGAAGACGAGGCAGGCTGGCGAACCCTGCTTGTCAATACTGAGATCATGAGTGACGAAGGCGTCACCGTTGGTGGAATGCTCCTGTTTGGCAAGACGCCCAACCGTTTTCTTCCACAGGCGGGCATAGACGCGGTTGCCTTCCCCGGAACCGAGAAGGACTATGCCGCGCGCGAACGCGCGGCGCTGCGCGGCCCGATGACACCGTTGCTCGACGCCAACGGGGCAGTCGTAGAAAGTGGCCTGGTCGAACAGGCTTTAGATTTCGCAAGACGGAACACGCCCGTCACCGCCGTGCTTGAAAACGGCAGGAATATCGAGAGGCCCACTTATCCGACTGAGGCCCTGCGCGAAGGCATAGTAAACGCGCTAATTCACCGTGACTATCTTCTTTCCAGCACGGACATCGAGCTGGCCATTTACAGCGATAGGCTTGAAATCATCTCGCCGGGCAGGCTTCCGAATGGCATTACGCCGGAACGGATGCGGGCGGGGACGCGGGCAGCCCGGAATGAGCTCTTGAAGGAGGTCATGCGGGATTATCGCTATTTGGAGCACATGGGGATGGGAATTCCGCGAAAGATCATCGCGGGGATGCAGAAGCACAACCACACGACGCCTGAACTGATTGAGGATCAGGAACGCTTCATTCTACGCCTGCTGGCGTAGCGGTAAGCCAGTCTACGCCTACTTCCCCAGCCTGCTGAGCAGCCCCGCGATCGCGTTCGTCAATCGGCCCTCGGTAATGGATTCGGGCAACGGGATCGACAGCATCGGCCGGTTCGTGCCGGGGTCCCGCGAGATGAGGCCCGATAAAACCTGATCGAGCGGACGGGCCGAAGTCTCCGAGGTCATCGATTCCAGAAACTTGATCCCGGCTTCGAGCAGGCCGGCCGCGGCCTTGCCGAGATTGTCGGGCGGCGCCTCGACGCGCGGTGGTGGAGGGGCGGGCGGTGCCGCGGCAATCACAGGTTTCGGCTTCTCGGGCTGGGGCCGATCCGCGACCACCTCCTTCATGGCTTCGAGGCCGCTCTTGCGCCCGAGCGCGGCGAAACTGACCTCCGCCGTCGGCGAGTCGAACACTCCGGCGAACAGCGACTTCTTGCGTTGCAGGGTCTCCCAGACCCGTTCTTCAATGCTGCCGGTGGTGAGGAGGTGGATCACGTGAACCGAACGCGATTGTCCGAGGCGATGCACCCGGCCGATGCGCTGCTCCAGGCGCGCCGGGTTCCAGGGCGGCTCGAAATTCACCACCGCCGAGGCGGCTTGCAGGTTCAGCCCCACGCCGCCGGCATCGGTGGAGAGGAACACCTTGCACTCGGGATCGCGCCGGAACTTTTCGATGAGGTCGCCCCGTTTGCGGGAAGGCACGCCGCCGTGCAGCGATACGCAGCCGATCCCCAGTTTGCCGAGCTCCTCGCCGGCCAAGTGCGTCATGCGCTCGTATTCGCTGAAGACCACCACCTTGCGGTTCTCTTCGAGCGCCAGTTCGCGAATGATCTCGCGGAACTCCTCCAGCTTGGGCGAATGGTTGGTCTGCTTATCGAACAGGAAGGTCGAGTCGCAAAGCATCCGCATGTTCTGGAGGCAGCAGGTAATGCGGCGCAGGTCGATTTCGGAAAGCCAGCCTTGCCGCTCCCACTTGTGCATGAGGCGGCTCAGGATTTCGCTTTGTTCCCAGTACGGCTCGGCCTGCTCGTCGGTCATGGGAACGCGGAAAATCTGGTCGGTGCGTTCCGGAAGTTCCGTGAGCACCTCTTTTCGCGTGCGCCGCAGCAAAACCGGCTCCAGTTGCGCGTGAATGCGGTCCAGGCCGCGATAGCCGAGCAGGTGGCCCTTTTCGTCTTCCATGCGGTGTTCCTGCAGGAACCGGAAGGCGGGGCCCAGGCGGCGCCCGTCGATGAACTCCACCACCGAGAAGAGTTCTTCCAGTTTGTTTTCGAGCGGGGTCCCCGTGAGCACGAAGGCGTAGCGGCTCTTCAGTTGCTTGATGGTGCGGGCCGTGGCCGTGATCCAATTGCGTATGCGTTGGGCCTCGTCGAGAATAATCAGGTCCGGCTTCAATTCGTGAATGTAGCTCACGTCTTTGAGGACCAGCTCAT
>Ga0209039_10001671_pt1 | contig 20159 bp, 20 predicted proteins | sample BogFormECP12_OM1_FD_188238 | JGI IMG/M metagenome (GOLD analysis project Ga0209039, IMG submission 188238) | Bog forest soil microbial communities from Calvert Island, British Columbia, Canada - ECP12_OM1 (SPAdes) (version 2) | ecosystem: Environmental > Aquatic > Freshwater > Wetlands > Bog ...
GTGCTTTTGGGTCTACCGCTGTCAGTCCTTCGATGAGGTCGAATACGCCTTTATCCTCTTTTTTCTCGTCGTCCATCGTGCCACGCTCCTTCAACTGTTGAATGCTAATTGGCGTTCGGGACGTTGCCACCGATGCACCTTTGATGCACCGGATTGTGCGGGTCATGACTCCCGTGACAGTGGGTTTTAGCCCCAACCAGCCGTGCACAGTATGCAGCCGAAACTTGGTGGACCTGGAGGGAATTGAACCCCCGACATCTGCCTTGCAAAGGCAGCGTTCTCCCGCTGAACTACAGGCCCGAAATCTTCGTCCCCTCAGGGAGGCACGCCTTGCACGAGTGCGAAGACCTGCTCCGCCAATATCCCGTGGCCATGCTGTGCGTGTCCGACCAGAACTCGGTCGTCAGGGTGTACCGCTCCGCCTCGTCGGAGAAGTGCTCACATTTTTTGAGGGACGGGTCGGGCACGCAGACCTCGCTCACCTGGGACGCCTTGTGTCCTATGACTCCGGGCTTGGGCGCGTCACTCATAATCTGGAGCGGGGCACGGGGTTCGAACCCGCGACCTCAACCTTGGCAAGGTTGCGCTCTACCGCTGAGCTAGCCCCGCGCTCACTGCTATGATACCACGACTGGTGCGCCGTGCAGGATTCGAACCTGCGACTTCGACCTTGTGAAAGTCGCACTCTGGCCTCTGAGTTAACAGCGCGATCTTGGTAGGGTATGTGGGAATCGAACCCACCGTCATGCGCTTGAAAGGCGCAGGTCCAAAGCCGATAGACGGATACCCCGAATCTTGGTGCGCCGTGCAGGACTCGAACCTGCGACCTCTTGCTTGTCGAGCAAGCGTTCTACCGCTGAACTAACAGCGCAACGTGGGGAGGAGAGATGTTAACCTCCGTTTGACGTCCGGCCAACACCGGACCCTCCCCCGAACTTGGAGCGGGAAACGGGGCTCGAACCCGCGACCTGATGCTTGGGAAGCATCCACTCTACCAACTGAGCTATTCCCGCGTGCCTCTAAAAATTTGGTGGACCTAGTCGGGATCGAACCGACGACCTTTTCCATGCCATGGAAACGCGCTCCCAGCTGCGCTATAGGCCCAGCGAACGACTTTCGGCAGGTGCAGGATTCGAACCCGCGTCTCCGGCTGCCCGGAATCCTTAGCCACTAGACGAACCCCTACTCGCCGTTCTTTGCGTCGTGCACGGACGCAATCTTGGTAGCGCACGAGGGACTCGAACCCTCATTTCACACGCTGAGAACGTGGTTGCCTAGCCGTTAGCAGAGTGCGCCGAAACTTGGTGGACCTAAGGGGGCTCGAACCCCTGACCTCATCGTTGCGAACGATGCGCTCTCCCAACTGAGCTACAGGCCCAACTTCAAACTGGAGCGGCTGGCGGGATTTGAACCCGCGATCTCTTCCATGGCAAGGAAGCATTCTACCAGGCTGAACTACAACCGCGAAAACTTGGAGCGGGCGGGGGGACTCGAACCCCTCATCCGAAGCTTGGAAGGCTCCCATTCTGCCATTGAACTACGCCCGCGCTCCGCAGCCTTTCAACCACGCCGCTGTGCGACTCTTCGGCTGCGGGCGTTCTAAACTTTTGTACTGAACCTGTAAGCCGGGTTCTGTCCGCCTTGCGGCGGGACGATCATTCGTCTAGGCCAGCCGTTGCCGGATGGCTCAAGCTCTCAACCCGCCGCTTGGTAACGCCCCGAGCAGGGGCTCACGGCCTATTTGAGATTGCTCCGCGTAGAGATTGCCCGTTTCACCCACCACGGCTTTCGTATACCCGGAGGGCATCCTAGACCGTGATGACTCGTCTCTGTTGCTCTGATCGTCAACGGCTTTCGCCGCTGCCAGGCCGTTAGCCTGTACGCTGCTCTATGGAGCCCGGACTTTCCTCCCCCTGCTGAAACAGGCGGCGATCATCCGGTTCAGTACACTTGGAGGTCTAGGAGGGAATTGAACCCCCGCGTTTCTCCCTTTGCAGGGGAGCGCCTTTCCTGCTTGGCTACTAGACCAAACTTTTGCCCCGCACTATCCTCGCGATCTCGCGGGGGCTTACCTTCTCTGCGGCCGTCCCGGCCATCTTCGGCATCATACGCTTAGGGATGTCGTAGTGGTCTTTGTGGAACCAGCAACGCTTGATCCCCAGCTGCTCGGCCGCCCTGTGAAGGTTCTCCTTCGTGTAGGGCACCGCTACCAGGTGCCTCTGACCGTCGTAGAGAATCCTCACCGTCTCTCCTTGAACTTGGCGGGCTGTACGGGATTTGAACCCGTGACCTCTTCCGTGACAGGGAAGCGTGCACTCCAGACTGCACCAACAGCCCGTTGGAAGCCGCGAGGGGAATCGAACCCCCGCATAAAGACTTTGCAGGTCTCTCCCTTACCACTTGGGTACGCGGCTTACATCGAAAATTGGTGGACACGCGGGGAGTTGAACCCCATCTCTCTGCTTGCAAGGCAGACGCATTCCCGTTATGCTAGCGGCCCACATGCTACATCAAACTTGGCGGTGACGACGAGAGTCGAACTCGCATCCTGCCCCGTGACAGGGGGAAACTCTGACCGTTAAGCTACGCCACCGTGGAACCTGTACGTTCCAAACTTTCTGAACTTGGTTGCCCGAGAGGGACTCGAACCCCCGGTAATCGCTGTTTGTAAGACAGCGGGCATCGCCGCTCGCTCCACCGGGCAACATTCACCGCAAAAGCAAAAAAGGACGAACCTTTTCGGTTCGTCCTCGGAAGTCTTGTTCGGGTTGGCTTTAGCCTACGCGAACCTCCGAGGACATGGTATCTCCCTCCGCCGCTTCAGCGGCGGCCGTACCGACGACCACACACACGTCGCCCATTGCCTTGGGGACTGCGTTCGAGTTGTCGTTGAAGGAGTTCATGTCTCTACCTGATACTGCATATTCTCAAAACTGCTGCTGGTTGTCAAACGAAAAATGTTGGGTGCCCGCTGTGGTTGCCCGCGCTTCCCGCTGCTGCGGGTCCGCTGAAGCTCCCCGCGCTGCACCCGAACGCCGTGTTCCTGAAATGTTTCCCCCAGCATCCTCGTGGCCCGGTGAATACAGGGTCGGAGTCGGGGGCTGCGGCGCGGCTCAGTGGGCTATTCACACCCTTTGTCCCTCTGGGCTGTTTATCCTCTGGGGACGAGCGGCGGTTGCTCCGCAGGCTAAAGTCAATCTCTCATGTATGATACCGGAAGTCAAGTCTTTTCGCTAAATCTGGTCCTTGCCGTCGGCGACCTGCTTCTTCCCGACTGCGCGGGCGGCCTTGGAGACGATGCGCTTCCAGCCCTTCTTGCGCCCGCCTGGGTAGCAGCGGACGCGCCCCTTCTCGTCGACTTTGATGGCGCTCATGATCCCTCCTGCGGGCCGATTGGTGCAGCGGTCGAGGGGCGGCGTCAGACTGGCGTGCTGCCAGCGGATATGCTCGTCTCGTACGGCTGCACTAATGGGCCTGGCAGACTGTTTTCTCGCCGCCGCCCGAGCCTCTCGTGTGCCTTTGGGCCTTGTAGGCCGTCCGCCTCACGGGTCTCGCGGTAGTCTCTGCAACTGCTCACCCTTCTCTCGGAGGGCGGCGAGAACGAAGTTGTGGGGCGGTGGATGCCGCCCCGTTGGGAGTGGTTTCCGAGGCCGTAGCCTTGCTGCGAAAGGGCGAGCTAGAAGGCGCTAGACCGTAACCGTGGCCACGACTACGCTGCCGGAGCTGCCAAAACTGGCTGGCCTGTGGGTACAGGACCCGGGGACCCGACCCCCGTCCGTTGCCTTCGCTCCCTCAGAGTATACTGGCCTCGCGGCAGGATTGTCCGGAGCCCTCTTGTATCTGCTGGATCAGCATCTTGCGGCCGCGCAGGAGGCGGGACTTGAGCGCCGCCATGGGGATGTTCGTGTAGGTGCCGTCCTTCTTGCGGTGAATCGGGCCCAGGATGTCCCTGATGTCCTTGTTCCGCAGGCCCTCCCAGAAGCGGAGCCGCAGAATCTCGCGGTACGCGTTGGGGACTCTGCTGATCGCCCGCCGCAGGACCTCGCGGTCGGCGACGCCCTCAAGGCGCAGGTCGCGGACGGCGAACTGCCTGTGGGGCTTCTTCGCGTTCCCCGCGTCCATGACGACCTCAAGCGAGACCTCGTTGCGGTGCGCCTGGGTGTTCTCGTGCCGCAGGTGCATCAGGCCCTCGTTGATCGCTATGCGGGTGACCCACGTGGAGAACTTGGAGTGCTCGTCGAAGCTCGCGATCTTCTGCCAGACATGCGTGAGGGCGACGTTGGCCAGCCACTCGGCCTGGTCCTCGTCCTTCACGATGCGGCTGATGACGATGCGGAGGCGGTTGTGGTGGTGGGAGTAGAGCGCGGTGAACGCCCCCTCGTCCCCGGCCTTGGCGCGGCGGACGAGCTCAAGCTCCTCGGGCGAGTCGTAGACCTTGCGTTTCAGCGCGGGTGCCGCTGCTGCTGATGCCATGGATTGTCGTTCCTCTCTCGCAGTGTACGGAATCAGTCGCGCCAACGTCCGGCCCAGTCGTCGGGCAGAGCGATCGCTTCGTCGATGCAGGGGCGGTACTCCGCCGTGTACTTGAACTTTGGCTTCTCCGTGAGCGGAGTCGTGAACCTGAACCGAACGTAGGTTTCACCGCGCCATGTGACCACGTCGGGCGGGACAGAATCCGCGCCGATCTCCGCCTCGCCCTCGTACTGCTTCCAGCCGCTTTCGAGGAAGTTTTTGTGGACGACGATCTTGATCTTGGCCCTAGAAGTCTGGGTCGACATGGTGGTCCCTCTCTCCGGGGTAGAACCCGAAATGGCCGTCGTGCTGGTAGCGCCCGCGCTTCTTGCTCCAGCGGACGTGCTCCACCTTGCTCGTGGGGTCGGGCGTGATGTCGTAGGTCTGGTTCTTGTAGTAGTCGAAGCCCTTGGCGGGGACCGTGCGGTCCTCCTGGACGCTGAGGGTCTTGCCGGAGGCGGAGAAATCGACAACGGTGTAGGAGTAGCGGTCGCTGCCGATGACGAGCGTGCCGCCCATGCCCTTCACCAGCTCGTGCTTGCCGTCTGGGGTCTTCATGCCAACAGTATACGGGCGGGCGGGGGGAAACGGCTATGGCACGGAAGTGCCTGCGTTCGCTTACGGTTGGGGGCGGTCCTCTGGGAGGTCAATGATCACCTCGCCCTCGTCCTCCAGGGCGATGCGGAGCATGACGTAGTCCTTGGAGATGTAGCGCCCGACGACGGGCACGCCCTCGTACGCGGAGAAGGAGGCGCGGCTCAGGACGACCTCGCCGCCCAGTTGGTCCAGCAGGCAGGCGAGAATCTGGAGGAGGGTCTCGATCTGGGCCTCGTGGGGGGTGACGATCTCGTCCATGGGAGAAATTCCTCCTGTCTAGGAGGCCCCTAGTCCGGTTCCTTTTCCTGCTCGTGCGTCTCGCCCTCGCCGAAGATGGCGCGTAGCAGTTTCTCCTCGGGGGAGAGGCCGATCGTCTTGTCGTCCGGGTAGAAGAAGGCCTTCATCATGCAGCACAGCAGCGCGGGCTCGCCGTTGATTTGGACGACCACGAGCTCGTAGGACGCGAGGTCTGGCTCGTGGCAGATGTCGCAGCAGCGTACCCCGGTGTACTCGAAGTCGCGGCAGGATTTGTTGTACTCGAATTGGCGGTCGCCGTTGTCGAAGATCATTTCTCGTCGCAGATGGCCGGGCGTCCGGCTCCATCTACTGGCGGAAAGTCGGGACACGCGATCTTGGTGGCGGGGGGCTTGGCGTCCCTGGCTTTCACATACTCAGGGACGTACGACGCGGCCATGAGGAGGCCGAGCAGGATGAGGAGGCCGATTTGGCTGCCCTTAGTCAAGCGTGATTTTCGGAACCTCGTTCGCCCCGGCGAGGATTATGCTGGGCAGTTCGCATTCTACCATGGCGAGCTGGCTGGGGCAAAGGAGCACGTACTTGTTGGGGTTCGGCCTTCCGTCCTCGTCCGCCCCCTGGCGGATCATGCCGACGGTGGCGTACTGGATGAACATCCTGTTCATCAGCGCCTTCATCTGGTCGTCGACGTGGTGGCGCGGGTCGGCCTGGGCCGTGATGTCCTGCGTGGTCTTCTCGCCGGAGACGACGGTGATCTCGAACGTCAGCTTGATGTCCATTGGCTACATTTCGCACGCGCCAGCGGAGCAGGCTAACTCCTTCGCGGCCGTGGTCATGTCCTCTTTTTCAAAGTCCGGGAGCTTGGACCAGTCTATGGTCGGCTGCTTGCCCTTGAGGCTTAAATACTCGGCTTCGGTGATTTCCGTGTAGGGTGCCTGGCGGTAGATGCCGTTGTCGTGGGGCAGGAAGCTGATCCCGCCGATGATGTCGAAGTTCCTGAAGCACCACGCCAGCACGTCCGTCCACTCGGACTCCCTGACGTAGATCGTGCAGGACGGGTTGTGCTCCGTCCAGTGCATCTTGTACGTCTTGTATATCTCCAACTGCTGCATGGCCGTGAGGTCGTTGCGGCACACGCTCTCGGCCGGGGACTCCAGGGCGAAGAAGAACACGTCGGAGTCGTTCGGCTTGTTGAGCTCCGGCTCCGACAGCCAGCCGATGAACTTGAGGAACTCGTTGACGGGGGACTTGCGGTCCTCCTGCGTGCCGCGCATGATCCAGCGGGCGTAGCGGGTGTGGATGCCGGGCGAGCAGTTGACCAGCTGCGACACGGTGCCCGAGGGCTTGATGCAGGTCGTGGCGGCGGGCACGGGGATGCCGAGCTTCCCGGCCCACTCCGTGGCGACCTCGATGACGTACTCGCGCAGCTCGTCGAGGAACTTCGCGAGCTCGGGGCCGTTCGTGGACATCATCACGTTGTCCATGATGCCCGTGAGGCTGACGCCCAGCAGGCGCTCCTCCTCCGCGTTCCTCTGCCACTCCTTGCGGAGGTAGCGGAAGTCCGTCAGCGTGGACTGTAGGCAGCCGATGATGGTCGCGATGCGGACCTTGCGCCTGATCGTGGCCTTGGTGTCGTGCGGCCTGATGACGCACTCGGAGAGGTTGCAGAAGCCGCTCGGCCTGAGGGTGATCTCGCCGCACGGGTTCGTGCCGAACTCGATGCCCTCCCACTTGCGCCTGCCCGTGCGCTTCGCGGAGTTGGTCGCGGCCACGCGGTTGAAGATGCCGCGCTCGCCGGACTTGCTCTCGATGAGGGTCAGGAACTCCTTGATGAAAATCTCCGGCTCGGGCTTCTCCGTGTAGCAGACGGAGTTGTTGGCCAGCCTGCGCCAGGGCGTGGCGCTCTGCTTGTACCACTCGCCCGTCTTCGCGCCGCGCATGCGGTCGTCGGAGAGGTTGGACAGGGACAGCATGGCGCTGCGGCGCACGCCGCCGACCACCACGATGTCGCCGACCATGCACATCAGGTCGTGGCACTCAAGGGAGCTGAGCCTGCGGCCCGCGGCCTCCTTGAACAGGTTGACGGTGAACTTGAACAGGCGGTCCAGCGGCTCGGGGCCCGAGGCCCTGCCGCCCATCGTCTTGAGCACAGCGCCCGCTGGCCTGACGGCGCTCAGGTCCCAGGTGGGGACGGAGCCCGAGTACAGGAGGCTGATGAGCTGGCGGAACGCGTTCGACCAGCCGATCTTGGAATCCCTTACTTTGATGCTCGTCTCGACGGGATAGAAACGCTCCGCGATCGCGGGGAGGAGGTTGGTGTACTGGCGCTCGACGCTGAAGCCCACGCCCGTGCCGCACATGCTGAGGTACATCGCCTCGTCGAAGGCCCTCGGGTCGTTCACCGCGATGTAGGAGCAGTTGTACCCGGCGGCGTTGTCCTTCTCCAGCGCGGGCCCTGCGGTCATCATCGCACGCATGGACGGCATGACCTCCATGTGGTAGATCGCCTTCTCGAGCTCGGAGGCGACGGACTCGCGGTCCGCCTTGGGGATTCGCTGCGAAAAGAAGGACACGTAACGGCTTACCGTCTCGTCCCAGTTCTCTCTCCTGCTTTTTTCTTCGACCCAGCGTGCGTATCTGGACTTGTGTATGAACTGTTGGTAGGGGGAAATATCTGCGGCCTTGCTGACCATCGGGGAATCTCTTTCCTATGAAGGGGACTGTGTCTAATACTGATTTGGGCGACATCTACGGTTCGGCCAGCGGGGAAAAATCTCATTGGCGGTAAAAAGTCGAACATGCGGGAAACCCGCATGTTTACAGGCTAATTCTCAGATTGGTCCGGGAGGGCTAAAACGAAATTGCAAGTGCTGGTGCGTTTTTCGCTACGCGGATTTCTTCATCGACGTCCGCACTCCCTGCTTGATCCCATCCTCGACGTTCTTCTTTCGGGCCGAGAGCCGGGCGGCCTTGCGTTGCGCGGGCGTGAGCTCTTCGTATGCTCTAACCTCTTCGGTGTACTGCTTTATGTCTGTCGCGTTGAACTGAAACCACTCGCCGCGAAGATGCTTCGCCTTGAACCTGGTGTGGAGGAACGCCTCAAGCTCGCTGTAGTGCGCCGCCTCGGTCAGGGAGATAACCTCTAATTCAACGGGGCAATTTATGGAAATCGATCGTATGCGAAAAGTGGGGTCAGCGGACTTGCCGATCTTAAACCAGCCGTACTCTCGGTTGCCAACTAAGTAGACGAATCCCATATCACTCGTAGCTGCATCTGCACTCGACAGCCTCTTGCAGCTTCGAGTAGACGGGGTCGTCGGGGTAGGACGACACGTAGTAGTACCCGGTGCCGTGGCACTGGGGGCAGTCCGCCTTCGCGAGGTACGGGATCGACGACACGTTGACGCCGAACTTGCTCTTGATCTTTTTCCTCTCGGCCTTGTCCCTCGGCTTGCGCCTGATGATGGGGATGGTGCGGTCGCCCTCGTCAAGGTGCACGGTCTTCTGGCCGACGAGCGGGTCGACCTCCCACACGTAGTCCTCGGGCACGTCGGCGTCGATGCGCTCGGCCTGGCTGCGGACGAACCCCCGCGTGAGCCTCTGCGTGTACCACGCGTCCTTCTTCACGTCCAGGAGGTAGATGATGCAGTTGCGGAGTCGCTCGGCGCTGATGCCGCCGATCGGCTCGTTCCAGTTGCGGATGCCGACGAGCTCGGGGCCCGGCTCGTTGTTGTCCTCCGCCGGGGCGGGTGCCGACGCTGCGGCCGGGACGCCCTTGCCGCCGAGGCCAGCCTTGAAGTTCGCCTCGCACGCGTCCTGCTGCGCCGGGGTGAGCGCGTCCCAGTGGGCATCGGTCAGTTTCACGTACTGTGGGCGGCTGCGCTTGGGCATCTTAGGCTCCCTCAGCCTTAACGGCGGGGGTTAGGGGTTTTGACTTTAGGGTGAGGAGGACCCCGGTCTTGTCCTCCCCCTCATCTCCCTCTAATACTCCTTCTTCTCTCTTCTCTTCTAGGAGCGGCTGACCCGCGAATTTTCCTGAATTTACTTGCAAATTCCACAGCTTGGGGTTTACACGGAAGCAGCGTGTGCGCATCCAGTAAGCAGCAGGGAAGCAGCGTAGAGGCAGCGCGGGTGCAGCACACATGCTGCATGTAAGCAGCGCGGACGCTGCATGTATGCTGCATGGACGCAGCGCAGGCGTAACGTTCACGTCGAACTCGATGGCCACGGTGGGGAAGAGGTGGCCCCACTTCTTGATCCACCGCTGGATCACGCGGCGGTCGGCCCCCACCTGCTTGGAGAGTTGCAGCACGTCCGCCGCGAGCTTCCCGTCGCGGGCCTGGATCGTCAGGAGGTGGTGGTATATACCCTTCTCCGTGAAGTCCATTTTCTGGACGTCGACGCTGGACAGCCAGCCGTCTATGTCGAACTTGTACCAGCTCCAGCCGTTCGCTATCTCGCTCATAGCTCCTCGTCGAATGAGTTGACGGCCGCCGCCATGGTTTTCTCGCCCACCGGGGTCTCCGTCACCGCGTACTGCCGCTTCTTCTCAAGCATGTAGTTCGTGTCCTTGTCGATGTGGAAGGTCAGGGAGTTGAACGTGCCGCCCTCGCGGTCGCGCCCCCTCACTATCATCCCCTCCTCGCCGTCCTTGGTCCTGGTCGCCACGCCCAGGCAGAGGTCGAACCTCTGGCCGATCGTGGTGAAGTACTGGATGAGGCCGTCGCGCTTCAGGATGGACTCGATCTCGTCGTCGAAGTTCTCCTGCCCGCTGTTCTTCTCCTGGATGCGCTCTATGTCGCGCCGCGCCTCGGAGCCGAACTGCGCGGTGACGATCACCATGCAGCCCCGCCCGCCGAACGCGTTGCGGCTGAACTCGAACAGCCTGTCCACGATGGACGCGCACATCTTCCAGTTGTTGACGCCCTTGTTCTTGCTGTCCTCGGGCGGCATGATCGTGTCCAGCGGGTCGATGATGATGAAGTCCCACTGGTACTTCATGAACGTCGCCTCGGCGTAGGCGAGCAGCGCCCCCACCTTGTCGTCGTCGCCCCGCGTGACCGCGTCGATGCTCTGCGGCTCGATGAAGCCGGGGACGATCTCGCCCGCCTTGAGCTTGAGCAGCAGGTTCCTGACCTTGACCAGGTCCTCCGCCGTCGCGGTGCGGTTCAGCCCCTCCCACTTGCTGAGGCCGGGGATGAACCCGATCTCCGGGTCGCCCTTGAAGTAGTGGGAGAGCTGGAGCGTCAGCTTCTTGAGCAGCTTGTCCGCCCGGTGCTCGCCCGCGAAGAACAGCCCGTTCTTGCTGTTGATGGCGAAGTTGAGCGCGATGGACAGCGCCGCCGTCGTCTTGCGGTTGGACGCCGGGCCGCACAGGCAGATGGCGCGGTCGCCGTCGAGGCCGATGTTCATGCCGCTGTCGTCGATGCTGCGGAACCCGAGCTTGAACTTCCGCCCGTCCTGCTGGCCCGTGACGTTGCGCTCGAAGTCGGAGAGGATGGCCTCGGTGCGCTCCTGCCACGGCCCCTGCTCGAAGCCGGAGTCCTGCGCCGTGCTTGAGTTCCAGTGCTTCCGCAGCGCCTTGCGGAAGTCGATGATGTTCTCCTCGCGGAGGAGGAAGTAGTTGAACGCCTCCCTCGCGGCCCTGATCTCCTGCCTCAGGTCGAGGGTCTGGACGAACGCGTTGGCCGTGTCGTCGAACGTGCTGGCCTGGTTGTCCGGGAGCTCGTCGATGAACCTCCTGACCTCGTCCTTGTACTCGTGCTTCCTGACCTCGGGGTCCGGGCTCACGTCGATGAAGTGCTTGAGCGTGACCTTGTCCGGCAGCTTCTTGTGCGCGTCCGTGAACTTGATGAGGAGGCGCATGGTCTCCTGCGTCGCCAGCTTTAGGGTCTGCGTCGCGACCTCGCCGCGCAGGACCTTAATGGCCTTCGCGTTCGGGACGAAGCCGAGCTTCTCCTTGATGCGCTTGACGTAGTGCAGGAACCCGTCCTGCCACACCTCGCCCGGGTGGTGGACCACGATGCCCATCAGGTACGTGGCCAGGTCGTTCGCCTTCACGTCCAGCCCGTCCAGGTTGACCGGGTCCTTGCCCGGCTCCGGCTCGGGCGCGGGGACCATCGCCTCGTCCTTCTTGATCTCCTCGGCCCTCTCCTCCACGGCCTCCGTCTCGTCCGCCACCTCGGCGAACTCAAGGACGGCCTCGAGCCCGTCGTTCTTGAATACCTGGTACGGGTACTCCTCGTACTTCGGGGTGACGCCGTCGTCCTTCACGGCCTCCCTGAGGAGCTGGAAGATGGTGCCGATCGTCACGCCCTCGCAGTCGTCCGAGAAGCAGTGGTAGCCGAAGGAGTCGCCGACGATGAAGCCCGTCAGGCCGGACCCCGAGTGCTTGTGCCCCGCGTTGAGGCAGATGTCCGTGACCTTGACCGTCTTGCCGTTCGCCTCGCGCTCGCCCTCCACGTGGAACGCGCCCTGGTCCTCGTACCACTGGAGCCAGTCCTCGGGGTCGAAGTTCTCGTCCAGCTCCGGCATGTCGTCGCTGCGGCGGCTGGAGAGCGGCACCTCGCTGCCGAGGGCCAATATCTGGTCCAGCGTGACGGCGGAGACGGGGGACTTCGGCGGGAACAGGCGGTTGGGGCGGAACGGGCGCTCGTCGGTGCTCGTGCCCTTCCTGGTGGTCGTGCCGTAGGCGCGGGTCAGTCGCGCGGCGTTGAACACGGCGCAGTCGACCTCGGCCGCCGGGCCGTTGAACCTCTTGGCCAGCGCCTTGAGGCAGTCCACGAGCAGGTGGATGTTGTCCACCGTGTTCATCATCTTGATGGACTGGAGGATGTGGAAGCCGTTGCCCGAGTCGCCGAGTAGCGGCTGGGGCCAGCCCTTCTCGTTCAGGAAGGCGAGGACCTGCCCGGCCGTGGCCTTGCACGCCGCCTTCTCGTCGCTCGTGGAGCTCTCGTGCTCGAAGCCCGTCGCGCGGAGCGTGTCGCAGTCGATGAACATCCAGTTCAGGCTGTCGACGTCGTCGTTGCCCGTGAGGTGCTGGGTGGGGCCGGAGAGGATCGTCTCGACCTGCTCGTCCGTGGGGTTCGCGACCAGGAGGCCGCTGCCCTTCTCGCACACCTTGCACTTGCACTTCTCGCGCTCGCGCAGGAGGCTGGGCTTGCAGGGGTTGATGACGTAGTAGAGGGAGACGACGCGGGGGTCGGAGTCAAGGCGCTCGACGACCTCGGCCAGCCTGTCGTGGTCCGTGAAGTAGAAGCCGCGCCAGTAGCCCTCGGAGTTCTTGATTCTGAACTCGACGAGCTGCCCTGGCTTGAACAGCAGGTTTACGCCGAGTTTGATGTTTTCCAGTGCCAAAAGACTCCCCTTGATCGGCGGGGACCGCGTCAAAGGGTGCGCGGTCCCGCCTCGGACGTTCTCTCGGAGCTACCGTGAGACGTTGCTTACAACTCCCTAAATACTGTCCGCCCAGGGCCGTGGCGGTATTCACCTATGACAGTCAATTCGCGTCAGCGGCCTACGCGCCCCAAAATTGCATGGACACAGTCGAGGTGAGGCTCCTCAAATACGCGTTCCGCTTCCGCCCGCTCTCGTGGCGGGAGGAGCTCGGGATGGTGTTCCCGCCCAAGGCCGACCGCAGGCGGGTGCTGCTCTCCCACGCCCTGGCCGAGATTTCGGGTCTCAAGGTGAATACTGCGGAGGAGGGGCTGAAGGTCATGGACGCCCTGCCCATCTCCGTGGTGCACCGCGTCTTCATCCTCTACCGCGCCGCGCTCCCCGAGCCCCGCGTGTTCACCACGATCGGCCTGTACAAGGCCGAGGAGCCGAACGCCTTCCACGGCAGGATCGAGAAGTCCGAGGAGGAGACCGAGAGGATCATGGACCGCGTGGAGCAGGAGATGGCGCAGAAGTTCGGGCGGGCGGAGCTCGCGGAGCAGAGGGCGCAGGAGGCCGAGATGCTCAAGAACTCCAGGGGCGTGGGCCTGACCAAGGCGACGCCGGAGAACGCGGGCCCGACGCCTACCGTCGTGAAGCCGCCAGCGGCGAAGGGGAAGAGGCCATGGACGACAAGGCGAAAATAGCCCCGACGCGGTTCACCCAGGGCAGGTCGGCGTCCCTCGGCATGGACATCATGAGCCGCCTCTCGTCGGGCTCCCTGAAGAAGGCCCCCGTCGAGACGATCGAGAGGGTCAAGGCGGAGATCACCGCGAACTGTGAGGAGATCATCGAGGTCGGCGCGAGGATCAGGCCGCTCATGTGCGGCGACAAGCAGGTCGGGTGGGTGCGCGGCCTGCACACGCAGGAGCGCAAGACCCTGAAGCGTTGGATCAGGGACCCCAACGACTACATCTGCCTCACGCTCGTGCACGCCACTTCGTTCTCCCAGGAGGAGATAGAGGCCATGCAGGCGTTCGAGATACGCAGCCTCGTCGAGGTCGTGCGCCAGATGAGCGACTACGACGTGTCGCTGTACCCCTACCTCCCCGCCTACGTCACCACGCACTCCTCCGAGGCGCTGTGGTACGGCAAGGGCGACTCGCTTTCGTCGTTCGATAACAAGGCCGTCCGCATGCCCGACGGCAAGACGGTGACGGTCATGGCCCCGCCCGACCACACCCGCATGTGGGCGACCCTGTGCAACTACCGCGAGCAGAACAAGAAGCGCCTGGAGGAGAACATGAACGCCCTGTTCATCGTCCGCCCCTGGGCGGGCCGCCAGGCCGACCCCGTCGCCAACGAGCTGAGGGCGGTGGCGCGGCAGCTCGAGACCGGGTCCGACTACCAGTGGGAGCGCCTGGTCCGAGCGCCGTCAGCCGTGAACAAGAACGACGGCTGGGGACACCCCGGCGACACGGTCGAGGACCTCAAGCGCGAGCTCAAGGGCATGATGGAGGGCGACAGGCACGAGCGCATGATGGACGCCTGGGCGCGGCAGATGAAGCACGAGGCGGTGGAGAAGCAGAAGGCGGTCGAGGACTTCCGCAAGAAGCGCGGCATCGAGAAGGCGGGCGTCACGGAGACGCCGATGGTCGTCATGACGGCGGCGGAGGTCAGGGAGCGGCAGCAAAAGCTGAGGGAGGGCAAGCCGCAGCCTGGGCTGGTCCAGAGGCGCGAGGAGTTCGAGATAGACTCGACCTCCGCGCAGGTGGACAAGTTCGGCAGATACCGCTAGGAGTAGCGCAGGGCGGACCAGACCTCGAACGAGTTCATGCCCTTAGTCGTGCCCGTGCGGGAGAACCGTGCGTATTCCGCCTGAGCCTTGCGGTACTGGTAGCGCCGCACGGCGCTCTTGAGTCCGCCGCCCAGCACGAGGTAGGCGATCAGCGGGAAGAAAACCACGAACGGCGCGAGGGCGAAGAACGCCGCCACGCTCGTGCTCACGGCGCTGAACGCGAAATAGAAGGCGACCTCAGCCGCGAGCGTTCCGAAGAAGCCGAAGAAGCAGAGGCCCCAAGTTTGCAGGTGCCCGCCCTTGTAGGACTCGCCCGTCGCGCGGCGCACGCTCCAGCACTTGATGATGCGCGGCACGAGCATTGTCCAGACGGCGGAGACGAAGGGGCCCGCCGCGAAGTAGAAGAAAGCGAGGAAGCCAGCGTTGCTGCCAGCGTGCCCCATGATCGCGAAGATGGACGCGCCCACAAGGACGGCGGGAGCGAGGAGCAAGAAGCCCGCGATCGCGACCTGCATCAGTAGGAACCGCCCAACCATTCTCAGGAACTCCATTTGGCTTCCCTCCGCCTACAGTATACCCCGGACGGACGCCCTTTGGCCAACCGCAAACCCTTGAAAACGCACAGGATATTCGCCCAAAATCGGCTTTTCAGGTATTAGATGTCAACTAACCCGGCTTTCACGGCTGGGAACCCACTTTACAGGAAGGCACAGAGACCATGGACAACAAGGAAAACGCGAAGGTCGCGCAGGCCGAGCTGAATGAGATCGCCCCGTCCGCGCCGACGGAGGAGACGCCCCAGTCGCTCGACGACGTGATCGCGGGCCTGAAGGGCTTCGGCATAGAGGAGTTCGAGGAAATCCTCACGATCAAGAGCAAGAGCAGCGGCAAGGCGCTGAGGGTCAAGATCGCCAACGTCCCCACCAGCGACGAGATGCTCGCGGTGCAGGCGGCGGACGAGTACAAGGGCTACCTCTGGATGAAGCGCGTCAAGGTCGAGCTGCTCTCCAGGGCCATCTCCTGGATCGACGGCGTCAACCTCCGCGACCTCAAGGGCGACCGCAGGTTCGTGCCGGACCCGACGGACGCGGGCACGCTGAAGGACTACCAGGTCGTGCTCCGCAACGTCATCATGGGCTGGGGCCAGGAGCTCACTGAGGTCCTGTGGAAGGTCCTGATGAACCACTCGCAGACGATCGAGGACAGGCTGAGGGACCAGTTCCCCGACAACGCCAAGTTCACCGAGGTCGAGATGCGGCTGTTCGAGCGGGCGAGGAAGCAGATGGAGGAGTCCTCCAACACCATCCTGGAGCAGCAGGTGTCCGCGCTGTACGACACCACGCCAGAGCCCGTGGGCACGGAGGACGCCAGCAAGAGCTAACTAGATGCCCATAGACCCCACCAACCCCGGCGGGCCAGGCGGCCCGAACAACCAGAACCCAGGCGACCCCGCACGCCAGAGCCAGGTCTTCACCGACATCAACAAGGGCCTGGACGACGTCGAGGTGTTCGCCGGGAACGTCGAGGTGTCCATGAAGGGCGCTGCGGACCAAGCCGAGCGAATGAAGGGCGGCCTGGACGAGGCGGGGAAGAAGATGAAGGACCTGTTCAACATGCAGGAGAAGTTGAACAAGTTCGCCAAGGACCTGGGCAAGATGGACCAGTCCCGGTTCAAGAACGCCGAGCACGCGCACAAGTTCATGAAGGACCTGGTGGAGATGTACAAAGCCACCGCCGCGTCCTCGAAGACCTCCGCCGCAGAGGCGGCGGTCCTGAACGCGAGGATGAAGTCCCTGGAGCGCACCATGGGCGAGCTCCCGAAGCAGGGCGAGCTGCTTGAGGGGCACCTGAACAGGATAGCCGGGCACATAGACGAGGCGCAGAGGAGCGCGAAGGGCCTGGTCACGGCGATGGCGCAGCTCGGCAGGCACAGCGCGGCGATCAAGGGGGCCACCGGAATCCTCGGCGCTATGGGGATCGGCAAGGGCTTTTCGTCGTCCGTCGAGCGCCGCCTTGAGCAGGCGCAGGAGATCAAGCAGAAAATCCAGGAGTCGAAGGAACTGCGCTCCAGGGCCATCAAGAAGCACATGACGGAGAAGCGCGAGAAGTCCCTCAACGAGATCGCGGCGATGGGCGGGGACTTCGTGGACGCGACCGGGAAGGCGGACCTCAAGAAGCCGTCCGTGCGCAAGCTCCTCACGGAGAAGATGTTCGGGCAGGGGGCCAAGAGCAAGGAGGCCAAGGACTTCCTGCGCGGGGAAATCTCGATGTCGAAGGGCGGCGAGGCGGGTGCCGGGTACGAGGGGGCCATGCAGAGCGGCGGCGGCGCGATCGCCAAGGTGATGAGCGGCTTCGAGGACGGCATCATGTCGGTCGTGGAGGGGCTCGAGGGCGTGGCCGTGCCACTCATGCTCGTCGTGGGCGCGATCTACCTGCTCGTGGAGGCGTTCGACTCGTACGTCAAGCAGAACAAGGACATGGAGTCCAAGCTCGGCAAGGGCGGCCTGTTCACCACGGGCAACGTGGGCGACGCCTTCAACCAGGCGAGGCGCACCCTCACGCCCGGCGTGGGCACGGGCGTGCCGATGGGCATAACCTTCGAGCGCAACCTCGCGCTAGCCGGGGGCATGGCGCAGAACTACAACATCTCCAGCATGATGAAGGCCGGGCAGGCCAACGTCGCGGGCATGCTGCCCGGCGGCGGAGGGGCGCTCGGCGGGTTCGCGGGCGGCGGCCTGGGCGAGCTCCAGAGGACGGTGTTCGGCGGGGCCAGGGCGGCGGGGCTCACGGACACGGAGGGCATGGAGGAGGTCCTCAAGATGATCGACCAGTACGGCGAGACGCTGGCGAGCACCGAGACGTTCTTCGTCAAGCTGAACAAGGACACGGCGGCCGCCGGGATCAGCACGACCAAGTACCTCAAGATCATCGACGAGGTCAGCGGGCATTTCGACCGCATGAACAAGTCGCTTGAGCAGACCACCGGGATGATGCGCGACCTCAGCAGGTACGGCGCGATCAGCGGCGAGTCCCTCAAGGACATGATGGAGTTCCTCACGAAGGGCGGCAACGCGACGCCGGACAAGTACTCCCAGCGCATCTTCCAGGAGCAGCTCAAGTCGCCCGAGATGGTGGAGACGGGGCGCAAGGCGCAGGCGGACACCCTGACGGGCTACCTAGACAACGTGAACGACCAGATTCAGAGGCTCAACAAGGGCGGGGCGAACCTGCCGGGCTTCGACGCGGGCAAGATCGCCGACATCCAGGCGCAGATAGCCAAGGGCAACCTGTCCGGGGCGCAGGACCAGATCGAGTCCGTCCGCTCCGCGCTCCAGAAGTCCGGGATGAGCGACAAGCTGATCTCCGGAGTCACCGGGGCGCTGGACAAGGCGTCGCAGCAGGTCGGCCAGGTGTTCGCCGCGCAGAGCAAGGACGCCGGGCAGCGCACGGGCCGCGCCGCGCTCATGGGCGACACCCCCGTGTCCGCCGCCATCCGCAACATCCAGAACGTCCAGTCCATGGCCAAGTTCTCCGGCATGTCCATGGAGGACCTGATCTCCGGCAAGGGAGGCGGGGCCACGTCCGACATGATGATGGGCCTGCTCGGGCAGATATTCGAGACCACGGACCTCGCCAAGGCGCGGCAGCAGTTCGCTGGCCTGTCCAAGACCGAGGTCGGGAACCGCGTGCAGGACATCAGGAGCGTCACGGACCCCGCCGAGAAAAAGAAGCAGGCGCTCGCCATGGTCAACGAGATGATCAGGCAGCAGAGGAGCGGCAAGCTCGACGGCCCGCTGCTCAAGGAGCTCAAGGGCCAGAAGGGCGTCGTGGGGGACGGCATGCGCGAGCTCACCGACGCGACCAACCTGTCCGGGGACGCGTTGCTGGACTTCGTGGACGCGCACCGCAACGAGGCGGCGGCCACCAAGGAGAACCAGTCCAAGGTCGTGTCCAACCTCGCGCTCAACGCCAAGATCAGCGACGACATGTACGCCAAGCAGATCGACGACGCCAAGGCCGTGGCCGAGAGGACGCAGACGGTGGAGGACATCCTCAAGAACACCTTCGCCCCGCTGCTGAACGACATCGTGTCCGCCGTGGAGTTCATCGCCAACAAGATGGGCTTCGGCCTGTTCCACAAGGACGCCGCCGACCTGGCCAAGGACTTCGCCGCCGACAGCTCCGTGCTCAACACGACGCTCCAGAAGACCCAGGACAGCGCGGACGCGCAGGAGAAGCACCTCGCGGAGATGCGGAAGACCATGGCCAAGGGCGGGATGAGCGACGAGGCGAAGACTGCGCTGGACAAGCAGATCAACGAGGCCATCTCCAAGCTCTCGGAGACGGAGAAGGACCTCGCCGCGATCCAGCAGGCCAAGGCCGGGGGCCGCTACACCACCGAGCAGCAGGAGCAGCTCGTGCACGGCCTGATGGCGAAGCGCGACGACATCACCCAGGAGCCGAAGTCCACGACGCCCATGAAGATGAGCTCCGACCTCGCCGCGTCCGTCAAGGCGAAGATGGACGCCATGCCAGCGGGCGCGTCGCAGAACTACACGCCCGGCGCTCACTCTTTCCAGGTCCAGAGGGGCGGCAACACCTACATCTTCTACAGCACCGACGCCAGCATGGTCGGGGTCAACCCGCAGGGCACGAGCACTGGCGGAGCGCCACACGAGCACACCAACCCGCCAGCGAACACGCAGCCGGGGCAGGGGCACTAAATGAGCTCGCTTTTCATCTCGCTCCCGCAGAACGTGCAGAACCAGATCAACAGCTACGCCTCGCAGTACGGCGTGGACCCGCTCGTCTGCTCCGCCATCGCGCAGTACCAGTCGGGCGGGAACCAGTTCGACGCGGAGAACAACGTCACGGAGAACGGCCAGTTCGTCGGCGTCATGGGCGTGCTCCCGAGCTCCGTCGCGCAGCTGGGGCTGGACCTGAACACGACCGCAGGGAACATCCAGGCCGGAGTGGAGTACATGGCCTCGCTCCTCCAGGTCTTCGTCGGGAGCTACCCGTACGCCCTCGCCGCCTACGTCACGTCCGTCAACGCCGTCCAGGTGCAGCACGGCATCCCGCTGCTGCCGCTCGCGCAGAACTTCGTGTACTCGGTCTCCGGCCTCGCCGCGCAGGCGGGCAGCCCGGCCGTCTCAAGGCTGCTCATGCTCAAGAGCCAGGCGCTCGACGACACGGGCACGGCCTCCACGGAGGTCGGCAACCTCATCGACCCCGCGACCCAGGGCTTGAACTACGGCAGCGGCTCCACGCCCGAGCAGGCCAACCAGGCCGTCTCCGCGCTCCAGGACGCGCTCAACCCGGACCTCCAGATCGACGACGGGCTCCAGTACACGCCGTGGTACCAGGACCAGAACCTCACCGTCGGCAACAGGCGCGTCCGCGCGGCGGTGCAGCCCGTGGCTTTCATGGTGTACCTCGCCAGGAACTCCGGGAGCTACTCCCCCGACGCCGTGAACGGCCTGATGTACAACCCGGACACGGGCGACCCCATCCAGGTGCAGCTCAACACCTCGATCACCCAGTTCGAGATCACCAGCAAGCACGTCTACAACCGCACGCCCTCGCGCACGGGCATGCACATAACCTTCTGGGGGATGCAGCC
>Ga0209039_10001672_pt1 | contig 20156 bp, 14 predicted proteins | sample BogFormECP12_OM1_FD_188238 | JGI IMG/M metagenome (GOLD analysis project Ga0209039, IMG submission 188238) | Bog forest soil microbial communities from Calvert Island, British Columbia, Canada - ECP12_OM1 (SPAdes) (version 2) | ecosystem: Environmental > Aquatic > Freshwater > Wetlands > Bog ...
AGGGTAGAGCGTTTCCGGGCGGTTAGCTCAGCCGGTTAGAGCGCCTGCCTTACAAGCAGGAGGTCCGCGGTTCGAGCCCGCGACCGCCCACCATTCCTCCTTTCCGCCGCATACGCCGTCCAGTCTGCTGCCGGGCCCAATATCTCGCGGCGGGCCATCCCCAAGCCCATCGCGCGACAAAGCCACCCCGTTTCGAGTCCCTGCGTGCCATCACGTACACCAGCGCCGAACCGTCCGTGGACGGTTTGCGTAAACCGGTGCTGGCAATCGCGGCGGCGGGCGAGATGCCGATAACCTGGCTGGCGTGGGTCAACATTTCGGCGGTGGGGGCGAGCCATCGCCGCGATTTGGTGCGATTCTGTAATAATAGTGGCGCGGCCGGCCGGCTGCGCGCGATATCGCTGGAGTAAGGCGGTGCGCATGGCGGCGGCGGATGCGCCACGGGGGGCGGAAGCGCTGCGGCACACCTGCCGCCGGGATCGCAATACGTGGCGTTGGAACTGGAAGTCGCTTGAGGTAATCGAATGCAAGATCATACGCGCAGAGAATGGCTATGGAAAACGGCGTCGGCGTTGTCCGGCGCTTGCCTGACGGGATGCTTTCCGGGACGTGCAAGTGTGGCTCCGGCGGCGCCGGTGGCGGTGGGCCGGTCGAAGACCTACGATCCCACCGAAGTGCTGCCCGCTCTGGGGAAGATGTTCGACCAGTTGGGCGGCTTGGGAAAACTGGTCAAAGGGAAGACCGTCGCTATCAAGATCAACATGACCGGCCAGCCGGGGTACCGGTTGGGACACCTGCCGCCGGGAGAGACTCACTATACCCATCCCCACGTGATCGCCTCCGCCGTCCATCTTATCGGGAAAGCCGGAGCCAGCCGGATTCGGATTCTGGAAAGCCCCTGGAACACCGCGGACCCGCTCGAGGAGTGCCTGGCGCAGGCCAATTGGGAGCCGAACGACTTCCTGAGCGCGGCGCCCCACGTGGAATTCGAGAACACCAACTGCCTGGGCCTGGGACAGCAGTACTTGCGCCTCGCCGTTCCCTCCGGCGGCCTGGTCTATCCGGCATTCGATCTGAACCATTCCTACCATGACTGCGACGTCTTCGTCAGCATCGCCAAGCTCAAAGAGCACGCCACCGCGGGCGTGACGCTTTCCATGAAGAATTGTTTCGGGATCACGCCCTGCACGATCTACGGCATCGGCGCGGGAATCGACGAGCCGTCCAAACGGCCCGCCGGCGGCCGGAATTCCATGCACATGGGGAACCGCCAACCCTCCAAAAGCGCTCCCGCGGAAAAGGACCCGGGCACGCCCCGGCAGGATACCTGGCGGGTGCCGCGCATCGTGACCGACCTGGTGTCGGCGCGCCCGGTGCACCTGGCCATCATTGACGGCGTCAAGACCATGACCGGCGGCGAGGGTCCGTGGGTTCGCGAGGATTTGAAGCCGGCTGCGCCGGGAGTGCTGCTGGCGGGGCTGAATCCGGTGAGCACGGATGCGGTGGCGATGGCGGTGATGGGGTTCGACGCCATGGCCGGCCGCGGGACGCCGCCATTCGAGCTTTGCGACAACACGCTGGAACTGGCGGAAGGCGTGGGTTTGGGAACCAGAGATCTGAAGCGGATCGAAGTGGTGGGCACGCCCGTCACCGAAGCCAAATTCGATTTTGCGGCCATTCGCCGCCAGCGGCAGGCCGCTGGGCGGCCATTCTGGTCGCGGTAATTGCCGGGAGGCAGCCATGAGTATACGGGTATCTCGCAGACAATTGATGCAGACCGCCGGGGCGGCGGCGCTGGCGGCCCCGCGCGGCCGCGCGCAGACCATGCCGGCGCCGCGCTTCGAAGGCAAGGACACACCCAAGATCTGCCTCTCGACGGGAGATGGCGGAGGCTTCGGGCAGGGCGGGCGCGGCGCGGCGCCGGCCGCCCCGCCCGCCGCCCCGTCCGCCCCGTCCGCCCCGCCCGCCGCCACGCCGGGCACGCCCGCGCTGAGTCCGCAGGAGGCCGGGGCGCGCCGCATCAAGCAGCTCGGGGTCAACTACGTGCTGGCGGGCGGGCCGCAGATCCCGTGGACCGAGGAGCGGATCAAGGCGCTGATGGATACCCAGAAAGGGTACGGGCTGACGCTGGCCAACCTGATGATCGCGGGATTCAACAACGCGATCTATGCCCGTCCGGGACGCGACGAGGAGATCGACAAAGTGATCGAGTCGGTCCGCGTGGCGGGTAAGGTGGGCTTGCCGGTAATCGAGTACAACTGGTATGCGCACCGCGCCATGGAGGGCTATTTCGAGGAAATCGACGACGTCCGCACCGGCGTGGGATGGACCGGGTTCGACTACGAACTGGTGCGCACGCCGGGCCGCGCGTACTCCGGCCAGGTGCGCCCGGAGGAGGCCGGCGTCAAGTTCAAGGACCTGCCTCCGCTGCCCAACGAAGGCGCCCACACGCTGGAGGAAATGTGGGCCAACATCACTTACTTCCTGAAGCGGGTGATTCCGGAAGCGGAGAAGGCCGGCGTGCGGCTGGCGCTGCACCCCAACGATCCGCCGGCCCCCGTCAGCCGCGGGTCGCAACAGATCATGGGCACGGTGGAGGGCTGGAAACGCCTGATCGATGTGGTGAAGAGCCCGGCCAACGGCATCACCTTCGATTGCGGGGTCACCCGCGAGATGGGCCACGACCCTGCCGAAGTGGCGGCGTATTTCGCATCGCGCGACCGCATCAACCACGTGCATTTCCGCAACGTCAAGGTGGTGAAGCCGTACGAGCGGTACTCGGAGGTCATGATCGACGAAGGCGGGAACGACATGTTCGCGGTGATGAAAGCTCTCGTCAAGAATAAGTACGCCAGGCTGATTTACCCCGAGCATCCGCGCGCCCTGGATTACGACCGCGAACACGGGCGCGTCGGCGGATATCCCGGAGGCGGGGGGTATGCGTCGTTTGCCTTCCAGGTAGGATATACCCGGGCCATGTTGCAGGCGGCGTTGTCAAGCTGATAGATATGGTGGGGCGGACCCCCCGGTCCGCGCGGGACGCCCCCGTCCCGCAGTTCGTACGGTAGGGCCGGCGCCTTTCAGGGCGCGCAAAGGCCGACGGGGGCGTCGGCCGCGGACCGGGGGGTCCGCCCCACGTAGCAGGCAAAGAGAAATCGAAAGGCGGAAGAGGAGCCGGATTATGGATGGAAGACGCTCGTTTCTGAGACGCGCCGCCGGATTGGGCGCGGGGTTGTGGGCGGGAGAGGCGCTGGAAGCTTATCCGCAGAACGTCAATACCAATTCCAAGCCGTCGGAGTTGAAGATCACGGACCTGCGCGTGGCCACCGTGGCGCGGGCGCCCATGACGTGCCCGCTGATTCGCATCGATACCAACCAGGGGGTCTACGGCCTGGGCGAGGTTCGCGATGGCGCCAGCAAGAACTACGCCCTGATGTTGAAGAGCCGCATTCTGGGCGAGAACCCCTGCAACATCGACAAGGTGTTCCGCAAGATCAAGCAGTTCGGCGGCCACTCGCGGCAGGCGGGCGGGGTCTGCGCGGTGGAGATGGCCCTGTGGGACCTGGCGGGGAAAGTCTACAACGTCCCCATTTACCAGATGCTCGGAGGCAGATTCCGCGACAGGATCCGCATCTACGCCGACACCACGGAATCGCGCGATCCCAAGGTTTTCGGAGCCCGGTTGAAGGAGCGGGTGGACCAGGGTTTCACGTGGCTCAAAATGGACCTGGGCGTGGACATGGTGGCCGGCGCTCCGGGCGCGGTCACCCGGCCGGCGGGCACCAGTTTCGCGTACGGCGATCCCACCCAGCACATGTTCACGGGGACGGAGATCACCGAAAAGGGCTGCGCCATGATGGCCGACTACGTGGCGCAGGTGCGCGAGGTGGTGGGCTATGACGTGCCGCTCTCGGCCGATCACTTCGGCCACATCGGCGTCAACAGTTGCATCCGCCTGGGCAAGGCGCTGACCAAGTACAACCTGGCGTGGCTGGAGGACATGATCCCCTGGCAGAACACCGAACTGCTGAAGCAGATCAGCAGCGCCGTGGACATTCCGCTCCTGACGGGGGAGGACATCTATCTCAAGGAGTCCTTCATGGAGCTGTGCCGGGCGCACGCGGTCGACATGATCCAGCCTGACCTGTCCACCTCCGGCGGCATTCTGGAGACCAAGAAGATCGGCGATGGCGCGGAGGAGTTGGGCGTTCCCATGGTGATGCACTTCGCCGGCACCCCGGTGGCGTGCATGGCGAGCGTGCATTGCGCCGCCGCGACGCACAATTTCCTGGTGATGGAGAATCACTCGATCGAGGTGCCCTGGTGGAGCGACCTGGTGAACGGCGTGGACAAGCCGATTGTCAACAAGGGATTCATCGCGGTGCCGGACAAGCCGGGCCTGGGCGTCACGCTGAACGACGACGTGGTCAAGCAGCACCTGTCGGAACCCGGCTACTTCGAGCCGACAACGCAGTGGAACGTGGACCGGTCCAACGACCGGCAGTGGAGCTGATTCCCATGATTCAAATGCCCCATGTAAGTGCGCGCCTGGCGGCCGCGGTCCTGTTCGGGGCCGCGCTGGCGCCGGCGCAGATCTTCACGCTGACCAAAGATCAGATGATCGAATTGACCGCCAAGAATCCGTTCGAACGCTTCCCGGATGGCCGGCCGAAGATTCCCGACAAAATGCTGGAACGCGCGCGCGGTCTCTCCGCGGAGGAAGTTTTCGGAGCCTTGGGAGGAGGCGGGGGCCGCGGCGGGTTCCGCAATCAGTACGCCGACGGCTTCCAGATTCTGCACCTCTCCAAGAAACTGGTTGGGCGGGCGTTCACCGTGCAGTTCATGCCGCAGCGCCAGGACCTGGAAGACGTCGCCCAGGCGCACGCCCAGGCCGCCGGATACGGCCGGTTGAACAATCAAACCGCCATCGACATGTTGCAGCCGGGCGACGTGCTGGTGGTGGACCTGTTCGGCAAGAACGAGGACGGCACCATCGTCGGCGACAACCTCTTCTACTACATCATGAAGACCACCAAGACGGGGGGGCTTGTGGTGGACGGAGCCATTCGCGACCTGGAAGGCATCGCGGAAATGGACATGCCTCTCTATTACCGGCACGCGCACCCCAGCTACATCAACAACGTGACGCTCACGGGGATCAACATTCCCATCCGCATCGGCAATGCCACGGTGATGCCCGGCGACCTGGTGGTGGGCGACCCCGAGGGAGTCTACTTCGTCCCTCCGCAAATGGTGCAACAGATGCTGGACGGCGCCGACCGCACCCACATTCACGACGAGTGGACGAAGCTGAAATTCGACGAAGGCAAGTACAAGTCCAGCGACATTTACGGCTCGCCGAAAGATCCGGCGCTGAAAAAAGAGTACGAAGAATACCTGAAGAAGAAGCTGGACGAGCTCAAGAGCAAGCAATAGCGCCGCCCAAAACCGCCACGCGCGTGGCGGGTTTTTTACCTGGAATCAACAACTTAGGAGCGAAAACCGCCACGGCGTGGCGGTTTTGGGCTGGCGGCGCGGCGGTGCGCCAGGCCGGCGACCTATATCCTGCCGAACTTGGCCACGGCTTCCTTGATGGAGCGGTACTTCTCGATGAAGGGGAGCATGCTGTGTTCGGTGTCGTCCAGGGCCTGCGCTTTCTTGAGGACCTCCTCGGCTTTGGCGCGCGGCACCACGGCCACGCCGTCTTCGTCGGCGGTGATTATGTCGCCGGCATTCACGCGCACCCCGGCGCACGTCACGGGAATGTTGACGCCCGCGAACCGGTAGTGGTTGATGGTGGTGGAGGGCGCCACGCCGCGGCTGTAAACCGGGAACTGAAGCCGGCGGATCTGCGGCGTGTCGCGAACGCCGCCATCGATCACCGCTCCGGTCAGGCCGCGTACCTTCATGGCGGTGGCCATCAGGGCGCCGATGCCGGCGTAGTCGGCGCCGTCCTCGAGCACCATCACGTAGACGGAGCCTGGCTTGGCATTGTCGATGGCGTCCAGCATGCCTTCGGACGCCTTCGATCCCTCCTGGTGCTCTTCCTTCTTGAGCAGGACGGTGACGGCAGGCCCCGCGAACTTGGTGGGAGCGAGCGCCCGCATCTCGTGCGACATATACGCGCGCTGATGGTAGAGTTGCTCGATGGCGTCGGAGACGGAAGCCACCTCGACCAGCCGCAGGCCTTCGACGATCGGATCGGAGGCGGGCTGCGCCATCAGGCGCGCGGCCGCCCAAACGGAAAGAACCAGGCCGCAAGCGGCGGCCATCGCAAACGCCTTCTTCATACGAACTCCTTTTTTCATGGTTTTGCGAACACGACACAAACGGGCGAGGCCACGTCCAAGGTCTTGCCCGAGGCGCTCAAACGGCCGCTTCCCGGGTCGATGCGGAACAGGACCACATTGCCCGAGTCCTGATTGGCCGCGAACAGCCACCCCCCGGTGGGGTCGATGGCGAAGTTGCGCGGCGTCTTGCCGCCGCTGGGCGTGCGCTCCACGGCGGTGAGCGTGCCTTTCGCGGCATCCATGCGGAACAGGGCGATGGTGCTGTCGCCGCGATTCGAAGCATACAGAAACCGGCCGTTGGGGTGCACGGCGATTTCGGCGCCGCTCTTCGGGCCGGCGTAATCGGCGGGAGAGATGGGAACGGTCTCGATTTCCTCCAGGCGGCCGCCTGCCGCGTCATAGCGGAACGCCGTTACGGTGGCCAGCATTTCGCCGAGGACGTAGGCGAACCGTCCGTCCTGGGAGAAGGCCATGTGCCGCGGGCCGGACCCGGGGGCCAGCCTGGCGAATGGCGGGTCGTGGGGAACGATCGAGCCCTTCTCGGGGTCGATCCGGTAGACCAGGATCTGGTCCAGCCCGAGATCGGCGGCCAGCAGGAAGCGGCCATCGGGCGCGAGATTCGCCGAATGCGCGTGCGGGCCGCGCTGCCGTTGGGGGTTGACGCTCGACCCCGCGTGCTGCGCAAACCCGGCGGCGTCGCCCAGGGCGCCGTCGGCGCGGATGGGGAACGCGGCCACGCTGCCGCTGTTGTAGTTGGCGGCGTAGAGCCAGCGGCCGGCCTGGTCCACGGCCACGTGGCAGGGGCCGGAGCCGCGCGAGGAAACCCGGTTCAGCAATTTCAACTGGCCGGTGGATGGGTCGATGGCGAACGCGCTGACAGCGCCGTCCGGGTTTTCGTTGGCCGCGTAGAGAAACTTCCGGTTGGGGTGCACCGCCAGAAACGTCGGGTTGGAGGTATCGGCGGCCAGGCTGAGCGGCGTCAGTTGGCCGCTGGAGGGATCGAAGCGGCAAACGGAAATGCCCTTCGATCGCGGGCGCGTGTAGGCGCCAATGTAGACCAGCGTGGACTGGGCCGGGACGGGCCGCGAGAACTGCGCCGCCAGCGCCGCGACGGCCAGCAGCTTAGTGAACGGAATAGAACTCATAGGAGATGCGCCAGTTGGCTTCCTGTTGCGGTTCAACCCGCAGATCGATGTAGGCTTCGGGGCAAACGGTGGTGCGGATGGACCACAACACCAGTTTGGAGATGGGACGGTCGCAGGTCTGCCGCACGCCCGCGCCGGTTTTGCGATTCTCCACACGAATATCGTAGTCCCTGGCGTCGCCGCCGTAACCCTCGAGGTCGGTGTGCACGGTTTGGCCGCGCGCCAGTTCGCGCAGGAAGACCACCTGGTTCCCGCGGGTTTCCGCCAGGCCCGGCGAGGCCTGGGCGGCGCGCACCGCGAACGGAAATGAAACCACGATATCGGGGCCCGTGGGCTGCGAATCCAGCATGAAGAAGTTGTGTTCGTAGACCGCGGTTTCGATGGTCTTCCGGCCGGTGTTCCGGAGACTGTGCTCCAGCACCAGCCCGGGAGGGTTGTCGCGCAGACTCACCTTTTTGCGGTAGACGTAGGCGTACCCGTTGACGGCGGGGAGTTCCTGGACGAACTCCATCCAATCGGGGCCGCGCCGGACGGTCCACTTACCGCTGTCGCAGATCTCGTACGTCTGGAACTGGTGGAAGGCGGATTCGTCCGGTTTGCGAAGGGCGCCGACGCCGATCTTGACGAAGCAATCGCCGGGCTTGGCCTCCGCGTAGCCGAGGCCGGCGCCGCCGGTCAGGAACTCCTCCACCGGTCCCACGATGGCATCGTTGGTTTTCGGATCGTAGCGGTCGAACCACTGGCCGAAGTAGGAGTGGCCCTTCCATTCCAGTTTGGCGATCACGCCGGACCAATCGAAGCGGGTGGCGCGGTAGTAGCCGCCGGCCGCATCCGGCGGATAGAGTATGGCGTGAACGGCGCCGCTGGCGATCTCGGCCTGGGGGATCTCCGCCGCGGCGATCGGGCTGATCGAGACCGCCAGAAGAACCGTCAGCCTTCCGGCCTTACGCAGGAGTTTCATAGTGTCTCCGATCACGATAGCAGGAGTTCCAGGTCCTCGCGTTTCAGGTCGCGGATGAGGCTGTTGTCCTCGCCCAGGATGGCGTCGGCGAGGGCGCGCTTGGTCTTCTGCAATTCGAGCACTTTCTCCTCGACGGTGTCGCGGGCAATCAGGCGGTAGGCGAACACGGGCCGGGTCTGCCCGATGCGGTGGGCGCGGTCCACGGCCTGCGCCTCCACGGCCGGGTTCCACCACGGATCGAGCAGGAAAACGTATTCCGCCGCCGTCAGATTCAGGCCCAGTCCGCCGGCCTTGAGGCTGATCAGGAAGAGGCCGCAATCCGGGTCGTTTTGAAAAGCCTCGACGTGGGCCTGGCGGTTGCGCGTGTCGCCATCCAGGTACTCGTAGCGGACGCCCGCGGTATCCAGGTTGGCGCGCAGGATGGCCAGCAGGCTGGTGAACTGCGAGAACACCAGGGCCTTGTGGCCTTCCTCGCGCAGTTCGGAAAGCTGGGCCAGCAGAGTGTCGATCTTGGCGCCCGGCTCGCGAATGCGCTTCTGGTCCAGCAACCCGGGGTGGCAGGCGGCCTGCCGCAATCGCAGCAGCGCCTCGAGCACATGCATCTTCGAGCGGCCCAACCCCTGCTGGTCGACGCGGGAGAGCAAGGCGGCGCGATAGTGCTTGCGGAGTTCGTCGTAGTGCTTTCGCTGCGCGCCCTCGAGTTCGCAGAAAATGGTCTGCTCGGTTTTCGCCGGCAACTCGCGGGCCACCTGCTGCTTGGTGCGGCGCAGGATGAAGGGGCGGAGGGCCTGCGCCAGCAATCGCCGCGCCTCCTCGCTGGGGTTTCTGGCCAGGCCGCCGGCCATCTTCAGCACTTTCGCCTCGCCCAACATGCCGGGATTGAGAAACTCGAACAGGCTCCATAACTCGCCCAGGTGGTTCTCGACGGGCGTGCCGCTGAGCGCCAGGCGGTGTTGGCCGCGCAGCAGGCGGACGGCCTTGGCGGTGGCGGTGGAGGCGTTCTTGACGGCCTGGGCTTCGTCCAGCACCACGTAGTCGAATTCGATTTGCGACAGGCCGGGCGCATCGCGGAGCAAGGTGCCGTAAGTGGTCAGCACCAGGTCATGCTGGGCGATGGACGCCTCGTCGCGGGCGGAGCCGATGTGTTCCAGCACGCGCAGTTGCGGCGTGAATCGCGCGGCCTCCTCGCGCCAGTTGAACATCAGCGACCGCGGCGCCACCACCAGCGACGGCCCCTTGCCCTGGGTGCGGCGCGTTTCCAGCAGGGCCAGCACCTGCGCGGTCTTGCCGACTCCCATGTCGTCGGCCAGGCAACCGCCGAAGCCGAATTCGCGCAGGAACTCCATCCACCCCAGGCCTTCCCTCTGGTATTCGCGCAGTTGGCCCGCGAAGCCGGCCGGCTGGGGGGCCGCCTGGATTCCCTGGAAACGGCGCATCTGATCGCGCATGCGGGCGAAGATCTCGTCCACGCGGACGTCCGGCTGGGCCGCCAGCAGTGCGTCCAGCAGACCGGCCTGGTTGCGGCGGAAGCGCAGGTGTCCGTCGCCCTTGGCGCCGAGTCCGGCGAGGGGAGCGAAGCGCTCCAGCCACTCCTCGGGGAGCAAGCCGAAGGTGCCGTCGCCCAGCACCACCATGGAATCGCCGCGGCGCAAGGCGGCCAGCAACTCGGGCAGGGAAGCGGTGGCGCCGCCGTAATCCACTTCGCCGCGCAGCTCGAACCAGTCGATGCCGGAGCTTACGGAGACATGCGCCGCGCCGGGACTGCGGAAGGCTTTGCCTTCGGCCTCCACATGCCAGGCGGCGCGGACCAGTTCGCGGACCACGCGCGGCAAATGCCTGGCCGGGAGCGGCCAGGGTCCGCCGCAGGCGGGGGCGGGGCGCAGCCCCAGGTTACGCAGCGTGTCCGCGGCAGCCAGCTCGGCTTCGGCGTCGCGCAAGAGGTAGACGCGCTCTTCGGGCACCCAGACACCGCGGCCGGCGGTGGGGCCTTCCACCCAGCCGCGGCCGTAGTCCAGCAGCAGCCGCGCCACGTGCTTCACCTCGCCGGAGGCGGCCTTCTGCAGGGCGACCCGCAGGCCCAGGCGCGGCGCCACGCGGCGCTCCTCGAACTGCAATGGCGCGTCCACATCCACGGGCGGAAGCGCGGCGCAGTTCAGCAGCCGGTCCAGCACGGCATCGCGTTCCCGGTCGGAGAAGGCGATCCGCCGGGCCTCGCGCAGTTGCTCGACCCAGGGAAATGCGCCGGCGGGGTGGAAGCGCGCCAGCTTGCCGCGGACCAGCAGCAAGCCGCCGTCCACCAGCAAGGCTGGTTCGCTCAAGGGCATGCGCTCCTCGCCGCGCGACAAAACGCCGGTGATGTTCCACTGGTCGCGGTCGTCCTGGCGCACTTCCAGGCGCAGCGTCCAGGGATCGCCCGCGTCCCACTCCACCGGCTGGAGGCTGGCCGCGGCGGAGCTCGCGCGGCTGTGCAGGCGTCCGGTGGCGGCCATCCGCGGAAGCAGCGCGCAGGCCATGCGATGAGGCAGCGTCTTGCGGCTGGCGGCGGCCGTCAGGGAGGAATAAAAGGAGTACGCGTAATACTCCCGGCCGCCGAGCATGGAAGAGACGATATCGGCGTCGGCCGGGTCCGGCAGAGCGCCCGCCTGTTCCGGCGTCAAGCGCAGTTCCCTGAGGGCCGACCAGTCGCCGTTCTTCCTCTGCGAGCGCGAGAACAGCTCCACGGCGATCTGGCCCGCGGACCGGGAGGTTGGGATGTCGATGACATACCAGACCTCGGAAGTGCGCTGCGCACCGCCGGTCCTTCCGCTCCGGGCGGAGAGCTTGCGCTCGACGGCCTCGATCTGCTCGACCCATGCGGGAATGCGCGGCGGCGGGGGTGGGGCGGGGCGGCGATACGGGGGAGATAAGGAGAATGCGCCGCTGTCGTCGTCTTCGTCCCCGTAGCCGTCATCCGGGGACTCGAGTTCGACGTCCACGGATTTGAGATGCAGCGCATCGGCCGGCACGCCATGCGCGTCGCCGGCCAGGGCCATGGCCCAGAGGTGCTGGCAGGGCCCAGTGTCCTGAAAGAACGCGCAATCGCACCAGACGCGCAGCGTGCCGTCTTCCAGGGTCATGCGCACCTCGTAAGCGCTGCCGCCCATCACCTGGCCATAGATGTGGCGCGGGCCTGCGTCCTTGATGCGAACCGCGCCGGAGCCGAACAAGGCCGCGCCGCGCATTTGCACGGCGTTATCGAAAATGGGATCGAGCGTGCGGGCCAGCGACATGGATGGGAATGCACTCATTGTAGCGGCCCGGCGCCGCGGCGCGCACGGCTGGCGCACGCTCACACGGTACAATGGGCAAAATGCCTGAAAATTCCGAAGAGTTCTACCGAATCAAGAAGCTGCCTCCTTACGTCTTCGCGGTCATCAACGAAATGCGCGCCAAGGCACGGGCGGCGCAAATCGACGTGATCGATCTCGGCATGGGGAATCCGGACGGCGCCACTCCGCGCGTGGTGGTCAACAAGCTTATCGAAGCCGCGAGGAACGCGCGCAATCACCGGTACTCGCAATCGCGCGGGATTCCCAGGTTGCGCGAGGAGATCGTCCACCGGTACCGCAACAACTACGGAGTGGAACTGGATTCCGACCGCGAGGCCATCGTCACCATCGGCGCCAAGGATGCGCTGGCCCACATGCTGTTCGCCACCGTGGGGCCGGGCGACGTGGTGGTCTCTCCCAACCCTGCCTACCCCATTCATCAGTACGGGGTGATCATGGCCGAAGGCGACGCGCGCATGTTGCCGATGCCCAATGCGGCCACGTTCCTGAACGGGTTGGAGGACCTGTACCGCACCTCCACGCGCAAGCCCAAGTTCCTGTTGATCTCGTTCCCGCACAACCCCACGACGACGTGCGTGGACCTGGATTTCTTCCGCGAAGTGGTCCGCATGGCCCGCGAGCACGGCACCATGATCATCCACGATTTCGCATACGCCGACCTGGGATTCGACGGCTACAAGCCGCCCAGCATCCTGCAGGTGGAAGGCGCCAAGGACGTGGCGGTGGAAATCTTTTCGATGTCGAAAAGCTACAACATGGCGGGATGGCGGGTGGGATTCTGCGTGGGCAACGCGCGGGTGATCGGCGCGCTGGCGCGAATCAAGAGCTACCTGGATTACGGCGTGTTCCAGCCGGTGCAGATCGCCGCGATCATCGCGCTGCGGGAATGCGAGGAAGATACCAGGAAGATCTGCGCCAATTACCAGAAGCGCCGCGACGTCCTGATCCACGGCTTGAGCCGCGCCGGATGGCCGGTGGAGAAGCCGCGGGGATCGATGTTCGTGTGGGCGCCCATTCCGGAGCGCTTTCGCGCCATGGGCTCGCTGGAGTTCTCGAAGCTGCTGCTTGAAAAGGCGCAGGTGGCGGTGTCGCCCGGCATCGGTTTCGGCCCCATGGGCGAAGGCCACGTGCGTTTCGCCCTGGTGGAGAACGACCACCGCATCCGGCAGGCAACCAAGGCGATCGGGCATTTCTTCAAGAGCTGACGCGGGGCGCGCTCAGTGCGTCATGGCGTACACGATGTAGTTGACGCCGAGGCGCATGGCCTGATCGGCCATGGCGGCGGGGTAGCGGGGATTGTCGGCCCATTCCCAGGCGTCGCCGATATCGCTGTTGTAAGAGATGGCCACCAGGATGCGGCCGCGGGCATCGGCGATGGCGCGCCAGTGTGCGCCCCTGCCGCCGTCCCATGCGTTCTTCGACCCTTCGCGCAGGTGCGACCAGCCCACCACCTGGATGCGATTCGGCAAGTCGTAGACGGTGTGAAAGATGGGATCGTCGTCGGGCAGTTCCTTGATTTGATATTCGGGAAACGCCTTGCCGATGCGGCTGGCGAATTCGTTCCACTCGGCGTTGCCGTGGAAATCGTCGGCCATGAAGAAGCCGCCGCGCAGGCAATACTCGCGTAGGGCCTTGCCCTGCGGGTCTGTGAGCCCCCATTCGCCGACCTGCACGGCGTAGAGCCAGGGCCAGTCGAAGGCGTCGCCCTCATCGAGGTTGACGATTTGTTCGACGGACCGGGCGTGGATGCGGGTCAGGCGCCGAACGGCGTGGGAGAAGTGGCGGTCGGCGCGCGGAAAATCCTGGGTCCAGAGGGAGTTCCCGTCATGCCAGTCGGAGTCGCGGCCGCGGTAGCCATTGAGAGGTCCGGGAGGATACATGAGACGGGCGAAGGCCCACTCGGCTTTCTCCCGGTAATCGGGCGGCAGGGGGACATCGCCGATGCCGTATTCGACGCCGGGGAATTCGCGGAACGGGCGCTGAAAAGCGCTCAGCCCACCCAGAAATCCCAGGCCGCACAGCATCCACCACAAGGCCCTCCGTGGGAACATACAGCCCTCTCTTGAAGAATAGGATATCACCGCCGGGAGTTTGGTAAACTGTAGGTGTCTGTCGGCGGCGCTATCGTCTAACGGTTAGGACGGAGCCCTCTCAAGGCTTAAATACGGGTTCGATTCCCGTTAGCGCTACCAAGTTTTCATAGACTTACGGGCAGCGGGGCAGCACGGGGCAGCACGCGCAAGGCGCCAGGAGAAAAGCTCTACTCCGGGCGCTCCTCTCCTTGACGAAGTTGCCAGCCATATTCTTCCCGAAGTTCCGAGGCGTCCCGGTAGGTCAAATATCTGAATGGGCGGCGAAGTACTTGCTGGGGCTGGCTCGGAGCGGCCGGTGCCGCAAATGCCATGACCGGCGTGTCACGGGAGGAATCCGTGGTTCACGCGATACGCGAAACACTAGTCTCCATCTCGAATCCCCTTCGAATCGGAGTCTGGCCGCCCCCGGCCTTGAAGAGTCCCTGCGACAATTGATCCTATGACCGAAGGAATTGATGCGTACCCGCGCAGTCGCGCGGCGGATTTGTTCGCGAGGTTCGTCACCGACGGAGAGGGGACAATTCAAAGCTTGATCGATGAACAGGTCTCAGAAGAACTGTTCATTGACTACAAGCGTGTCACAAACGACGGCGAAAATCCCAGACTCGAACAGGCCGATAGGGAAAATTTCGCCAGAGCCGTTTGCGGGTTTGCGAATTCCGAAGGTGGCGTGATCGTGTGGGGTGTGGATTGCCGCAACGATCCCCAGCGCGGCGACGTACCCAGCACGAAACACCCGATCCGGAACGTGAAGAGGTTTCTCAGTTATCTTGAAGGCGCCACGTCCGGGTGCTCACTTCCTCCCCACGACGGAGTCCGGCATCACGCAATTGAGGTCTCAGACACAAAGGACGGTTTTGTCGTGACGTTCGTGCCCAAGAGCATGTTCGCGCCTCACCAGTGCATTGTCGGCAAGTACAAAGATCGGTACTACGTGCGGGTGGGTTCAAACTTCGAAATGGCTCCGCACGGCCTACTCGCCGGCATGTTCGGACGCCAGCCCGTGCCCAACGTTTTCCATATGTGGGGGTGTGGGGGCAAAACCTCGCCTCAAAGCTGGGCGCCGCCCGTCAGCCACTACCCCACTTCCACGCCGTACGTTTGGATCGAGGTAACTATCAGGAATCATGGCGTCACCGTTGTACGCGACGTGTACGTGAATTTTCTGTTGCGGATTCCAGGGCCGAATTGCCAAGCTGAGATGTCGAAGCGTGATCCGCAGTTTCGCTTCTCGGAATCGGTCGGCGGATGGCACCTGATCTCACAAGATCAATATCGACTCGCGCCTGCCGGTATGGTCGCACCTTTCAGCCTAACGCTGTATCTCAAACCGCCTTTCGAGGCTCCGCTTCAATATGAGCTGTCGTTCGGCTGCGAAGGCTCCGCTGTCCACCGCGTAGTAGCTACCGTTCCGGCGGCAACCGTCGAGAAAGCGTACCGCGCCTATATCACCACGAATCAAAGCGAGGAAGCAGGCGTGGAGCTGGTGAAGGCGGTCTTCGGGCTCGAGTGTGACAAGGGGTATTCTAACGTCGACGTTTGACCTGCTCCGGAACTTACCGCCGCCATACCTGTTCCTATCGCATCGTAAACCAACGAATCTGTCTGCTAGATGGACGCACCCGCACGCCATCGGCAGGAAAGGAAATGATCCTTGGGGGCGCGCCAATGACGCTGGTCGTTACTGGAGTTTTCTCTCTGCGAGGTCGCCGGTTCCCCGGCGCTGAAATTCATCCCACCGCAGGGCAGCTTCATCGTCTTGGCCGCGGAGAGCGTGCGCGTAAACCTCCGCCGTCGCCCGCACCGAGGAGTGCCCCAGGCGCTCCGACACCACCGGCAGCGGCACGCCATCGGCCAGCAGGTGCGACCCGTGGCTGTGGCGCAGGGAGTGCAGGCTGGCGCCCTTGGGAAGACCGAGCCTGCGGAACAGCAGCGAAACCACCGACGAGACCGAATTCGGCCGGAGTGGCGTTCCGTCCGGGTTGGCGAAGATCAAGTCCAGGTCCGCCCGGTAATCAGGCCCGAACTGCTGGCGGAATTCATTCTGGCGCTTCCGATGCTCCTCCAGTGCGGCAAGCGCGGACGCCGGCACTTTCACGTCCGGTGGCCTCTCCGTCTTGGTACCCTTGAATGCCAAGACCTCCCTCGTCTGGGTGAGGGATCGCGTGATGATGGCGCGGCCCTCTTGAATGTCCGACCAGCGTAGCGCCATGATCTCGCCTCGGCGCGCGCCGGTGGCGGCGGCGACTTCCAGCAACGTTGCCATGCACCACGGCCCGGTTGCCGACTCGAATACTAGAACCTGCTGCGCCGGAGTCAGCGCTATGCCCCTGTGCTTCTTGGGGACCGGCGGCTCGCTGTGCGTGACGGGGTTGCTGGTGACCAGCCCCCATTTCTCCGCCCGTGCGAACGCGCTGGAGACCAGACCGGCAACGTTCCGAACCGTCTTCGCGCTCAAGGGCCGAGCCTGCTTGGTCTTGCGATGATGCCCGCCACTCTTTAGGAGCCGGTTCCATTCGCGATTGAGATGGAGTGGTGTGATTTCGCCCAAAGGCATGGCCAGCAACTCCGGCGCGAGATAGGCCGCCAGTTCCCGGTACCGTTCGATGGTCTTGGGAGCCAGCTTCTCCTCCGCATGCTGGCGAAAGAACTCCCGGAACAACATCGCAAGCGTGGTGGGGAGCGCCGCGGCAACGGTGGCGGCGCCGGCCTTCGCCAGCTCGTACTTCTGCAGTTCCTCTGTGCGGCGCTTCGCCTCGGCGTCAATCGCTTCCTGTTTGCTGGCGAAGCCTACCTCTGCCACCAACCGGCGGTCTTGGGCGGTAGAACCCGGCGCGCTGAACAGGTATCGCCAGACGGTTTTCCCGGATCGGTACTTGCGCTTGAAGACCGGCATCAGTTCAACACCAGTACCTCTGGTGGGCGGCGAAGTCCAGCGCCCGAGCGAAGGCCGCACTTGCGCTCCCAGGCCAAGTAGGCGTGGCGTGTGACGATCCACCGCCGGCCCAGGCGGACTCCGGGGATGATTCCCTGTCCCAGCGTCGAGTTGACCACCAGGCGACCGATGTTTAGTCGCCGTGCGATCTCCGGTACGGATATGCGGGCGCTGACCGTGACGGAGCGCCGTCCCATTCCGTGCCGGTGGAGCGCTCTCGGCCGGCAGGGGGCGCGGAATCGGCGGCAGGCCATCGCGTTTGAGACGCTCGACTTCCGAGCCGGGCACGCGCAGGTGGCCGCCGGGGGTGGTTTCGGCTGCAAGGACGCGGTTTTCGCACAAGGCGTGAACGGCCGCCAGAGTGATGCCAAGCTGGCGCGTAACTTGGCCAGTCGAACAGAAAAGGGGTTGCATACGTGCCAACCATACGGGAATTCGTACGTTTCATCGACGTTTAAACGCTTCTTCGGGCGGTTTTCCGTATGGTTTTTGGGTTTTCCGCGCGTTCTCGCCGTGGTGTTCGGGCTGGTTTGGCGAAATGGGTCACGGTTTGGGGCTGGTTTTCGGGGTGGTTACCGCGCGGGCCGCTTCATCCGCGTTTCTTATAGAGCGCAGCGCGGCAGTCGCCCGCGCCTTCTTAGGGCCGGATTTTGCGCCGGGTGCCACCATCTGCCACCATCTGCCCCCATCTGGGGGCCGAACGCGCCTCTGGTGCCGATCCTCGGCCCATGTGGATTCCCATCGGAATCTGCTTGCAATTCAGGCGAACCGGAGTGATCCATGTGATCGCGGTGATCGCCGCCAAAGGAGAACGTACGATGAGCGGCAATCCAACAGAAACCGCCAACACCGAGGCCGGTGCCCCGGTCGAGCAGCCAGCGCCCGCCCAAAAGCCGGGGTCTGCGGCACAGAAGGCCCACGTTGCGCCGTCCAAGGCCAAGTCGGGCAAGCCAGGCCACCCCGGCGAAGAAGGCCAACAAAGGCTCCAAGCCGGCCAGGTCGCCCAAGAGGGCAACTGGCGCCCGCCAGGGAACCAAGGCCGGCAAGGTCCTCGACCTGCTGAAGCGAACCGGGGGCGCCACGCTGAAGGATCTCATAAGGCCACCCGGCTGGCAGGCGCAGTCGGTCCGTGGGTTCCTGTCCGGCGCGGTGGGCAAGAAGATGGGGCTGACGGTCACGTCCACCAAGGCCGAGGAGGGGGATCGCCGCTACTCGGTCAAGGGCTGAAGGCCAACGATTCGGTTCCCTTGGGCCGCCGGGGCTCCCCTCGGCGGCTTTTCTTCGTCCGATCCCAGAGCAGGAGCCTCAGTTGTTCCGCGCAGCCCGCCGGCAACGCCTCTTCATCGCATGCCTGGTCAATGGCCTGAGTGGAGCCGATCCGTCTGTCTGCGAGGTCGGCGCTTCCACAAGGTAGGTGAGCGACATTGCGGAATAACGAGGCGCCCTTCCGACTGGGCGTCAGCAAAAGACGGCCCGGTCTTTCCTTCCGCCGGGTCTTCGCGGATGCTGGTGCGTTTCCCGTTACTAATCTGGCCGGGCTCTCACCACTACCTCTTTCCGAGCCGCGTAATCCGCGCGAAGCAGTCGCTGTGCGGTTCGGAGTCGTCGGTGAATTCTTGGCGACTAATGGCGGGGAATCACCGGCCGGGCACGCCCGCAGGTACTCGCGCGGTTCGGTGACAACGGGTCCAGGCGGTTTTCGCCGAGGCTGCAGCGTTACGCGCAAGTCCCACAAGAGCCCCGCGCACTATCGATACCTGACAATCCCTGTGGATACTCCCCACCAAATGCCGATCTCCGAATGGCCGATCCGACCAGAACCCGGTCGAGATGGGACCGGGTTCCTCAAGCGGGTCTGGATCGGTCGGGAAACCTCCACAGCCAAGTGGGTCTCTATTTGTGACGTGTCCTGTTCCAGTGGACGACTCTGATTTCTGCTGAGACGAGATCTTTATGAAAAACTCGGTCCGTAGCATCAAAGTGCTTCTACCGCTTGACTCCTTGTGGATTCCTCATCGGCAGCTTTGACTGCGACGCCTATGTAGGTCGGCTTAGAGGCTCTTAAGGCATTGCATTGATGAAAGATGTTTGTGTTCGGGGAAGGCCTGGCGTCGGCCGCACACAGGCCGCTACAGGCCAGCTACTGGTGTGCCATGGCGGCGGCTGGCGCCGGCAGTTCCGTATGACCTTTGGTGCGCCATTTCGAATCGCAACCAAGTTTTCACTTGTGAACAGACATGTCACGGGGTTAAACTGTTTTCCCACTCTCGGAATAGGGCGCCTCTCCGATTTTCCCTGTGTCCTAGGGTGAATACCTGCTGATTTTCACTTGGACAATAATTATGACGCGTCGCAGATCCGGGTTCATCGCCTTCGTGTCGCTCCTAGCTTCTTTGGGACTCTCATCTGAGATTGGAAGGGCGCAAACCTGCCAGGCTTGCGCGCTCGTTCTCGACCCCCAGGCCAACCAAGCTTTCACCTCGGGCAACGGAGCCCAGGTCGCACTGAGCAACTGCGGCATCCACGTCAACTCCAAGAGCACGTCAGCCTTCTACGCTACCGGGGGCGCCCGCGTGAATGCCTCCTCGATTCAGGTGGTGGGTGGATCCAGTATCGTCAATAACGCCAGTGTCACGCCAGTTCCACAAACCGGAGCGCCGGCGGCAGTGGACCCGTTCGCAGGCGTCGCTCCGCCAACTGTGTCAAGTTGCCTCTCGCACCCCGACTACACCAGTTGGGGACAAAACGGGCACTACGAAATCTACCCAGGCACTTACTGCGGCGGCCTGACGGTGTCGAATGGGGTGACGGCCCATTTCAATCCCGGAGTGTACGTCATCAACGGCGGTGGCGTTCACTTCGGCAGCGGAAGCGTGAGCGGTACGGGAGTGACCTTCTACATCACGGGCACTTCCTTCACCAACAATCAAGTGGTTTCCATTGCCAACGGCGAGTCGGTGAGTCTTACCGCGCCGACTTCGGGAACCTACCAGGGAATTCTGTTCTTCCAGGACCGAAGCATAAGCAACACGGCGCTGTCGAGCCTATTCGCCGGCGGCGCTTCGATGAGCCTGACCGGGAGCTTGTACTTCCCAACGACCGCGTTGACGTTCAACAACGGTTCCGGCAGTACGGGAAACACGGCGCTCATTGCGAGGACGATCGATTTCGAGGGCGGAGTTGGAATCAAGCTGAATCCATCGAGCGCACAGGTGTTGCCACCGGTGTCCGTTTCCGTCTCTCCCGCGACGGCTGCATTGCACGGCGGCCAGACCCAGCAATTCACGGCGGTAGTGTCGGGGGGGTGCAGTTCGGCCGTGACGTGGACGCTGACGCCGGCTACGGGCGCGGGCGCCATCGACGCAGCGGGTTTGTACACGGCGCCGGCTATGATCACTGCGAT
>Ga0209039_10001673_pt1 | contig 20138 bp, 17 predicted proteins | sample BogFormECP12_OM1_FD_188238 | JGI IMG/M metagenome (GOLD analysis project Ga0209039, IMG submission 188238) | Bog forest soil microbial communities from Calvert Island, British Columbia, Canada - ECP12_OM1 (SPAdes) (version 2) | ecosystem: Environmental > Aquatic > Freshwater > Wetlands > Bog ...
GGCCTTTACCGTGCTGATGGTACAGTTCGAGCGCCTCTTCGCGCGTTCTCAACTTCCGGTTAGCCCGTTATCCACTCAGCAAGTCGCCCCAGGATAGGGATTCAAATTCCGTCGTGGCGTGAATACCCGCGCTTTGCCTAATAGTCCGACCCGTCCATAGCATAGGTAATCCGCTGTAATCGCCTTGATGTTCTTCAGACCTAGTTTCACAGGTACAAGCAGTCGCACGGAGCTCCAATGTCAGCCGCGAAGAATGGGAGCTCCAAACGGAGCACCCGTGACTCCGCCATCGACCATCAGCTCGACCGCGTTGACGTATGAGGAATCCTCCGAGGCAAGGAAGAGCACGGCTTTGGCAAGTTCTTCCGGCTCACCCCAACGGCCCAGCGGAATTACAGAAGAGAAGAACTTCGCCAGCTTGGCGGACTCGTCTGTGGACATTGAGGCGCGGGGCCCGCGATTCCAAATAGAAGTCTTGGTCGCGCCCGGTGCGACGACATTCACCCTAATGTTGCGCGGTGCGAGGTCTGCGGCGATGGCTCGCGCCATCGAGACGAGACCACCCTTCGCGGCTGCGTACGCGGCCTGACCGGGTTGGCCTAGATAGTTGTGCACCGATCCATTAAAGATGATGCTGCTGTTGTCGTTCAGCAGAGGCGCCGCTGAGTTGACGGTAAAGAAAGCGCCATTGAGGTCGGTGTGGATTACGTTCTCAAAAATGGCCTCGTCGGTCGAGCCGGTAGGCGTCCGGCCAGAGATGCCGGCATTAGCGAAGACAATGTCGAGTTTCCCGAAATCTTTGGCCAGGGATGCGAAGAGGCGTTTGCGGTCTTCCGCAACGGTGACGTCAACGCGGTAGCCACGAGCGTTGGGTCCAAGTTCTGCAACCGCCTCATCCAGCGTCTTCTGGTCGCGCCCGGCAATAGCGACCTGCGCGCCCTCCGCAATGAAAAGACGGGCTGTGGCCAAGCCGATGCCACTGTTACCGCCGGTAATAAGAGCCTTCTTGCCTGTGAGCTTCATAATGCCTCCTTTTTGGTACGACTGTCATCAAATATGATGACCGGCTCCGCTATCTAACGGACGAATGCTTTCTCCATTTCCAGCTGAGGCAGGACAACAGGAGCCCCGCGGATAGCCAGGATTCGAGGAGTCGGGCGGCTTGCGCCGCCGCACCTTCTCCCAGCTCTCGGCTGATGAATTCGCAGAGCGCGCCAAAAGCTTCGCCGCGCTGAAGGGCCTGGAGGAGCTCCGCCTCGAGGGCGGGAATCGCCCGGTAGTACACGGTCTCCTTCCGTCTCCACACACGAATATGCGTGTCTCGGGGTTCGAGCGCGGGCGGAGTGTCCCAGCTCTCGTCTTCACTCTCCTGGTCGAAGCGCGCGCGGACGGTTTGTACCGGCCAGCGGAGCGAGAGGACTGCGAGGGATGGGCTCGTCGTGAAACGAAGGCCAGACCACGCGTCGGGCGCAACCCCCGCCAAGTCCTCGCGTGCGAGGACCGGAGCGTCTTCTGCGTCGAAAGCGTCAGTGAGCGCCCATTCGAGACGTGCGAGGTCTGCGCCGTAGGCGCAGCGGCGGGCAAAGATCGCCGCGAAGGGCTGCGCCTCGAGGAAGCGGGCGAGGTCCTTCCCGGCGTAGCGCAGAGAAGGATGCGACGGTGGATGGGTCATGAGATACATCTTCACGAGGTCGTGAAACGCCGCGGGCCCAAGCGCCCGGGCGAGCGCGCCAAAGTCGCGCCGCAAGGAGTCTTGGATCCGGACGAAGTAGGCGTGGGTGTAGACCGCAAGGCGCTCTTCGGGCGCGAGGCCTCGGTCGCCTCGGAGGAGCGCCGAAAGTCCCGGGCCGGCGGGTTCCTCAACCGCGAGGGCAGCGGCGATCCCCTCAGGATCGCTGATCAGCCGCCAGAGCCGGCGCTGGAGCCGGCCGACTTCGAGTTGCGGATCGTTCACGCGGCTGCTCTCCTTTCTCGCGCTCGAGGATCGCACGTGCGCGCGCGGCCTCGGCGGCGAGTTCATGAAACTCTGGGATCCTGTCGTCCCACTCAATGAGCGTCGAAACCGGTCCCACTCGGCGCAGAGCCGCCGCGTAGAGCGACCACACCTCGTCACTGATAGGATGATCGTGCGTATCGATCAACAGCTCGCCCTGTTGGCTGTGTCCGGCCAGATGGATCTGGAAGACGCGCGCGGGCGGAATCCCCGCCAGATAGTCGAGGGGATCGAAGCCGTGGTTGTGAGCGCTCACAAAGATGTTGTTGACATCGAGGAGGATTCCGCAGTCGGCACGCTCGGCGACGCGGGCTAGGAACTCCCACTCCGGCATTGCGTCTTCCGTGTAGGCGAAGTAGGACGATACATTCTCAAGAGCGAGTCTACGGCCGAGCTGATCTTGCACCCGCAGGACCCGTTCGGCGACATGACGAAGTGCCGCTTCGGTATAGGGTAAGGGCACCAAATCGTGGAGATTTCGACCGTCGACCCCTGTCCAGCACAAGTGGTCTGAGATAATCGTGGGCTCGAAGCGCTGGGCCAGCGCCTTGAGCTCGCCCAGGTAGCTCTCCCGCAATGGATCCGCCGAACCGATGTTGAGCGAGACGCCGTGGAGCGCGATCGGAAAGCGCGCGCGCACGTCGGCCAAGACTCGCAGCGGCCTCCCGCCCGGCACCATGTAGTTCTCACTCAAGGCCTCAAAGAAATCGACGCCGAGCGCTGCGGGCTCATTCGCCCCAAGAATGCGCGCGTAGTGTTTCGGTCGCAGCCCTACGCCCACGCCCAGAAAGGGGGCGTCGGTGGTGCGCGGGAAGAGCGGCGAAAACGGGGTCATAAGAAAACTCGCCGGGAAAGCGCGCCACCACGCGGCCCGCTTTCCTTTTATCGACGACTTCGCTCCGAGAAAACTTCGCCTCAGATCGGAAGTCTCACACTTCGATGCCGAAGTCACGCAATCGATTCACGCCAAGGCGGGCGCACTCGATGGCCGATGCCGCAGGGGCGGGCCGCTAGCGCTCCCGCGCCACCTTCTCGAGGCATGCGACCCCAAGGAGGCTCCAGCCTTGATAACGCGCTCCAATGCCGCGACCGTCGTCCCCGTGGGAGTACTCGGGAAAGATCACGAGGTCTCGAAAGTGCGGGTCGCGCGCATAGCGTGAATCGCCCCCGTGACAGGGGCGGGCTCCGTCGGCATCACGGAGAAACAGGCTTCCTAGGCGCGTTGCGATCTCACGTGCCGCATCGCGAAGGCTCATCTTCCGCCCCGAGCCCTTCGGACACTCCACTTCCAGCGAGTCGCCGTAGAAGTGGTGGTAACGCTCAAGCGCTTCGACCAGCAAATAGTTCACCGGAAACCAGATCGGGCCGCGCCAATTGGAGTTGCCGCCGAAGAGTCCCGTGTTGCCCTCGCCCGGGACATAGTCTACGCGCCACTCGTGGCCGTTCACGTTGAAGCAATATGGGTGATCCAGGTGAACGCGTGAAAGCGCGCGGATGCCGTAGGGCGCCAGGAACTCGCGCTCGTCGAGGAGGTATCCCAGTACCCGCTCCAGCCGCTCCCGCGAAGGAATGGCGAGGAGGCGGTGGGCTTCGTGCCCCTGGTCGCTCGACTCCATGTATGAAATGTGCCTGGATAGGTCCTGCCGATTGCGCAGGAACCACTGCATGCGCTTCGAGAACCCGGGAAGCTTTGCGATCGATTCCTCCTCCAACACCTCGACGGCGATCAATGGGAGGAGACCGACCATCGAGCGCACGCGCAGTGGGACATGTTGGCCATTCGCATGGAGTTGGTCGTAATAGAAGCCATCGGTCTCATCCCACAAGCCCGAGCCACCGAGCGTGTTCATGGCATCGGTGATCGCGACAAAGTGCTCGAAGAATTTGGAGGCCACATCCTCGTACACCGGGTCTTCCTGGGCGAGCTCGAGTGCCATAGAAAGCATGGTCGCAGCGTAAAACGCCATCCAGGCCGTACCATCTGCTTGCTCGAGGTGGCCGCCTGTCGGGAGCGGCTGCGAGCGGTCAAACACGCCGATGTTGTCGAGTCCAAGAAAGCCCCCACCGAAGACGTGTTTCCCTTCAGCGTCTTTGCGGTTTACCCACCAGGTGAAGTTGATGACAAGCTTGTCGAAGACCCGGCGCAGGAAGATCCGGTCGCGCTTACCCGCAGGCCCGGTGAGCTTGTAGACCCGCCACGCCGCCCAAGCGTGCACCGGCGGATTCACATCGGAGAACGCGAACTCGTAGGCGGGAAGCTGCCCATTCGGATGCATGTACCACTCGCGCAGCAGGAGCAGAAGCTGCTCCTTCGCAAAGTGCGGGTCCACGCGGGCCATGGGAATCATGTGGAAGGCAAGGTCCCATGCCGCGTACCAGGGGTACTCCCACTTGTCTGGCATCGAAATAATGTCGCGGTTGTAAAGGTGACCCCAATCGTGGTTACGGCCGTGGCGGCGCGACGGTGGCGGCGTAGGCTGTGCAGGGTCGCCCTCGAGCCAGTCTCGCACGACGTAGTGGAAGAATTGCTTGGACTGCAAGAGTGCGGCGTAGCCCTGGCGCGCGACGTTCCGTTCCTCCGGCATCATCGACGTGGGGAGAACGGAGTCATAGAATGCGTTTGCTTCGGCAATTCGCTCAGCAAAGATGCGCTCAAACGCGGTGTCGAAGTGCTCGGCGGGGGTTGCGTCCTCACTAAAGAGGCGCAGACGCAGCACGATCTCGCTTTCTGCCGGAATTTCAAGCGGGTAGTGGGGCGCGGCCTTCGTGCCGGCACACACGGGATTCACCGCGGCCGCGGCGCCGTCCACGACGAAGCGGTGGAATGCATCTTTCACATAGGGGCTCGGGTTCGGTGCGCCGAAGAGCCGCTCCTGGTTGGTCTCGTTGTCGGTAAAGAGCAGGGCCGGGGCGCCCGCGCTCGAGGCCGCCTCGAATGCCAAGCGCATGCGGGGAAGCTCTTCGTGCTCGGCCAGGAGCGTGCCGGCGCCGGCGAGCCGGATCGTCGGCTTCGCCGTATGTCCCTCACCCCTGCGTCCCCAGCACCATGTGTTGCGGAACCAAAGGGTCGGCAGCACGTGCAGCGTGGCCGCTTCGAGGCCACGGTTGGCGAGCGTGATGCGGATGCACAGATCGTCCGGGCCAGCCTTCGCGTACTCGCAGAAGACGTCGAAGTAGCGATTGTGATCGAAGACGCCTGTATCGAGGAGCTCGTACTCGCGCTCCTCACGACCCCTCCGCCGGTTCTCGTCGACGAGCTCGCTGTACGGGAACGCAGCCTGCGGGTACTTGTAGAGGCTCTTCGCGTATGAATGCGTGGGCGTGGCGTCGAGGTAGTAGTAGAGCTCCTTCACATCCTCGCCGTGGTTGCCCTCGGGACCGGTGAGCCCGAAGAGGCGCTCTTTTAGAATGGGATCGCGGCCGTTCCAAAGGGCAAGCGCGAATGCCAGCCGGCACTTCCGGTCGCAGATTCCGAGGAGGCCGTCCTCCCCCCAACGATACGCGCGGCTGCGCGCGTGGTCGTGCGGGAAATAGTCCCAGCACTCACCGTGGGCGGAGTAGTCCTCGCGCACCGTCGCCCACTGGCGCTCGGAGAGGTACGGACCCCAGCGCTTCCAGTTGCGCTCGCGTGATGCATCCTCCTCGAGGCGGTGGCGTTCGGCGCTTCGGTCGACGGACGGGTCGGTCTCCGTGCCACGCGGCACTGCCTTTGTAGTCTTCTTGAGGGACGCCATCATTTTGCCTCCTCGTTGGTGCGGTCGACGAGCCGCACGGAATGCCCGTCGGGATCAGAAACCAGAATGCCAAACGCAAAACCCAAGCCCGCCGTGGGCAGCGCCACAAGGTCCGATGACCCGAGGGGTGCATGAGCAGCACGCAGCGTTCCCAAGAGCCGAGGCGTTTCGCGCACGACCACACTTGTCTGCCATTCAATGAGATCATTCGCATGGGTGTCCGGGGGCCGCGGTCGGCCGTCACGTGGCGAGAGATATTCGAGGAGTTCGACGCCCGGCCCGGCGGGCGCTCGTAGCGTCGTGATCCGGAGATGCGCTCCGAAGACATTATTGAGATGCTCCTGCTCTATTCCCCAGTTCTCGCTTTCTCCTGCGACGGCGAAACCGAGGATGTCCCGCCAGAAGCGCAGGCTCACGTCCGTGTCGGAGACCACGATCGCGGTGTGGTCGATGCCAAGGAAAAGGCGGCCGTCTTTCGCATGCCACCGTGGGTCCCCCTTGCCCGGCGGAAACTCGAGGACCTCCAACGGGTGACCGTCAGGGTCCTTGAAGTAAAAGGCGCGAATCCCGCCTGCCTTGGGGTTCCAATCAGGAAGGCGCTGAGGCGCGCTCGATGCATACTCGACGTTGTGTGAACGCAGCAGCGCGTAGGCGCGGTCCATGTCGCTGACGATCAGCGCCACGTGCTGGAACCAGCGGTCGTTGCTCCGCGACTCCGCCGGGACTGGATGCCCTCTGGGCGCAAGGTACTCCGTCAGCTCCAGCGTCTCGTGACCGAGGCGCAGGCGAGCCACACGCACATGGGCACCGAATACGCCCTCAAGCGTCTCGAGCTCCGGTCCCTGCGCCTCGTTCTCCGACAGCTTCTTAAAGGGCAGGACTTCCGTGTAGAACGAGACAGCGCGGTCGAGGTCGGACACGGTCATCCCCACGCTCTCGACCCGCGTGATTCCTGCCGCGCGGCATGTCGGCGTGAGCGCCGCTACGAGGAGGGCGGAGAGCGCGAGACGGCGCAGACGCCGCGAGAGGGCTCGCATCTACGCTCCGAGGCGCTCACGCAGGTGCGCACCCACGCGGAGCGCATTCGCTGCGATCGTGAGCGCAGGGTTCACCGCCGCGCTCGACGGGAAAAAACTCCCGTCGACCACGTAGAGGTTGTCCACCTCGTGGGTCCGGCAGTTGACGTCAAGCGCGGAGATGGCGGGGTCGACACCGAAGCGCACGGTGCCGCACTGGTGAGCCACGCCCGCAATCGGGATCTTGCCGCCGATGTAGAGGTTCGCGGGGATCAGGTGCTCCTCCTCGCAGCCAATCTCGGCGAGCAGGCCCTTGAGCTTGCGATGCAGGCGTTTGTGACCCTCGAGATTGTTATCGCGGTACAGGAGCCGCACCTCGCCCTTCGGCCCGAGGGCCACGCGATTCTCGGGCTGGGGCAGGTCCTCCGAGATCAGCCAGAACGGCATGCCATGGGTTGCCATGAGCCCGAGGATTTTGCGCGGCGTGGCCTTCGGTGCGCCCTCGCCCAGCACCTCGGGATGCGCGTGGCCCATCATCTGGATGCAGCCCATGGGATACGGGAAGCCGTCCTCGCCGAAGTAGAAGTCGTTTAGGGCGAAGTTCTTCTGAAAGCGTGTTTCGTTGCGCTCCTTGGAGAGCGCTACGAGCATCGAGTTGTTGTGGCACATGTAGTGGCGCCCCACGACCCCCGAGCCGTTGGCGAGACCGTCCGGATGCTTCTCGTTCGCGGAGCGCAGCAGCAGGACTGCAGAGTTGATGGCGCCTCCCGAGACGACGACGAAGTCAGCCGAGTACTGCTCCGGCGCGCCGTTGCGGGTCACCACGACTTTCGTCACCTCGCGGCCCGAAGGCGTGGTCTCGAGCCTGGTCACGAGCGCGTGCGTCAGGAGGGTGACGTTCTCGCGGGTGAGCGCCGGCCGCACGCACAGCAGGTCGGCGTCGGCCTTCGCATTCACGAGGCAAGGGAAGCCATCGCACGCGGCGCAGCGGATGCACGCGCTGGTGCGCGGGTTCTGCTCGTCAATCTGCACGCCGACCGGCCCGTGGAACGGCTTGTGACCGACGCGCACGAGGTCGTCGTGCAGACGCTGGAGACGCGGTTCGAAGCTCACTGCTGGACACGGAAACGGTCCGCTCGCGGGAGGCTCGGTGGGATCCGCGCCACGCTCGCCGTGCACGCAGTACAGCTGCTCCGCCTGCGCGTACCAAGGCTCCATCTCATCGTAAGAGATTGGCCAAGCCGGCGAAATCCCACCGTGATGCTTCAGCTCGCCAAAGTCCTCGGCACGCAGCCTCCAGAGCGAGGCGCCGTAGAACTTCGTATTGCCGCCCACGTTGTAGTGAGTGCCAGGTTGAAAAGCATGGCCGCCTTTGTCGTACCAGGTGTCCTTCGCGTGGTAGCGCCCCTCGGTGATCGCCGCACGCGGGTCCCAGTTTTCGCGCTCTCGGGGGACAAAGTCGCCGCGCTCGAGGAGCAAAATGCGCTTGCCCGAGGGGGCGAGCGCGTGAGCCAGCGTTCCGCCGCCAGCGCCGGTACCGATGATGATGACGTCGTAGTGGTTCGAAGGGGACATGGAGCTCACTCCGCTCTGTAGCCGCAGCGGAAAATGCAGCGGCGGTGAGTGTGGTGGTTGATCTTCGCGCAGTAGACAGGTCGACACCGCCCGATTCGCGTGTAGGTCTCGGCGGCCAGGAGCATTCCGAAGACGGGGGCGGTGAAGTAAATCCAGAGCGCCGTGAAGATGCCCGCGGGAAGTGCAGAGCCGAATGTGCGCGCTGGATTCATACTCATGCCGGAGATCGGCGCCTCGAAGGTGATATAGGTCGCGACGAGCGCCCCGGCGCAGAGCGGCGTGAGCCGGGCGAAGCGTTTCGAGTTCGAGACCGAGAGCACGGTGAGCATGAGAAAGAACGAGATGGTGAGCTCGGCTGCGAAGGCGATGCCCGTGCCATAGGCCCCCGGCCTCGTCGTCGCGAAACGGACCGAGGGGTGCGCGATCGCCATGCCGAGAAGCACGGCGGACACGAGCACGCCCGCGATCCCGCCGACGAACTGGGCGAGCACGTAGAAGACCGCGTCCGACGCCTTGATCTTGCCGAGTCGAAAGAAGGTGAGCGTCACCGCGGGGTTGAAGTGCGCGCCGGACTGCTGGCCGAGGGGGGAATAAGTGATCGTGATGGCCGTGGCGGCCATTCCGAGCCCAATCAGCGCACGCCGCACGAAGGCGTCGGGCAGTGCCTGCCGAAGCGGCGACCCTGGGTGCTCGAGCAGCGCCGTCACCGCAGTTGCCGATAGCATGAAGAGCCCGAGTTCTGCCGCCTCCATCAGGTACTCCGGCCAGTGCGCCCGAACCGATGCCGAGCCTGCCGCCGAACTGGGGGCTGCATCAGCGGTGGCCATGGGGGAGAGCGTCGACATGGAGAACGCTCCAAGTCCTTGAGTGGGTCAACTGGCAAACGTGATGACGTTCTTGATGCCGCTCGGACGTCCAAGCAACAGGTCGCGATAGCGTTCCACAGGGAAGCGGCCCGTGATGAGCGAGCGCAGTGCCTGCGGCCAGCTCTTCGAGAAGCGTTCGACATCGCGGATCGCAGCTTCGAAGGCATCGCGGCCGGCATTCACCGTGCCGAATACCAGCTGGTTATTCAGCACGAGGCTGCGCATCAGCCGGTCGGTGTCGACCTCGATCGGTCCCCTCCGGCCGGGCACGCCGGTGAAGACGAATGCGCTGTTTGGCCCGAGCGACTGCATCATCTCGAAGGCAATCGACGACGCTCCCGCCGCCTCGTACACGAGGTCGATCGGCCCGAGCCGCTTGGCGATCTCGACCGGCGACTCCTTCTCGGCCGAGACGTACGATGCACCGATGGACTCGACGAGATCGGCCTTGGGGTTGGGCGCGACCTCGCGCGAATAGACGATGGTCTCGAACTCGTTCGCGCGGAGCGCCATCGCACCGAGGAGGCCCACCGGGCCTGCACCTAGCACCACAGCGCGACGGCAGTGGCCGTGGTCCTTGCCGGGCTTGTGCGGGCACTGCCAAGGCAAGCGCTCCTGCATCTGCCAGATCTGGATGAGGGCCTTCTCGGCAATGGTGAGGGGCTCGACCAAGACACCCACGTCGCGGAGCTCGCGGGGGACGGGATTTAGGTAACGCTCCTCCTCCACGATCTCTTCGGTCATGAACCCGTTCTGTTCACGAATCCCGCGCTCGCGGAACTCGCCCGTGAAGCAGAAGTCCTGCCGGTCCGCGCGGCACGCGGTACAGCTCGGAACCTCGCAAGGGCGGCGCACCATCGGCACGACGAGGTCGCCCACCTTGACGCGCGTCACACGAGGACCGACCTCGACCACCTCGCCGAGCGCCTCATGGCCGATCACGAGCTGGTCTGCACCCGCGGGCGGCGTGCCGTAGTCGAAGGCGCAGATTTCGCGGTCCGTCCCGCAAACGCCTACGTCGAGGATGCGAATCCGAGCTTGGGTAGGCGACGTCAAAGTGGGCAGAGCAAGATCGACAAGCTTGACCTCGCGCTGGGACGGGAAGACGGCTACGGCCTTCATTTCTCGGCTCTCCTGGGTGGGCCTTACGGCCCGCCTCGAGTGCGTGGCGCCCCTTCAGATGCCGGCGCCAGGCGCAGGTGGCGACGCGCGCTCAGCGGCCTGCCGCAGCAACGTTTGCTCGGTGCGTGAAGGACGGGTCGGCCGCATCGATGCGCTTCGCAAGGAGGCCATCAATCGATACCGGTCCCGCACCTCGGATCACGAGGCCTACGAGGAGCGCGATGTAGAGGAACTCCGCCCGCCCGAGCAGGTCGTTCAACCCGTCGAGGTCGGGCCAGAGCGCAGTAACGATCGCCACGACCATCGTCCCGATGAGGGGGACCGCGGCGAAGCGTGTCGCGAGGCCAACGAGCACAAGCGTGCCGCACACAAATTCCACGCCGGCGACGAACGGGGCCTGGATCTGCGGGAAGGGGATCTTCAGCTCGGTGAAGTACTGGATGAGATGGTCGAGACTGTGGAGCTTGCCCCAGCCTGTGTTGACGAACACGAAGCCGATGATGAACCGCGCAAAGAGCGGCGGCACGAAATCCAGTCGTTGGAGGACATTCAGCGCGAAGCGGCGGAGCACGAAAAAGAGGTCTTGCATGACGGTTCCTTTCGGGGCTTAGCTCGCGCCCGCATCATCGCGGTGCGAGATGGAGGGAGACTTCACGGTCGCGTACTGGACGATGTCCTTGGAGAAGAGGAGATCAAGCGTCCAGTCAATCATCACGCGGAGCTTTTTCTCCGTGCGCGGGAGCTTCGAGAGGTAGATCGTTCGCCACATCCACCACGCCAGAAAGCCGGAGAAGCGCAGGCCGAAGATCTGCGCCACGCCCGCCCGACGCCCGATCGTTGCGAGCTGGCCAATCGTGTGGAAGGTGAAGGGCCTACCGGCCTTGCCGCGGAGTGCCGCTGCAACGTTGTCGGCGAGCACACGCCCCTGCCGCAACGCGTGCTGGGCCGTGGGCGGGTGCGGCTTCCCGTCCGGACCGGGAATGAATGCGCAGTCGCCGATGGCCCACACTCCGGGCTGGTCGACGACCTCGAGCCGGTCGTTCGTGAGAAACCGCCCCGCCTGCTTGGCGCAGCCCAAGGTGGCCACGAGCGGATGGGGTGAGGTGCCGGCGGTCCACACCAGACATTGGGTAGGGATGGTGGTTCCGTCCGAAAGCGCAACGCCATCCTTCGACACTCCGAGGACCCGCGTGCCGAGGCGCATCTCGACGCCGCGCTTCGCGAGCTTCTGCTCCGCGTAGCGGCCGAGCTTGGGGTCGAGTTCGGGAAGGATCGTCTTCCCCGAGTGCACGAGTACCATTCGCAGGTCCTGGGCCCGCAGGTGGGGATAGAAGCGCAGCGCCTCACGTGCGAAGTCGTTGATCGAGGCAAGGGTCTCGACCCCCGCGAATCCGCCGCCGGCCACGACGAAGGTGGCAAGCGACTCGCGGAGCCCCGCCTTTGCCGCGCACTCCGTATCCGCCTCCTCAAGGTTCTGGATCAGCCGGTTGCGCAGTGCGATGGCGTCGCCCAGCGACTTCATCGTGAGGGCACTCTCCTCAAGTCCGGGCAGGCCGTAGAAGTTGGTCGTCGAACCAAGGGCGATCACGAGCTGGTCGTAGTCCAGCTCATGGCGATGATGGTCGGAGCCGTGCGACACGGTGACGGTCCGCTTCGCGAAATCGACGGCCTCGACGTCGCCCAGGAAGAACTGGACCCGCGAGAGGAGCTTTCGGACGGGGTTCACGATGTGCGTAAGGTCGAGGTCACTCGCGGCGACCTCGTGCAGCATCGGCGTGAAGGAGAAGAAGTTCTCTCGATTGACGAGCAGGACCTCGACGTTGCCCTCTCGACGAAGAACCTTCTGGAGTCGCAGAGCGGCGTAGAGTCCGCCGAAGCCGCTCCCTAGGATCATGATCCGCCTTGTCTTTGCGGTCGGCACTCCGACACCTCTTGGGAGGCTCGCTCCCGTAACCGTTCCGCGCCTTCGATGCCGATGCCTGTCGAGGCGTGTCGCGGTGCAGCGTGCTTCCCGCGCCTTCCCCGCCGGGTTGGTCTGGACGGAGACCCCTCTGCGGTGCGAGGATGAGAAAGTGTGTCCCCCGCTCTGCACCGCGGGCTCGGAGACCGGATGAGAGAAACCCATGGCGAGGGCTCGCCCCAGCCGGACGAGAACCGGCTCCTCCGGACGCTCGCCGAAGACGTGGAGGCCGAGACCGGGGACGCATTCTTCCGGTCGATCGTTCAGCGCCTCGCCCAAGCGCTCGGTGTGGAGTATGCGTTCGTCTCTGAGCTGACCCGGGGTGGTACGCACTTCCGCAGCATCGCCTTGTGGGCGCGCGGCAAGCTCGCCGAGAACTTCGAGGTTCCGCTCGCCGGGACGCCTTGTGAGGTGGTTCTGCGCGGGGAGGTGGCTCACCACCCGGATCGTCTCCAGCAACTCTTCCCCGAGGACCCCGGCCTCGTGGACTGGGGCGTCGTCAGCTACGCGGGCGTGCCCGTGGTCGAGCGGGGGGGCAAGGTGCTTGGCCACTTCGCGGTTCTCGGCGAGCGTCCGCTCTTGGACGGCGATCAAGCTCTTGTTGTGATGCGCATCTTTGCCGGTCGCGCGGTGGCCGAGATCGAGCGCGCACGCGCGGAACAAGCGCTCCGCGACTCCGAGAAGGAGTGGCGTGACCTCTACGAGTTGGCCCCCATCGCCTATATCTACGAGGGCACCGACTCCCGCTTTGTGAGCGCGAACCGCGCCGCCCAGAGGCTCCTCGGCCTGAAGCCCGAAGAGGTTCGCGGCACGTTGGGGCGTTCGCTCGTGGCATCTACGCCGGAGACGCAGCAGCGCGTCGGTGAGGTCCTTGTCGCGATCCAGCGCGGCGAGGAGCGCGCGGGCATCGAGCTTGAGCTCCGCCGCAAGGACGACGGCCGACCGGTTTGGGTGCAGTGGTGGTCCAAGCCAGATTCAGACGGCAAGTACACGCGGACGATGCTCGTTGACATCACCGACCGCGTCCTGGCCGAGCAAGAGCGCAACCGCCTGCAGCAGCAGAACCTCTACCTGCGGGAGGAAATTGAGAGCGAGTACAACTTCGAGGAGATCGTCGGGCGGAGTGCTGCGCTGCAGAAGGTGCTGAGGGACGCGGACCGAGTAGCGGCCACGGAGGCCTCCGTACTGATCATCGGAGAGACGGGGACGGGCAAGGAGCTCGTGGCACGCGCGATCCATGCGCGCAGCTCGCGCAAGGACAAGCCGCTCGTGAAGGTGAACTGCGCGGCCCTCGCGTCGGGGCTCGTGGAAAGCGAGTTCTTCGGCCACGAGAAGGGCGCGTTCACAGGAGCGTCTGAGCGCCGCATCGGACGCTTCGAGCTCGCACACGGCGGGACGATCTTCTTGGATGAGGTGGGTGAGATCCCGCCTGAGATCCAGGTGAAGCTCCTGCGAGTGCTGCAGGAGCGCGAGTTCGAGCGCGCGGGCGGAAGCTCAACCATTCGAGTCGACGTACGTGTGATTGCAGCGACGAACCGCGATCTCGGAAAGGCGATCGCGGAGGGGAAGTTCCGGCAGGACCTTTTCTATCGGCTCAACGTGTTTCCGGTGAAGGTCCCTCCGCTGCGCGAGCGCGAGGGGGACCTGCCACTGCTGGTGTCGTACTTGGTGGGCCGGCACGCCGCGAGGATCGGGCGGCGAATCGCGCACGTCTCGAACGAAACGATGGAGCGCCTCGCGCAGTACGAATGGCCGGGCAACGTGCGCGAGCTCGAGAACGTGATCGAGCGCGCCGTCATCCTCTCTTCGGGGTCGGAGCTCGAAATCGGCGCCGACGTGCTGAGCGGGGTTGGGTCTGTGGCGCCCGCTCAAGCCTCGCCGGCGATTGGCGCAGCGGCGCCTGCGCCTGGGGGGTCCCTCGATGACGTCGAGCGACGACACATCGTGGAGACGCTTCGCGCCACGGGCTGGCGCGTGGAGGGGCCCGATGGCGCCGCCACGCGCCTAGGGGTGAACCCAAGCACACTCCGCAGCCGTGTGAAGAAGCTCGGGATTTCGCGGAGCCGCGACGCGGCTTCATAGATCCGCGAAATCTCGCAGCCATCCTCGGGCGAACCCTCGGCCTGTGTCGCTGCCCTAAGCCTCCGATCTATCGAAGACTTTTCCTCATGCACCCGCCTCATTGCGGCTCTGGCACGCCGGTTGCTCTAGGCCCCTCCCATCGATCGAAGGAAGGGTCCCGATGCTCAAGATCACCCGCAGCGATCTGGACTCGACGCGCACCGCGCTGCGCCTCGAAGGCCGCGTTACCGAAGCCAGCCTTTTGGAGCTCGAGCGCGCGCGCACGGAATGCCAACAGGAGGGGCGGCACCTCGTCCTCGATCTCGCTGGCGTGAGTTTCGTCGATCGCAGAAGCGTTGCCGCCCTCCGTGGATTGCGCCGGGTTGGAATCGTCTTCACGGGTTGCTCGCCGTTCGTGAGCGAGCTCCTGAAGGAGGAGACTCGATGAGCGCCTTGATGCCGACACTCTCTAGTCACAGTCCGGTAGCTCTCAGGCCCACGGCTCGCGTGCGTCCGATCTACAGGCCCGCTCAGCGGCTGCAGGTGCCCACTCTGAAACCGGTGGAGGCGTCTCCAGAGGCACGGTTGCTGGACCGCCTGCGCGCCGGTGACGAGGAGGCCTACGAGGAACTCGTGCGCGCCAACGGAGGCCGCATGCTGGCCGTGGCCAGGCGTCTGCTTTCTAGCGAGGAGGACGCGCGCGATGTGGTTCAGGACGCGTTCCTGTTGGCCTTCCGCGCGCTGCCGCAATTCGAGGGCGGCTGTCGGCTCTCGACCTGGCTCCACCGGATCGTCGTGAACGCGGCGCTCATGAAGCTGCGATCGCGTCGGCGCCACCCGGAGGGATCGATCGAGGAACTCCTTCCCCGGTTTGAGACGGATGGCCATCGCATCCCGGGAGACGTACCGGAACGTGACCCCGAAGATGTGAAGCTTGAGCGAGACCAGCTGAGTCAGGTGGTACGCGGCTGCATCGCGCAACTCCCTGAGCGGTACCGGACCGTGCTCGTACTTCGAGACATCGAGGAGCTCTCGACGGAGGAGGCGTGCGAGCTTCTAGGTCTCTCGCGGGACGCCGTGAAAACCCGGCTCCACCGCGCGCGCCAGGCGCTCCGGAGCCATCTGCAGGACGAGTTTGTCACGCATGCCTGAACGCGCATGAACCCTCGGCGCGCCCGTGGCATCGAAGCGCCGTACCCCACTCACGGGGCGATCGAATCCACCAGGAGGTTTTCAACATGGCATCTCGAATCAACTGGAAAAGCGCTGTCCTTGCGTCGGCCGTGGCCGGCCTCTTCGTCGCTGGGTCGCACGCTGCTCTCGCGGCGGATGATTCCCACGCCGGGCAGATTAAGTGCGAGGGCGTGAACTCGTGCAAGGGCCACGGCTCTTGCAAGTCCGCGCACAACTCGTGCGCAGGACAGAACGGGTGCAAGGGCCAGAGCTTCGCCTGGCTAACGCCAGAAGCGTGCGATGCTGCCAAGGCCAAGCTCCAGCAAAAGTAGCACTGGAAGAGTGCGGAGCGCTCCGAGGCGCTCCGCACTCTCTCTCGTCAGGTCGAAAGTGGTGCGTGCAAGCCCGAGGTCGCATCTAGAATGAAGAACTCCTGTGTAGACTTTTCGACTACGGAGCGTCAGTCGGTCTTCTCGACGACGTCGCCTATCAACTCATCGCCTGGCACATCACGAGACAGCAGCCATGGCGGAATTGATCTGCGCCGCAAATGAGCGGAAGGAGCGGAAGATGCCGACCAGAGGTGGTCTCACGATCATACTGGTGCACGGGGCTTGGGCTGACGGTTCGAGCTGGGAAAGGGTCATCCGCGGGCTGAGGGCCGCTGGCCTGAAGTCGGTCGCCGCGCCGCTGCCCCTCACTTCATTGACGGACGATCTGGCCGCGCTCGAGCGCACAGTTGACCGGGTTGCCGGATCTGCCGTACTCGTCGGACATGCCTATGCGGGCGGGGTGATCGCGGGGGCGCGCTCAGAAAAGGTCAAGGCGCTCGTGTACGTCGCCGCGCTGGCTCCGGATGAAGGCGAGACCGTTGCCGATGTCTTCTATCGCACGGAGCCGCATCCGAAGGCGCCGAAACTGGCCCCGGACGCTCATGGGCTTATCTGGCTGCCGGAAGAAGCGTTTCCGGCAGCTTTCGCGCCGCATGCCTCCCCCGAAGAGCAGGCTGTGCTTTTCGCGGTTCAGCGGCCGATCGCAGTTCCGTGCATCAGCACAAGGGTCGGACGGCCGCTTTGGAGAGAAACGCCGGCCTGGTTCTTCGTGGCCGAGCAGGACCGCATGATCGTCCACGAAAACCAGCGCTTCATGGCCGAGCGGATGAAGGCCCGGGTGCGCTCGCATCCCGTCGATCATACGCCGATCGTGACCGCGCCTTCTGTCGTCGTGGACATCATTCGCGAGGCGGCCAGCGAGGTCGTCGCGGGTTGAACGTAGCCGTCCCACATCGGTGCAAGACGGCTGAGCCGAAACTCTTTGAAAGGAAAGGCGCCATGACCGCTATCAAGTATCGAACGGCCGACGTGGACGGTTTCCGCATCTTCTATCGTGAGGCGGGTGCGGCGAACACCCCGAAGCTGCTGCTGCTTCATGGTTTTCCGAGCGCGAGCCATATGTTCCGCGACCTCATCCCGCTCCTGGCCGATCGCTTCCATACCATCGCTCCCGATTTGCCGGGGTTCGGCAAGTCGGACATGCCGGACCGAGGCTGCACCTTCGACTGGATCGCGAAGACGATCGACCGCCTCACCGAGATCGTCGGCTTCGATCGCTACGCCGTCTATGTCTTCGACTACGGCGCGCCGACCGGGTTCCGTCTGGCGGTGAAGCATCCAGAGCGGATCACGGCAATCATCTCGCAGAACGGCAATGCCTATGAGGAGGGCTTAAGTTCGGGCTGGGACCCGATCCGGGCCTATTGGGAAAACGCCTCGCCGGCAAACCGGCAAGCGCTCCGCGCCTTTCTCACGCCCGAGACGACGGTCTGGCAATACACACACGGCGTACCCGATCCGACCGCCGTCTCTCCCGACGGGTATTCGCTCGACAATTTCTATCTCACCCGGCCCGGCGCGGACGAGCTGCAGCTCGACCTGTTCTGCGACTACAAGAGCAACGTCGCGCTCTATCCGACCTTCCAGGCGTATTTCCGGACCCACAAGCCGCCGTTCCTGGCGGTGTGGGGCAAGAACGATCCGTTCTTTCTGCCCCCGGGCGCCGAAGCCTTCAAGCGGGACATCCCCGGGGCCATCATCCGCTTCATCGACACCGGGCATTTCGCACTGGAGACGCATGCCGCCGAGATCGCGGTGACAATCCGCGACTTCCTGCCCAGCTGAAGCGCCGGTGGTCTATCGATGCGCTGTGCCCCCTGCCCGTTCGACCACCCTCCGGGCGTCCGCTTTTGCAGTGGCTGCCACTTCCCCGGAGCTGCCCGCATTGCGGACGCGCGAGCCGCCCGGATTGGTCGACCCAGGACCGCGGTGGCCGTGTGTGCGTCGATGCGGGACGGACTTTCAACTGGAAGCATCCGAGGAGGGATGGCGCTTGTCGCAGTTGCGGATTCCTCACCTCGATTGTGAGCCAGGCGTGATCGCGCATAGGGGCTTATACGCATGCAGCCCGCATGGTAATGGCTACGTGGCAACGTTCTCGTTCCTTAAACTAGAGCGAGTGACAAACAGGGCGTCATCGTGAGAGTACTCGTGCACAGGAAGCGGCCAATCGCCTGGTCGAAGCAAAGGGAAGCGGTGAAACATGCGTCCCTTGTTCCTTTCCTGGCCGTGGAATGGGTTTGGCAGTGGGTTGCGTTTCTCCTGAGTAATTGGAGCTTCTTGGAAGTGCTTGAACATTTGGGAAGCTTTTCAATTCTCATTGCAGTCATTCTCTTCTTTAGTGAATCAGGCGATCGACTGAAGCAGAAGCACTACCAAGCCTGGCAGGTGATTAATGGTGCCCAGGGAAAGGGTGGAAGCGGCGGAAGAGTCGAGGCCTTACAGGAACTTAACGCCGATCGCGTTCCGTTGATTGGCGTCGACGTCTCTGGCGCATTTCTCCAAGGAGTTCAGTTAGAGGGAGCCCGTCTCGTGCGCTCGGACTTTCATGGCGCGGACACTCGCGAGGCGAACTTTCAAGCAGCGGAATTCACGGACGCGAATCTGCTCGCTACGAATCTGCGCCGCAGCCGATGCCATAAGGCTTCTTTCCGGGGAGCAACGCTCGACGAAGCCGACTTCTTCGGAGCAGACTTGACTGAGGCAGATCTCGGCGGCGCAACCCTCGCGGGCGCTGACTTGCGGTATACCAACCTCGAAGGGATTGCTTGGAAGGACATACAGAGTCTCAAGGGGGTCAATATCTTCGGCGCGCGGAACGCACCGCAGGAGTTTGTGGCCTGGGCCCTTCAGAACGGTGCAGTGCAGATTGAATCTGACTCTCAGTGGCAAGATCTGACGGCGCCGCGTTGAGCGGCCCAATCGGACGGAGCTGGGTCGATCTCGGAAAGAAATGCGAAGCGCAGGAAGAACCCGGGAGCCCTAGGTGCTCCCCTGTGGCGGACTAAGGGACTTGTATGCGGCGCCCCGCGCAGCTTCGAGAATTGACCCGCCGATCATGACGAACTGGCTGTCGTCCGTGGTCGCTGGAGAGGATGCCGACGGCGACATACTGTCGCTGCTTGCGGGTGTAGTCTCGCCGAAGGGGTCTCGCTTGGATCGCAATTATCGCACCGACTGCTCCGCCGCATGAACGCATGCGCGGATCCGTCTGTGGGGGTTGTCGTGCGCGCTTCTTCGAGGTCGGGGTGGCTCGACGTCTAGCTTTTACATTGTCGGAGTGCATTGCTTCAGCGTGGCCATTGCCGGCCGGACCCAAAGCGTGCGCGCGCAGGGACGGCGAAGCTCTGCGCAAAGCGTTATGGCCGCGGTCTCGCAACGGCGCCACCGAGCGCTCAGCGTGAGTCGTCTTGGCGCGCCGCGACTAAGCGCTAAGGAATTGGCCGCACGCGGGCCACGTTTGGCGTTTGGCTCCGAGTGGGCTGTAGCGGCGCGGGACGCCGTCCATCCGGAAATTATTGCCGCAAATCACCACGGCCGCGCCGGCGTCCAAGCCGCGACAGCGCACGTGCGCTTCCGCGCAGCAAAACTCCCAATGTTTTTTGGCAAGTCGGCGAGTCGTAGCTGGAGACTTGAGAGGAGGAACTCGAGACCGCTGCAGCGATGAAATTACTTTGCCCGTTGCAAGTCACGGACTTCAAGCCAGTCAATCGGAGCGCATGCCTTTGTCAGAAAGTGTCACAACTTGCGGGGGCCTTCCGGGTAGTTGATCGTTCGGAAAGGTGCAGGCTTCTCGGAGGAGGCGCTCCCTGCCCTCGAGCTTCGCGTGAATTCGTCGGAGCCGCAGCAAGCGCTCATACTCTCGTCCGTATAGCGGTGCCTCCGGCGCTCTGACTGGTAACCGATCGCCATCCGATAAGGACTCGAGGTTCCGAATCTCGACCGCCAATACCTCTCGGATCGTGTTGATGGCGCTTAAAGTTTCACTTAGCCAGCAAGTGGTCGCATTGTTTTCGACGGGCAAGTCAGAAGCGGGCATGAACCATTACTCCGTGGCAGTGGAAAACAGAGAACCACGTTGATAGGAAAGCGATTTGTCACAGAATCCACAAGATCTCTGTTTACAGCAACTCCCCAGGGGAGGCGCATATATCGATGGAACTCGGTGAGACAAGAAGTGCGCTGCTGGGAAGCCGTCGAGCATTGCGAGCTTTCGGTGAGTGTTTCGTGAAATGCGCGGCTCGCG
>Ga0209039_10001674_pt1 | contig 20118 bp, 23 predicted proteins | sample BogFormECP12_OM1_FD_188238 | JGI IMG/M metagenome (GOLD analysis project Ga0209039, IMG submission 188238) | Bog forest soil microbial communities from Calvert Island, British Columbia, Canada - ECP12_OM1 (SPAdes) (version 2) | ecosystem: Environmental > Aquatic > Freshwater > Wetlands > Bog ...
TGATATCTTGCCTGATTTCCAGGCAACTTTATCCAATCTTAAATTGCTGCCCGTTGCTATTCCAATCACCCTAAACTCGAATGTGTAAGGTAATCAGCGATATGGCTTAGGTTCACGTTAATCAACAAACGCTTGCCCTATTATCCAAGCAGTTTTTTTGTGTCAACTAAACGAGACATGCTAATTTGCATGTCTCGTTGGTATATACTTATCCGCTACAAACAAGGGTTTGACTGCCAGATGCGGTCAAACCCTTGTACCGAAATCCAATTGGATTATTCGATCGTTGTTTCGCCTGGGCGCTTGCGGGATACCGTTTTCTTGACGTTATCCAGGGCTTCTGTGCCGCGCTTGCGGACATTCTCGACTGCCTCATTGCCGCGTGTCCGGGCCTGCGAAGCGACTTCTCCGGCCCGGGTGGCAGCCATCTCTGCCTGCTGGGTGGCTTTATCGCGCAGTTCGATGCTCTTATCCCGGATGAGGGTGCGGGTTTCCTCGCCGGACTGCGGGGCGAGCAGCAAAGCTGCCACGGCACCCGCTACACCGCCGACCACAAACCCGATCAGGAACGCTCCAAAATCATCACCACGATCAGACATTTTATCTCTCCTTCTTTAGGGGTGGAAAAATCTACTTCAGGAGGCCGAAGATTTCGAGGATGCGCCGCAACCCTGCCACCGTGCTGTTGAGCTTGATCACCGGCTCGACCAGGTTTTCGCTCAAGAATTCTGTCGTACCCCGCAAGGTATTGACGGTCTCGTTCGTCGCGGCCAGGATGGGTTTGACCTCGTTCTGCAGCAGGTTGATCAAGCTGGCGATCTGAATCACGAGGATCACGAGAGCCACGCCGATGATCAATGACTCGAACGCCATGAAGATGATGAAGATGTCGCGTATGTTGGCGGTCGTCCCGGGATTTCGAAGCAGGCCATATACCGCCAAGGCCAGGAGAGCCAGAACGACGATCACACCGGCTATGATCCCGGCCAGGATCCAGCGCTGGCGACGGAGGCGGGCTAGGGACGCGGCCTGTTCCTCTAGGTTTGCCTCTTCGGGATACTGTTCGGCCATAGTGGACGAATTATAGCATAAATTGGACCCCGTTTTATTATTCAGAACCGGGCTTCAAGAGGCCTGGCGATCCGGGTGTAAAATGGAACTCCGAGGATTGGAATGGATCGAAGTAGGAACCCTGCATGTCGCTGACCGTCGCAGAATTAATGACCAGGATGCCTTTGGCCTTCCTTCCGGAAAAGGCTGCCGGAATGGAAGCGGTCATCCAATTTCATGTCACTGGTGAGGAAACCGGTGAGTGGAACGCGACGATCCGGAATGGAAAATGTAAGGTGGGCCAGGGGACCTCTCCGAACCCCAGCCTGACCCTGACGGCCGAATCCGGGGATTTCCTCAAGATCTTCAGCGGAGAGCTGGATGGCATGCAGGCTTTCATGCAAGGCAGACTTGGGTTCAGCGGGGATATGTATCTGGCCTTGAAGCTGCTTTCTATTTTTGAGATTGATTAAAAAAGTTGCCGTGTTTCGGGAGGAAACAGGGCAACCCGTTCTTCAGGCATACATTCCCCAGTCGAGCGCACCGGGGTCCTCCATCATCGAGAAATCCCACGGTTCAAAACCGAGCTCGATATTTACCGGCATGTTCAGGGCTTCTTGGATCTTCTGCTTGGTGATCTCGATCATCGCCGGTCCATACGGGCAGAAAGGGGTGGTCAGAAGCATGTAGACCTTGGCCAACCCATTGTCGATCCCGACCTTTCGTATCAGGCCGAGCTGGACAACATTCAATCCGATCTCAGGGTCGACGACCTCGGCCAGACGGTCGCGCAACGCCTGGACGAGATCCGGGTGGGTGTCCTGAATCTCCCAGTGGATGGGATTGGTCGGGGCTGGCGGGTCGCTCATAAGGAAGGTTCTGCTTGGACAATATAAGTGCAATGAGCATCACCGGTGAGGATGCAGTGGATCTTTTCCGCGGGGACAGCCAGTATCTTCGAGATCAAGGTTTGGTCCACCGTGCAGACTTCGGGGTGATTTTGTCCGATCTGAAGATAGGGGCAGGTGATCTCATGGATCTGGTATTGGCCGCCGCTGCGCTCCCATTCGACATTAAAGCCCTCCTCGGAGAGTAGGGATTTCATCAATTGCAGCCGCCCTTCCATGGAGAGGTTCTTCATCTGCTCGGCATAATCTCCGGCCATTTCCTCGGCCATCTGCAGGAACAGCTTGTTGACGAGGGGTTCGGGCATCGATTCCTTCAGCTGATCGAGCAGTCGTGAGGTCAGGCGCAGATAACGGGTGGGGAAGCGCTCCAGGCCATCCTCGGTCAGGAAATAGACCAGGCGCGGCCGCCCGACCCCATGGCGTTCCTCCTCGGCGCTCACCAGTCCCTCTACCTGTAAATTGGTCAAATGGTGGCGCACCGAGATGGGATTGATGCCGACTGCGCCGGCAAGTGCGTTGATGGTTGTGCGCGGCTGTCGCAGGAGCGTTTGCATGATCCGGTCACGCGTGCTTTTCATCATATACCTCTATTGAACGGTTTAGAGTATAACAGGCTGGCCGTTCTTTGTCAATATACTAGATAATTATAATAAATATTGACATATCCTCGTCAACGTGCTATAATCCCGGCCGCTAAGATAAAAGCCCGGTTTAGGAGAATTTTATGTCGGAATTGGTTATTAAGAACTTGCATGTTAGCATCGAGGGTAAGGAGATCCTGAAAGGTCTCGACCTGACAACGAAACAAGGGGAGGTTCATGCCCTGATGGGCCCGAACGGAACCGGCAAGTCCACTCTCGCCTACACATTAATGGGTCACCCCCAATACCAGGTGACCGGCGGAGAAGTCTGGTTTAAAGGGCAGAATATCCTCGAGCTTGCTGCTGATGAGCGCGCCCGTCTGGGCCTTTTCCTGGCGTTCCAGTATCCGGTGGCGATTCCCGGGGTCACCGTGGCGAACTTCCTGCGTACGGCATTGAATGCCCGTAAACGGGCGGAGAAAGCAGACAACAAGGGAATTGGTATCCCAGAATTCCGCAAGATGTTGAAAACCAAGATGGAGTTGCTCAAGATGGATACCGCATTTGCTGGTCGGTACTTGAACGACGGATTTTCAGGTGGCGAGAAAAAGCGGGCTGAAATCTTACAGATGGCGGTTCTAAAACCTGAGATCGCCGTCCTGGATGAGACCGATTCGGGCCTGGACATCGACGCATTGCGCATTGTCGCTGAAGGAGTTAATGCCCTGCTCGGTCCGGACATGGGAGTCCTGGTTATTACGCACTACCAGAGATTATTAAACTATATCAAGCCGCAGTTCGTTCATATTATGTTAGACGGCCGGATCGTCGAATCAGGTGGCCCCGACCTTGCTCTGCACCTGGAAGAGCAGGGCTATGATTGGGTTCGTGAAAAATATGAGAACGGTGTAGCTGCCTAGTCTTAGTGGTACGTTAGGAGAACAATATGGCCTCCGATGCTCAGATGCTTGAGGGGATGGATCAATACAAGTACGGCTTTCATGATATTGAGAATCCCGTGTTTAAATCACGCAAGGGTTTAAATCGGGATGTGGTTGAGCAAATTTCCGCTCTGAAAAACGAGCCGAAATGGATGCTCGATTTCCGACTGAGAGCATTCGAACATTTTCAAAAACGGCCAATGCCGACCTGGGGAGGGGATCTCTCAGGGCTAAATTTGGATGAAATCTACTTCTATTCCAAACCTACAGAGGGCTCCGGTCGTTCGTGGGATGAAGTTCCAGAAACAATTCGAAACACCTTTGACAAACTCGGAATCCCTGAAGCGGAGCGCAAATTCCTGGCCGGTGTTGGGGCAATGTATGATTCTGAAGTCGTTTACCACAGTATTCAAGAACAACTCGAAAAAATGGGGGTCATCTTTCTGAGCATCGAGGATGGCTTGCGCCAATATCCGGACCTATTCCGTGAATACTTTGCCACAGTCATCCCAATCGAAGATAACAAGCTGGCTGCTTTGAACTCGGCGGTTTGGTCTGGTGGATCGTTTGTCTACGTTCCGAAAGGTGTCAAGGTAGATCTACCTCTTCAAGCATACTTCCGTTTGAATACAGCTAACATCGGCCAATTCGAGCGATCGCTTATCATTGTGGATGAGGGCGCACAGGTCTCCTACGTGGAGGGTTGCACGGCACCCCAGTATACGACAAACTCCTTTCATTCTGGGGTGATTGAGATCGTCGTCAAGCGCGGTGCTCGCTCAAGGTATACCACGATCCAAAACTGGAGCCACAATGTCTACAACTTGGTGACTCAGCGTGCAAAGGTCTTTGGTGATGCGACGCACGAATGGGTTGATGCCAATATGGGCTGTCTGGCGGAGGGATCGACCGTTACCACGCCCCACGGTATTCGCCCGATCGAACAAATCTCGGTTGGTGACAGTGTGCTCGCTTATGATGACAGTAAAGGAAAACTGGTATTCCGAACAGTGACTGCTAAACGGTTTTCCGGCCATCAAAAGGTTCATACCATTTCCGTTGGAGAACGGCATTTGCGCGTCACGGCTAACCACCCTTTCTATTCTTACTTATATCGTCCAGCCGATGCAAAGAAGAACGGCCGCTATCATTTTGGCTATGTGCGTGCTGACCAGCTTAGAGAGGTCATTCTTCCACGTACTTCGCTGGACTACGGCAGGCCGTATTTGCTTGCCTTGCCGGACCTTGAAACGCGATACATTTCGGGCAATCAGTACATGTCCAACCTGAGTATGTCCAAACAACGCGCTTCCCTTTTGAGAATCGGCGAAACCACTACCGACGATAGTTTGTGGATGTTTGGGTATTGGATCGGTGATGGCAATGTGGATTTTAAATTTGGAGTAAATGAAAACGTCGTTCGCTGGGCACGAATTGGCTTTTCAACACCGCGCAATGACCGAGCCCGTGAGAAACTTCAGCAGGTAATGACCTCTGTCATCGATATTGAACCGACAGAGCGTTCAGACGGAAATCATTTGGCATGGAACAGCAAGGAATTGGCGGAATTTTTTAAGGCCAATGGTTTCTATGGTAAATCTCAAACGAAGCGTGTGCCTGCATGGGTTTGGTCATTACCTGAATCGCAACGCCTGGCCTTTATTGCTGGTTATATCGATGCGGACGGAAACGTGAACGAGCATGGGTTACATATTCATTCATCCAATCGTACCTTATTGGAAGATGTTGCCTCGCTGCTTGTTACGTTAGGTATTACTTCCCGGTTGCACACTGAGTTTAGCGAGCCTCGTACTGTGACAATTATGGGCGTGGAATGTATCGCTCATGGCTCCTATCGCTTGACATTACCTGCCGACACAAGGTTAATTCCTTATCTAAACCAGTCAATGCAGGAAAAAATCGCAAGTTTTCCGTCGCATAAGATTCAATTCCGCCGTCGTGTTGGACGCTCAAATCTTCAATTAGGCGATCAGTTAGAAATTACTCAAGTCCAGGTTTCTCCTGTCTCACAGGAATCCTTTCCTACCTGGGATATCGAGGTCGAAGGCACAGGTAATTTCATATCCCAGGGGTTTATAGTACATAATTCCAGGCTAACCATGAAATATCCTTCCTGCTATCTGATGGAGCCAGGTGCGCACGGCGGCATGCTCTCGATGGCTTTTGCCGGCCCAGGTCAACACCAGGATGCCGGGTCGAAGATGGTGCATTTTGCACCGAACACGACCAGCAAGGTGACCTCCAAATCCATTTCCAAGGGCGGCGGACGTTCCTCCTACCGCGGCCTGGTGAAGATCTACAAGGGTGCCACCGGGGCGCGCTCGAACGCCTCCTGCGATGCACTCCTACTTGACCCGCAGTCGCGTTCGGACACCTATCCCACGATCGAGATCGACGAGGACGATGTGACCATCGGTCACGAGGCCTCCGTTTCCAAGATCGGTGAAGAGCAGCTCTTTTATCTGATGTCGCGCGGCCTCAGCCAGGAAGATGCCACGACCATGGTCGTCTCGGGGTTCATCGAGCCCCTGGTTAAGGAACTGCCGATGGAGTACGCCGTCGAGATGAACCGCCTGATCCAGCTGCAAATGTCAGGCTCGGTAGGCTGATATGGAAGAGAAACCCGGAGTCGTTGTCTCCCGCACCCGCCGTCCGGAAAGCGCGGTCAAGAATTTTTCCTTCACGACTGAAATGGTCCCGGACACCGGGGTTCTGAAGGAATACCATGCCCACGCCTGGGAAGTTTTTAAGGGTTTGGCCATCCCGACCACGGCCGAGGAAGCCTGGCGCCGGACGGACTTGCGCTTACTGCCAGCGGATGTGTTCCGCCTTCCGCGGGAGGGGGCATATCAGGACCTTGCCCCGGTGCCGGCTGCCCTGCTGCGACCGCTGACCGCGGAGCAGCACGGCGGACAGATCGTCCTTTCCCCCGGCGGCGTGAAGACAGAATTGGATCAAGCCCTCGTAAAACAGGGAGTGATCTTCACGGATTTGCGTAGCGCCGTTCAGCAGCATCCGCAGCTTGTTGCCGGGCTGGTCGGTCAGATCGTTCGACCGGAGGAAGGCAAGTTCGCCGCCCTGGCCGGAGCCTTTGCGCAGGATGGTATTCTGCTCTACATCCCCAAGGGCGTTACCGTTGAACAGCCGTTGAATAGCCTGCTGTGGGGTCCGGGTGAGGACCTGGTGCATCTGTCCCATATTCTGGTCTGGTTGGATGAGGGCGCTTCCGCGACCTATGTCCACGAGGCCGCCTCCCCTGATGAAAACCGGGCGGCATTGCATGCCGGGATTGTAGAAATCAAGATTGGCGATGGTGCTTCCCTGCGATTCGTCGAACTGCAGTCCTGGGGCCGCCACATCTGGAATTTCAGCCACGAACGTGTCCAGGTGGGTCGCAACGGCAATCTGGATTGGATCTTCGGTGCCATCGGGTCGCGGCTGACCAAGAACTTCTCCGAGCTGGATCTCGACGGTGAAGGGGCGATCGGGCGCATGTCGGGATTCTACTTCACCGATGGCGACCAGCACCTGGATCATGATACCCAGCAGAATCACCTGGCACCGCACACCACCAGCGACCTTCTTTTTAAGGGCGCATTGAAAGGGAAAAGCCGTTCGGTCTGGCAGGGGATGATCTATGTCGCCCCGGGGGCTGACAAGACCGATGGATACCAGGCCAACCGCAATCTCGTGCTCAGCCCGCACGCCCGCGCCGATTCGATCCCCGGCCTGGAAATATTGGCCGACGATGTGCGTTGTACCCACGGCGCGACCGTCGGGAAACTCGAACAGGAGCCCCTGTTCTATCTCAAGTCGCGCGGCATCCCTCAACTGGACGCCGAACGGCTCTTGGTGGAAGGATTCTTCGATCCGATTATGCAACGCATCCCTTTTGAGGGCGTACGTGCCCGCTTCCAGGAAGCCATTCATGAAAAGACGGCCATCCAATGACCACAAAACCGCTTGCCAAGAATAAAAGTCGTCACTACAATAAGAAGCAGGAAATTTCCCGGGGAGGGCCGATGGCACAATTTGCTTTCATGCGCTCACCAGGTATCGAGCATACCTTCGAGGTGGGTGATACCGTGGAGGTATATTGCGACCATGAAAAAAACAGCGAACGTGTGCGCGGATGGTTAAAAGGGATCGTTGTCCAGGTAGACAATAAAATGGTCGCCGTTCAATTCCGCACCAATGTCTTCCTGACCGATGGATGGATGGTCCCGGACAAGATCCTATGGTACCCGGTCACCTCGGAGCATATCCGTCCGTCAGGGACTCAGAAGAGACTTGGGAACAAAGAGATCCTTGAGTATTGAGCCCGCACCGTTTGGGGTGTAACTGGTCGAATAAACTCCAGGAACGGTGAGGGATTTTCTATCTCGGAATATGAGCATTCTTTCAATGACCCTCGATGCCTCTCGTTGCCGCGCTGATTTTCCAATCCTGAACCGTGAAGTGAGCCCGGGGGTAAGGCTCGTCTATCTGGATTCAACCGCCACCTCCCAGAAGCCAGCCTCGGTGATCGAAGCGATGGATGAATTTTACCGGCGTTCGAATGCCAACATCCACCGCGGTGTGCATACGCTGGCAGAAGAAGCTACGGCGATGTATGAGCAGGCGCGCGAGAAAGTGGCAAATTTCATCCACGCCCGTTCGGCAGACGAGATTGTTTTCACCCGCAATGCGACCGAGTCCCTCAACCTGGTCGCCTATACCTGGGCACGAGCGAATTTAAAAAAGGGGGACCTGATCCTGCTCACCGAGATGGAGCACCACTCCAACCTCATCCCCTGGCAGATCCTGGCAGGGGAACGTGGCGTTCTGTTGGAATTCATCCCGGTGACGAACGACGGCCTGCTGGACCAGGATGTTTACCACAACCTCCTGACCCGCTCCCCGAAACTGGTGACTTTTACCGGCATGTCCAATGTCCTGGGAACGATCACCCCATCCGCCGAGATCATCCGCCTGGCACATGAAGCCGGTGCTTTGACCGTGATAGATGGTGCCCAATCAGTGCCCCATTTGCCGACCGATGTCCAGACGACGGATGTGGATTTCCTGGCCTTCTCGGCGCATAAAATGCTCGGTCCGACCGGTATCGGGGCGCTCTACGGCAAGGCCGAGCTGCTGCAATCGATGCCGCCCTTCCTGGGCGGAGGCGATATGATCAAAACAGTGCACCTGCGCTCGTTCACACCGAATGACATCCCGCACAAATTCGAGGCCGGGACACCGGCCATAGCAGAGGCGGTCGGCTTCGGAGCGGCGGTGGACTACTTGAACAAGCTCGGGATGCAGGCCGTGGCTTCCCATGAGCATGAAATAGTCAGTTATGCCCTGGAGCGCCTGGAGGAGATCCCGGGGGTGAAGGTCTTTGGACCTAAGGCCGAGCAGCGCGGCGGGGTTGCGGCTTTCACGCTGGACGGGGTTCATCCTCATGACGTGGCCCAGATCCTAGATCGTTCCGGTGTCGCCGTGCGGGCCGGCCACCACTGTGTCCAACCGCTGCATGAAAAATACGGTATCACCGCGACCACCCGCGCCAGTTTTTATGTATACAGCCTCACCGAGGAAGTGGACCGGCTGGTGGACGGGATTTACGACGTAAAGAAGATCTTTGACTGAAACCCATGGACGACCTTTACCGCGAGACCATCATCGAACATTATAAGAACCCCTCCTACCGCGGCCACCTCGACCCGCATGATATCTCGTTCGAGGATGATAATCCGTTGTGCGGGGATCATATCCAGATTGACCTGCGGGTCGATCCAGCCGGCCGCGTCACGGAGGCCCGATTTGACGGCAAAGGGTGCGCCATCTCCCAGGCCTCGGCTGACCTGCTGGTCGAGTCGATCTTGGGGAAATCCCTCGAAGAAGTCAAGGCCCTGACCAAACAGGACGTGCTCGACCTGCTTGGCATCGAGCTCGGCCCAGTCCGTCTGAAGTGCGCACTGCTGTCCCTCAAGGTGTTAAAGGCGGGGGTCTACGGGCTCGGCGAGGCCAGTGACGACCTGGTCGAATAGGTATGTTTAACTACAAGGTGCTTGACCCAGCGGAGGTTGAATTCGTCAAGGTTGCTCCTCTGGACCAGCTCCCAGAGGGCGAGAGGATGTTCGTGGATGTCGGGGAACGCCAGGTCGTGATCCTCAACCTGGCGGGAAACCTGTACGCCATTGGCGATGTCTGCTCGCACGACAATGGGCCGGTCGGGGACGGGGAGATCGAGGAATATGAGATCACCTGCCCGAGGCATGGAGCCCGGTTCGATATCCGCACCGGCCAGACGATGGGTCTCCCGGCCCTCGTCGATATCCCGGCTTATCCCATTCGGGTCCGGGAGGGGACGATCGAGATCGGTTTGCCGAGGGAGTAAAATGGGGATCGGGCGAGGACCCCTGGACGAGCATTGCGGAGCGGCCGGCTAGGCCGCTTTTTGTTTCCCGGGCTGATCAAGCCGCGTTCCGGCGAGCTTGCGCACCCCGTCCCTATAAGCGATCGCATAGAGGCTGTAGCCGGCCCCTCCGATGACAAACCCCGCAAAACCGAAGGCGAAAGGCAGCAGGATGCATAAGACAATCGTCAGGTAGAAGAACTGGACGAGGATGATTAGGGCATAGGAAAGGCCGAACATCAGCGTGAAAACCAGCAGGTATCCGGATAGATTGGCTTTGAACACCGGCCACCATTCCTTGAACCGGAAGGCAGCCGCGAAGCTGCCTTTGGCGATACAATTTCCGATGGCAGGCTCATAGAACAACATGGAGACGAAGAAAATAAAAACTCCAATCCACAGGACGAACATTCCTCCGAACATCCCAAAGAAGGCCGCCCCCAGGCCCATGTCGAAAGGAATCAAGGGGGTTGAGTTCCCATTGGGGGACGCCAGAGCAAGAAGATTGATGCCAAACCCCACAAGAAAAAATAGCACGTAGCCGAAGAAAGCCACCAGAGCTCCCGGCAAGGTATAGACGACGAAAACACCAAACATCCGGAACCCATCCAGGAAACAGGTACCCCAATCGTTCCATTCGGGCAGCGCTGGATCTTCGTCATCCAGGAGGATGCGTTTCATCATTTTTCCAAAATAACCCATCAGCAGGATCATGGGAATGAGCGGGATGATAAAATTAGCGAAGTTAATCGCCGCACCGATCAATACTTTGTCGGACCAGTTTTTCCCGCGGAATGGAAAAAAGACGGCCTTCTTGATCCCATCCAACGAAACTTCGGACGCCATATTCCCTCCCATTCGTTTTAATCATTGTAGCTAATTAAAGCAGGATACGTACCTCCTTTTCGATCAGATCACAGGCGTTGCCCAGGGACGACTCGACCTCCCTGCTGAGGCCTGTGCCCATTTCTACCTGGCTCACCTCGATGCCGATCAGGGTGATGCGGCAATTCGCCAGGGCCGGGGACAACCTGCGGCCCAATTGCAGTGTTTCGGCCACGCCCCAACCATGGGCGGAGCCGGTATCGGGGGTGAATGCGACCAGATCATCCGGGCCGATGGAGTGGAGGGTGCCAGGCGGCGCGGAGCTTTGCACGGCATCGACGATCACGGCCGCCTCAGCCCCCTCGAGCAGATCCAGCAGGCTCAGTCCGGGCAGCTCGCTCGCCTCGGTGTGAATCCCGGGCGTACTCGCGGTTTCCGGGTATTTTTTCTGCCAGCGGCGAACGGCCTCCAGTCCAGCCGCATCGTCGCCGCGCAAGGATTGGCCGACGCCGATCACCACGATGTTCATCGAATCCAGTTTCCTCTACCGGAAATGACTAAAACCTCACCAATTGGAGAAGGAGAACCTGTCTGAAACGTTGGGGTTTCCATAAGAGAATTGTACCGCCAGGATGCCCCTCGGGCAGCATCCTGGCGGTCGCAGGTCCCTTCATCCAAAGAACAGGTAAACCGACCTAGGATCGGTTGTTCTTCATTGTTTTATCTCTTCCACCTTCAATTTCAGGAAGTGCGTGGCGCAGGAGATGCACGGGTCGTACGAGCGGACCAGCTCCTCGGCGACCAGGGTGGCACGTTCCTGGTCCATCTTGACGATCTTGGGAGCCAGCTTGAGTAAATCGGCTTCGATGCGCGGCAGGTTCTGGGCCGTCGGGGGGGTGATCTTGGCAAAGAGCACCCGTCCATGCTCATCGATCTGGTAGCGGTGGTAGAGCAGTCCGCGCGGGGCTTCGGTCGCCCCTGCACCTTCGGACGCCTTCACTTTTAATTCGACGTGGGCCGGTCCTTCCGGCTGGTAGGTCTGGATGATCTGGATCGCTTCTTCATAGAAATGGACCAGTTCGATGGCGCGGGCGATCAATGACCGGTAGGGATTCTTGAGGGGCAATTTGACCTTGGCATCTTTCATCGCCTTCTGTGCCGAAGGCAGGAGCTGCTCGTGGTTCAAGTTCAGGCGCGCCAGCGGCCCGACCAGGTAGGGGGTGCCGTTTACAGTGTGGCCATGCAGGGCGTTCGAGTGGCGGACGTGTTCTTCGCGATAGGCGGTTTCAAAATTGGCAATGGTGACATTGTGACCGCTCGAGGAGTGCACCTCCCCTTCGATCACGCCGTATTCGTTTGGGTGATGCAGGGCTACGAATTCGTAGTCGATCTCCAGGTCCGGGTAAGGCAGGGTGACCGACCATTTGACGCATTCCTTCGCCGCCTCCAGGGCCCATTCCAATTCAGGCAGCATGGCTTTCAGAGGAGCCACATCCGGCCAGCGGTAGAAGCCGCCCACGCACGCGTTGACCGGATGTACCGAGCGTCCGCCGATATTCTTAAGGATCTCATTCCCCGCCTTCTTCATGCGCAGGGCGTTCTTAACCACCTCCGGTGCAATGGCGGCAAGTTCCAGGGCCGAGGGCTGGCCGAGCAAGTCCGGAGCCTGCAGCAAGTAAATGTGCAAGGCGTGGCTTTCGATGTATTCTCCACAATACATCAGGCGCCGCAGGGCGCGCACCTGGGAGCCGACCTTGACCCCCAGGGCGTTCTCCAGGGCGTAGATGGAGCTCATCTGATATGCCACCGGGCAAATACCGCAAATGCGGGCGGTGATATCGGGGACTTCCTGGAAGTAGCGGTTACGCAGGAATCCTTCAAAGAAGCGCGGCGGTTCATAAATATCCAGTCTGATCTCGGCGACGCTTCCGTCCTTCAGGCCAATATACAGGCCGCCTTCGCCTTCGACCCGCGCCAGGGCGGGGACTTCGATGGTCTTCATCGGACCTCCTTACCGGCTTCAGCTTGAAGGGCGCGATCGGCTGCCTTCCGGAAGGCGGGAGCGTAGCCGCTGAAGTTCCGCAGCAGCAGGGCGATCTCCCCTGAATACCGCTCCATTCCGATCAGGGTCGGTAGCAAAGCATCATAGTTGCCAAACGAACACGGGCCGAAGCAGCCGTAGCATCCGCGCCCGTTGGAGGGACACAGCGCACCACAGCCGGCCTGGACAACCGGTCCCAGGCAGGGGATGCCCTGCGCGACCAGCACACAGACCGTATTGCGGCGCTTGCATTCGATGCAGACCGGATACTCGGGAAAGTTGGGTTTGCGGTTCTGGAGCAGGGCGGTGATCGCTTCCACGACCAGGTACTTGTTCACCGGGCAGCCCCAGATCTCCAGGTCCACCGAAACGTTCTCGGCAATCGAGGTGGAGGTATCCAGAAAGTGCAGATATTCCGGGTGATCGTACACGGCCTCGGCGAGATCTGCGGCCTTAGTGAAATTCCGCAAAGCCTGGATGCCCCCCGCGGTGGCGCAGGTCCCCAGGGCGATTAGGAATTTGCATTCCTCGCGCACCTGCTTGATCCGTTCTGCCTCGTGGGGGGTTGTGATCGAGCCTTCAACGATACCGATATCGTAAGGCCCCGGCTTGACCGCCCGCGTGGCCTCCAGGAAATAGGCGATGTCAACCGCCTCGGCCAGGTCGAGCAGCTCGTCTTCAAGGTTGAGCAGGGAGAGCTGGCAGCCGTCGCAGGAGGAAAACTTATAAACGGCCACCTTCGGTTTCGGAGTGGGTTTGGGTGTGAGGGTCATTAATACTCCTCCACGTTCACGAATTTTTCAAGGGCACTGAAGGGGAAAACCGGGCCGTCCTTGCAAATGAAATATGGGCCGAGCTGGCAGTGACCGCATGCCCCCTGGCCGCATTTCATGTTGCGTTCCAGCGATACAAAGATGCGCTCCGAGGGGATGCGGCGTGCCAGGCCTTCAAAGATGACAAAGCGGATCATGATCTCCGGGCCGCAGGTCAGCACCGCGGTCTTGCGCGGGTCAACTCTGAAATTGTAAAACCACATGGGCACCACGCCGACCCGGCCGAACCAACTTTCGTCGCCGCGGTCGACGGTCACTTGAACATCGATCCCGGCCTGTTTCCAGCCTTCATATTCAGGCTGATAGAGCAGGTCCTTGGGACTACGTGCTCCGTAAAGCAGGGTCACCTTGCCGTATTGATCACGATGGCGGGTGATGTGATGCAGCGCTGGACGCAGGGGAGGAAGGCCGATACCGCCGCAGGCGATGACCACATCCATGCCGTGGATGTTTTCCAACGGCCAGGGGGTCCCAAACGGACCACGGATCCCGACCACGTCTCCGACCTTGAGCCGGCCGATGGCTCTGGTGACATTGCCGACCAGCCGGACGGTATGGCCGAGCAGGCCGTCTGGAGCTTCCGGGTCGGAACTCATCGAGATGGCTGCTTCACCGTAGCCGGGCTCATACAGCATATTGAATTGTCCGGGTGCGAAGTGATAGCGGGATTGGACGGTGGGGTCCAGGAATTTGAACCAGTAGGTGACCACGCCCTCCGCTTCCGGGGTGATCCTTGCGATCTCGGCCCAGTCGGGCTGAAGCAGGCGATCGGCATGCCCGGCGCTGTGCGCAGCCTGGTTGGTCAGTGTGGTGGTCACGCCTTCACCTCCTGTCGGATTGCCGCGATTTCCTCGGTCAGGTCGATTCCGACCGGGCACCAGGTGATGCACCGGCCGCAACCAACACATCCCAAAACATCGAACTGGCCTTTCCAGGCCCCCATCTTGTGGGTCAGCCATTGGCGGTAGCGGGAGCGGATGGACGGGCGCGTGTTGCCACCGAAGACGTGAGAATACGTCGGATTGAAGCAGGAATCCCAGAGGCGCTCACGGACGGTGGCCTTCCTGGTCAGGTCGATCCGATCGGTGGCATCCCAGCAGAAGCAGGTCGGGCAGACCTGGGTGCAGTTGGCACAGGAGAGGCAGCGCTTGCCGACCTCCGTCCAGCGATCCGCCTCCAGGTGATCCATCAGCAGGCCGGGCAGATCGCTGGTATCCATGGTCCGGCCCATCGCTTGGGCGGCGTGCTCGAGAGACTGGTTGGCGATATTCTGGATGAAGGCCGAAGGCAGCTCGAAGGAGCGCCTGACCAGCAGGCTGCGCCCCAGCTCCGAACCAACCTCCACCAAAAACAGGTCATCCAGCTCGGTCAGGCACAGATCGAAGCCGGGCTGGACGCGGGGTCCAGTTCCCATGGAAACGCAAAAGCAGGTCGCGACCGGCTTCACGCAGTTGACCGCCAGGATGAAAAGCCCCTCCCGGCGGGCGCGATAGATCGGATCATAAAAATCCTGACGCAGGAAAACCCGGTCATGGACTTGGATGGCGGCCAGTTCGCACGCGCGCACACCGATCAACGCATAGCGCGGCTGAGGTTCCGCCTTCGTCTCGATCTGCCATTGGCCTTCCAAGCGTGCCCGGAACAGGGTCAGCTGCGGTGGAAAGAGAAAATGCTTCCAGGATTGGGCCCCTGGGATAAAGTCAAAGTAGCGATCCTGACCGGTGGCGACCATGCGGAACGAGCCAGGGTGCTGCTCGTCCTGGATGCCGCGCGGCAGGTCGTTCAGGGTTTCGATCTGGGTGTAGATAATGCTTTCGTCCTGGACATGCGGACCGACCGTCAGGAAACCCTCCTGGCGCAGGTCGGCGAGCAGGGCGTTGAATTCGGTTTTCGGAAGCGCCACGGTACTTCCGATGGTGAGGGACTTCTCAGGCATTCTTTTTCTCCGATGGTTCTCCGAACATGTCGATCAACTGCAAGCGTGTGACCAGCAGGCGGCTGGCAACGATGTTGGCCAGCCGGCGCATGACCAGATAACCCAGGTCATGATCCTGGTCGCACAGCTGTCGTAATTTTTCCGCATCCACTGCCAGCAGCAGGCTATCCTGAACGGCGGCAGCGCCCGCGGTACGCTGGTGCACATTCGGGGTGACGCTGGACCAGCCGATCACTTCCCAGGGTTCTGCGGAGTAGAAGCGGATTTTGCCGCGTGCCGGGACGTACATGTCGAGAGAAATCCGACCTTCGAGGACAATGTAGAGGTTATCTTCCTTATCGCCTTCGCGGAAGATGATCTCACCCGCCTTCACGCGGCGCAGCTGGGATATTTCACCGACATTTTTCAAATGTTTTACGCTCAAATCGCGAAACCAGGGTATTTTCTGAACTTCTGTGTTGAGGTCATCTTCTGGACACATGCTGGTCTCCTTCTGCCGACAAATTGGGCGACTCTAGTCCTATATGTAATATTTTTCACAAATATCCGGTAGTGTGTTCCATCCCTTATCCTTTATGCGGATTGTCATACATTTCGGGATATGTTAAAATGGAGGAGAGAAAGTCATGAGGAACGGAGAAAGTCGCCCAGTGCTATGAGGAACATCATCCCACCCGTAAAGGGTACCCGTGATTTTTATCCCGACCAGATGGCCCTGCGGACCTGGCTGTACAACCAGCTGCGCCAGGTCTCTGAATCCTTCGGTTACCAGGAATGGGACGCTCCCTTCCTGGAGAGCTTGGAACTCTACGCGGCCAAATCGAGCGAGGAGATCGTCCGCGAGCAGTCCTTTGCCTTCCAAGACCGAGGCGGGAATACCATCACCCTGCGCCCCGAGTTGACCCCCAGCCTGGCGCGCATGGTCGCTCAAAAGCAGAACACCTTGACCTTTCCGCTGCGCTGGTGGTCGTGGGGGCCTTTCTGGCGTTATGAGCGACCCCAGAAGGGGCGCACGCGCGAATTCTATCAATGGAACGTGGATATGTTAGGGGCCAATACTCCCGAAGCGGACGCCGAGACCGTGGCGGTGCTGGCAACCTTCTTTAAAAAAGTGGGCCTGACTTCCAAGCAGGTATTGATCCTCGTCAGCGACAGGCGGTTGCTGGATAGCCAGCTGGAAAAAATCAAAGTTCCCACCGCGGACCGGGCCGAGGTCTCAGCCTGGATCGATCGGCGCGAGAAGATGGCCCCTGAGGATTGGGAGAAGAACGGCAAGCAGATCGGCCTGACCAAGCTCCAGCAGACCAAGATCAAGGAAATGCTGGCCGATAAAAAATTGTGGAAGACTTCCCCGGAACTGACCCGCTTTTTCCAGGCGATCAAGGCTTTTGGTTTAAATGAGTATGTACGCTTTGATGCTGGAATCGTGCGTGGATTCACCTATTATACCGGGACCGTCTTCGAAGCGTGGGAGGTGGGCGGCGAGATTCGGCGTGCCCTCCTGGGAGGAGGACGCTACGACCGGTTGCTATCGGATGTAGGCGGGGAAAGTCTCCCGGCGGTCGGGTTTGCGATGGGGGATGTAGTGGTCGCCCTCATGCTCGAATCCTATGGTCTGATGCCCAAGGATCTCAAGGTCTCCCCGGCTCAAGTGTTGGTGTCCGTTTTCGATGAGGGTCATCTGTTGGAGTCGTTCACCCTGGCCGCCGAATTGCGAACGGCCGGTTTCAATGTGGTCTGCTATCCCGAGGCCAACAAGTTGCCCAGGCAGTTCAAATTCGCCGACCGGATGGGCACCCGCATCGTGGCCGTGCTGGGGCCGGACGAAATCGCCGCAGGCAAGGTCACCCTCAAGGATCTGGCTAGAGGCATGCAGGTATCGGTGCCACGCGCCCGGACGGTCGACGCCATCCGACAGGCGCTTGCGAAGCACTTGCCTTCATGATAGAATTCGGCCGCTCGCGGTGGCTGTAGCTCAATGGCAGAGCACTTGACTGTGGATCAAGCTGTTGAGGGTTCGACCCCCTTCAGCCACCCCAGACAGATCGGGCCTCTCAATAGAGAGGCCCTTTGCTTACTTAGGGGAAATAAATTCTATTTTGTTTCGCAACAAAAAAACCGTCTATCAAGTCTCTCGCCTGGATTTTTCTTGCAGGATCCCTCATCGAGAAAAAGTTGGCGGGCTTATATAGCTGGTGGGCCGGGAAAAATACCCCATCGATCTTAGGCTTTCCCCAGGCACCGCCGCATCCATTCCTGAAGGTCCTCCTGACATTGCTGAGCATAACCGATGGCGTCGTTCCGCTGAGGGTAGGAATCATAGCTGATCGTGCTGTTTCCCACGCGAAATACGGCCTGTGAAAGGCGCATGGCGATCGTCAGCAATTCAGCCTCTTCCTCCCTCAGCTGATCGGCGGATTTTTCCGCCTTGGGGGGATTCGTACCTACTGGCAGCCTGCCGGCTTTCCGGTGTAGGCCGGCGTATATCAGTTTCGCCTGGTTCTTCTCTAATAATGTGACCATATCGACCTCATGAAAATGATGAAAGAAAGGCTCAAAAGAAAAGATCTGATCCCTGATCGGGATTTGCTAACCATTATTATAAGGAAATTCGCATAGGGAATGCATAACCCCTAATTAATAGATTCGAAAGGTTTTCATTTTTTGTCTTGACAAAGGGGAAACTCGCGGGTAGAATGCTTCCGCTCTGGAAGTATTAAATTTCGCAAATATACCAGGATGGAAATATATGTCCAATTTATCACATTCCTTAAATTCTCCCGAGGCCGTTGAACTGCTTCAGCGAATTATCCGTCTCAGGAGCCACTTTCGGATGGTGATACCGGAAGATATGGCCACGCTGAAAAAAAGGATCCACGAATCGAATGCATTGGGTAAAGGCGCAGGGATCAACGATTCGGGCTTATTCTATAACGTCGGCGATATTCTCTCGCATCATGAAGAGCCAATCACGATGGGCGAACTTAGCCGCGAGCTGAACGTCCCGCTGAGCACAGCCACACGGACCATGGATTGGATGGTCAATAACGGCTATGCCGAGCGGCTGCCTGATCTTAATGATCGCCGCATCGTTCGGGTAGAACTGACCAAGGCAGGAAAAGATACCTACCGGGCCATCGGCACGTTCATGCTGGAAAGGGTCGAACAGGCCATGAGTCAGCTGTCCGTTGCTGAACGGGAGACTTTCATAACATTGTTAAATAAAGTCTTGAATGCCTTCGAAGAGTCGGCTGTCTTGGCCGACTCAAAAATCCTCTCGTAATGATGTGAAAGCAACCAGGAAATTCTTTAGAGCTATTGAACGAGGAGCTGAACCATGAGACGTTTTCGAGCGCTGATCAAAAAGGAACTACTCCACATGGTGCGTGATCCACGCACAATGATTTTCATTTTTATCATGCCGGTATTGCAGTTGCTATTATTAGGCTACGCCAACAACACCGACGTAAAGAATGTACCCACAGTCGTTTTTGACCAGAGTAATAGCGAGGCCAGCCGGTCTCTGCTGGATGCTTTCCAGGTAACCGGGTATTTCTCCTTTGATTACGTTGCCTCGACCGATGCCGATGTCACTAACCTGATCGAATTGGGAAAGGCCAAGGTGGGCATCATCATTCCTCCGGATTACACCCAAAATCTTCTTTCTGGGACAACGGCGCAGGTGTCTGTGCTGATTGACGGTTCGGACCCGACCACGGCAACCGCAGTGCTGTCCGCCGCGACCCTTGCCGGCCAGTCACACGGTGCGGCTATTCGCTTCCAGCAGCTGGCGCTCGAGGGCGTGAGTAGTTCCGCTGCAAGTTCCCCGGTAGACGTTCGCACCCGGGTTTTGTACAACCCGGATCTGCTTGGCAGCTATAACCTTGTTCCAGGATTGATCGCCATGATCCTATTCCAGACTGCCACGAACCTTACCGCTCTTTCCATCGTCAGGGAACGCGAGCGCGGAACGATCGAGCAGCTGATCGTCACTCCTATTCGCAGCTGGGAACTGATCCTGGCGAAAATCATCCCCTATATCTTGGTCTCTTTTGGGGACATGCTCCTGATCTTGCTCATCGGTACTTTATGGTTCAGTGTTCCGATTCGCGGCAGTCTGCTTCTCCTCTTCGCCATGACCGGTCTTTACCTTTTGCCCACGCTGGGGCTGGGGCTGCTGATCTCCACTTTCGCCCGCACCCAACAGCAGGCCCAGTTGATGACCATGCCGATCCTGTTGCCGGCCATGATGCTCTCCGGTTTCATCTTCCCGGTTGCCTCGCTACCGCTCTTTTTACAGTTTGTAGGTAACCTGTTCCCGCTTACCTATTTTATTTATATCCTGCGCAGTATTGTCATCAAAGGGGCTGGGGTCGAGATGATCATCCCTCAGATCCTCGCATTAGGCGGCTTTGCCGTCCTGCTTTTGGGGGCTGCCGCCCTGCGTTTTAGTAAAAAGCTTGATTAGTATTATTCCGATAGATTTAGGAAAGGAACTCTATTATGAAACGCAATCCAAGAAGGATCATCGTCCCGTTTGTATTAGTTCTGCTGGTGGTTGTAGGGGTCTGGTATTTTGTGG
>Ga0209039_10001676_pt1 | contig 20108 bp, 16 predicted proteins | sample BogFormECP12_OM1_FD_188238 | JGI IMG/M metagenome (GOLD analysis project Ga0209039, IMG submission 188238) | Bog forest soil microbial communities from Calvert Island, British Columbia, Canada - ECP12_OM1 (SPAdes) (version 2) | ecosystem: Environmental > Aquatic > Freshwater > Wetlands > Bog ...
AAGGTAGCGGGGGCAGGACTCGAACCTGCGACCTCCGGGTTATGAGCAGCAACCCTGTTTCCGCAACCTTTGACCATAAAGCCCGTAATTTTAGGCTAGCTTTAGGGTCTCAGGTTCAAGCTAGCCCGATGATCTATGATTGGTATATCACAAAATGTTCACCATTTATTTCGGACAACAAATCCAAATTTATGAATGGGTTTTTATCCAATCACTGGCAAATCGATTATCCTTCATTACATTGTAATTCACTTTCACTTATTCTTTGCTCAGATATCTTGCGCAAAGGATCTTTCATTTCGCATACAAGGAATTGCCGTCTGTTATTCGCGAAGCGGTTGGGTCATTCCAATTACCGAAGATGCAATACTGAATCTTTATCAACTCCCGCGCTGGCTGATATCGGTATACCAGCCAGCACAGCAAGCAGACACTTTACCATGGCTATAAATTGTTTTGAATGAAACGATTCGTTTCTCGAATTACCTTTTCAAGTGATGGTATTTCAGGCATTTGTCCTTGCAGGCGCTTGGTCCAGAGCTTGTTAAAAGTAGCTCGTTTGCGAGTGAGGATTGTTCTTAGATTGCCGACTATGAGCCCTTTGGCTTCAAATTTCGGCCCCATACTAAAAACCATTTTTCCAACATCTGCCATTTGATTGGTGAGCATGTAATGAATGTCGTACAAATCCCGAGGTTCTGTTCGGGTGAGGAGCGAGCGCAGTTTTTCCGCAAGAATCTCTTCCGGCGAATAGGTCTCTATCAAGAACTTTCTGTTTTGGCAATCGGTGTATAAGGCTCGTAACAGTCTCTTCTCAGTGGGAAAGATTATGGTTTCATCGCGTGAAATATCAACCTTCAAGAAGCGACTGCCCAAACCAGCCTGCAATGGCCCAACATAGTTCAAATAAAAAGTGGGATTGCCACCCGCGTGAATATCCACTTCTCGGATTGCCAGCCTAATGTTTGCTTCCTGCTCCAACCAAGGAAACAAGGCCTCAATCCCAATTCGTAGCTCCTCATTAGTAATCTGTGGATCGAGCAACGTGAAATCCAGATCTTCCGAAAACCGATAACCCGGCGCGTACACCTTCTTAATAGCCGTCCCTCCTTTAAATGCCAGACGATCTCGCAGGGGCAAGTCAGCGATAGCAAACAATATCCATGTGAGCACATAATCCTTTTCAATGGTTCTTTCGCCAAGGCCGAGGCTGTGGGCAACTTTGGAGATTTCGGCTGCAAGGATCATATTAGGTCGACGCGACGGCTTTCAGGATATCTGCATCAATGTTAAGCCGTAACCGCCAACTGGCTACGAAGCGGCCATCCGGAGGAAGAACTGGATCCAACAAGGCGTAACTAGGGCCAATGAGTTCATGAAGGCTGGCAAACACCTGTGGCGTGCCCAAGCCATAAAATTCAAGCAGATAACCTAACCGCTTGGCAACAGCTTGGTTCCCCAATTGTCGCGCGTAATTCACCAGTTTTTCGGAATTCAGATCGTTTTTCCGTATCAACAAGCCTGTGGCAACTTCACTGATGCCACCACACAGCTCTGGGCGCGCCAAGCCATCTAGGATCGTCCGTTCCAGATCGCTGACTTGTACCTGTTCCGCCGAGGAAACCCAAAACATCGCATACCCCCACATATCCTTGGGTTTGGCTGCCACAAAGTGGTAGGGTACCTTGAGAATAGTCCGGGCCTGCAACCGACGGGAACTGGTGACAGTCACGCTAGTGACTGGGCGTGTCAACATATTGTGGACTTCGAAGGCGCTATCATGTGAGACAAAATATGGCGCATTGCCAATCAATTCGCGCGCGATCACCAGACGGTTGACTTCAGGCAATGCATCTTGGCCTGCAGATAAGGGTACGACCGCATACTTACCGGCGTTGATTCTGACAAGCCATCCAGCTTTTGTTAACCGGTATAGCTCATGCAAGGTAGCAGAATAGTCTTTACCACCTACGTTCCGAGCCTCTTCAATTGAGAAGACCATTTTTCCCTTGCCAGCTAGCATCGTGAGCAATCGAGCGTTTTCAGTACCGAGAGTCTTTGAATACATGTTTATTATGTTTTGTTCATTAAAAGTTTCGATTCTCGCAATATTATATACACAAAACATAATTTTGGCAACCCAAGCGTTCTGCCTTGCATTGGCTTGACGCATGCTTAAAGCTGATCACGGCCTCTTGTTAGCAACCCAATGATAAAACCAACCGCGTTGTTTCTTACAAAAGGTGATTTTGCCTCCTTGGCCAGCATTCCCACGAAGATCTCCAAACCCCTCGCCCTTCTTCTCAGGATCACGAATGTCCGAAGGGCAAAGCGGTCACTTTAGTGTATGGTCATCTAGAAACATTCCGTTTGTTATAATGAAAACGATTCCTAATGATTCGATCTCTTTGCTCAAAAAGTGATTATGAAAAGCTTGGATGAGATAAACCAGTCATTGGCAAAAACTGAGGAGGAGTTAGCGAGGCTCAATTCCCTCAGAACAAAACTGCTCGCTCGGATCACGGAACTACAACAGGAAAAGGCGTTATCTTCTGATAATCCCAGCTTTCCACAACAATCGGTTATTTTGGCTTCAGTTACCAGCCAGTCCACCCAGGAATCGAAAATTGCTCTATTCCGCAGTCTGTTTCGAGGACGCGAAGATGTCTACGCCAAGCGATTTGAGAATCCAAGAACGGGCAAGAAAGGATACCAACCCGTTTTCCGTATCGAGTGGGACAGCGGCCCTTTCGAAAAACAAAAGATTCGCCGCGAAGATCGCGAATACCTGCCAGTCACAGAGGAGGTCTTTAGAAACCATCTTCTGGGCATGAATCCCCAAGACAAATCAAAGCATGATTTTACGATGGGTATCTACCCTATGCTACCTGACGAAACCTGCTGGTTCCTTGCGGCCGACTTCGATAAAGCAACCTGGCAAGAGGATGTGGCGGCTTTCCTGGAGACATGCAGGCTTTTCAATGTGCCAGCTGCATTGGAGAGGTCGCGTTCGGGCAACGGTGGGCACATATGGATATTTTTTTCAGAGCCGATTCCTGCAGCCACGGCACGCAAGATGGGATCCTTCCTTTTGACTCGGACCATGGAACAGCGTCCTGAAATTGGATTGGATTCTTACGATCGCTTCTTCCCCAGCCAGGATACACTCCCCAAAGGTGGGTTTGGCAATTTGATCGCTTTACCGCTACAAAAGAAGCCCCGTGAGAACGGCAACACCCTCTTCATTGATGAAAATTTGCTCCCTTATCAGGATCAATGGGCCTACCTATCATCTGTTCGCCGTATGAGCCGCTCAGAAGTCGAGCGCGTATTCGACATGGCGGAAAAACAAGGTGAACTTCTAGCAATCCGTTTCCCGGTTACAGATGAAGACGAAGATCAACCTTGGGCTGCACTGCCTTCCAGAAAGCGTAAAGAGCTGCCCATCATGGGTCCGTTTCCAGACCATGTTGACTTAATTCTTGGCAATCAGATCTATGTGCCGAAGGTAAGTTTCACACCATCTCTTCGCAATCACCTGATCCGCCTGGCGGCTTTCCAAAATCCAGAATTCTATCAAGCGCAGATGATGCGTCTGTCAACCTTCGGCAAACCGCGTATTATCAGTTGCTGTGAGGATTTTTCCAAGCATCTCGGACTGCCGCGCGGGTGTTTGGATGAAGTGCTCGACTTGTTCCGATCCCTCAAGATCAAGGTGAATCTTGCTGACGAGAGATTCAATGGAACCCCGCTTGAAGTTAAATTCCACGGTGATTTGCGCATTGAGCAACAACAAGCTGCTGACAAATTGTTGCAGTATGAGACAGGCGTTTTATCGGCCTCGACGGCTTTTGGCAAAACGGTGATCGCAGCTTATCTGATTGCTCAGCGGAAAGTAAACACGTTGGTTGTAGTTCATCGCCGGCAATTGTTGGATCAGTGGCTTAAGATCCTCTGCCAGTTTCTTGAACTAACGCCAGATGAAATTGGCCAAATTGGTGGCGGTAGGCATAAACCAACAGGGAAGATAGACATTGCAATGATCCAGAGCCTAAGCCGGAAAGGCGTGGTGGATGACATTGTTGGCAAATATGGTTATTTGATCGTCGATGAATGTCATCACATCTCTGCCGTTAGTTTCGAACAAGTCGCCAGGCAGAGCAAAGCCCGATATCTGACCGGTCTTTCCGCCACGATTGTGCGAAAGGATGGGCACCATCCGATCATTTTTATGCAGTGCGGACCGGTCCGCTACCAGGTGAACGACCGCAATCAAGCCGAGAATCGTCCATTTGAGCATAAGGTCAAGATTCGTCCCACCGGTTTTCACCTCCCGCTTTATCTTCAGAACTCTTCATCACTGTCGATTCAAGATTTATATGCGCTGCTCGTCAAGGACGACCAACGCAATCACATGATTATTGAAGATGTAATTGATGCAATCCAAGAAAAACGTTGTCCGGTTCTATTAACTGAGCGCCGGGAACATCTGAATGTGCTTGCTGATTTGCTTTCCCAGCGTATCCCGAACGTTTTTGTGATGGCTGGAGGAATGGGTAAAAAGCAACGCGTGAAACTTGCCAAACAAATCAGCGATATCCCCGTCGACCAGCCGCGCCTGATTGTTGCAACCGGGCGCTATTTAGGCGAAGGATTTGATGATGAACGGTTGGATACTCTATTTCTGGCGCTGCCAATTTCCTGGCGCGGAACTTTGACGCAGTATGCTGGGCGGCTCCATCGGCTTAACACGGCCAAAAAGGAAGTGATAATTTTCGATTATGTGGATTTCGAAGTTCCGGTCTTGGCGAAAATGTATGCACGCCGGCGAGCTGGATATAAATCAATCGGATATGAGATCATCTCACCCGAGAACAAGAATCCTGTCATCCAGCTCACGCTGGAAAACCAGTCATTGAAAAATTTCTGAAAGGCATCCCCTATGCCAAGAAAATTACCACGGTTCGGAACGCTTCTTCCACAATACAATTCTTTCATGTTCGGCTAGATAACGCCCGACGGATTGCATGAGAAGAACGCGCTTATCATGGGCCGGCAGCGTTGAGAGATTGCAGATTGAGCCTCTGCTGCTTCCATCCACGATCAATAAGGGAATATGTCAACCATCCATCAGCGTAAGCTTTTTCGCCTTCTCAACGATCTGTTCAAATTCATCAATATGGAAACTTCTTTCAGCTGGCACGATATTTTTGACGGCTGTAAAATTTAATTTTGGCAGTCGGGATATTCTTACACATAGTTATTGCAAAAATCAAATCCTTGCTTTGGGTCAGTATTTATTAGCGAAGATAACAGCGAATCAAAAAAACTAGTCATGCTATAATCTGTCTTGTGAGGCTGTGATGACAACAAAAACAAAACGCTTTGCTATCCCCCGTAAAAAGATTGCCACCTTTTGCAAACGCTGGAATGTTTCTGAATTTGCAATTTTCGGCTCAGCTATCCGGAAGGATTTCGGGCCAAAAAGCGATGTCGACGTGATGGTTGTTTTCGAGCCCGATGCTCCAATAGGTCTATTCGAGATGGCACACATGCAAGTCGAACTGGAAGCCCTGTTTGGCCGCTCTGTTGATCTCGTAGAGAAAGCTGGTCTGCGCAATCCATACCGCCGCCAGGAGATCCTGAAGACTGCAAAGGTGGTGTATGCCGTCTAAAGACAGGGAGCAATCTTATTTATGGGATATGCGGGAAGCTGCTCAGGAAATCATTTCCTTCATGAAGGATGTCAAGTTTGCTCAGTTCGAGAAGAACAAACTTCTGCGCTCTGCGGTGGAAAGGCAGCTTTTGATAATAGGCGAAGCAGCCAACCATATTTCCCCGCAATTTCGGAGCACTCATCCACAAGTGGTGTGGCCTGACCTCATTGCTCTTCGCAATATTCTTGCTCATGAATATGGGGAACTTCTCACTACCCGGGTCTGGATTGCTTCGACAAAAAGCGCACCCGAGTTGCTGGAAGCATTAAAGGCACTCATCATCGATTAGAAAAGCGTCCCAGCCAATTCGGTGATGGTGGGAACGAAACCAGGATCCAGGCCTTGCTTTTTCCTCCTTAACGACCAAAAATCAATAATGCTTCCTCCGCCGCTCCCAGCAAAACAGTGCCAATAATTTTCGTAACAGCACAGCACAAAGATCAGGAGACATTCAATAGCATTTGTATTGCATTCGCCGCTATATGTCCGCTTTTCTAGCCAAACTTCTTGACAAAACCTTCATTTATTAGTAAAATTAGAACATGAGTTCTAGGATTTCAACAGCTGGTCGCATCACCATTTTGTTGGGCAAATATCAGGCAACCACAGGCGAGCGCATGTCGCCGCGCAAACTTGCAGAAAAAGCAGGGGTTGCAAAGGATTTCGTTTATCGCTTGGATTCGGGCCTAGCGCGTCATGTAGATTTGGATTCTCTGGCGCGTTTATGCGACCTTCTTCAGTGTAACTTAGAGGAGATACTTGTGATGGAGTCCCGTGACAAATCCATTTGATATCCTGCCCCCCAATATCTTCAACCTCTTCGCCACACAGGGACAATCCACGCTTCAACGCCATTACATTGCTATCCTTTTGCGGATTTATGCATTAGCAGAATTTAACCGTTCTGGCATAACGCGTGAAGTTGCCTTCGCCGAAATCGTGGATTATTTGAAGGAAGCCAACGCTGAGGCGGAAGTGGCGGCAGATATGACGATTCACGCCTCGGATGAGCCTGATTCGATTTCGACGGCGAATCAAAAATCCGAGCAGGATACCGCAGGCTTCGTCATCCGCAGACTCGCGGAAACAGGCTGGATCGAACGTGAACAGCACGCCGACTATTCCGAAACGATCATACTGCCCGATTATGCTTTTACGCTGCTCGAAGCCATGCGAACCATTCAGGAACAAAAGCCGCGCGAATTTACAGGACAGTTATACGCCGCGCATCAGTTAATGATGTCGTCGCACACGAAGGATTTTTCCGCCGCGCTGGCAGTGACACAAACATACGAGAATGTTCGTCAGGTTGCGCGCGGGTTGAGCGAGTTAAATCACAACATCCGCCGCTATGTGGAGCGCGCGACAAAACAGACCGACGTGGCAGAATTATTGCGTATGCAATTCAACGATTATTCGCACACGCTGGGACCTGCCTATCACGCGCTGAAAACGTCCGACCATGTTTCGCGTTATCGCCGCGATATTGTCAACCAAGCACAAAAGTGGTTGTATAACGAAAAGTGGCTGCAACAAGCTGCCGAAGAACTTGCCTTGCAAACCAGGTTTTCGCCCGCGCAAGCCAAACAAGAGATCGCCTACCGTCTCGACTTTATTGTCAATCAATTAGATGGGCTTGACCCGCTGATCGAAGACATTGATGAGCGTCACGCTCAATACCTGCGAACGTCGCTACGACAGGTGCGCTATCAACTCAGCAGTGCCGACGGCAATTTCAAAGACCGTTTGGTTTCGCTGGCGCAACAACTGTCCGCACTTCGCCTGGACGGGATGATTGAGTTACCCGAAGACTCACCGCAGTTGAGACAATTCCCCGTAAAAATTCCCGATATGCACAGTTTTTACACGCCGCCGCAAAAACGCGCGCCATTCGTGCCGAACAATATCTTTTCCACGATATTAGCCCCTTCTGATCTGGCTTTGCTCCGCGCGGACACCATGCGCGATGTAACACAGGCTTTCTCTCCCGACAAAGTCAACCGCAAAGTTCTTGGCTTATTTGGCAAGTCACAGCACTTGCCTGTGACCCAATTCCCCGATGATATACGTGATGATTTGCATTGGTTAACGACCATTATCGCCTACGCTCATCACCCAGATGTAGAGTATGGCTTGGAAATCACGCCAGGCAACGCGGTTGCATTGGGCGGCTATCGGGTTGTTCCATTTGAGTTGATTAAATTATAGAACTACGATGGTCCCGATACGCTTCGCTACTCAACCATCAGTTATTCCGGAGCAATAATGCCTTTTGATTCATCCATCGTTTTGAGCGATATTCCTGAAAAATCACGGCGTGATGTACCGCGCATTGTGAATCGTTTGCTTGGACAAACCTTCCTTTATCAAGATGTCGACTCAGACAAGGATGATTATTATTTTGTTCACCGTCATCGCGCTGTGTTTGAAGGCTTGCTGGAGTTGACAGGCTTCAATCTTCTTCACGATGACTACCATCGCATTTTTCAAGTTGTTTCAGAATATGGATACAGCCGTGCCCGTTTCAAATTGGACGAGTCCCTGATGATCGTTGTTTTACGGAAACTGTATGAAGAAAAAATCGAGCATTTAAGTTTGGCAAACGATCCCGTTGTGACCATCGGCGAAGTGCGCGAAGAATATCGCACCATCACGGGCAGGGAGCGCGACTTGGGCATCGTTCAATATGAAACGCTGCTCCGCCGTCTGCGTTCCCTTGGCTTGGTCGAAATTATTGACGGGCGCAATATTGATGTCCGCGATGGAGAAGTGCGTTTACGGCTGCGTGGTTCGGTCAGATTGATTCTTCCCATTAAAAGCGCAGATGAAATGGAAGCATGGTTGAGAAAGTATCGCGGTGGGAACGAGGAAGAGATTACGGAAAGCGAAGAATGAAACTTCTCACGCGCATACGTCTTGTCAACTGGCATTTGTTTGAAAATATCTCCATTAATTGCAACGGCACGACATACTTCATCGGTATCAACGGCGCTGGAAAATCTACGATTCTCGATGCTGTTCAATTTGCATTGGTAGGCGGACAACGCGATGTGAGATTCAATCAAGCCGCATTGAGCGGGGGCAAGCGCACACTGGCAAGTTATGTGCGCGGAGAGCTTGGCACAGAAGGTCAGCGTTTTTTGCGCGGCGACGCGACGAGTGTAGTTGCGTTGGAATTCAAAAATCCCGACGACACGTATTTCGCTCACGGCGCGGTGATTGACGCTTTTGAAGATGGACGCGCACCTGATGTTGCTTACTTTATTGTACATAACGCCCAATTGAATGACGATTGGTTCTTCAAAGCGCCAGGGCAACTGTTTGACACGCGCGCCTTCAAACGTCATCTTGAAAATTTCTCGCTTCCCGTCAATGCAGGTGTGCGTGTCTTTACAAAAATCGAAGATTACCGCGTGCATTTGCTCAACAGGCTTGGACAACTCAAAGACACATTTCCCGCAAAGATTGTCAAAGGTCTTGCGTTCAGCCCGTTGACAGATATTCGCTCATTCGTTCATAACTATTTGCTCGATGAAAATCTTGTGGATGTGAAAACCCTTCAGGCGCAACTCGAAACCATGCGTCATTTCGAGACACTGGCAATCGGCGTGCGCGAGCGGATTGAATCTCTGAATGCCATCGAAGAATTGAATAAAGAGCGCGTCGCCAACCGCCGAAAGCGAATCAGCAACACTGCCATTGCGCGTCTTGCCGAAGCTGATACTTTCCTTGACCAGTTGAAGTGGTTACGCCTCCAATTGGATTCTTTCAAGCTGGACTACAGCCGCGAAGAACTTCATCGGGATGAAATTTTCCGCGCGTTGAAATTTGCCCAAGCCGCTCTCACCGAAGCGGAGATCGCCCTGCGCACCGACCAAAACGCCATCCGAGAAAAAGAACTGCACGAGAAGATAGCGATTCTGAATGTTGAATTGACCACCTTGCGCGAACGCAAAAAGCAAGCCGACGAATCTATCGCGTGCGAATCCGCCGACGCAAAAAAACTCCGCGCCTATCTCGCCGCCGACAAACTTTCTGTTCCCACCGAACTTGAATCTTTTATCGGCGACCCGCTCGCCGCTCATCGGGAACTGCTTCCAATTCTTCAATCTCTTTCCAACAACTTCTCCCGCGAAGAAATTTTGCTCTCCCAAAAAGTTGGCGGACTTCGCGACGAAGGCTCAAAACTTGAAGATGAGATTCGCAAACTGCGGACGGGCGACCGCGATACTTCTTACGAAACCGAATCGCCTCACTCGGCACGCCTGCGTCATCTCCTGCGCGCCGAGTTGAATCTTGGTGCGGATGAAGTGAAATATTTGTGCGATGAACTTTCCATCCCAGACGAATCCTGGCAGGACGCGGTGGAAGGTTTGCTTGGCTTCAATCGCTTTACCTTGCTTGTTCCGCCCGAACATTACAATGCCGCGATGAAGGTCTATCATAAGTATAAAGATTCGATTTACGGCGCGACATTGTTGGATACGGAAAATATTCTCAAACAAAATTTACCCGCGCGCGGAGAAGAGTTTTTATGCAAAGAAGTGGAGACGAAAAATCCTGCGGCCCGCGCCTATGTGGATTTGTTGCTGGGTAATTACGTCAAGTGCGAAAAGATGGAAGACCTGCGCGAACATCGCACCGCCGTCACGCGCGAATGCTTTGTACGCCGCAATTTTACAGATAGCCACCTCAACCCAAATGTCTATCGCCGCTGGTTTATCGGGGAGCGCGCCGCGCCGCGTCAAATTGAACAGCGTCAGGCGCGGCTGGATGAAATTGCGGGCGAAATGGTTTCTTTGAATGAAAGAACCTCTGCCCTGCGCGAGCGGCTTGTCCTCACCCGCGATAAAATGCGTCCCTTTGTGGATTTGGAACATGTGCTTGCCGCGCTGGTTCGTCTTGCGCCCGCCGAAGATGAATTGAAGGTTTTGAACAAGGAACTCAAATCTTTAGATTCGCGTAATTTAGATTCTCTCAGAGCGGAAGTGGATAAACGCCAGAAAGAGTTGAGTCAGATTCAAGACGAAGCAACTGATTCGTCGCGCAAGTTGGGAAATCTCGAAGTGGAGATCAGAAAGCTCGAAGCTGAATCAATTCCGAGCGCGGAAAGAAGCTCGGCGGAAAAACTTCTGCAGCAGGAAAATTTCCTTGTGTCCGAAAACGCGGACGAGGAGACAAAATCCGATATCCAAAAAGAATATGAAAAACGCCGCGAGCGTCAGCCGTTGGAAACGATTTTGCAAAATGCACAGCGGTATGAGGGCGATTATCAAACCGCCGAAAGGCATTCGCGTGATCAGCTGCGCGAGGCGAAGCAGGCATATTCAATGAAATATGATTTTGGTTATGACGAGGATGATGACGCAGCGCATTACATGAACGAACGCGAGAAATTGATTTCATCGGAGTTGCCCAATTATGAGGGGCAGATTGCCAAACAACGCGCGATGGCGGAGCAGGAATTGGTGGAAAATTTTATTCACCGTCTGCGCGAGCAGATCGAAGACGCACGACAACAGTTGGGATTTTTGAATACGTCGCTTGCAGCACTGCGTTTCGGCGGCGAGCGATTTGAATTTGTGACCAGTTCATCGCCCGCGCTCAAAAAGATTTACGAAATGGTGATGGACAGCCAGCAGATCATGGGCGACTCGTTGTTTGAATCAGAGTTTCGCCAAAAACATCAGGAAGGCTGGGATTTGCTGTTTGAGCGCCTCACATCCGCGCATGATGATGAAAACATCGAGTTGCGCGAACTTCAGGATTACCGCAATTACCTCAATTACGACATTCGCATTCATTATCCAAACGGCGACCGCGCCATGTTGAGCGTGATCAACGCCAAGAAAAGCGGCGGTGAAACCACCACCCCGTTTTACGTGGCAATGGCAGCATCCTTTGCACAGGCGTATCGCTTGAATCAGGGACGTCCCTCCGACACGATTCGTCTCGCGTTATTTGATGAAGCCTTCGGCAAAATGGATACCGCGCGCACTGCCAGCGCGTTGAAATTCATGCAAGATGCAGGCTTGCAGGTTTTGCTTGCCACCCCACCTGATAAGTCCGGGTCATTGCTTCCGTTTGTGGATTCGGTTTGCACCGTTGTTCGCAAAGAGAATCATTCATTTGTGGTGGAGATTGACAAGAGTGAGATGTTGAAGGAGTTGGAAAAGTAGGGCATGGCGAATAGGTTGTTGTGATTTCATTTGTGCCTTCGGCTGATACGCGAGTGATTGTTGACGCGCTTCTTGATATTTTCGAGAGACGCGAGGCTTCGTCCACGCGCGTGATTAAGGTGAGGTTGCGTGAGATCAATCTGCCCACGTATTTTTCACAGCAAGACCCCGAACCGCGCATGATTACAAATCAACAAATACAAACGCTTGCAGATTCAAACCTGATTCAACTCCATTGGCTCAAAGGCGAAGAACATCATCTGCTCGAATCCATCATCCTGCCCACCACGCCCCATGCCCCACTCACTAAGCCCCAAGAACTTTACACCCTCATCCACCGCATTCCAATTTCAAACCAACGCTCTCAACTTGAGAACCTTTTACTTGCTGAAAAGTTTCGCCTTTCCTTCAATGACTGGCGCGCCCGCGCATTAAATCAGATATTGGAAAAAATTCATGCCGGAAAATCTCCCTCACCCTTCAACCTCTCCGCCTCAGACTTTAACTCAGACCTGCTTGCCGCGCTACTGGCATTATCTTCTCTTCAAGCGGAGACTCCCCATCGCGTCTTCAGTGTGCGCGTCTTCAACGATAGCAAACGCTTCGATGATTTACGCCTCGCGTTGATTCGGCTTGCACGTCAAGCCAACCCCGAATGGAAATCGTATACAAACGAAGATTTACTGCGTGAATTGAATCTCGTTGCCAACCCTGGCTATATTCATTTATCTGGCAACTGGCAATTCACCACCATGGAAGGGGAAATATTATCGCTAAATGGTTTCTCCCCTTCTGTCGGATTTCCCGCCGCACAAGTCGCTTCTATTCAAACTGTCGCTGTCCGCGCAGATTCTGTCTTGTGCATCGAGAATCTCACATCCTTTTACGAATTCATCCGCGCCACTCCCCACACTACGTCCCACGCCGTCATCTGTCTCATGGGCAACCCATCCCCCGCCATCCGCCGCCTGCTTCGACTCATTCCCGAAGAAACGAGAATCAAGCTCTGGTCGGACATGGACTATGGCGGTTTCAACATCCTCTCCCAACTTCGCAAACAAGTCAGTGCGCGTGTTGAGCCTTGCCTGATGGATGTTTCCACTTTTGAGAAATATGCAAAACTATCGCGTCCGTTGACACAGACTGATATCCGTAACTTGAAACGGCTCGCGCTTCATCCCAATTTGCGGGATGTGCGTCCTGTGATTGAACATCTCATCACGCGCGGGTTAAAATTGGAGCAGGAAGCAATAGCGGAATAGTTTCGTTTTGTTATCTCAAACACGCGATAAAATCAGGACAATGTTGTCCGATGAAGTGAAAATTATCGGCAAACTGCATCCAACCGCATACAACGAAGTTGTGCAAAAACTAAGCGCACTGATCAGTGACACTCCCCTGCCGCTAAAGCGGCAGGGGTTTCTTGTGGTAGTCTGCCGCACCTAGCGGGGGGCAGCCTTGGACCATTGTCTGTGCTTTTGCCCCAATGAGTCTGTCCGACCCATAAAATATTTAAAGCGGCATTCACGTCTCTATCGATCGTAAGACCACACGAACATTCAATCCAACGATCTGCAAGTGATGATGAAATGACCGGTGTGCAAGCCTTGGAACGTAAGTACCCGGATTTGCCCGTATGCAAGGGGAAAGTCGAACGGCGCGAGTTTGAGCAGGGATGGAAACGGTGGGGCCAATATTTGCTCCCGTTTCCTGTATGGGAATATGCCAGAGTGAGGATCAACCATTTAACGTATCCCCGTCCTTTGCGGAGTAGAGCCTCTGACACAGGCCGATGTTGCTCGTGAAAACGAGAACCCCTTTCCTTCAGGAATAGGGAGTGTCAGAACCCTGCGCGTTCGAATCGCTCCATAAGGGATGGACGGTTGGCGTACTTATTTTTCAATGTGGCAATCCGCTCCTCGAACTGCGCCAAACGCTCTTGGTAAACGGCTAAGTCGCGTAGGCTGATTAACAATGTAATCGCTTCAGCATACGGGCCGGCCTGTTTTCGTCCGATCAGGTTTTCCACCCAGCGCCACGTGGAATCCTCCCGTTTGGCCAGTTCAAGCAGTTCCTGAACACGTTTTTGCTCAGCCTCGGCTTTCTGACGGCGTAGAGTCTCTTGCTTTAACCGTTTAGCGTCCCTGAATAACTTTTCCGTTGCTCGCTGCCCCTGCGTGAGGCCGGGCGAGTTCAGCCCAGCCAACTCTCCCAGGCGTTTTTGCAGTCCGCTGCGCGCCTGGGGTTCGTTTTTCAAGAACCGCCGCAGAAAATCTTCACACTCCTCCCGGCTGAGTTGCGAAAGTGCCTTTTCCAGAAGCGCAATAGATACTGGCTGGAGTTCTACGCTTGCACTGGCGGCGGCTTTGATCAAATGAGGGTCCAGGCGGAAGAACTCGATAAGAGCTTGATGACTACTGTTCAGCGTGCGCAGTCCGGGTGGGATGGGCGGCTCAGTTTCGGAGGTGGATTCATCCGGATCGTCCAATGAGACGGCCTTGAGCCAGGCCAGATAGAGGGCACGAAAATCCCCTTGCAGGATTTGCCCGCGCAAAGGGATCAGTTTGCCAAGGGTACCTTCGCCCTCCACCCACTCGAAGTCCGGGTCCTCATCATCAAAAAGGAATTCCAAGACATAATAGTTGCCTTCTAACGCAAGGCTGAGAATTTCCTCCTGACAATAGAGCCGAATGGCCTGTGACTCGATCGCACCTTTGGGGAAACGGAACATCAACTGGCGGGTTCCCCAGTTGGTCAGGTACAGCATGGCGTCAAAGTATTTCAATAACACTTTGCGGGGATCGTGTTTAAAGTCACCCCATGAATAAGTAACGATCGCTTGGGTAGATGTGACCCTATCCATATGACTGGAAAGGGCATTAACCGCGTCCTGCTCTTCGGCGTTTAGAGGCAGGTCGATAGTTTGCCATTCGTAGTATTGATATTCACTCATTGATTCCTCGACAGAACTTTATTATTGCGTTTTCCCTATCGTACCGCAACCTGCAAAACGTCAAACTTGCCAATCTTGACGGCCTGAAATATCATACCGTACGATAAGTTGTGGATTTTCTGATCGGACATCCCATTATTACAATTCGGAAAGTTAAAGAAGGTTTGAAAGTGATAGATTACAAAATTCGCGAACACTATACCGCTTTCACACCGTGCGCGTTGGCAAATAGTCTGTGCACCATTAAGAACCTATCAAGGGGTTCATCCTGTCACCAAAGACCATGGAATTGCAACAATTTTTTCGTCCAATCGTTTGATCTCTTTCCCTCCGTACACAATCAAGCCGCCAGATGCTTTTGGATGCCTTTCAAGAAATAACCGAAGGCCGGCAGTATCCCGGTATCCAAGATTATCCGTCAGTTTTACTTCTATGGCGAGTAAGCGCCTGCCGTATTCCAGAACAAAGTCAACTTCATTTCCTTCGAGCGTTCGCCAAAAATAAAGGTGTGCGGATGGGGTCATCAAGCGCGTCAGAATTCTCAGGTGATGATAAATAAATGTCTCGAAATAAGCACCATATTCGCGCGCTTTGCGAAGATCATCCAATTCAAAATAACCAGACAGAAAGACTGCCAACCCTGGATCGTTAAAAAACGCCTTTGGAGATTTTAGCAATCGGGTAGTTCGGCTTGCCGTATAGGCGGGTAAACGATCAAATAGGTACGTCGTTTTCAATAAGTTCAGATACCGATGCGTGGTTGGTTGGGATAGACCAGCATCCCGAGAAATTTCAGACTGATTGATAAGCTGTGCGGAGCGCAATGCCGCAAACTCCATGACCTTGCGAAAATCCAACAGCGCATCAATTTGAGCGATCTGCCGAAGATCACGTTCAAGATAGGTCGCTACATATCCTTCCCACCACCTTGTCCATGCCTGTGAAGAATCCAACCGGAGAAGCGGGGGCATAAATCCACGCAGGATGGTTTCTGATGGGTCGGGAAGATCCGCATTCAATGAACTTTCTTTCGGGAATTCACCATTCAGAACTTGCACCAAAATATCCGGATAAGGCCGGTTGTTTATTTCTCCAATAGACATGGGATCAAGCACAAAATAAACCGCACGGCCTGCCAGACTTTCACTTACCTGTTTCATCAACAGCAGATTGGCAGAACCAGATAAAACAAATTGATATTTACCTGGGTTCCGATCCACAGTCTTTTTGACTGCTACCAGAAGTTCCGGCGCTTTTTGGACTTCATCCAAAATAACTTGATTTGTCCCGGCCCATAAAGATTCGGGGTTTGAACGCGCCTGTTCCTGCACATCGAAATCGTCCAGGTTATGAGAACGCCAATTGCGAAAAGGTTCAGCGTTTAGGAGGAGCGTGCTCTTACCGACCTGTCTGGCACCAGTCAACACAATTACAGGGTGGTCCTGAATGGCGCTTTGCAACAGGGGAGTAAGCCAGCGTTCATAGTAAATACTTTGATTTGTATTATTATTCATAATATGAATAATAATACAAACGCATTGATTTAGCAAGAGATACTATTCAGAAAACGGGAGCAATCAACTTTGATAAAGTGGGCGAAGCTTAAATTTCCGCCCCAAGCAAGGCCAACAGAGATAAGAATGCAGCCAGTCTTTTGCAAAGTCATAGATCTTGAAGTAAAAGCTGGAAGCAATGAATACCGATCGCATCCACAAGAATGATCCCATCCAGCAACCCCATTGGCGAAAATCGTGGTGTGGGGTTGAATAAGAGGCTTCGGATTCTATATTCTAAAGTCGGTTTGCCGTATAAGTCAGCCCATGCATTTCGGCATGGACATGCAGTATATGGACTCATGAAATGTCGAACTATGGCGGATTATAAAGCGTTGTCCCTAAACATGATGCACGATAGTCTTGAAATCACCGATCGTATCTACGTTCACATGCGAAACAAAGATGTGAGCGATAGAATCCATTCCTTTACTGCACAAGCAAATCTTGAACCCGGTAGGGATGTAAGGGCATTCCTGGAAAGCTTATCCATCGATGATAAACGCGACGCCTTAATTTTCCTTGCGAAACATCTTGCAAACTAATCCTGGATAATTTGGCTACAATCTCCAGTTGTTAGCCGGACTGGTCCTGCGATGAGGTTTCTCCACCTCCAACTTCGCAATTCTCGCATACCGGCGAACCCTATCAAGACTATTATGTGCCAACAAAGCTTGAAGTGTAAACACATCGCCCCAGGACCGCAAATATATGATCGCGCAGGTCAATATAATGAAGAAGATGATTGAAATGGAAGATATGGCCCTATCAAGGATGGAAAACTTGTGTATAATATTAACTGTAAGTTTTCTGATTTACAGTTAATATTATACACATGGAAAAAGGAACGATTTCCCGCGCGATTCAGACATTCCGGCAGTACGATAGCATGATGCACACGCGTCAAGCCATGGATGCTGGCATCTCCCCGCGCACGTTGTACGAGATGCGCGATCGAGGACTACTCACTATACTTGATCGAGGACTTTTCCGCCTTGCCGATGCGCCTCCCTTCGAACAGCCGGACCTGGTTCAAGTTGCACTCGGCATTCCCAAGGGCATAGTCTGTTTGATATCCGCACTGGCATTTCACAACTTGACCTCTCAAATCCCCCACCAAGTCTACGTCGCGCTTCCGGTAGCAGCAGAGAGGCCCCGCCTTTCATATCCCCCAATCCGCCTGTTCTGGCTGTCCGGTCAAGCCTATTCATCGGGAATCGAAACTCAAGAACTTGATCGTGTTCATGTCCGGATCTATGCACGCGAGAAATCAGTTGCTGATTGTTTCAAGTTTCGGAACAAAATCGGCATGGATGTCGCTCGCGAGGCCTTGCGCGAAAGTCTGCGTCAAGGCTGCATGGTTGATAAACTGCTTGAGTACGCCCGCATTGATCGCGTTGAAAAAATCATGAGACCGTTCCTGGAAGCATTGCTATGAACGATCACGAGATTAAGAATATTCCAGCATCCGTCCAAAGCCGGTTATTGACTCAGGCTCAAAAGAGCGGACGTCCTTACAACGAACTGCTCCAATACTATGCCATCGAGCGATTCTTGTATCGCTTGAGTAAGTCGATGTACCAGCATAAGTTCCTTCTCAAGGGTGCGCTATTATTTCGGGCCTGGGGATTGACAGGATTCCGACCGACACGCGATATTGACTTGTTGGGTTACACCAGTAACGAGGTCGAAGTTTTGGTGAAGATTATCCGCGAAATCTGCGAACTGCATGTTGAGGGTGATGGCATTATCTTTGATCCAAAATCGATACGCGGGGAACGTATCAAAGAGGACGCAGATTACGAAGGTGTTCGCCTTCGCTTTCAGGGTCGTTTGGGTAACACACGCCTCCATCTCCAAATCGATGTGGGATTTGCTGATGTGGTATCCCCAGCGCCCTCCATTTTGAAATATCCCGTCTTGCTTTCGATGGCCGCACCAGAACTGCAAGGCTATCCGCCTGAAACCGTCGTTGCCGAGAAGTTTCAGGCGATGGTATTCCTTGGCGAAATCAACAGCCGCATGAAGGATTTTTATGATTTGTGGATCTTAGCCAACCGATTCCCCTTCAAAGGTTCTTCTCTGCAAAAAGCCATCATGCAGACATTTGCAAATCGCAAAACGCCAATCGCGGTGGACATTCCTGCGTTGACTCAGCACTTTGCTTCCGAAAAGCAGAATCAATGGAATGCATTTTTATCGCGCAATGTGCTGGAGGATGCGCCAGCAAGTCTTGCGGAAGCAACTCATTTGCTTCATGACTTTATGATGCCCGTGATGGATGCTTGTGAAAAGAACACTACTTTTTCTAAGACCTGGAAACCAGGTGGACCATGGAGCAAATAGACTCCAATCCGGCGCGACGATCGCAGGCAGCTATTTCCCGACTAGGCGGAAAAAGCTTTGTTCATTTTGCTCGCTTCAACCTTCGTACTTCTAATTCAATAGCTGCAGATCTGCCATAACCCCATTAAATCCTATGCCTCTTGGCAGATGACACTTTACATCACAATCTCCAGTTGTCAGCCGGACTGGCCCTGCGATGAGCTTTCTCCACATCCAACTCCGCAATTCTCGCATACCGGCGGACCATATCAAGACTGTTATGTCCCAGCAAGGCTTGAAGTGTAAATACATCGCCACCGGATCGCAAATAGGTGATCGCGAACGTATGACGAAAACGATGGGGATACGCGTTCTGCACCGCTGCCCTTTCCGCGATACCTTGAATCAGTTGGCGTAATGAATTGGGATTGAATGGTCGATTTCCTCTTGCCAGAAAAACAAACGAGTCAGGATCCTCCCCGTCTTCACGTTCCACCAAGTACCGCCATAGAGCACGCCGGCTCGCTTTTCCAAGATAGACAACGCGTCCTTTCCCACCTTTGGCTCCGCCGCTGACACCCTTCTCGATTTCAGCCTTACCCGTTTTCAAGTCCACATTACGGATCCGCAATGAACATAACTCCATGGCACGCAAGCCCGTATCAACCAGAAGCAGCAGGATCGCCTGGTCACGATGTCCATTCGGCAGACGCATGACAAAACTTTTGCGATTGTCCGGTTGGACTTCTTTGGAATAAACGCAAACTTTCAACATTGCCTGGACCTCACCCTGTGTAAACGGCTCCACAGGTGCCACGGTAAAGTGAGGCGCTGGCACATTTACCATGGGATTGGGAATTTCAAATTCCTTGGTCGCCCAGGTGAAAAATGCTGAAAAAGTCACCCATATATTTCGTAATGTTTTGGGAGAAAGGGGTTCATTGCCTTTTCCGAATCGATGGGGGACATACTCACTTCGCAGCCAATCGAGGTATGCAGTGATATCTCGCGAAATGATTTGATGAATCGGAATATCCGCCTGGTGCTGGATCCACTTTTGCAAATGACGCTGGTAGGAATCGATGGTTCGATCCGACAATCCTTGAGCGCTTTTGAAGCTGGTAATGGCCTTGCTAAGAACGAGCGAGCCCGACAGTGGTTGGTTCATTCAATCATCCTCCGAAAAGAGAAATTTGAACAACCACAGACCATCGGGCTAGCAAAAAACCATAGCTTTACGAGCTATGGTTTGGGAAAGGTAGCGGGGGCAGGACTCGAACCTGCGACCTCCGGGTTATGAGCCCGACGAGCTGCCACTGCTCTACCCCGCAACGAAGCCCGACGAATATACCACCTTTACAAATCAGAGTCAAGCAAATCC
>Ga0209039_10001678_pt1 | contig 20107 bp, 18 predicted proteins | sample BogFormECP12_OM1_FD_188238 | JGI IMG/M metagenome (GOLD analysis project Ga0209039, IMG submission 188238) | Bog forest soil microbial communities from Calvert Island, British Columbia, Canada - ECP12_OM1 (SPAdes) (version 2) | ecosystem: Environmental > Aquatic > Freshwater > Wetlands > Bog ...
CCGATATGGCCGCGTATCGTTCCGTTTCCGCAAGTCGGTAAGGGCTGTGCGACTACCCACGCGGGGTAGTTACCGACCAGGGAGGGGCGCTGGCACTTCGACGGGTCGGCGACTATACGCTCATGTGGAGGGCTGAAGGGGGGCCAACCGCCCGCCCGCTAGCGTCAAAGGAAAGGAAGCCGGTTTATCTGCCACAATCACGCCGACAAGACCCCGCTGGCGATTGTTGTCAAGCACTCGGCGCCTCAGTCGCGGGTAATCATCGGCCAATCGGCACAGGCAATTCCACGAGTCGACTTCTCGTCCAAGTGGACCTGATGGCTACCGACTCCCTGAGCGCGCGCGGACCCTCGGCTGCGTTTGCGGCCCGCTCTGGATGGAAGGAAGGGGGAAAGCGATATCGCGACAAGGAAGGAGGGCGATTGGGAGTAGCATAGTGGGAAGGCCAAATGGGGTTCCCGTGAAAACCCAGCACGGCTCGGAGGACTATTGAGAATACGACATGCCATCCGGGCTATCCCCTTGTTGATGGCGATCGGTCCACTCCTGGCACCGGCCGGCCAGTTGCCAGCCTACTGCGGAGCGGTCGGCGCGAAGAGCTATACGCCTCCCGCAGTGACCGTTCCCGCTGTGGTTCTCAATCGCGGCACGGTGATCACGGTCACGAATGCCACAGTGGCGATCAACGGCGACACGTCTTCAGTGAAGGCGCTGATTGCCAATCCGGGCCCGGACGGAATTTCTCTTCCGGAAGCCATCACGGCGACTAACAACAACCCTGGCACATGGGTTATCCAGTTCGCCCCTGCGCTGAAGGGCTCCATCATCGACGTCGATCCTGCGCCGTCCATAGGATTTCTGGGATTGCCCGGCTTAACCGGGGGCAACGTCACCATCAACGGCGACATCGATGACGACGGACAGCCCGATATCACGCTCACCAGCATGTCCGGAAACCTGACGGTTTATGTGATGTCCGGGGGCAACACTATCAACAGGCTGGCTCTTCAGGGCTGTGGGATGTCCGGCTGTGTCCAACTCCGGAATCCTTCCGCTTCCGGGGGTTTTGGGCCGGGGCCCGTGGCCACCGGGACGACCTTCTCCAACACCACCATCAGTAACCTGGTGATGACCAACATCCCAACGCAAGGCGTCGCAATCTGTCCAAACTGCGGCCCGACGGTGACATCGCCAACGGGCAATGTCTGGGACCACGTGCTGATTACCGGCAACACCATCACCGGAAGCGCCTCCGGCCCCAATAACGCGATCGATGTGCAAATCGCCTGGGGCGATACGTTGCAGCACACGATCATCGCCAACAACAATCTTGTTCTTCTGGCACAAGGCGCGCTCGGCATTTCGCTCGGCACCGGAGGCGGGTTGGGGCCGCCGGATCAGGGATCCGACATCGTGCTGGACACCTTGGTCATCAACAATACCATCACCGCCCCCATCGGGATTGTCTTCCGCGGCGGCACCGCCGTGGGGTCCTTGTATGACGGCGCGCAGGTGATTGGCAACCAGATCAGCACGACGGGGGGAGCGGGTATTACCTTCTTTCCCGCGGATGTCGAGAGCGGCCTGGTGGGGACGCTCGTCCAGCGTTTTAATAACAACATCATAACGAACATCGCCATTCTTGCCAATAGCATCGAGGGACCCGGCGCTGGAATCCAGATTCAGGCGGGACAGAATGCAGCAGCGAACAACGCGATCTCCAATGTCTCCATAATGGGCAATACCCTACTGAATACCGTTACGGGGTCGGCCAACGGGCCGACCACCGGAATGTTCCTCTTTGGGGGCCGATCCGACTACTCGGCCTTCGTTGCGACCGGGAATTCTCTATCCAACGTGCTGATCCAGGCGAACACCATCCAAAGCCTGATTCCTCCCGGAAACATCAATTTCGGCGGTGGCGACCCTCAGTATGCAATCGTGTCCGCCGGAATTTCGGCATTTGGGGGAATCGGCGCGCAAGGAAATAGCATCAATGGGATTTCGATTGCCCATAACGACGTGAACACCCCGTCCGTTGGGATTGCCATCACTGGAGGATGGGGAGGCGGATCACCCACCGGCGGCGCCCCTACTTTCTCAGCCGACAATAATGTTGTCGCCGGAGCCCAGATTTTTTGCAACCAGGTGGATCAGATTCCCACGCAAGGCGTCACACCCGCTTCGGGGATCGAGGGCATCAACCTGGTGGCCGGATTGGCTGAAGCGAGCGGAAACCAGGTGCAGCAGGCGTACATTGTGGACAACCTGGTGGCGGGAGTGCTTGGGGGAGCGTCCACGTTCGGCTACCTGGGCAGTGGCGGGTCCGGAAATACGATGTCGACCTCGGCGAGCCCGACGCCGGCGATTTCGCTGGTGGCCAATGCCGAAGGCGAGAGCCCGGTGATCGCGCCCAATACCTGGATCGAGATCAAAGGGGTAAATCTGGCGCCGCTTCAGGACGCTCTGAATGTGCGGACCTGGACACCAGCGGATTTCCTGAATAATCAAATGCCGGTCGAGCTCGACGGCGTTAGCGCGACCGTGAACGGCAAGAGCGCCTTCGTGTATTACGTCAGCCCGTCGCAGGTCAACGTCCTCACGCCGCCCGACGCGATGTCGGGCGGGGTGCAGGTCGTGGTGACCAGTAATGGGTCGGTGAGCGCCAGTTTCACGGCGCAGGCGCAAGCGGCTTCGCCATCGTTTTTCGCGATCAACGGAGGGCCGTACGTGCTCGCGCAACACGGCGCCGACAACAGCCTTCTCGGGCCGGCGTCGATGTCCGTTCCGGGGTACACGTTCACGCCCGCCAAGCCGGGGGAAACGGTGGTGCTCTATGGCAATGGCTTTGGAGCGATTTCGCCGACGGTGGTGAGCGGCGCGTCCTCGCAAACGGGAACGCTCAACCCGTTGCCCACGGTAACCATCGGCGGGATCACGGCGACGGTCAACTTTGCCGGCATCAACGGGCCACCCGGATTGTTCCAGTTCGACGTGGTGGTGCCGTCTACGTTGGCGAACGGGGATCAGCCCATCACGGCGACTTACAACGGGTTTACCAAGCAGGCGGGGACGTTGATCACGGTACAGAATTGAGAGCACGACACATTCGTTCGCTCAAAAAGCGGACGGGAATGGATGACGGCGCATCCGCAAACAATCCAGAGGCCGTGTAGACGCCCTAAACCGTCGACGTCGTTTCTGCAAGGCCCCGGCGTTTGTGGTCGTGAAGTGGGGTTCCTGGAAAACGACATTCCTCGGGAGTCCGGTGTCCACTTGGCCGTATCACGCGCATCGCTGATATCTGGCAGGTCGACGGAGAGTTCCGGGCACGAATTCCCCACCGTGCGGTCTCGCGAGAATCCCACCTGTAGCGGCAGTTCGCTTGAGGCCCTTGCGGCCCAGAGGTAAAGTCCTTGTGACTACCGATATGGCCCATTAAGAGGACTGAAATGAACGAGTTGGCATTGGCGAATAGAGCGGCGGACTGGCGCAGGCTGAAGGCTCTGGTCCTGGACAGTGTTTCCTCCCCGATCACCAAGCGGGTTTACAATTTGGGACTGGACGAGTTCTTCGCCTGGTACGGCGAGGAGCCTCGGCCGGGCTTCACGAAGGCGACCGTGAGCGCTTGGCGCGTGGCCCTTGAGGCTCGCGGGCTCGGGTCGGTATCCATCAACGTCCGAATCACCGCAGTGCGGAAACTGGCGGTCGAGGCTGCGGACAACGGGCTGTTGGCGCCGGAACTGGCCGCCGGTATCACCCGCGTGAAGGGTGCCAAGTCCAAGGGCGTCCGTGTCGGGAACTGGTTGTCCGTCCAGCAGGCCCAGAGACTCCTGAACACGCCGGATGTGTCCACAAAGAAGGGACTGCGCGACCGGGCGATGCTCGCCATCCTGCTGGGCTGCGGGCTGCGCCGATCCGAGGTCGCCGCGCTAACGCTGAAGCACATCCAGCAGCGCGATAATCGCTGGTGCATCGTGGACCTCATCGGGAAGCACGGTCGCGTGCGCACGATCCCGATGCCGACGTGGGTGAAGGTGGCCATCGACACTTGGACGGGGCCGGCGGGGATTACCGAAGGCCCGGTCCTGCGCAGGGTGAGCAGGGGCGATCAGGCTCGCGCTGATGGAATGAGCGAGAAGGTCGTGTGGCAACTTCTGCAGGGATACGCCGCAACTGCAGGCGTTCCCGGCATCGCGCCGCACGACCTCCGCCGCACGTGCGCCAAGTTGTGCCGGGCTGCCGGCGGAGAGTTGGAGCAGATCCAGTTGCTCCTGGGCCACGCTTCCGTGCAGACCACGGAGCGATACCTAGGCACGAAGCAGGATCTGGTGCACGCGCCGAACGACGGGATAAAGTTGAGGGTCGCGGTGTAGGGTCCTTTGCTACGGACTTCCGACATGCCGGGCCACGAGCCGACTTCCCGGTACTAATCGGCCCGCAGTCGGTGCACGCTTCCCAGATCGCCGTTTAGGGCCAGTTCCGAGTGTCCGACCACTCGCTCCCAACACCGACATACCGCTGGGGCTCCGGCCATGTCGGACGGTTTGAGGCCCGGGTAACGGTGCAAGGGCCGACAATGACCACTACAGCGCCAACCCATGCCCCAGTTCTCCGTACTTTGGGGATGGCGCTGATGGCCGGCCCTGCGGACCTTCACCAGCAGTTCCCAAGAAAGCGGAGCTGGCACCGGCGAAAATGGCTGGTGCATTATGGAGCAAGTCCGATGCGCGATAATATCGACCGAAACTCGGGTGTTGAGTGGAGCCTTCTGAACCTTGGATCTGCCCGCAAAAGGACAACGGGAAACTGGCGCTCGTCGCACGCCCTGTCGAGCGACTCGAAAGTTTCCGGCAGGCTTCCGAGGCCTAGTGACGCCAGTGCCTCCTCGAAGAAACGCCGCGGACGGCGTCTCCGCAGATTCTTCAGCACGGAAGTTGCCTCCGCCACCCTTCCTGCGACGCCATAAGCATGTCCAAGCCAACCCAAAGAATAGGGAGCGTCCCGCGAGAGACAACAGGCCTTTCCAAAGAAGGCGATGGCTTCGTCCAACTTGCCAATTTGTTCAAGCGACCCGCCCATCACCAGATGTGCGCGTAACGATTCCGGGTCCAACGCCAAGCCTTCTTGGGCCGCATCGATGCTTTCCTGGTACCGGTTAGCGAGATAAAGTACCGTTGAGAGATTCGCACGGATGCTGGCCGAACCTGGGTCTAGAGCTCGGGCTTTGTTTGCCTCCGAGATGCCATCGGCGAATCTTCCCATCTCGACCAGGAGCAGCGCATACCATTGATGGATTGTCGCGTGGTCCGGTTGGAACTCCAGCGCGATCTTGAACTCTCGTTCCGCCCGCCGCCAGTCCCAGTCATAGTGCCATTCCACGAAGGCCAGCGCCGTGCGAGCTTCTACCAGCGACTCGTCCAGATCCATCGCCTTTACGGCCGCGGTTCTCGCTTTTGGCATAAACTGTTTCGCGCGGACAGAGGCTAGCATGGGCAGCATGGCGTAGCTGGCAGCCAGACCCGAATATGCCAGCGCGTATTCCGGATCCACGCCGATCGCCTTTCGAAACCACTGGATTGCTGTTCGGAGTCCCTTCTCCGATCGTTGATTCCAGTGGAAACGGCCTTGCAAATACAACTGGTATGCCTCGGAGTTGCCGGTGTATTTCCTTGAAAGCAGCTTCCGATCCTCCGCGCTCATGAACATGGTTAGAGCGCCGGCAAGCTGTTCCGCGAATGAATCCTGAACGCCCAAGACGTCTCTGGACTCCTGGTCGAAGGTCTCTCCCCAGACCGTTTTTGCGCTCCTCGCGTCAAGCAGTTGTGCGGTAATGCGTATCGTTTCGCCAAATTCCTGCACGCTGCCATCGAGGACGAAGTCGGCCTCAAGATCCTTGCCCGCGGTCGCCCTGCCGTTCCCCGATTGTTCGTATTGAGAAACAGTCCCGGTGGGCCGCACATTGAATACTCTGGTCGTCGCCAGCCTGGTGATCAGGGCGTCCGCAATGCGCAAGCCGATGGAGTTGTTGCTAAAACCCATACCCATGATGCGAAACGGCAAGACAGCCAGTATCTTCTTACCGGAAGGTGTCTGGTCGGCGGCGTCGGGCATCCGCAGCACGGGGCCAGATAACCGATATCCCCGCCTCGGGAAAGTTTCGATGTACGAGGTCCCATCCTCGCGCTTGCCTAGAGCGCTCCGCAATTCTGAGATATTTCGAGTGATGCTGGACTCTTCGACAAAGGTGCCCGGCCAGACTTCTTTGAGGAACATTTCCTTGGTGACCACCGATCCGCCGGCTTGCGCCAGAACTCGCAACATCTCAATCGATTTGGGCGTCAGCGAGACCGGCGCACTTTCGCAGAACAGTGAGCGGGAGGAAACGTCGAGATGGTAAGGACCGAATTGAAGCCATTGTCGCACCGGGACTCCAGAAATGTAAGAACTGTGTAAGAACTTTTGTTCCTCAAGTGCTCTAGTATTGTCTCACGAAACACGGCCGATGGTGCATCCGGAAAGCCGGGTCGTACGCCGTTGCCGCCCATGTATGGGCTGGCGGCGAGTTCGGTGAGAACGAAACGACCGGGAAGAGGAGTGCCTTAAGCAGATCTACAGGAGGAAATTGAATCATGACGGTAAGACATAGAATCGGTTCCACCCTCACACTATTGCCTGTGTTCCTGCTACTGGCGAACGGCCTGCAGGCGCAGCAGTGCTCCCCGAATACCACTGCCGGAGGGTACGTGGTGGCTTGTAGCGGCTATCTTTCACCGGTTCCTAACGGCCCGCTAGTACCAACAAAAATACTCGGTATCGCCTTCGCCGATAACAAGGGGACATTCAAAGGCAGCACCACCGCAAGCATCGGCGGGGGAATCGTGAAGCAAACGGTCAACGGAACGGAGCAGATCAATGTTGACTGCACGGGCACCATCACTTACGCCCAAACTCTCAATGGCCAGCCTGGCCCTCCGCTGGACATCACGTTCGTCGTGTCGGACCAAGGCAATCGAATCGATGGGCTGGTCACGGACTCGGGCGCGGTCTTGTCTTGTGAGCTGAGGCGGATATCGAGCGTCGATCCAATGGAATTCGGGAAACTCCCGGCGGGGGATAAGGAAACGGAACGCTTGGCGTCGCGATTCGTTGCGATCCCCGCGTCGGTCCAGCAGCGGCCCGACGTAGTGAGCCACACGGATCAGCCGGTCTTGAGTCTTGTCGGATGGTACGCTCCGTCAGACAACGACCGTCGTAACGTGCCGAAAATGGCGGAGCCCTCTATGGCCAAGGAACCCAAGGAGTATAGGTGAATGCGATTCGGCGGTCGTCGCCGTGAATTCTCTCGTAGTAATGAGGGTTTCGGAGAACAGATCGTGAAATGGCTCCGGATCGCTTGTTTGCAATTTCTTGTCAACTGCGCCGTTGGTTGGGCGCAGCCGTATTACGTCGAGACCGTGGCAGGTGGCGCTGCCCCGCCTACCCCGGTTCCCGGCCCACAGGCCGCCATCGGCCCACCTCAAGGAGTGGGCACGGATGCGGCGGGAAATGTCTATATCAGCAGCCCGCTCGGCTGCGTGTTCAAGCTGGACCAGAGCGGAACCCTGACCCGCTACGCCGGAACGTGCCGCCCCGGATATTCCGGCGATGGCGGCCCGGCCACCAGCGCACAGATCTTCAACCCATCCGGTGTGGCGACGGACTCCAGCGGGAATCTCTATGTCGCGGAGACCTACCCCTACAGTCGTGTCCGGAAAGTCTCGCCCTCCGGAGTCATCAGCACCGTCGCCGGCAATGGTAAACTACTGGCCGGCTCGACCGGTGACGGAGGTCCGGCCACCAACGCATCACTCGGTTTCGCCGATCCATCCCATCAGCCGGCCGGCTTGGCAGTCGACTCCGCCGGCAATATCTATATCGCCGATACGGATGGTAATAGCATTCGCAAAGTTTCATCCGCCACCGGCATCATCACCACCGTCGCCGGCACCGGACACGCGGGTTATTCCGGCGACGGCGGGCCCGCTACCAGCGCGGAGTTGAATTCTCCGGTGGGTGTAGCAGTGGATTCCGCAGGTAACCTCTACATCGCCGACAGACAGAACCTTCGCGTCCGCAAGGTTTCGACTGCGGGGGTCATTACTACGGTCGCCGGCAACGGAACAACCACCTCTTCTTCGGACGTTGGAGGACCCGCCGCCAATGTCTCGATAGCCCCCCAGGGTGTAGCGGTAGACTCCGCGGGCAACCTTTACATCGCGGCGTCACTCTACATCTTCAAAGTTTCAGCCGCCGGCATAATCACCATCGTGGCCGGGGGCTTCTACGGCTTTTCCGGAGATGGCGGACCCGCCAACAGAGCCGGGTTGACTTCACCCGTCGGGGTGGCCGTTGACTCCGCCGGAAACACGTACATCGCCGACCAAGGCAACGACCATGTCCGTAAGGTTTCGGCCGCCGGGATCATCACCACGGTGGCGGGCAACGGAACCGCTTTTTCCGGCGACGGCGGGCCCGCCACCAGCGCGGTGTTGTATTTCACGGCCAGCGTGGCGACCGACTCCAGCGGTGATCTCTATGTCACGGATCTAACAAACCAACGCGTCCGCAAGGTGTCGCCCGCCGGTCTGATCACCACGGTCGCCGGGAACGGCACCTACGGTTTCGCCGGCGATGGCGGCGCTGCAGTAAATGCCGAGCTCGCTTCACCATATGGCCTGGCAATCGATTTGGCAGGCAACCTCTACATCGGGGATGCTGGAAACCAAAGAGTTCGGAAGGTGTCGCCCGGCGGCATCATTACCACCGTCGCCGGCAGCGCGTCGTACGGTTCATCCGGCGACGGAGGGCCCGCCACCAGCGCGCAGTTGAACATTCCGCAAGGTGTTGCGGTGGACGCCGCCGGCAATCTTTACATCGCCGATTCAAACAACCATCGCGTTCGGAAGGTTTCGCCGGGTGGAACCATCACTACGGTCGCCGGCAACGGGACCGCTGGTTACACCGGCGATGGCGGTCCCGCCACCAGCGCGGAACTGAATCACCCCCAATTCGTGGCCCTCGATTCCGTGGGCAACCTGTACATTGCCGATTTGTTTGCCTGCGTCGTGCGCAAGGTCACCGCGGACGGCGCCATCTCCTCCTATGCCGGCGACGGCGCTTGTTTCTTCACCGGCACCGGTGGCGACGGAGGGCCGGCCACTAGCGCGCAACTCGCGCCCTATGGCATCGCGTTCGACTCCGCGGACAACCTCTACATCGTCGATGACGCAAGCCAACGCGTCCGCAAGGTTTCTACCAACGGCACGATCACCACTATCGCGGGGCAGCCAATCATCGACGGGTTCCCAGGCTACTACATCGGCGATTGGGGCCTAGCCACCAACGCGCAGTTCAACGTGCCCTCCGGTGTGGTGGTCGATTCTACCGGCAAGATCTACGTCGCGGATACGGGCGACAACGCCGTACGTGTGCTGCTTCCCAACACTCCGAGCAGTCTTTCAGTTGGAGGCGGGAACAACCAGACTGGCGAAGTGGGCTGGGTATTGCCAAATGCTCTGCGGGTGGTGGTGAACGGAGCAGCGGGAGTTCCAGTTCCCGGCGTGACCGTGAACTTCGCGGTGACCTCAGGCTCGGCCACGCTTGGAGCCGCCAGCGTGATTACGGATGGCACCGGTACGGCATCGGTTTCGGTCATGTTGGGCGCGACTCCGGGGAATGTGGCCATCGCCGCTTCGGCCGCGGGAGTTGCGTCAATCCAGCTCAACGCCACTGCGCTCGCCGTGCCCACCGGAGGAAGCATTCCGTGCACGCTGTCCACTCCGCCCTCCATCGCGTCGATTAACTCGGCGAGTGATTTCGGAGCGTTTTCCAATTTTGCCCCCGGCTCCTGGCTGGAAGTTCACGGCTCCAACCTGGCCGCGGACACCCGCGTGTGGACTGGCGCCGATTTTCAGGGCCCCAACGCTCCCACCAACCTGGATGGTTCCAGCGTTTCCATCGACGGCAAAACCGGGTACATGTACTACATCAGCGGCGGTCAGATCAACGTGCAGGCCCCTGCGGATTCGGTCACCGGCCCGGTGCAGATCACCGTCAGCACGTGCGCCGGGACCAGCGCTCCGTTGAAGGTGGCGGAGGCTCCCATCGTGCCCGGCATGCTGGTGCCCACGGCTTTTGAGGTGGACGGCAAGCAATACCTCGTCGCGCTGTTTCCGGACGGTGTAACCTACGTCGGCAACACCAATCTGATCCCAGGCGTGCCGTTCCGTCCGGCCAAGCCGGGAGACACGATTACGGCGTACGGCATTGGATTCGGGACAGTGAGTCCGCCCAGCGCGCCCGGCGTAGTGGTCGGCCAACTGAACAGTCTAGCCAACCTGTCAATCAACTTCGGCCAGACGCCGGCTGACGTGTCCTATGGGGGGCTGGCGTCCGGCTTCATCGGGCTCTATCAATTCAATATCACCGTTCCGCCGCAGCTTGCGAATGGCGATTATCAGGTTCAGATCAGCGTGGGCGGGGTCGCGGTTCCGCAGACCCTTTATCTTACGGTGCACCAATAGCGGATAAGACCAGGTCTCTGACTGCCTGAAAATCGAATTACGCTCGAGAATGTGTCGGCGCATGATCGGCGTACGGCGCATCCGACCCATCCATATTCGAGTGTCCGCCAGGATCAGGAGAAACTACTGAAGTTGGTTAGCTGTGGAGTACAACAGGTGCGAGTCGTCCTGCGCACTCTGGCACTGTTGCGGCTGGCTGAAGGAGTGAACGCGCCGGGCCGGCGTCTCCAGCGCTACCGGGGCGGGAAGCCCGGCGGGATAACTAATATAAGCGTCGCGGGACGGCCAATGTTTTCTGCGCCGTGGAACCCAAGGTGGGCTATGTCGTCGCTGCCCTCGCCAGTACGCTACGCGCGTAGTCATCGACACTGTTGAGCTTGATCCCAAACTTGTCCACGACCGGCGCCATGTCTATAGCATCTCCTTGAATGAATCCGAGCATCAGTGCTGCAAAGCTCTTCTGCAGCGAATCCGTTGCTACCTGAAACTGGGAGCGCAGCACCAGCTCAGGGACATGCTCGAGTTTGAACGGCCTGCCACCGATTCTTTCGAAGCGAGCCACCACCTCGAGTGGGCTGAGCGCCTCCGGTCCGCCAAACTCAATGGTCGTACGCTCGGCCGCCGGATGTCGAAGCGCGACAGCGCACATTTCGGCGACGTCCCGGAATGAAACCCAACTGATCGGCGCCCTGCCCGTTCCGTAGATGCGAGCCGTTGCGTTCGCGTAATCGAATCCCAGCGATGGGCTCAACCACACTTCCATAAAACAACTCGCTTGAATGGTGGTGAAGTTCAGGCTCGTGATCGCCTTCTCAACCGCCTCTTTCGCATCGCCCAGCGGGGAGGACACGGCGCGTGACCTGCGAAACGAAACGAAAACAAACCGTCCCACATTGCAGCTTTTCGCTGTGTTCACCAGGTTCAACTGCCCGGCCGCGTCAACAGACTCAATGGAGTCTCCGGCCTGGCGGGACCTTGTCGAAGACGCCGTCGAGATCACCGCATTCACGCCGCGACACGTAGCAGCGATCGAGTCGAGGTCTTTCAGGTCGCCAACGCGCAATTCGACGCCGCATGAATGCAGAGCCGCCGTCCTTTCCTTCGAGCTCGTTCCGCGAACAAGTGCCCTTACCTTCTCGCCTCGCCTCGCCAGCCTTTCACAAACCTCGCTTCCGACCAGACCGGTAGCACCGACAACGAGAACCATCTCCGCCCTCCCCAGGAATAGATTTTAAACCGATTTGGTCATTGGGGGGCTGACAGATGCCGGCCGAACGAAGTGCAATCAGTTAAAGTGCGGTGCTGCTCGCTCTACAACTAGGCTGTCGAACCAACGTCACTAGATGCGGCAGTCAACACGGATAGGCAAGGATCCCAGTATTTACTGATCGTTCCGATCGGTAGACGGCGTACTTGGAATTTCCAGATTCGTGCCTTACGATCCCGAAGTCCCGATCTTGGAAGCTTGCCCCCATAGAAACGACAAACGCGCTTGTATCGGCGAACATCCCTCGGCCGCATTAAGGCCGGCGGGCCTTTCGCCAATCCCCCATCGGAAATCATGGCCCCGGCCCGATATTCCGCCTTATCGCTGTTTTCCAGGCCATCGGGCCTCCAGATGGGGGCAGATGAGGGCAGATGTGGGACTTTTCGCAAAATTCGGCCCCGAGGGAGCAGTCGAATTGCCGTATGGCTGCAAGGGGATTAGGGCACCTTGGATGGGAATGAGCCGGGATCTTTGGGAACCCGCTGCCCTAGCTCACGAAGATTTTTCTCGAATCCTGTATACGAACCGCAGGAAGCTCTTGGCATTCACCGGCCCAGTCTTCGGGTATAACCCTGCCACAAACGTTAGAGTTTTCTGGTCCGCTGCCCTTACCCATTGTCGCCAGCCCAAGAACGATCCGTAATAATAGGCCTTTAGCATCGCATCCAGGTCCCAGTAATCTCGAACCGCGTAATAACAGGTGCGAATGGTTTCTTCACGCTCCTGTCTTCCCTCGCCCGGTATTTGCGGCCGCCGCCCCCGTTTGGGTGTCCCAAGCCGTGCCTTCATCAACTCTTCTTCAGCAGCCTTCTCGCATGCCCCCTGAATCGTCATTCCGGCGCGATGCCAGCCTTGAACCCACAGCGCACGTCTCCGTGACAAATCGGACCCGCGGGGCAGACCCGGCTGCCGTACCCCGGGATTCTTGCCAAATGATGGTGAAGAGAACACACCCGTCATGGCTTTCTTCTGCTGCCGGCCGCGCTGACCCGTTCGTGAAGCTAAGTCAATGAAAAGCCACGAACCGAATTCCTCCATCTGCTCGCGTGTTGGACTCGGCAGCGCTGCAAAGGAACTCGGCACTCACCTAATATACAGCGTCCTTTTGACCGACGCGATTACACTCGGATTCAAGTTGATTTCTTTCGATGGAGTCTAGATGGAACTGACCAGTAAGTACCTTGCACCTGCCCACAAGCCTGTCGGGACAAGTTTATGAGGCATCCGGATATCCAAATCGAGCACTGGCCCGTGGACCGACTGATCCCGAGCGACGTTAACCCGCGCACGCACTCCGCCGAGCAGGTGGCGCAGATTGCCGCCTCCATCCGGGAATTCGGTTTCATAAATCCAATTCTCGTGGGGTCGGACGGTCGGCTCATCGCTGGTGAAGGGCGCCTCCGGGCGGCCCGGGTGCAGGGCATGAGAAGAGTGCCAGTCGTTGTGCTGGAGCACTTGTCCGAGGTCCAACGTCGCGCCTTGGCCATCGCCGATAACCAACTCGCGCTCAACGCAGGCTGGGACGAGCAGATGCTCCGCGAACAACTGGTAGCCCTGCAGGACGAGGGTTTCAACCTGGATCTGCTCGGTTTCGACGACCAGGAATTGGCGCGCCAATTGGCCGAGCAGGCCGCCGCGGGGCTCCCGGACGAAGACGAAGTTCCGGATGTTCCCACAGCCCCGGTCACCAGGCCCGGCGATCTCTGGTTGTTGGGCCGTCGCAAAGGGCACCCGCAGCACAGAGTATTGTGCGGCGACGCTACCGCCAGCAAAGACACCACGCGACTGCTGGCCATTCAGCCACTCCCGATTCTCATGGTGACCGATCCCCCGTATGGCGTTGCTCTCGAACCGGAGTGGCGCGAGCAGGCTGGTCTCAACCCGCGCACCCGCCAAGGCGGCAAGGTCGCCAACGACGATCGCATCGACTGGTCGGAGGCTTGGAGGCTGTTTCCCGGCGCCGTCGTCTACATCTGGCATGCGGGCATTCACGCCGCCGAGGTAGCGCGGGGACTACAGGCCTGCGGATTCGAAATCCGGTCGCAGATCATCTGGGTGAAGCAGCACTTCGCCATCTCGCGCGGCGCGTACCACTGGCGGCATGAGCCCTGCTGGTATGCGGTGCGGAAAGGCCAGACTGCTCACTGGCGCGGCGATCGCACACAGACGACCGTCTGGGAGGTCCCGAACCTGAATCCGTTTGGCGGGGAGGGCGCGGCGGAAAACGAAGCTACCGGCCACGGCACACAGAAGCCCGTCGAGATCATGCGTCGGCCAATACTCAATCACACGCGTCCGAGGGAGGCTTGTTACGACCCGTTCCTGGGAAGTGGCAGCACCCTGATTGCCGCCGAGAGTACAGGGCGAATCTGCTACGGCATGGATCTCGATGCGAAGTATGTGGACGTGGCGGTGCAGAGGTGGCAACGGTTCAGCGGAAAACAGGCAGTGCTGGATGGCGACGGGCGGACGTTTGAGAAGATCGCGCGCGTGCGCCGGAGGGAGGTCGCATGAAGCACCGGGTCAAATGGGGTATTGACTCAGCTCCGCGGTGGGCATCCCGATCGACAAGGCTTGTGCCACACCTTGGCAGAGTCGGCGGGAGGAGGGAGGCTGCTGTTCGGGAACCGGACAAAGGAAAGCCGCCGAGGAGGAACCCCGGCGGCCGGATGGGACTGAATCGTGGGGCTTCAGCCTTTGACCGAGTACCGGCGCTCTTCGCCCTCGGTCTTGGTCGACCTGACCGTCAGCCCCATCTTCTTGCCCAGGACGCCGGACAGGAACCCACGGACCGAGTGGGCCTGCCAGCCAGTGGCTTTCATGAGTTCCTTCCCGGTGGCGCCGCCGGAGCGCCTCAGCAAGTCGAGGACCTTGGCGGTTTTGCTGCCCTGACGGGCGCCGGTGGCCTTCTTCTGGGGCGACTTGGCCGACTTGGCCGACGTGGCGCCTGTGTGGGCCTTCTTGGCCGGGGTGGCCTTCTTGCCCGACTTGGCCTGGGACGGCGCAACGTGGGGCCGGTGTGCGGCAACGTGCGGCTTTTTGACGGGCTTGGGCTGCTCGGCCGGGGCACTGGCCTGGGTGTTCGCCGTTTCTTCTGGAATGCCGTTCATACTGCGTTCTCCTTGGGCGGTGATTACCGCGATCCCATCGATCACTCGCATTCGCAGGAATTGCAAGCTGATTCTGCGGGGAATCCAGAGTGGCGAAGGATCGGCGAGGAAGGCGAATCCGGCCTCCCGGCAAAGGGTGGCGCATGGTAGGACACGGCGCAAAATTCGGCCAGAAGATGGAGCAGGCGATTGTCGCGCTGCTGTCTCACGGCAGCCTGGAGGCGGCGGCCCGCGCGGTAGGGATCGACCCTAACACACTCCTGCGGTGGACCAAGGAGCCGGAATTCGAGGCCGCGCGTCAGGAGGCGCGTCACACGGCGTATTCGCAATCCATCGCGCGGTTGCAAGAGGCTTCGGGCGCCGCCGTGACGACCGTGTTGAAGATCATGCTGGACCAGAATGCGCCAGCAAGAGCTCGCTTGCGGGCCGCCGAGATTGTCCTGGAGCGGGGGGCCATGGCGATTGCGATGGAAGACTTCGAAGCGCGTGTGGCAGAGCTAGAGCGGGCGGTGGACTCGGCCAAGCAGGGGCGCCAGCGTACCGCGATTCTGACCCTGTCGAGGACCAAGGCTCTACCCGGCCTGGCGACAACGCCGGCGCAGAGATCCACCGCGCTCGGCAGTTCGGAGACTGACGGGGATGACGTCGGGTAAGACCATGGCCGAAAGGACACAGTCGAGCGCGGATGGGTTGACGGAATCGCCCAGCGGCCGCATCTCCGTGCTGGAGATCGCGCGCCGGTTAAGCATCGGTCGCCTGGCGGTGTACTCGATGCTAGAGCAGGGGATCATTCCCGGGGTCCGCCTGGGACGGCGGTGGATCATCACACGGCAGGCGTACCTGGCCTGGGAGCGCACCTGCGGCCGTCGCGCGGGCGCTGGACTTCGCCGCCGACCAGAGGTAGGGGTGGTGAACTGATGCCGATCTTCAAGCGTAAGTATGAATCCGGGAAAACGGTCTGGCGATACATTTTCAGCGCGCCTGGCGCCACCCGGCAGGAACGCCGTTTGATCTGCGAGGTAGGCTTCACCAGCAAACTGGAGGCGATGGACGCCGAGGCAAAGCGCCGCACCGAAGAACTGCAGAAGTACGAGTTGGCGAAGGCCGGCGCTACCACCATGGCCGCGGCGCTCCCCACCACGCTGGCCATGTTGTTCCAGGAGTTCTTTCGCCAGCATGCCGAGGAGAAACTGGCTCCCAAGACCATCGAACGGTACCGGGAACTCGCAACCTATCTCGCGCCCGAGTTGCGTGCCATGCCGTTGGGCGACATCACCTCGCTCCATCTCAATCGCGAATGGAACCGGCTCTTGAAGAGCGGTGGGCGTCACCGCAAGACCAAGCAGGCTCGGCCGCTGAGTGCGAAGACCGTCCGCCACGTTGCCGGTCTGGTCTCCAGTGCGTTCGCCCGAGCGGAGCGGTGGGGGCTGGTCACCAGCAACCCGGTCACGCATAGTGAGCCGCCGGTTCCCAAAAAACATCGGGGCATAGCGCTCACCCCGGCGCAGCAGGCTTTGGTCTTCGAGTCGGCCAGCGGGCCCTGGTGCATGGCAGCGATCCTGGAAGTGGCCGCCGCCACCGGCGCGCGCCGAGGCGAGGTGCTGGCACTGCGTTGGTCGGATCTGCAAGATGGCCGCGCCATCATCACGCGGTCGCTCACGCAGACGAGGCAGGTACTGGAGTTCAAGGACACGAAGACGGAGAGGCCGCGGGACGTGAAAGTGCCGGCGTCGGCGCTCACCGCGCTGGAAAAGCATCGGAAGCGTCAGAACGAGTTCCGCCACCAGTTCGGGTCTGCGTACCGGGCGGACCTGGACCTGATCTTCGCCAACCCGGACGGAACACCGCTGCGGCCGGATTCGGTCTCGTCGGTGGTTTCGCTGTTGTTCCGCAGGCTCGGTCTTCCCAAAGGAGCGAGCCTGCACTCGCTGCGCCACAGCCACGGGTCGCATCTGCTGGCCGATGGGGTACCGCTGCCGGTGGTGTCGGAGCGCCTGGGGCATTCCTCGGTGCGGACGACGGCGGAGGTTTACGCGCACGCCCTGCGCGGCCAAGACGACGAGGCGGCGCGGCGGTGGGATGAGTTTCAGCGTCGGGGAGCCGGGGACCGCCTGGAAGGCAAGCTCCAGTAGCGGAGACGTATTCGTTTCATCCTTCCGACGGCGGTCGTGGCCGCCGCGCGGCCAGCGCCTTCATTGGTTTCCGCCCGTCATTCCGTAAGAAGTGTACCCAGCTCAGCCAGAATACCGGTTCAAACCGGGAGGTGTAGGAGTGGCAAGTGTGGCGTCCCGCCGGAAGGTTATCATTATAAGTATAAGTATACTTACCGTTTTCGCATGACCTGAAATAACGGGTTTTGCGCTTCGGCTCCACTTTCAGGAATGGGGAATCCGCCAGCCGCGAGCCGAAAAAACAGAATGACCACAAGGAGCGTCATCCGGTTTCCCCCAGAATAATTTCGTCCCTCCGATGGCGGTCGCTTGCCGTAACGAAGCGCGTTCGCTGGCTTCTGCCCTTCATTTCGGTACGAGTGGACCTGCTCAGCCGCCACAACGAAGCCTAATGCGGCGCCTAGGAGCCGACGGTGCGGCGTCCCGCCGGAAAGTAAAGTGTATATGTATATATATACTTACCACTTTCGCATGACCTTAATATCGCTTTGGCACCTCCGTTCCACTTACGGGGAATCCACAAAGGACGGAGGCGCCAGGCGCTTAGCTACCGGCTCGAATGTAGGGGAAGTGCCGGCCTTTGATGATTTCGTGCCAACGCTTGCTGTGGGCCTTTGCGCGGGCGAGAGCCTGCCGACGCCTTGCCGCTAATTGCCGAGCCCGCGCCTTCCTGACAGCGGCATAGACCTCAGGGTGCCTAAGCCGAATGCGGCGGAGATGCTGGTGCACGGTTCCCAGATGGACTCCCAACTCCGCCGCCACTTGCGGATAGGTCCGGCCCCGGGTATCAGCGATGAGGGCCGTGGCCACGCGGCGCCGGCCAGGTGGCAGTGTGGCAGGATGCGGGCCAGTCCCTTCGAAACGCCTCGTTCCGGCGCCCGCACGCCGTAGTAGTCTGCCTCATTCGCCGACGGTAGCTCGCTCATTTAGGTCCTCTTATTGGGCCATATCGGTAGTCATGTGGACATTACCTCGGGGTGGTGGAGACATCAAGCAAAATGGAGGGTCTCCCAGCTAGGTTGCACGCATCCAAACGTCGCGCCGTCAAAATACCAGGAGGCGCGCGACAAATGTGTCGGAAGATGATTGCAGCGATGGTGAGCTTGTGCAACGGCGTTCTTGCATGCGGCGTCCTTGCGTTCGCACAAACGGCGCAGTTCGAAGTGGCTTCGGTGAAGCCGGCCCCGCCCGATGCACGGGGGATGCACTGCACCGGCGGCCCGGGCACGTCTGATCCGGGATCGCTGAGCTGTGAAAACTACAGCCTCTCCTTCCTGGTGATGATGGCTTACAATCTGCGCAGCTTCCAACTGACTGCGCCGGCCTGGATGGATACCGCCCGATACGACGTTGTGGCCAAGATTCCGCCCGGCGCCGACAAGCGGCAGTTTGGACTGATGCAGCAGAAGCTGCTGGCTGAACGGTTCGGGCTGCAAGTGCACTTCGAGAAGAAGGACATGACGGTCTACGAGCTGACAGTGGCCAAGGGCGGCTCGAAGCTCAAGGAATCTCAAGAGCCGGCGGTCGAGAAGCCCGAGGCAGCATGGAGACCGCCTGCCGGCGGACCGCCTGGCCGTACCATGGCGAGCGTGAATCGCAAAGGCGAATCGATTGCGGATCTGGCAAACTTCCTCTCGAACCAGTTGGGGCAACCGGTTATGGACGCCACGGGGCTCGGCGGCCGATACGATTATGCACTCTCCTTTCTGATGGAACCGGGCGGACGGGCCGCGGGGCCGGTAGCCTCGAATGGGTCGGAACCCGAATTCGGAATCAGCCTCATCGACGCCGTGCGGGACCAGCTCGGGCTCAGGTTGGAGAAGAAAAAGGGGCAAGGCGACGTCCTGGTGGTGGACCACGCGGAGAAGGTCCCGATCGAGAACTGAACGGAGAGGCCCGCGTCATCTGATAAATCTGGCCCGTCCAAGAGTGTGACGCCTGACCCGAGCCGGACTGCGATAGGCGGCCTTATCGTTAGCTATCGGTACACCTGCCAACCGCAACCCCAAAACCGTGCCGCTTCCCCAGCACTGGGTGAACGGTTGGCGCTTCGGCTGACGGCAGGGCAACCCGCGGCACGAACGCTTCAGCCGACTGATTCCTGAGGTGGCACAACCTTCAGTCCCACATGGCGCGTTCTGAACTCGTGCCGCCGGATTTGCAGTGCGGTTGCTGTTCCGTCGGTTCGGACGACCACGCCCGACACAATCAGTTGCAGTTTTACACCCCCGTCGAGCAGGACGGGCCAGTCGATGGATACGTCAAGTTTCTGTCCAGTCTCCAGCGGCCTGTCGGCGGTGAAGCTCAGCCCAGAGCTGCTCAGGTCGATGGTCCGGCCCGATCCCGTCTCCACCGGCGCACGGCCCCCCGAGATGGCGTAGCGGGTCTCCAGGGTCAAGGCAAAGCGGGCGCTGGCTCGGCGCTCCGGGCTGGGGCCCTGCGGCGTTCGCACCCGACGTTCGCTAGGGCGCTCCATGACCCCAAGTATTGGGGCACGATGGGCCTTCGGACCAGTACTGTTAGTGTTGGTTAACGTACTGTGGGCCGTGTCCACATTCTCCGGCCTGCCGAGCGCGAAAGAAGAGATTGGAGGGGCTTTTGGGCGACGCGGCATGAGCCGATTGCTCCTGTCCCGCAGAAAGGGTCCGGTGAGTGCCTGTGTTAAGAGCCGGGCCGGGCTCTGTCCGGCAGAGCAACGAAGTGCCGTGCGGTCCGATTGGACCCGAGGCAGAGACACCGAAAACGAGACGGACACCAAGGGCGGTGGAGGAAGGCCGCCCCTGGGTCCGAGGTTGGTTGAGGGTTCTTGTAGGTTATCCGCCCCACTCGAGGTGGGGTGGATCAAAGAGCGGTGAGTTCCTCCCTGTCATCCGCCGATGAAGAGCCTAACCCTTGGCAGCCATACAGAACATGCCGCTTTTGGTCTATGGGCGCTGACTCCCTTTGGATAGCGGGCGTCCTTGGACAGCAGCCTTATCTGGGGATATCGGTAGC
>Ga0209039_10001679_pt1 | contig 20094 bp, 16 predicted proteins | sample BogFormECP12_OM1_FD_188238 | JGI IMG/M metagenome (GOLD analysis project Ga0209039, IMG submission 188238) | Bog forest soil microbial communities from Calvert Island, British Columbia, Canada - ECP12_OM1 (SPAdes) (version 2) | ecosystem: Environmental > Aquatic > Freshwater > Wetlands > Bog ...
ATGCCTCAACTCAAAATGTAGTGCAGACCTTGGGCAAGCCGCCGATGAAAACAAACGGGTTCGCGGCGGGATACGTGCCCAACTGCGAAGGTTGGGTTAGTGGTGGACCGCGTGGAACGGGTCCCGATGGAGAACTGATTTCCCCCTTACGGGGTTCGAATCGGGATGCCGCTCCAGTGGGCACTGGTGAGCGTGAATCCGACGACCTGATCGTGCGCGAAGAAGAGCTCCAAATTCGGAGAGCGGCCAGGGTCCACCTCGGCCGAGCTGTAACTCCAGCCCTCCAGATGCTCGGGGCCTCCGGACGATCCACCTTCCGCCTCCGCCAGCGTCGAGCAGACCGTGCTCCGCGTGGCCGACAGCGAAATCCGCCCGCAGCTCGTGATGAGTTCCTCCTGGGGGTTGAGCCGGGGAGACGCCGGCGCTTCGTCGATAGATTTTGCGCGCGGGGGCAGACTCTGCCCCGCCTCCAAGTCGAGGCGCGTCACCACGCCATACGCTATCCAGACGGTGAGCGTGGCCTTTCGAGACGGATCCGTGTAGAAGCGATGGTGCTGGGTCCCGAATTCAACGCAAAACCTGGGCCGTACAACGTCATGAGATCGCGTTCGGCCGTGTAGCCGGCCACGATTCCGCCCCACGCGGGAAGGAACGAGAGCAGCTCACAGGCCGGGTGCTCAGGGATCGAATCAACCTTGATCCAGAAAGATGAATCCGGCCACACATCGATTTCGTCGAACCGCCCGCCCCAAGTAGTGGAGTTTTTGTGGTAAGCCCCGTGCGCTTCGACGATCGCGCCGGGGTTTGCCTCGGAGATCCGGGCGTCCACTGCGCCCTTGAACGGCGTTTGGCCTACAGCGTACGGGATTTCCACTGTGAAGTTTTTGCACGCCACAATTACCGAGCACCCCCCATCCACCTCGCAGCCACGCGTACGGTGCACCACAGTGCCCTTAATGGTGGCGACTCCCTTCGCTTGGAAGCTCAGCGCGCACTCCCGCGCGCCAACTGGCCTTGGGCAGACCTGCGCATGCCCACCGGGCTCCAACCCGCACAACAGAGAACCGAGTGTCACGGCAAAAACAAGGTGTCTTAACGGGTCTGTCGTTGTCCGCATAGTGGGCGTCAGCTAGTGTTTCCCAAAGTGCCTCGGTGCGCTGGGACGGGACGGCGGCGACGGCCGCGACGGCGCCGGCTTGAACCCGCTGTGCGGCGGCGCGGCGTGCGGCTCGCCGGGCTTCCCTCCGCTGCCGAACTGCCGCGGGCTGTTATCGCCGCCGGGCTGGCGCGCGCCGGGCGACGCATATGGTGAACTGCGGTACCCGCCCGGCTTGCTCGAGTACTGCGAGCCCTTGAATCCGCCGCCCTTGGCGTAGCTGCTGCCCGAGTAGCGCTCCTGGGTGGCCGTGCCCTGCGATCCGTACCGCGGCGCGCCCGTGGCGGCGTCGTGGCCATAGTATGTGTGCCCGATGCGCCGGCTCTCGTAGTAGCCGTCCCAGTCGTAGCGCTCCAGCGGCCGGTAGGAGTGGTTGAACAGCAGGTCGCGCATCAGCGCGTACTGCCCGTAGAACACCCAGAAATCGCGCCCGTCGCGATGGTCCCAGTAGCCGTATTGGTTGGTCTGGCCCGGCGGCGCCATGTAGGCGAACCCGGCCGGCTGCGCCACGCGTTCGGCTTCGGAATCGTAGAGGCCCGGGTTCTTGTGCTCCACCGCCATGCCGAGGTCGTTCTGCATGGCGCGATAGGTGGCCTGCGGCACTGTCACCCAGCGTTCGTCTGACGTGGTGTCGCCGTTCTTCGCCGTGGCGTCGGGGTAGTGCGTGGTCACCGTGCGGATCTGCTGCTCGTACCCGCCGCCGCGGCTGCGCATGTCCACCAGCAGCTTGTCCCACGAGTTGTAGAGTTGCCCGGCAAGCGCCTGAATCTGGCCGGCCGTGCGCGGCAGCGATTCGGCGGTCGAGTGCAGCGAGTCCTCCGCCGCCACGAACGCGGCAAAATCCAGGTGAGCGAAATCGTTGGCGGCGGCCGCGCGGCGCGTATCCGCGCTCTTCTGCCACAACGTCTCAGCCTGCGCGGCCTCGCCCTTGAGGCCGGCCTCGCCGGCGTCCAGGTCCGCCTTCTTCCGCGGCCAATCGGTCTCCGCCTTCTGCACCACGGCCACCAGCGGCGTCGTATCGAAGCCGTGGATGGCCTTGTAGTCGCTCTCCATCTGCCGCAGTTCGTCGGGCAGGCGGCGCTTGACGTCGATCCAGTGCGCGGCTTCCCGCTCGATGCCCGCCGCCGCCGCGACCGCCGATGTGCGCAGACCGCGCTCGTGCGACAGCAGCTCCGCGGCGTGCTCGCGGTCCGTGCGGCGGTTGGCCTTCTCGATGCCGGCGAGCGCCGTCATGTCCGCGGCGGCGGATTCCATGACGGACTTCTGACCAGCCAGGGTCGCGGCCCACTGCCCGCTGGCCGGGACCGTGCGGAACAGGTCGGGCTCCGCGGCCAGGTCGCCCGCCACCGCCGCGGCCGTGGTGTTCAGGTCCTTCTGCGCGGAGGTCAGCGCGACGCGTTCCGAATCGATCTGCGCCCGCACGCTGCGCGGCAGATCGTCCAGGCCGGCGAACAGCACGGCCACAATCAGAACGCTGAGAAGAACGGCGAGAAACTTCAGTCCCGACCGGCTCATTCGCCTACCCTTTGCCCCGGTACACAGTCACGTCGTCCGGGGCGATCGCCTGGTACAAAGTCACGGCGAACGGTTCGTCCTGGTCCTTGCGCAGCGCCAGCAACCCGCGGCCGTTCTGTTCCCGGAACTCCCAGTAGTAGAACCCGCGCGGCTGCGGCAGATTGTTGCGCGTGGCGTGGGCTTCGCGGCTCAGCAGGTACAGCCACACCTTGCCGTCGAAGTCGAATGTGTCGGCGGTATTTTGGCGCTCGTCCATCTGCGCCAGGTCGTCTTCGGAAAGGCCCAGGTCCTCAAGCGCGATCTTGCGTGGGTCCACGTGCACGGCGGCCTCGAGTTCGTCGCCGGAAGCGTCCACGCGCAGCGTCGCGCGCCGCGTCTTGTACGGGCCGGTCAGTTCGAACCAGCGCCGCGGCCCGCTTTCGATCCACGTGCAGCTCTCCGCCGTGAATTGCAGGTCGGTCATGTCGTCGCCCACGCCGGCGACCGAAATGGCGTCGCCGATGCGGGCGTCGGACGCCTTCAGATTGGCCAGGTCTTCCACCGGCGCGGAGGGGGTTTTCGGTTTCTTAAAGAGTTCCATGAGAACGGCCACCAGCAGCGCGCCCAGTATGGCGACTACCGTAAAAGTGATCATTGGGGTCCGGGCAATCCCTTGGGAATCTCAGGCGGCGCGGGCTTCTGCCGCTCCAGCTTGAGGGCCTCCAGTTCCTTGTCCACGCTGTGGTCGCCCAGTTGCGCGAACTGCTTCTCCAGGTCCTCGTCCTTGCCGGCGGATGCCAATTGATCGAACGCCTTGGCGGTGGCCTCCTCGCGCGAGACCGATTCCTCGAAGCGGCCCAGGGCGGCAAACGCGTTGTCCGCGTGGCCCACGCCCGACATGGCTTCCGCCACCTTGCGCTGCGCCATGGCGGCGTTGCGGCGGGCCACCAGCGTGGTCGCCGTGCGCTCGCCTTCCTCGATCTTGCCCTTCAGCTCGGTCACCTGCTGGCGCAGCTTGTCGCTGGCCGCCTGCGCCGAATCCACCGCGGTCTTCATCGAGGCCACCTGCTGGTCGCACTCGGCTTTCTTGGCCAGAGCCTTGCGCGCCAGGTCCTCGTTGCCGGCGTCCAGGGCCTGCCCGGCGCGGTCTTTCCAGTCCTGCGACTGGCGGACGTACTTCTGGTATTCGGCGTCCAGGCGGTTGAAGTTGCTCATCGCCATTGCCGAGGCCTGCACCACCTTGTTCAGCTCGTTCTTCATGTCCGCCACGGTCTGATTCACCGTGGCTTCGAAGGTGGCGTCTTCCAGAGCGCCCACGCCCGCGTTGGCCTGGCCACGCGCCACCCGGCCGGCGCGGCTGAAGATGTCGGATAGAAATGGCATAGGTGTTTTCCTCCGTTACGCTTTTAACTCCGAGAGCAAACCGCGGGCGGCGATCACGTCCACCAGCAGGAAATGGACGCAGGCCAGGATCTCATCCTCATCGTCCGGCCCCAGGCCGTGAAGTTTGCAGAAGTTGGCCAGCGTCACCGCGGCGCGGTCCTGGCCTGCGTCGTAGAGCTGGAAGTGCGAAGTGGAGATGCCGTTGTCGGCCGCCAGCATTCGCGCCATGATTTCGGCGGTCAGGGCGGCTCGCGGCGCCACCGTGCAGGTCAGCGACAGAAACAGCACGTCGCCTTGGAGCACCGCCTGCAGGCTAACTCCGCTGTGCGTGTCTTGAATTCTCAATGTGTCTGCGGCTGGTTCGGAGACTTGGTACCCTCTCTCCGCCAGAAGAGCATGGATCTGGCCCAGTCGAGGGCTGGTTGTGGCTGTCATGGATGTTCGCTACTCATTATGCCCTACGCAGCCGCCGGAAAGAAGTTCAAAAGGCCGCGGGTAAAGGCAACCGGGTTACAGGGCGATGAACATGATCGGAGGTCAGGCATCGCCCGCGAAGCTGGCGCAGCCGGTTGGCCTCCACTTGAGCCGACCGGCTTCCGTATCTTATTGAAAACAATAATCCAATTATATCGGGTGGGCTCAACTCGATCCAATTCCAGCCGCTGCGCGCTGCGGCCACCGGCTACTTCCCCGCCACGAACTTCAGTGCCGCCGAGTTGATGCAATAGCGCAGCCCCGCTGGCCCCGGCCCATCCGGAAACATGTGTCCCAGGTGCGCATCGCACTTCCTGCACCGCACTTCGACGCGTTCCATGAAGTGCGAGCGGTCGGTTCGCGTGTCGATATTCTGCGCGGCCACCGGCGCCATGAAGCTCGGCCATCCGGTGCCCGACTCGAACTTCTCCGCCGACTCGAACAGCGCCGTGCCGCAGCACGCGCAGCGGTAGATGCCCGGCTCGTGGTTGTTCCAGTACTCGCCCGTGAAGGCGTGTTCGGTGCCCTGCTGGCGCGCCACGCAGAATTCGGCGGGCGCCAGATCGGCGGCCCAATCCGCATCGCTCCTGACGATCTTCTTCAGCCGGACGGTCTCGCGCCGCTGGCCGTCGTCGCTGACGTCGACCAGTTCCACCTCCGGCCCCGTGCCGTTTTCCCTGGGGTCAAGCATGCTTCAATTCTACTTCTTGGTCTCGACGCTCTTCGGCACGCCCAGCGGCCGCCGGTACACCGTCTCGAAATCCGGTTTGCCGGTGATCGTTACCCCGGAAGTCGTCGTAGTGCCCATTATCGGTCTGTCATTCATGCCCACCGGCGGCTCTTTGGCGGCCTGCGGATCCTCGGTGGTCGTCTTGCCCTCCACCTTGACGCGCCCGGCGGGCTGAGGCCGCGCCTCCACGCGATCCACCTGGTCCTTGGGGATGGCCATCTGTTCGTTCTTCACCACCAGCAGGAGTCTCTCGTCGCTGGCTTCGTCGAACTTGCCGAGGATCGGCTGCATCGAGCCCTTCTTCAGCACCCGAATCTCCGTGCCGCTCTTGAGCTTCACGACCGCCGTCCAGGGATCGTCGGCGCAGATGGCGGCCACCGCCGCCGTCAGAAGCAGGAACAGGAATCGTCGCACGGGAATGCCTCCTATCGCATTCGAGTCTAACAAATCGGGAAAACGCCGGCTGGAGACCACACTGGAGCGTGATTGCCGAATGCTACCATTAGATACGCCATGCGAGTCCTGTTTGCGACCGTTCTGCTGGCGCTTTCCGCCGTTGCAGCCAACCGCCCCTGGCAGCAGATCACCGTGCCGTCCGCGCGCGAAGCGGCGGTGAACTTCGCCATTCCCCCAGCCGAATACGGCATGACGCTGTGGTGGTACTGGAACGGGCAGATGGCGGAAAGCGACATCCTCAGCGACCTGGACGAGCTTCAAGCCCACGGCGTCACCTGCGTCACGATCTGGGCTTACTACGGCCTGGGAATCGATTACCTCTCCGACACCTGGTTTGCGCGCGTGCAATTCGCCGTCGCGGCCGCCCGCGACCGCGGCATGCGCGTGTGGATAGCGGACGAGGGCAGCTACCCCAGCGGATTCGCCGGCGGCGCGTTCACCAGCCAGTACCCCCAGATGTGCATGAAGGCGCTGGTGGCCGTCAACAGCGTCGCTGCCACGGGCGGTAAATCCGTGTCGGTCAATGTCTCCGCGCAGGATCTGGCCGCCTGGGCGACGAACACCGGTTCCGGGGCGGTCGTCACGCTAACCATCGCCAACGGCAAGATCAACTGGACGCCGCCCGCCGGAAACTGGCAGATCAAGCTGGTTGAGTGGCAGTACCGCACCGAGCCGACCCGCTATGTGGGCAGCCCCGGCTTCGCCAAGAATACGCAGTACTCGATGTTCGACTTCCTTAATCCCTCCGACACCCAACAATTCCTGGCCATCGTGCACCAGCGCTACCAGAGCGTCATCGGCGGCGAGTTCGGCAAGACGGTGCTGGGATTCCGGGGCGACGAGCCCGAGTGCTACCCGGTCCCCTGGACCGGCCAGGCGCTCAACGATTTCCAAAGCGGCAAGGGGTACGACCTGACCACGCTCCTGCCCGACCTGCTCATGCCCAATCCCTCCAGTGACGCGCACCGCGTGCAGGCCGACTACTCGGACGTGTGGTCGGCGCTGTTCCGCGACAGCTTCTTCAAAATTCAGGCGGATTGGTGCGCCGCCAACGGCATGGAGTACCTTGTCCACCTCGATAACGACGACAACATGCCGCTGCTGGCGCCGACCACCGGCGATTTCTTCCGCGCCCTGCGCTACGTGCAGGTGCCGGGTGTGGACGCCATCTGGCGCCAGATCTGGCCGGGCACGATCGCCGATTTCCCCAAACGGCCTTCCTCCTCCACCCACCTCAACGGCAACCCGCGCGCCTTCACCGAGAGTTACGCGGTCTACGGCCGCGGCCTCACCCTGGAGCAAGCCAAGTGGGTGATGGACTTCCAATTCGTACGCGGCATCAACCTGATCGAGAACATGGGCTTCCTCGACGACACCAGCCAGTTCCGCGAGTACTTTTGCCCGCCGGACTGGCGGCTGAGCCCGCAATGGCAGCAATTCCCCCTGTTTGCCCAATATGCCAACCGTGCCAGCTACCTGCTCTCCATCGGTACCCCGGCCGCCAGCATCGCGCTGTTTGAGCCCACGGCCAATCTCTGGCTGGGCGACACCACGGCCGACAGCGCCTCGCTCAAAATCGCGCGCCAGTTGCTGGAATCGCAGCACGACTTCGACTTCATCGACGAGCAGGCGCTGACGGAAACGGCCACCGTCACGCCGGCCGGCCTGCGCAACCTCAGCGGTCAGGTTTACCGCGCGGTGGTGGTCCCGCCTGGCAGCGTGCTCTCGAGCAAGGCGCTGGACACGCTGCACCGCTTCTCCAGCGCCGGCGGAACGGTGATCTTCGCCGGAAGCGCGCCGCAATTGACGTACGATCAGACGTTCCGGGACGCCTACGCCCCCCAAATCGACTGGGGCGTCGTCGATCCGAATACCTCGCTGAATGCTCTCCCCGCTTCGGACGTGCAGTTCTCCGCCCCGGTCCCGGCGATCAAATACCTGCACCGCCGCTGGCAGGACGCCGACCTCTACTTCTTCTTCAACGAGAGCGCCAGCGCGCAGCAGGTCAACGCAGTCCTCGCCGGTAGCGGGAGAGTGCAGGACTGGGATCCGGAGACCGGCGCCATCCGGGCGCTCGCGCCGGGCAACGCGCCGGGCGCCGTAACCCTGCGCCTCGACCCCTACGGAACCCGCTTCGTGGTGATCGGGGCACCGCCGGGACCCCTCGCCCCGCCGCTGCCCGTGCCGGCAGGACAGGCGACGGTCGCCGCCGTCCCCGGCCCGTGGCAACTGCAGATCGGCCAAAGCCAGTTGACGACGCCGCTCGCGACATGGTCGGCGTTGGGTATGCCCCAATTCTGGGGCGCGGCCCTCTACACCACCGGGTTCACCAGCAACTTCGAGCCCGGCACTCCCCTGACGCTCGACCTCGGCTCAGTGCTCTACTCGGCGCACGTTTGGGTCAATGGCAACGACCTCGGCGCGCGCGCCTGGCGCCCCTTCACCTGGGATGTAACCAACCATCTCCAGCCAGGCAGCAACCAGATCGTGGTGGAAGTGCGCAACACGCCCGCCAACGAACTCTCCGGCGACCCCGTCCGCCTCGCGCAAGTGCAGGCGCTGGGGTGGCTGCAGGGCTCCTACTACGGAACCTACAGCGCGTTCGACACCCAGATGGTGCCCTCCGGCCTGGTTGGCCCGGTGCAGATCGAAGCCCTGCGGTACAGTCAACAACTGGTTCGCCCACCACCAAGGCACGCCGAACGGTGATTTTCAATATGGACCAGGGTTTCCATAATCTTGGACTTTGAGGAGAAGAACGACATGAAAGCGCTTCTCTACGACAAGTACGGTTCAGCGGAGGTTCTGGAAATCAGAGAAACCGAAGCACCCGCCCCGAAGAAAGACGAAGTCCTGGTCAGGGTCCACGCCGTATCCGTCAACGATTGGGATTGGGGGCTCGTTCTGGGCAAGGGCGTGAATCGCGTGATCGCAGGTCTCTTTAGACCTAAGAAGATCATCGGAAGCGACGTAGCGGGGCGAGTGGTAGACGCCGGGGGCGAAGTGAAACGATTCCGGCCGGGCGATGCCGTGTTCGGCGATCTGTGCCATAGCGGGTTTGGTGGGTTTGCGGAGTATGTGTGCGCCTCCGAAAGCGCGCTCGCGCGAAAGCCGGAACGCATGACGTTTGAACAAGCCGCGGCGATCCCGCAGGCGGGGACGCTGGCCTATCAAGGTCTGTTCGCGAGAGGGCCGCTTAAACCCGGACAAAAGGTGCTGATCAATGGCGCCGGCGGCGGTGTCGGGACGATTGCGATCCAGATCGCCAAGCTACACGGCGTTGAAGTAACTGGCGTCGACAGCGCGGAGAAGCTGGACATGATGCGGTCCATCGGTTTTGACCACGTCATCGACTATCGAACCGAGGATTTCACAAAGAGCGGCAAGCGCTACGACTTGATTCTGGATACCAAGACCAATCGTTCGCTGTTCGATTATGCGCGCGCACTCAACCCCGGCGGGACGTACGCCACGGTCGGCGGAACCTCGCATTTGGCGCAAGTTGGCCTGCTGGGTCCCTGGATTGGCTGGCTGATCAAGAAGAATATCTTTCTTGTGATGTTGAAGCCGAACAAGGGGTTGCCCTACCTGTGCGAACTGTTTGAAGCCGGCAAGCTTGCGCCTGTGATCGATGGGCCTTACAGGTTTAGTCAGGCGCGCGAGGCCTTCCGGCATTTTGGGGCGGCGAAGCATAAAGGCAAGATCGTCGTCACGATCGACTGAGAGGGCTGACGAAATGAAAGCGATTGTCCAAGTTGCGCCTCAGTCATAACCGCGGCCGGCGCTCACGCCTCGCCCTTGCGCCGGATCTTGATATCCAGTCTCTTAATCTTCTGATTCAGCGTGGATAGGGGCACGTGCAGGCTCTCGGCGGCCTCGGTCTGGCTCCAGTTGCATTGCTCCAGCCGCTCCAGGATCTGGCGGCGCTCGAAATCGTTGACGATTTCGAACAGCGACGCGTCCGGGGGCAGCGCGCCGCCTTCCTTGCGGTGCAGGCGCACGCCGTTGGCTTGCAGCAGGGCGTCGGGCAGAACCTCCAGCGGCACGGCCGGGTCGTTGGCCAGCACCACCGCCCGCTCCACCACGTTCTCCAGCTCCCTCACGTTGCCCGGCCAGTTGTGCTCCATCAGCACCTGCAAGGCGTCCGGCTGGAACCGCAGCATCGATTCGCCCGCAGGCGAGAGGAACTTGTTGTTCTGCTTGCAGTAGTAAGTGAAGAAATGATCCACCAGCGGCGGGATATCTTCCCGCCGCTCGCGCAGCGGCGGCATGGCGATGGCGATCACGTTCAGCCGGTAATACAGGTCTTCGCGGAACTTACCTTCCTTGACAAGCTGGTATAAGTCGGCGTTGGTGGCGGCCAGAATGCGCACGTCCACCTTGATCGGGTCGGTCGAGCCCAGAGGGGTGAATTCCTTCTCCTGGATCACCCGCAGCAGCTTGATCTGCGTCTCCGGCCCCAGCGTGCCCACTTCGTCGAAAAAGATGGTGCCGCGGTCGGCCACCTCGAAGTAGCCCTTCTTCGACTGCACGGCGCTGGTGAAGGCGCCGCGCACGTGCCCGAAGAGCGTCGATTCCAACAGGTCCGGCGGCAGCGAGCCGCTGTTCACGGCCACGAATACCTGGTCGGCCCGCGGCGAGTTGGCGTGGATCGCCTTGGCCACCAGTTCCTTGCCGGTGCCGGTCTCGCCGGTGATGAGGATGGTCGAGCGCGCCTCGGCCACCTGCCCCACAAGGTCCAGCATGCGCACCATGCGCTCGCTCTTGCCGATGATGTTGGGAAAGCTGTAGCGCTGTTTGAGGGCGCGCTTGAGCTGGGTATTCTCGCTCTCCAGCCGGCGGCCCGCGATCATGCGGTCGATCTCGATGATCAGCTTCTCGTTGTCCCAGGGCTTGGAGAAATAGTCGTTGGCGCCCAGCTTCAGGGCGTGGACGGCGGCTTCCACCGACCCATAGGCGGTGATCATGAAGATAGGCGTATCGCGGTCGCGCTGCCGGACGCGCTCGATGACCTCCATCCCCGAAAGGTCGGGCATCATCAGGTCCAGCAGCACCAGGTCGTAAGGGCGCTCGCTCATCCTGCGCAGTCCTTCGGCGCCGTTCTCGGCCAGCTCGGCGGCATAGCCTTCGGAGGTCAACAGCAGCTCGAGTCCTTCGCGGATATCGGCTTCGTCGTCGACCACCAGGATTCTGCCCTTAACGGGCGAGGGTTGAGACGAGATCATTTACCGGCTTCCTCGGCGCGGAGAACGGCAGGTCGATGCGGAACCTGGCGCCGCCGCCCGGCCGGTTGGAAACTTCGATGGAACCGCCATGCTCTTGAATGATACCGTAGGTCACCGACAGTCCGAGGCCGGTGCCCTTGCGGGCGCTCTTGGTGGTGAAGAACGGGTCGTAAACCCGGTGCAGGTTTTCGGGAGCGATGCCGGTGCCCGTGTCGGCCACTTCGATCCGCGCGCCCGCGCCTTCCGCCCAGGTGCGCACCTCCAGCATCCCGCCGCCCGGCATGGCGTCTCTGGCGTTGAGGAACAGGTTCAGGAATACCTGCTGCAGCTTGCCGCCGTTGCCGTGAATTGTATGCAGCTCGGGTTCGAGCTCGGTCTTGAGCAGGATGCCGGATTTCATCAGTTGGTGTTCCAGCAGGCTCAAGGTTTCCTGGATCACGCGGTTCAGGTTGACTTCGCCGAACGACGTGGTGGAGGTTCGCGAGAAGTTCAGCAGCGAGTTCACGATCTCGCTGGCGCGGAAGGTCTGCTTGGCGATTTTGTCGAGGATCATGGATTTCTGCGAATCCTCGGCCACCTGCTTGGCCAGCATCTGGGCGTAGGTGGAGATCACCGCCAGAGGAGTGTTGACCTCGTGCGCCACGCCCGCCGCCAGCAGGCCGATGCTGCTCAGTTTGTCGGCCTGCACCAGGCGCTGCTCCAGTTCCGCGCGGTCGGTCACGTCGTCGAAAATGATCAGCCGCCCGATCTGCTCCTGGTCCTTGGACACCAGCGGCGCGATGGCTATGTTCAGGGTGGACTCGCGGAACCGCCCCTCCACCGGCGGCGCCGCGCCTGTGCCGTTTCCGTTGCCGTTCCCGTTCCCGTCGCTTCCGGCGGCGGCCGCCGCCGGCCGCAGCACGAACTTGTAGATGTGGTGAATGCCCGTCTCGCCGCGCACGCGGTCGAACTGCTCGCACAGATCGGCCGGGAAAATGTCCGCCAGGGCGCGGCCCAGGGCCCGCTCGCGGGGAACGCCGGTCAACTGCTCGATCTGCGTGTTCCAGCTTTCCACGCGGTCTCCCAGGTCCGCCGCCAGAATGCCCACGTTGATGGACTCCACGATGTTCTCGCTGAATTCCTTCAGCCGTTCGTACTCCTCCACCTTGCGCTGCAGCGAGCGGTACAGGGTGGCGTTCTCGATGGCGATGGCCACATAGCCGGTGAGCGTGATCAACAGCTCGACATCCACGCTCGAGAGGTAGTCGCCGTCGGCCGTGCGGCTGACGCCCAGGTAGGCGATGGTGCGGCCGCGAACCGTGCAGGGCAGGTAATAGGTCAGGTCCAGATCCGCGATGGCGGTCTTCACCGAGGCGGGCCAGGCGCGCGATATCGCATCCAGGTGATGGCGCGTGCGCTCGAAGAACAGGTACCCTCCGGTCCGCGGCCAGTTCAGAAACCCGAGATCCAGCGACTCGATATCGGCCGCTCCCAGGCGGGGGTTGGCCCCCATGGCCTTATTCAGGTGAAACCGGGTGCCCTCCTGGTCCTCGGCCAGGAAGAACGCCACGTGCCGGATGCCCAGGGTTTCGATCAGCCGCTCTCCCGCGGCCGAGAGCATGGTGTCGAGGTCGGTCTCGGCGCCCAGCTCGCGCGCGAACTCCACCAGCGTGCGGCGATAGTCGTAGCGGTCCTGGTAAAAATGGCGGTCCAGCCATTCCTGCGCCCATCTTTGGACCGGTTGCAAGAGAAATGCCGCGATCAGCATGATACAGACCACGGCGCTCAAGGGCAGGTCCTTGAACGAGACGTGGACCACGCTCGCCAGCGTGAAGATGATCCCATAGAACCCCGCCAGCACGCACAGCGTGGCCAGGGTGTACGCGTAGCCGCGGCGGAACAGGATGTCCACGTCCATCAGCCGGTAGCGCACGATGGCATACGCCAGGGTCAGCGGGATCAGCACCATGGAGAGCACCATCAGCTTCAGGTACTCTGCCGGCAGGGTTCCCAGCCCCGAGTAAGGCAGCACGTAAAACAGGCCGCAGGGGAGGAAGCCGCAGACCGTGCCGTTGCGCAGCCACTTCAACTGTTGCCGCACCAGCGTGTCTTCGGCGTGCCGGTACTGAATGCCCAGGACAAAGGCGCCCACCCCATACGGCGCCGCGGCCAGAATGCCTCCAGCGCGGTCCAGCAGCCAGCGCACCTCGATCAGAGAGCCCTCCGCCGGATGCAGGGTGCCGGTGGCGAACGCCAGGTACGCCAGGAACAGCAGCCCGCCGGGCAGGTAAATCAGGGCCGCACGGAAAGGCTTCCCAAACCGCCCCACCGGCTCGGGGAAAATCAGACAAAAATGCAGGAACAGGGCCGGCGCCAGCAGGCTGGCGGCCACGTTGCAGAAATACACTGCCTTGTCGAAAGCGTTGAGTTGTCCCGTGTAATGGAAGCAAAAGAATACGAAAGAAGCCAGGCAAAGTAAATAGAAATGCCGGGCCCGTTGCGCGCTGCCGCGCCGGAAATAAACGAACAGGCCAATCACCAGGTAGGCGGCGCCCACGATGTACTGGTAGCTGACGGCGCGGTCGAGCGGCACCTCGCCCACGATCAGGTTGGCGTCAAACTCCACATCCCGCTGCAGAAGGCGGTAGTCCGCCTTGCCCCAAGCCTTGATGGAAGCCAGTACCCGGGCGACGTCCGTCTCTTTTTCGATCTTGACGTTGTTGATGCTCTGCAGCCAGTCGCCGGCGTGGATGCCGGCGTTGGCTCCGGGAGATCCCGCAGGGACTTCCTGGGCTTGCACCCCGCCCCCCCGGCTGACCCAGATCACACCGTCGTCGGGCAGTCGGAACCGCTGGTATTCCTTGAAGTTAATGACCGCGCCGACAGCGGCGGCGAGGGTCACGATCGTCAAGATCGCCGTGGACAGTTGGAACTTGAGTTCCTGGAGCATGGCAGCCGCCGACGCGAGCTAGCGAGACAATAATCCTTCCACCCGCTTGCACGTTTCATGCCGCTTCGCCTCCAGCGCCTGCGGCAATGAAAACTCTTTGTTAATCTGTGGTTTGCCGCCCGACCGGGGGATGCAATCCATTATTCGGGAGAATGCCACTACGCTTCCGTGTATCTCTGTGGCACACTTGTCCCAGTCTATCCCAGGAAACCCGAGGGTTCTGTTTGGTTTCATACCTTACATGAGACACCGGGTGGCAGTCCTGTAACCCAGGAATCATGAAAACGCCAGCAAATACTGTATAATATACGAGATGCGGGCCGCAACCGCGCGGTTCCTGCGGACATCACATAAGGACTACGATGCGAACGGCGATACTCCCTGCCATTCTAGCTGTGGCTGCCCTGACCGTGTATCCGGCTCTCGGCCAGAAGAACAAAAAGGCGGCTCCGGCCAAAGCGGACGCTTCGGCCGCCGCCGGGGGGAAAACCGACAAGGGCCAGGATGCCGACAGCATCCAGGATTATGTGATCGGGGCCGAAGACGTAATCAGCGTTTCGGTTTACGACCAGCCACAATTCACGGTGACCAACCAGTCGGTGCGCCCGGACGGCATCGTTTCGATGCCACTGGTGGGCGAGGTCAAGGCCATGGGCAAAACTCCCCGGGACCTTGAGGCCGAGATCGCCAAAACCCTGGCGGAGCAGTACCTGCGCTCCACTCCGCGGGTGATGGTGACCGTCAACACGGTGAAGAGCCGGTATTTCATGATCGAGGGCGGCGTCAACAAGCCCGGAAGGTACGATCTGCTGGTGCCCACCACGATCATTCAGGCACTGGTCAATGCCGGCGGGTTCCATGAGTTTGCGAATACCAAAAAAATCAACCTGCTGCGCGACGGCAAGGTCATCGTGGTGTTCAATTTCAATGACGCTATCAAAGGCAAGCACCCGGAAAAGAACGTCTATTTGAAGCACGGCGACCTGATCGCCGTGAAGGAATAGCGAAGCCGGTCGAGGAGGATTGTAGAGGTATATGAGCAGCTCGTCCCTGAACAGTCTTGTGACCGTTTCCCGGCGGCCGCCCGATGTCGAGGACTACATCGATATGGTGCGCCGCTACCGTTCCTGGATAGTCGGACCGATGTTCCTTGGGTTGGTGATCTCCACCGTGATCGCCTTCTACTGGGACGATACCTTCGTCTCCCGCGCGACCATGCGCATCACGCCGCAAGTGGTGTCCGAGCGGCTGGTGGAGAACACCGGGTCTACCCAGCTCAGCCAGCGGCTGGAGGAAATCACCACCAACATCCTAAGCCACACCAACCTGACCAGCCTCGTCACCGACCCCCAGCTCAACCTTTACGTGAAGGATCGCTCCAAAGGCAAGGCCTTGGAAGATGTGGCCTCGGCAATGGCCAGGGACATCAAGATTATCCCCGGCGCGCCCGTGGATACGGGCAGTGGCCGTGTGGCGTCGGCCTTCCGCATCGAGTTCTCCTACACCGACCGGTTCAAAGCCCAAAAGGTGGTGAACCGTCTGGTGTCGATGTATGAAGAACAGAACTCGCGCGAACAGCGCAACCAGGCCAGGACCACCAGCAGTTTCCTGAACGATCAGCTTAAGCAGGCCCAGGAGAAGCTGGCGGGCACCGAGGCGGCCATCACCAAGTTCACCATCGAGAACCGGGGCCACCTGCCGCAAGAGCTGCAAAGCAATATGTCGGAACTGCAGGGCTTGCGCATGCAGATCGGCCAGGCCAACGACCAGATTGGCAGCGCCTCCACCCAGAAGATCTTTTATGAGTCCAGCCTGAAGAACCTGCAATCCCAGGAGAAGTCTTTGCGGGACAACCTGGAAACCACCATGGCGGGGCCGGGAGCGGCTTCGAGCGAGGTGACCCTCGGATGGCGGAAGGCCATTCAGGACTTGACCGTCCAGTTGGACGCCGCCCGGAAGCAATACCAGGACAGCATGCCGGAAGTCCAGACGCTGCAGGCGAAACTCGAGTTCGCGCAAAAGCAGTTGGACAAGCAGGAGAAGGACGACGCCGACCGGGCGGCCCAAACCCCCAACGGTCTTGTCCGCGTGAGGAATCCTCAGGCAGCCGAGCGCCTGGACACCGTCAGGGGTGAGATCGTTACGGTCCGCAGCCAGATCGCCCAGATGGAGATCATCATCCAGAACAAGAACAAACAGATCGAAGAGCTGACCCGCGAAATGGGCATCGTTCAGAAATCGGTTGACGCCAGCGGGCTGAACTCCCAGGAATACAACCGCTTGATCCACGATCGGGACATGGCCCAGTTGGAAGTTCAGGATCTGACCAAGAAGCAGTTGCAGTCGGCCACCCAGGAGAGCCTCGAAGAGCGTCAGGCGGGGGAAAAACTGGAAACCCTGGATATGGCTTCCCTGCCGGAGACCGCCACGGAGCCGAAGCGCGAGATTTGGGCCGCGGCCGGCACCCTCTTCGGCCTGATTGTGGGGCTGGTGCTGGCGGGCGCCAAGGAAATGAAGAATACCTCGCTCAAGAACCTGAAGGACGTCCGGGCTTATACCAACATGCCCATATTGAGCAGCATTCCCCTGTTGGAAAATGCCCTGCTGTTGCGCCGCAAGCGGCGGCTGTTCTGGCTGGCCTGGACCAGCGCCTTTATCGTCGGGCTGATTTGCATCAGCGCCTCGATGTATTACCACTTCGTCCTGAGGGCGTAGAAGAGCCTGGCAAGCAAAGGCCGCAAGAAGGATTGCCTGCCCCATATTGGAGATTGAATGAGCCGAGTACATGATGCATTGCGACGCGCCGAGCTGGGAGCCCCTTTTCCGGAGGAGGGGTCCCCGGCGCTTCACGGGGACGAAATCCGGGGGCCCGAGTACCTGCCCATGCATGGCGGCGTGGTGGCGAGCCCGGCTGGACGCTTGAATCTCACCCCGGCGATGTTGTCCGAGGTGGTGGCCGTGCCGTTCCAACCGGCTCCCGAATCGCACCTGCTGGATCTCAACAACTCCCACGAAACTCCAGCCGAGGAATTCCGTACGCTGCGCACCCGGCTGAATCACCTGCAAACCCTTCAGCCCCTGCACACCGTGGTGGTCACCAGCCCATCGCCGGCCGAAGGCAAGACCTTCTCCGCGGTGAACCTGGCGCTGGCCCAGGCCCAGATTGCCGAGAGTTCCGTTCTGCTGGGCGACTTCGATTTGCGCCGGCCGATTGTCCACAACCTGTTCCAGATCGACCGTACGCCCGGCCTTTCGGACTTCCTGACGGGACGCTGCACCTTTCCGCAGGCCCTGCGCAGGGTGGAAGGAATGAACCTCTACCTGCTGCCCGCCGGATCGCTGGTGAAGAACCCGCTCGAGCTGCTGAACATGCGGCAGGCCAGAGCGCTGTTCGAGGAACTGCCCCGCATCGTCAATTGGGCCATCTTCGACACTCCGCCGCTGCTGTTCTCAGCCGACGCCAACCTGCTGGCGACACTTGCCGACGGCACCATCCTGGTGGTGAAGGTCGGTTCCACCACGTTCGACAACGTGCAGCGCGCCATGCAATCGCTGTGCGAGAATAACGTCCTCGGAATCGTCGCCAACGGCGCCCGCGCCTCGGAACTCTACAGCAAGTACACCTACTACTACTCCAAGACGGAATAGTCCGCCCCACAACTCCGGCCTACCCCGCGGGTTCCGCACCCCGTTCCCACCCATCGCCCCACGCCGCCGCACGCGCGGCGCGGAAAGCCGGGCGGTCGCGGCGCGAGATTTGCTCGCCGCCGGTTCCGCAGGCCCGGCAGATTTCGAGAACCACCAGCCCGGGGCGGTGTTCCGGACGGCGAATGATGCGCCCGGGGACGAGCGCAGCGGGTTCGCGCCCCAGCGCCACGTAGCTGAATTTCTCGTCTTCGTAATTGAGGCCGGCGTCCTTCACGCGGCGATGCAGGCTGGAGCGCTCCACGCGCGCGGCAAAGTGGCACCAGTCGGGGGCGGCCATTGGACAGGGCGTCTCCGCCGGGCAGGGGGCGATCATGCGGGCTCCCTGACCCAGCAACCGGGCGCGGATTTCGCGGATGCGGGCGAATCCCGCCGGGGTGCCCGGTTCGATGGCCACCAGCGCCACGCGCGCCGCACGCCACAAACGCGCCGCCACCTCCGGCGGAAGCTCGTTCAGGGAGTAGGCCGCCACCACCAGGTCGTGCGGCGGAAAGGTCTCCAGGCGGGCGGCGTCTTCCACGCGCAAGGCCGCGCCGGGCAGGCATTCGCGCGCCGCATCGGCGAAGGCGCCATCGCGCTCCAGCAGGGTGAGCGAGGCGTCCGGAAACCAGTGGCGGGCGGCGAGCGAAGCCGCGCCGGTACCCGCGCCCACGTCGAGGACGCTCGCGGCCGGCCGCTTTCCGAGGCGTTCGCGCACCTCGCCCAACACCCGCCAGGCCGCCGCATAGGTGGCCGGCATGCGCGTCACCAGGTAGGCCGCCGCGCGTTCCCCCGCGGGCAGCCGGCGGACGGACTCCGGCGCGCCTTCGCGGTAGGCGTCCGACATGGACGCTGCGGCGCGTTTCAGGGCGGGGAAGCCGGCCTCACCGGCGCGGCGGTCGACGATGCTGCGGATGTGGGGCGGAAGCTGCACGTTTTCCATCATGCCGGAAACTTCCGCCGCGCGTTGGTGTCTATTCCGGTGGAGGTTGACAACGCAATGTCGACACCACGAGCTCTCGAATAAACCCCGGAACAGGCGGACGGTCGCGCGCCCGGATGCGCGCGGGAATTTTGGGGAATGTATGGCCTCTCCCCGAGTGGGCGGAGGTGTGTCCGAAAGGAGGATGGTCATGTTCGAAGATGTGATGCTGAAGGGCAGTCCGAAAGGCAAGCGCGTCTGGACGACGTGCGCCGGCGTCACCGGGCAGATGGTGCTGGTGGCGGGAATGGTGGTAGCGCCGATGTTGTGGCCGGAGGCCATGCCGCCGGCCGTGTTCACGATGCTGGCGCCGATGGCGCCTCCCGGTCCGCCCGCGGCCAAAGCGAATCCCGAGCCGAAATCGCAGACGCATCCCCCGGCCATCAGGAAGCGGTACATACCCACGACTGGCTTGCGCCAGCCAACCATCGTGCCGCCGACGATCGCGGTTGTGATCGATCCGCCGAATCCCACGGCCGGCAGGTTCGTGGACAGGGGTCCCTGGGTAAGGGGCGGGTTCGAAATCGGCGACGGGACGGGGATCGTGGACAAGGTCCTCCGGGACGGCCGGGATTTAGCGGTGAAGCCGCCGGTCACGCCCACGACCGGTAAGCCCGCCGAAGTGGTTCCGGTCCGCCGGGTGACGCAGGGCGGCTTGGTGGATCCTCCGCGCCTGGTCTACCGGGTCGAACCGCGCTATCCGCAGCTTGCCTTGACGGCCCATATCGAGGGGGTGGTGAACCTGAAGGGAGTGATCGCCATCGACGGCCACATCTCAGAACTGGCCATCGTGAACGGCCACCCACTGCTGGCGCCGGCGGCGCTGGAGGCGGTCCGGCAGTGGCGCTACACCGCGACCCGCCTCAATGGCGTCCCGGTGGAGGTGGAGACCACCATCGCCGTCACCTTCAGGCTGAACCGGTAGATCCCCGGCCGTGGGCCGCCCGGCAGCGAGCGGGCGGCCCACGGCCGCATCCTGTGCTACCGTCGGTATAGCATGGCTAAGTTCTTTCTCGGATTGGCCGCCGGCGTCTTGCTGGTGGTTCTCTCGGTGGTGGCGCTGGTGGCGCTGGCGGTGCTGGTCTCGCGGCATCCGCCGGAGATCGCCGCCAACTCCGTTCTGGTGTTGCGGCTGCGCGGCGAAATTCCCGAGAAGCCGGGCATCGAGATGCCGGACTTCCTGGGCGGCGGCGAAACGCCCGTAACGGTCGCCAATATCTGGATGTCTCTGCAAAAGGCGGCTGCCGATACGCGTATCAGAGCCGTGCTCCTCGAGCCGGAGGACCTGGCCGTGGGCTGGGCCCGGCTCGAGGAGGTTCGTTCGGACCTGGAGAAGTTCCGCAAGTCCGGCAAACCGGTTTTCGCGTATCTGCGCCAGCCGTCGGCGCGCGAGTACTACGTGGCATTGGCGGCCGACCGCATCTACATGGGTGAATCCGAGCCGCTCATGCTGAAGGGACTGCGCGCCGAGATCTTCTACTTCCGCAATACGCTCGACAAGCTGGGAGTCGGCATGGAAGTGGAACATGCCGGAAAGTATAAGGACTTCGGGGACATGTTCACCCGCACCGGCATGAGCCC
>Ga0209039_10001680_pt1 | contig 20072 bp, 18 predicted proteins | sample BogFormECP12_OM1_FD_188238 | JGI IMG/M metagenome (GOLD analysis project Ga0209039, IMG submission 188238) | Bog forest soil microbial communities from Calvert Island, British Columbia, Canada - ECP12_OM1 (SPAdes) (version 2) | ecosystem: Environmental > Aquatic > Freshwater > Wetlands > Bog ...
GCGCGGTTCAGCGACAAAGTGAAGTTGGATTACGAAAAGAAAGAGCTTAAAGATTTTGCCAAAGGTTCCTTCGATTACCAGAATAGCTTCAACATTGCTCCGGGATCGTACACCCTGAAGTTGGTGTTGAGCACGGGAGGAGAGAAATTCGGAAAATTTGTCATGCCTCTGGTGGTGGAGCCCTTCACCGGCAACGATCTCAGCGTGGGAGGCCCGGCTTTGGGTGATCAGTTTCTCCCGGTCTCGCAGCTCACCGCGAACATGGACTCAGCCCTTATGGAGGAACACGCGCCCCTGGTTTTCAAGGGTATGGAATTGGCCCCCTCGACAAGCCGTCGTTTTGCCAAGAGCGCGCAGCCGGTGGTCTACATAGAGGTTTATGATCCTGCGCTGAAAGACTCCATGCCCCCCCGCGTGGGGGTACTGTTCAATATTATCGACAAGAAGACCAACCAGCAGGTCTTCTCATCCAACACAATTCTCATCAACGATTACTCGCAACCGGGCAACCCCCTGATTCCCATGGGCTTCAAGTTGCCGGTTGAGCAGCTTCAGGCGGGCGATTACCGGTTTGAAATTAAGGGGCGCGACGCCCTGGGCAACGTTTCCACAGTGCGCAGCGCGGATTTCTCCGTCGAGTAATCGGCTTGACCATTAAGACAACGACAAGATGTCGCGACCGGGGGGAATGCCCTCCGGTCGCCAGCGCAGGAGGGCCTCGTCCCACCTCTGCGGCCATTCGCCGCGCGCTGCTCGAGTGGTTTCGCGCCAACGCCCGCACGCTTCCTTGGCGCGGAACGGCCGACCCTTACGCCGTCTGGGTCTCGGAAATCATGCTCCAACAGACGCAGATTGCGGCAGTGACTCCTTTCTACCAACGTTTTCTCGAAGCCTTCCCGACCGTTTCGCACTTGGCGCGAGCGCCGCTGGAGCGGGTGTTGGAACTCTGGTCGGGCTTGGGTTATTACCGGCGTGCCCGTCACCTGCATCAAGCCGCACAGGCCTTAGAGCAACAGTTCGGCGGGAAATTTCCTGAGGACTATGCCAGCCTCCGCGCCCTCCCCGGTATCGGCGATTACACGGCCAAAGCCCTGCTGAGCATCGCGTTCAATCAACCCTATGCCGTGCTCGACGGAAATGTGGCCCGAGTGGTCGCGCGGTTGTGCAGTCTCGGTGGGAATTTACATCAGCCCCAGTTCCGCCGCGCCGTGGAAACGGAGCTCGGGGGGGTCCTTTCCCGCCGGGAACCGGGAAACTGCAACCAAGCCCTGATGGAGCTCGGCCAGACCATCTGCCTGCCGCGTGGCCCCCGTTGCGCGGCTTGTCCGCTGAAGAAATGGTGTGGCGGATATCGCTCCGGCAATCCGGAAGCCTTCCCAATTCCCCGCCCTCGCCGCGCGGCGGAATCCCATTACCTTGCGGCGGCGCTTCTCCGCCGTGGAACCCGCGTGGCCATGGTGCGGGGACTCGATGATGGATTACTCCCTGATCTCTGGAATTTCCCCGGGGCTTTGGGGCGCTCTCCCGAAAAGGCCCGCGAACGGCTGCAAGAGAAACTCCATCGCCTCATTGCCACCCCTTTTTCCCTTGGGGAGCCGACGGCGGAATTCCGCCACAGCATCACTTTTCGAACCATACGGGGAAGGATTTATCCCGTCGCGACCCGCAACGGATTCGCACGGGGAGCCTTCCACTGGTTCGAACTCGCCCGCCTGCCGCATGCAGCGATCTCCCAACTAGCCCGCAAGATATCTGGGGTCATGCCCCCTTCCCTCCCGCGCGGCCGAAGAACCGGATGACGACAAAGCTCCCCCATCTGAGGTGGTTCATCGTGACGACGCTGCTGGCGGCGAGCGGGTTGAGCTTCTTCGACCGCCAGGTGCTCTCTGTGCTGGCGCCGGTCATCACCAGGGATTTGCGCATGGACAACGTCGCCTATTCGTGGGTGGTGTTTGCCTTCATTCTTGCCTACAGTGTGATGTTCACCGTCGGCGGCCGGATCATTGACCGGCTGGGCACGCGCCGTGGTCTGGGCTTTGCCGTCGGGATCTGGAGTTTGGCGAGCCTGTTGCACTCGGTCACGCATAGCGCTCTTCAACTCGGGTTCTTCCGCTTCCTGTTGGGATTGGGGGAAGGCGGTTGTTTCCCCGGCGCTGCCAAGGGAGTCATGGAGTGGTTTCCGAAAAAAGAGCGCGCGACTGCCATGGGTATTGCCACCAGCGGTGGCTCCGCCCTGGGGGCCGTGATCGCCCCTCCGGTGGTCGCATGGGCGGCGTTACACGTCGGTTGGCGTGGCGCCTTCCTGATCACGGGATTCCTGGGAGCGGTGTGGGTACTGGTGTGGGTTTTAACCTACTCCCGCCCCCAGGACTCCCGTCTCCTTTCCGATGGCGAACGGCGCTACCTGACACAAGCCGGCGAGGGGTTATTCGCGGCGGCGCCTTCGGCGAAAATAACGCCTCCGGTTCCCTGGAGGGCGTTGCTCAGCCTGCGCGAAGTGCAAGGACTGGTCGCCTCGCGATTCCTGTTCGACCCGGTGTTCTATTTCTACATGTTTTGGATTCCGCAGTATCTCAGCCAGGTTCGTGGGGCTTCCTTGGAGAGAATCGGACAGTTGAGTTGGATTCCGTTCTTGACCCTGGGTGTCTCGTCGGTATTCGGGGGCTGGGTTTCAGACCGGCTCGTCGAGCGCGGTTGGGCCATCGACAAGGCCCGCAAGGGCATCCTCCGGGCTTCCGCGTTGCTGACGCCGGTTTCCATTCTGGCGGTCTTTGTGCAGCGGACAGAAACCGCGATTCTCCTCATGAGCGTGTTGATGTTCGCGCACGGTTTCTGGATTACCAATTACATGACCCTCATCGGAGATCTTTTCCCCAGCCGCGTGGTGGCCACCGTGGTGGGGCTCACGGGGACGGCGGGGGGGATCGGCGGGTTTTTGACTAGCTTAGTGATCGGCCGGGTCGTTCAACACATCTCGTTCACCCCGGTCTTCATTGCCGCGGGCGTCACTTATCCGATTTGCGTCGTCATCCTGCTCCGCGCCATCAAGGAAATCAAGCCGATTGAGATTCAGGTCGGGGGTCCAATCTGATGGAGAGGCGGCTATTCATGAGCTTTCGACTGCTATGGTCGATGCCTATGTGCCAAGCACCTTGGACTGCGGCGGCTTGACGCCGCCTTGGAATCACGCGGAATGATTCAGACCAAGGCAGCGTCGCGCCGCAATCCAAGGTGCTTCGCACACACGTGACTGTAGAGGTTCTATATGACCCCACCCTTGGATTCAGGAAATCGCGAAATATCCCCGGAACCCTTCGGAGTCAAGCGGCGCAAAGGTCTGACGGCAAACGTCTGTCTGTTTGCCGTGGGCCACAAAGATTACTGGGCGCAATTCGAGGGGCTGCTCGCTGAGCTGATGGGCCACCACCAGGAGATCGCGCGGAGGATCAGGGCCCACGGAGTCACCGTTACCGACTTGGGAATGGTTGACGACGCCGCGACCGCCTACCGGAAGGTCAAGGAAATCCACGCCGCCCATCCGGACCTGGTCTTCGTCAACATGGCCACCTACGCCACCAGTTCCACCTGGGGCATCATGGCTCGTGAACTCGCGGCGCCGGCCGTCTTCCTTGCCTTGCAGCCGTTGCAGGCCATGCCTTACGACCGCGGCTCGACCTATATGCAATTGTGCAACGACAACATCTGCGCCATTCCGGAGTTTGTGAATACCTCAATTCGTATGGGTCGGAAGCCTCCGGAGATGGTGATTGGCCATCTCGAAGGCGACGCGCGGGCCCAGGAGGAACTAAGGGAGTGGTGCCAGATCGCCAAGGTGCTCCACGATGTCCATGGTGCGCGAATCGGCCACTTCGGACATCCCATTGAGGCGATGCTGGACATGCATTCGGACCAGACGGCATTCACCGCGCAGTTTGGCCTCCACATCGTGCAGACGGAGATTGACGACCTGCTCGCGGAGCAGAGCACCGTCCGCCCGGAGGAAATCGAACAGAAGAAGCGGGAGATTCTCGATTTCTTCGACCTGCCGGATCCGCGCAGCGATCCGATCACCCGCAAGGTTACCGACGAAGACCTCTATCCTGCCGCCCGCGCTGCCGTGGCCCTGGAAAAGTTCATCCACCGTTACTCCCTGGACGGGTTGGCTTACTATTACGCGGCCCGGCCGGGTTCCGAGGGCCGGGGACTGGCGACAAACCTGATCGTGGGCAACTCTTTGCTCACCGCCGCGGGATTTCCCATGTGCGGTGAATCCGATCTCAAGACTTGCGTGGGCATGCTGATCATGGACCGCCTGGAAATCGGGGGATCATTTGCTGAATTCCACCCCATGGACTTCGAGCGAGATTTCATTCTGGTCGGGCACGACGGCCCGCACCACCTCAACATCGCCGAGGGCCGGCCGGTCTTGCGCAGCCTGCTGAAGTATCATGGCAAGCCGGGTTCGGGCGTGTCGGTGGAATTCAAGATCCGTGAAGGCCCCATCACCATGTTGGGTGTGACGCAGAAGTTCGACGGGCGGTTCAAATTCGTGATCGCCGAGGGAGAATCGGTGCGCGGTCCCATTCCTCCTACCGGGAATACCAACACGCGTGGGTATTTCAAGCCGGATGCGCGCACGTTTTTCAAGGCGTGGGTAGCGGAAGGCCCCACCCACCACTTTGCCCTGGGCATCGGGCACCACGCGGAGACGTTGAGACGGATCGGTGAATGTCTGGAAATCGAATCCGTCATCGTGGGGAAGTCGTCGAGATAGGTCTTAAGGGAGGGGCAAGAAATGAACGGAAGACCTGCAAACAACCGGATGATTTCCCGAAGGGACTGGTTGAAGTATACGGCGGGTGGCGCCGCGGCTCTGCCCCTGTTTGGCCAGGGTCACTACGAGGTGCAGCCATTGCCGGCGAGCCCACACGATCTTTGGACGGAAGCCAGCGAATTCAGGCGGGTGACTCTCGAGATGAGCTTGAAGCCCTTCCGCAGCATTGACGCGCAGGCCATCCGGTCGGTTTGTGAGCATGTCTTTCGCCAGTGGGCTGCCCTGCTCCGGCGCGCCGACGCGTGCGCGGTGATGCTCTGGACGGCCGATGGGAGCGAGGTCCTTGAATACGCCGGGAGAATGAGTGACGAGATCGAGTGGGCGCGTTACATCGGCAGCGCCAACCCCGAGAAGCTGCCTCCCAAAGCCGATGCATCCAAGATCAACATTCACGAGCAAGCCCGGCTTTACATGGAAAACCCACCCAAGATTACCTACGGCACACTGAAAGAGATTGTCCAGACTTTTAAGAGCGTGGGGCAATCGATAACCGGCAAGTCAGTAACAGTGGGTGCAACGTTTGACCCGGGACCGGAGTTCGCGCGCTCGCCCTTCAAATACGAGCGGCATCGGGAAATTCTGAAAGGCGAGTGGGTGGATTGCACCTCATCACTAAATGGGGATACTTTTCCTTACGCCGGGTTTCCGCATGGCATTCCCCAAGGCACCCCCTTCGGCACGTTTTTCGGGCGCCAGGTGCAGCACTTCCTCACCGACCTGGGCTTTGACTACGTCTGGTTTTCCAATGGCTTCGGATTCTCTGCCACCGCGTGGAGCGTGAAAGGCCCGCTCTTCGATGGGGCGGCTTTCCACCCCGAGAAGGCGGCGGGAATTCGCGAGAAGGTCATGGGCTTTTGGAAAACGTTTCGGCGGGAGTGTCCGGCTTTCCGCGTGGAATGCCGGGGGAGCAATCTCTCCACCGGCGCGGACCTGAGCGCGAGTGCCTCGCCGATTCGCGACATCTACGACGGCGGATTCAACATGGTCGCCCCGCCGAACTCGCCCTGGGCCGCCATTGACGGGGACTTTGGCCTGGAGGTCAGCGGGTATCTCTCCCACATCGCGCACCTGCCGCCGGGCGACGTGTTCCCTTTCCGCTTCTACACGCATGATCCTTGGTGGCTGAATAGCCCCTGGTTTGATCGCTACGGGCATGAGCCTCACGACATCTACCTGCCCCTCGCCCTGGCGCGCCTGGACGGCAAAGGCAAGGTCACGCCGCCGTCGTTCCTCGAGTTCCTGACGATTGATTCCTCTTACGGCGAGCTGCCCGACCAGTGTCCGAACGAGGTGACGCCGCACATCCTGTTAGCGATGGATCACTTTTCCGACCAGCCCGGCCTGCTCACCTGGGTGTACCCGTTCCGTGAATTCCACGAAAATGTGTTCGGTGACAAGCCGCGCCCCGGCGAAGCGTTTTTCAGCGATTGGTTCATGCGCAACGCCGTGAATGCCGGCTTGCCTGTGAACACGGTGGTCTCGACGGATAATTTCCTCGCTTCGCGCGGCGCGAATCCTGAGCTGTATGAGAACACTATTTTGCTAACGCCCGTTCCCCAGGCGAAAACCCCACTGGAGGCCGCGCTGATCGAACACATTCACCGAGGAGGTGGCGTTTTCCTTTACGGGGCAGTGACAGAGGCGAGCAAGGCGCTCCTCGATTTGCTCAACTTGAAACTGGCGCCGCCCCTCGCGAGGGAGCTGGAGATGCGGTCATCGCTTGAAGGCGACAACGTCCGCCACGGCAGGATGGCCACCCGCATGTTGCATCGCGACCTCCTATCCGGCGGCGGTATCGACACGGTTTTAATGCAGCCGGGGATTGCGAATTTTGAAACCTGCGCTACGGTTTCTGACGGACCGAACGAACGCGTCTTTGCCGTTACGCGGACGGTCGGCTCCGGCCGGTTGGCGTGGGTGCGTGGCAGTCTTTCGTCTACCATCACCAACGCATACCTGCCCCAACCCGACGATCCCAAGCAGCATTTTCAGGCCGAGTACCTGATGCGTTTTATGCTGGCGAAGTTCGGTTATGAACTGCGGGTGGAGAGACCGACCGTCGACAGCCGGAACCCGCTGGTGCTCGTGGCTCGCAGCAATAACGGGTTTTTCTTCTCCGGGTACTGCCCGTCAACGGCCGTGACTTTGCGTCTGCGGTTCCCGCACGGAGCTCCCATCCTGCACGGATATGAGACCTGGCTGGAGAATGGGCATTCAACGTACAACATGCCGCGCGCCTGGCACCGCGAGTGCCGCTGCTTCGTCGAACAGGCTGACGAGGGGGAAGTCTCCTGCGTCGAGAGGATCTCCGAGGAGACCGGCATCCGGCGGCGCATCATGTTGACGGGCCTGAAAAACGCGATAGTGCATTTTTACCCCGAGGTTCGACCCGCCAGCCCACCCGTCCGGATGGAAAGCGGTCAGGCACACGCCAGCTTCTTCGAAACCGAGAAGCCGGTTACCTACCTGCCGGAAGAGTCAGGGCGGCGTCTGGTGGCCCATGAGATCATGGGCGACCTCCTCATCTCATGGTGAATCGAGCCGTCGGCAAGGCGGGTGGTGACTCATTTGAAGTGGCACGGGCGTCCCGTGACCGGTCCCGGCCAAGATGGCCGTGCCTGGGGTTTCTACATTTTTGGTGACGTTGCCGGTAGATCTCCCCAGATCCTGAGCCGTAGTGTCACTCACGGCTACTCTCACGAAGATAGCTGTGCGAAGCACCTTGGAGTGCGGCGGCTCGACGCCGCCCTGGAATAACGCCGAGGAGGAGGACGAAGGCGGCGTCGAGCCGCCGCACTCCAAGGTGCTTCGCACACAGGCGTCGACGATGACAAGTTGGAAACCTCGACGCGCGCCGGAACCTCATCATCTTCAGCATCGGAAGGACCCCATCCGAAAACATTCCGGCTTTCCGGTCAACCCGCCGTGTTATAATATTGTTATACCGAGGAACGTGGGATGGCCATCTTGGCCATGAGTTGACACGGGCGGGACGCCCGTGCCACGTGTGGAGGCCACTATGATTACGGCAATTCGACGTTTGGGAAACTCGCGGGGAATCATTATTCCCAAGCCGATGTTGGAGGAGGCCGGGTTGGACGAGGAGGCCGAGATCAGGCTCGAACGAGGCGCCATCGTTCTCCGTAAGCCGCACCGCAACCCCCGCCAAGGCTGGGCGGAAGCCAGCCGTAAATTGGCGGAAGCAGGAGATGACAAGCTCGTTTGGCCGGAGTTCGGGAACCGCGATGACGGAGACCTGAAATGGTAGCCCGCGGAGAGGTGTGGCTGGTCACCCTCGATCCCTCGGTTGGCAGCGAGATCCGCAAGACCCGGCCCTGCGTCATCGTCTCGCCGCCGGAAATGCACGACTACTTGCGCACGGTGATTGTGGCTCCTATGACTACCGGAGCCAAGCCGGCCCCTTATCGGATCGCAGTAACTTTTCAAGGAAAGCGCGGGCTGATTCTTCTGGACCAGCTCCGGACGCTGGACAAGATCCGGCTGGTTAAACGACTGGGAAACATTAGCGCGACAGTTTTAGCTTCGACGCTGAAAACACTGCAACAAGTCTTTGCGTGAGGCCGGCTGGCGAAGCTCCATTTTCATGCGTGGGACTGCTTTTTGGTTAGCGACTTTTCGAGGCGCGCCCCCACTTCCTCATGCGGGATAGCCAGGGGCAGTGCCTTCCTGTCCGTGGGCTTTTCGGTGCAAGGCTCTTTAACCTTTGCAACCCATGCGGTTTATCCAAGGATTCGCCGAATCTGTTCGACATGATTGAGGTCGTGCCCGGCCATGTGGGTTGCCAGATCCTGGACGGTTATCCTCCCACGTTCCGCATGGATACCGAATGCCTGCCACTGCTCCGGGCTGAGGCTCTGGAGCATGCGCAGGTTCGCTTTGCGCAAGAGGCGAAACATTTCCAGCGCCTCATCCATAGACCAAGTGCCGTATTTCCCGAGTTGTTCCCACACGTTCTGGTCGAAACTGGTGAGCGCGCATCCGGGCGTCTCGAGCATCTGCCGGTAACGCCAACTCGTGACCACCTCATCTTCCGCAAGATGGGCAACGATCTCGACAATCGACCATTTCTGCGGCTCAGGCCTTCGCTTTAGCCGGTCATCCGGCACTCCTTGGATCAACAGTGCGATGACCCCAGGAGTCTCGCGTTGCATCGCCAGCGGATCTCTCCCCGCGGCACATGAGCGGATACGGTCGAGATAAGGCTTTGCGTCGGGCATAAGGAATCATCCTCGCTAATTGCCAAGACCCAGTTTCTCGAACGGAGTGTTCATAATCGGATACTCCGCCCAGGCCTTGTAGTCAAAGTGCCACCATTCCTTTAGGTTGACCGTGAATCCCTCCGATTCCATAGCGTCGCGCAAGATCTTGCGCCGTTGGCGCTGCTCGTCCGTGCCGCGGCGATAGTCGGAGTAGGCGCGCTCGGTCATTTCATCATAGACACTGGGCATCACCACTTCCTTGCCCGTCTTCAAGTCGTAAAGCGATAGGTCCACCGCGCATCCGCGATTGTGCCTGGAACCTTCGGCGGGATTCGCCACGAAGATATGCTTGTCGGCTGGTGTGGCATCCCAAAACACCTTGGTCACGTACCAGGGCCGGTAGGCGTCGTGGATGACCAGACCGTAACCCTGTGGCCGAAGCTTCTGGTTAACGTTCACCAACGCCTCGGCGGCGGGCCGCTGCAGGAAGGCCCGGGCCTGAGTGTACACCGGTGTGCTGAGAAAGTTGTCCGAGGACGCGTAGCGAATATCCAGCTTGATCCCGGAATCGAGCTTGACCAATTCCACCAGATCCGGAGATCGCTTGCCTTCCTCCTTCGGAGGCGTAGCTCGCAACGCTTCGGCGCGAAGTTGGTCAAGGGGACGAACCGGAGTGATGCGATAGATGCCGCCCGGCGTTACCGCGTTCTGGCCAAGACAGAGACGAACGGCAAAACACCATACGGCCAGCGCCAAGTGATACCTGTGGCTTCTCCCCATCCGCCTATTCTACCTTGCGGTACGGTTAGGTTCCAGGCCGTTCAGCGCGTAGCGGTAGCCACGGACAGCGCCCTTCTGTACGGGGTTTTCGGCTGCAAGACGAGCCCACGGTCAATCATTCGGCCGGCAACTCTCGACGAGCCACTTTCAACGCCCCCCCCCACGACATTTTTTAGCCTCTATCACTCGTCGATTTCTCTTGACAATAATAGCGTAGTGTTATAGACTGAACAGGTATTGCTGTGGGGTGCCGTCATGTCCGCGCGCATGTTTTCCTCCTTCGCCAATCCCAACCCATCCAACTTCGAAATCCCCAAATCCCAAATCGCTAATTTCGAATCAGCCGATGGAGCGATGAACCCATGAACCGTTGAGCCGATTTTGCAGCCCAGCTTTTCTGCAATACAATAGGACCCTTGACCGGGTCAGCCAAACCCATGAGCAAAACCGCACAAGTCGTCGCCACGGATGTCCAGAAGCGGCAGGCGAACATCAGCGTGCAGCGTTACTTTGAGATTTCCCTGCTCCTGACACTCGCCACCGGGTTCTTAACCGTCGCCACGACGGGCAAGCTGGATGTCGTTTCCATGGTCATGATGTTCGGTGCGCTGGGCATCAAACTGTGGAGCTACGTCCGGGGAGCTGATTATTCCCTTGGCCCCAAAACCGTCACGCGAATTTCCATTTTCTACATCTTCTTCTATGGCCTGGATTTTCTGATCTTCTCCGCCGGTCCCAGCCCCATCGATCGCATGTTGGGCGCCACCGTTCATTTGGTGCTTTTCACCGCGGTCATGAAAATCTTTTCGGCGCGCACTTATCGCGACTACGGCTACCTGGCCACGCTCTCGTTCCTGATGATGCTCGCCAGCGCCGTCCTTACGGTGGGCACGACGTTTCTGGTCTGCTTCACTTTTTACGTGCTTTTCGCCATCTCCACGTTCATCAGCTATGAAATCAAGCGCGGGGTAGAAGCGGCACGGCGGGCTCCCGAGGGACCCTTCCGCATGCCCGAGCAGAACCGCCGGGCTCTGGAGAAGGCGCTGATGACGGCAGCGGTGGGCTTGGCGGTGGGAATCTTTACCCTGGCCGCGGTCTTGTTTTTCGTCATTCCTCGCTATCGCACCGGATACCTGACCAACCTCTCGATGCAGGCCCAGAACATTACGGGGTTTTCTGAAACCGTCAATCTGGGAGACATCCGCAAAATCCTTCGCTCGCCCATGGTGGTCATGCGCGTCATGCCGGAAGGGAGTCCCCGAGGGTATGTGGGCGTCAAATGGCGGGGCGTCACCCTGGACAGCTTTAACGGCAAGAAATGGTTCAACGACAACGCCGACCGGATTTCGATCCCGGCGGAATCGTCCGAGCGATTCGTCGTTCCCCCGCCCGAGGGCTGGGCACACCGCCCCCACCATCCGCTGCGTTACCGCGTTCTGCGCGCGGCGCTATCCACCGATGTGCTTTTCGCCGCCGCCGAACCTCGGGAGCTTTCCGGCGTGCGCTTGCTGAGCGTGGACGAAACGGGCTCGCTGCACAATCCGCAGAATCTCAGCGTCCCGTTCGCGTACGACGTGGTTTCCGACGCGGGCCTTCCCACGGCCAGGGAACTACAGAGCGCCACCACCCAGTATCCGGCCGAGATCCGCATGGTCTATCTGCGTCTGCCGCACACCATCGACCCGCGCGTCCCGGAACTGGCTCGCACCCTTACCGCTTCTGCCGCCAATAACTATGACCGCGCCATCGCCCTCCAGTCCTACCTGCGCAACAATTTTCAATACACGCTGGACCCGCCCGCCATCGAACCGGAAGACCCGGTGGGGAGTTTCCTCTTCCGGTCCAAGTCCGGCTACTGTGAGTATTTCGCCGCCGCCATGGCGGTGATGCTGCGCACGCTGAATGTTCCGGCGCGGCTGGTGAATGGCTTTCAAACGGGGTCTTACAACCGCTTCGGCAAGGATTTTGTGGTGCGCGCCCGCGACGCGCATAGCTGGGTGGAAGTCTACTTCCCCGGCTACGGGTGGATTCCCTTCGATCCCACACCGGCCGATCCCCATCCCGTTCTTCCCGGCGAATGGGACGACTACGTTGACACAGCGGCGCTCCTCTGGAATGAGTGGATCATCAACTACGACTTCAACCACCAGGTGCAGTTGGCGCGGGAGGTCGAGCAGGATTCGCGCGACTTCCAGCAGGCCTTTCGCCGCCGCTTCGAACGGTTCAAGCGCCAGGGAATCCGCACCGCCTTCCGTGTTGAAGGCTGGCTGATGTCTCACAAGGCGCTCGTCCTCACCATCATGCTCAGCATCTTGGCCGGCTTGATCCTGACCGACAAAACCGGGGCGCTGGCGGAATTACGCTTTCGCCTGGCCTGGAGATTTGCCCGGCGCAACTCCGAGTTGAACCCCCGGGAGGCTACGCTCACCTATCAGCGCCTGCTCAAGACGTTACAGAAAAAAGGCTTTCGAAAAACCGCTTCCCAAACACCGCGCGAGTTTGCCTTTTCCTTTCTGAGTACCCCCTGGGGTCCCGGGGTGATGGAGTTCACAAAACTCTACAACACCCTGCGCTTCGGTCAAGCGTCAGTTTCCCTCGACCGCCTGCGGCAGATTTTGGAGGACATTACGAAAGGTAAGTCAACCATTTAACGCGGCGCAGTTCGTTCCGAGGGTGCCGCGCCGGCCGACGTTAACACCGTCATCCGCGCGGTTCCTGCGGCTGGTTAGCGCTCTTGGTGGCTTCGAGGCTCCAAGATCTCGCTCAGGTAGTCATGGCTTCCGGGGATTCGCTCCAGATGCGGGTAACGTACGCCCCCGGCATATTCAATCTCGCGCGATTCAACTGAGTCAAAGTTGCGAACAATTAGGGAAATCTTGCCGTTTCGTGGATGCGCGATGGCTTCGTTGAGCACATCGGCAGAGTAAACGCGGCCGTCCACCGCGAGAATCGTCATGTGCGGTCCGAGACCCGCGTCGTAGGCCGGCGTCCCAGGCAAGACGTCGTAAATCGTACCGTCTTTCTTGACGTCGATCCCGATTGAGTACGACCCAAAATAACCGATGGGCAAGATTTGAGCATAGAAGGGCTCGTTGTTGGGCGTGGCGTTGTACACTAACCGCCAGCCGGCAGCCTCGAGGCCATCGGTCGGTGGGTTACTGTTCACTTGGTAGACACGCGTCTCGAAAAACGTGTGCCAGTCAAATGGCCATATTGCCGACAGCGACGCTTCGACATCCTCTCGGGTGTACGGGACGACGATCGGGCCGGTGTCGCGCTGGCCGAAAAAACTGCGCAAGAAATCGTCGAGGGAAAGGCGGCCCTGCGATTGTTCGCGGATTAGGGTATCGGCGCGCAACCAAATGAGAGCGCCCTCGTCGTAGTAATCTTGACTACGGCGCAGCGAGGACCAGCCACCGTCGACCGTGCGCAATACCCAGTTTTCCGTCGCGGTGTCAACCAGAGCGGTGGAAGCGCGACCCGGCTCGCGTGCGAGCTCCGCGGCGGTCCGCCCGAGATAATCGCGCATGTACGCCGCGTCATTGAAGCCGGCGCGTGTGGCGAGCAGCATCCCTACATATTCGTTCAGACCCTCATACACCCAGAGGAGCGACGTCCGCTCCGGGCCCTGGTAGTCGGGCTTCGAGTACAACTCCGCCGGACGCCGGTACTTGCCATCCCAAGAGTGCGATTGTTCATGGGCGAGAAGTGGCCAGCCGAACCTTTCTAATTGATCTTTCTTTGAAAGCCCGGCGTCACCGATTGCGTTGTACGGCGAATCCCCGTGCTCAAGTCCGTCGAAGGGCCGCGCTTCGCTCTGCGACACAAGAAAGTGCAGGGTCTGCCAATGGCGGAAGCCGAACATCGCCTGATCCTGTTCGACGAGTTTCCCAAACAGGGCGACTGCGTGCGCGTCATCCGCCTTGTCGACAGCGGCCTGGCTATCGCCGGTGATGTCGAGTTCGGCCGGCCAATTCGACGCCAGCGGCACCGCCCGGAAGAACTCACCGGCCAGCACCGGTGAATCGATCAATCGTTCGAGCGAAACGGGCGCATAATTCACGCGCGTGCCGACCTGACTGGTCACATGCAGCGCACTACCCTGTTTCCAGTTTGGAGGTAGAAGAATCGTCGGCTCGATTATTAACTTGCGCTTGTCGACGTTGCGCGGATACAGCACAACAGTATTCCACGGCAGTAAGAGTTGATGGTCCGAGATCGTGTTTTCTAGCAACGTATCGAAGTCGACGGTCATCCTCTCGGTGCCAGCCGGAACTTCAATGTGAATCATGTAGATGTCCTCGGGATCGCGTGTCCAAGGCAGGGCGACATTTCCGGAACGGATCCGTAGCGCGGCGAACTGTTGAATGGGCCCGGTAGGTCCGTGTTCGCCTGGAATCCAACGCGGATACGCGAGTGCGAGGGCGCCAGGCCGCACCTGAATCTCCTCGCGCACAAAAGCGATTTGTCGCGCGGCTTGCGTTTCGTCGACCACGAGCGTCATGGCAGGCGCTGATGTGTCCTGCGCACACGCAGTTATGGCGACGGTAGTTATCGCGACCAGTGCGTGCACAAAGGCTTTCGGTGAGAGCAGCGTGATCATTCATGTCCTCCCGTATGGTGAAAGGGAATGGTTTTGTATCTCTTCCATTGGGTATTGACCTGCAGAGCGCCCTGGCACTACTTCACAATCGGAATCTCCAGAAAGCTTGGATGCTCGGAGTCGTGATAGAAAGTTACCTGTGCGGTGCTCGCATCCTTGCCCGACTCCGCTCCAGAGAACATCCACCTGCGCTTCCGGCTTCTCCTCGGCCGAAAGGGCCGCGCAGCCCGGGGCGGCAAAGCACGCGAGCAGCAGGGTGAGATGGATTCTGAGCGATTGCCGTTGGTTGTTCATGGATGGTTGATACCCCCTCATTGCAGCTTCACACGGCCGCGCCCTGACAGTGTACCCCGCGCCGGCGCTCGGTGGAGCCGCGGCAACCGGCGGCAAGCCGAGTGTTGACCGCTGATGACCGAAAGCTGTTCTCAAGGGATCGACTTCCCGCCATCGACAGCAAGCACCTGGCCGGTGATGAACCCGCTGCGGGTGGCAAGGAATAGGACCATCTGCGCAATGTCTTCGGCGGCGCCGGCTTTGCGCAGCGGTGTCGTGCGGATGATTTTGCGGATCGTCGCGTCGCGCTCCTCATCCGGGAAGAGAATGGTTCCCGGCGCCACGCTGTTCACGCGGATGGTCGGGGCCAGGGCCTTCGCCAGCGTGCGCGTCAGGGAGATGAGCGCCGCCTTCGACGCGCAATAGTGCATGTAGCTCGGCCATGCCTGCAACCCCCCGAGCGAGGAGATGTTGATAATATTTCCCCGCCCCTGGCGCATCATCAATCGCGCCGCCGCTTGGGCGCAGAAGAAAGGACCTTTCAGATTGGCGCCCAGAACGCGGTCCCAATCTTTTTCCTCCAGTTCGTCCCATTTCCTCGGAAAGAAGACGCCGGCGTTATTGACCAGCAGATCCAAGCGGCCAAAGCGCTTTTCGATGGCGCGGAACATAGCCGCCACCTGCCTGGGACGCGAGACGTCAGCGCGCAGCGCCACCGCACGCACTCCCAGAGCCACGATGTCGCCCACGGTAGCCTGGGCGCCCTCGCGCGACTGGTTATAATTCACGATCACGTCGGCGCCGGCGCGGCCCAGCGTCAAGGCGATGGCCCGCCCGATCCGCTTCCCGCCGCCCGTCACCAACACCACTTGGCTTCGTAAAGGTTGTTCGCTCATAGCGCCTGACCGCCACCGTCCGGAAAAGACCCCTCACCCGACCTCGTCCCTCGGCCACCCTCTCCCCAAGGGAGAGGGAAAAAGTCATAGCGCGCGGTAGCGCGCCCGACACAGCACTTGCCCTCTCCAAGGGGAGAGGGTGGACCGCGCCGCGCGCTTTCACCAGCGGGCGCGGGACGGGTGAGGGGTCTTTTCCCGGCCAACCAACCGTTGCTACAGAAGATGTCAAACTCTTACTGCCTCCCCGGCAGAGCCGGGAGATCTCTCAACGGATCAGGACAGCACCCAGAAGTTATGTCTTGCGCCGCTTCGCGAATTGGCCTAGATTAACCCGCGAGGTGCCATCATGCATACTGCATCGCTCGAAGATATTACCAAATTCCTGGAATGCAAGAGAATCGCCTTTGTGGGCGTCTCTCGCCACCCCCAACACTTCTCACGAGCGCTGTGGCGCGAATTTCTAGCCAAGGGATACGACCCCATCCCGGTAAACCCCCAGGCCCCGGAGATCGACGGGCGGAGGTGCTTTGCCCACATCTCCGAGATTACTCCCCCCGTGGAGGCCGCGCTGCTGATGACCGGCGGGCCGGAGGCCACTGACCAGGCGGTGCGCGAATGCAATCAAGCCGAGATCCGGAAAATTTGGATCTACAAAAGTGTAAACGATGGCATCGACCATGAGCAGGCGCTGGAGACCTGCCATTCACACGGTTCCACCGTCGTCGAAGGCCATTGCCCGTTCATGTTTCTTCCTCAACCGGGACTGGTCCATCGGGTCCACCGCTTCATCATGAAGGTGGCGGGGAGTTATCCGCTCTAACCCCTTGTGGCCTGGGGCCGTCATCCTAACCTTGACGCTTCTCCACCCTTGCTCTTAGAATCCCTTCAGACGCCGATGATTGAGGTTGTACTCTACACCAAGCCCGGGTGCTGTTTGTGCGATACGGTAAAAGCGCAGCTCGGCAAACTGCGCACCATGCAGCCGTTCGAGCTTCGGGAAGTGAATATTCTTGATGACCGCGCTGCGTATGCAAAGTATTGCGAGGAAATTCCCGTGGTGCTCATTAACGGGCGAAAGGCGTTCAAGTACCATCTGGACGAGAAAGCATTCTTGCAGCGGCTCAAATCGCGGCCGGCACAGGGGGAGAAACCGGAATATGGAAGTTGATATCCTGACCATTGCGGCGCACCCGGACGACGTTGAAATCACCTGTGGGGGCACGGTCATCAAGATGACGGAAGCAGGTTATCGCGTCGGCATCCTCGACCTCACCGCGGGCGAAAGCGGTACGCGGGGCAGCGCGGCTCTGCGCGAAAAGGAAGCGCGCCGCGCCGCGGCGGTGCTGGGAGCGGTCCACCGGGAGAACCTCAACATCCCGGATGCCGGAGTGGAAAATAATCGCGAAAATAAACTCAAGGTCGCGCAGAAGATTCGCGATTCAAAACCCCACACGGTGATTCTGCCCTATTGGAAAGGCCGTCATCCTGACCATTACACCTGCGGACATCTTGGATACGAGGCCTGCTTCCTGGCAGGGCTCGCCAAGCAGCCGCTGGCAGGAAAGCCTCACCGCCCGTTTAAAATCATTTACGCCTCTCAATACGTGCCCGCCGTCCGGCCCACGTTTGTGGTGGATATCACCGCCCAGTTCGAGAAAAAAATCAAGGCCATCTTTTGTTTTTCCTCGCAGTTTTCCCCGCCCAAAGAATTGCAAAACCTCTTCCCTTCCCGCGCCGACATCAACGCCCGCATGGGCTCGGAAGCCCGTCATTTCGGCCATATGATCGGGGTGCGCTACGGTGAGCCCTTCATTATGCGCGAGATCACAGCGGTCGACGATATCTTCAAGATCCCGGTGAAATCCATTTAAGCACGGTACGGAGGAAGAGTTGGCCAGAAATTACAGACGGGCGGGGATCGGCAGATCTTCGTCAGCGATGAAGAACTGGACGACTCTTCCGCAGTGCAAGCAGACCGTCCACTTTTCACTTGGCCCCATCTTAAGGTCGCGGGGTATACGGAATGCACGTAAGCAGTCATCGCACCCGATCATGTAGTGTCCGTCCCGATCCCATCTTGCCTGGACCGGTTTGTGGTCAATGGGCGGGGGAGCAATTCGCAGAGGAGGTTTTCTGGTCAGGTCGGATATGGTTTGGAGGAGATGCTCAAATCCGAAACCATTCTTGTGGAAATAGGCGTCGGCAGCCACTCCCTCTGGCATTTCATCGGCGGCGAAGGCGCTGACGACAATGACGGGTATTTGAGGGAAGCGTTTGCGCACCACGTCAAGAAACTCAGACCCAGACATGCGAGGCATATTGAGATCAGAGACAATTACATCCGGAAGGCCGCCGCGGAGTTTTCCAATCGCATCCAGGCCGTCAACCGCCACCCGAACGACATACCCAGCCGCCACCAGGTGTCCGGAGATAAGCTTTCGGACAAGAGGTTCGTCGTCAACCAATAAGACCCGGCCGCTAAGTTGTCCCACCATGGTCGCCCGCTCAGAATAATGAGAGGGCACTTTATATCCTCCACCCCTAGGCAGAGACTGTCCGTTCAATATTGCTCACTTTACAAAAATAGTTGGCGAGTGGGGGCAAGAATCAAGAATGAAGCTAGCTCGTGGGTATTACTGGAATCGGAAGGCCCTGAACCACAAAATGTCACCTACCCAAGGATGTTATTGCTAACGCACCGGTTAATTGAAACTCTGCGATGTGGTTGAAAATGAATAAGATAGATGAGAATTCCTACCCAAAATGCCGCCCTCCGCACGCTTTCCAACCCTCTATCTTCATGATAAATCGCCAGTTAGAGGAGTTGATTGGCGGCGATTCTCGGGTATTCTTGGAGAGTAGCGGGCTATCCACTTTAGAAACCGCGCAATTCCTCTTCGCTGAGCCCGAAGTAGTGTCCTACCTCGTGCAGCAGGGTGGCGCGGACTTGGCGGCGCACGTCCGCCTCACTTCTCGAAATGGCTTCGATGTTTCTCTGGTACAGAAAGATGTGGTCGGGTGGGCTGGAATAGAAAACGCTCTTCGCCGTCCGCGGGATGCCGTGAAAGAGGCCCAGCAATATTCCTTGGTTCTCAATTCCGGCCGGCGGCAAGTCTTCCACGATGATGGCGACGTTGATGAGCCGCTCGCGAAAGGGCGCGGGCAGATCATCCAGAGCTTGCGCCACAAGAGCCTCAAACTTGTCTCGCTCCATCTCACTCCAGATTGTAACGTCTAAAGTGACAAGCCACCAACTATTGTGCGACCAGGGAATGAACTGGGGATTCTCACCACGGGTTGGATGGGCAGGCCTCTACGTGCTTATGCCGCGCGCAGGCGATTTTTCCAGCGGTTGTGGATGAACCAGGCGGCGCCGAGGACGATCACGACACCCAGAACGGCGTCGAAGCGATGGAAGTATTCGCGCAGGCTCGCCCAGCGCTCGCCCAGTTTCATCCCTGCGTAAGCGAGCACCAAGCACCACGGCAAAGATCCCAGAAAAGTATAGATGTGGAAGCGGGCGACGTTCATCCGCGACACGCCCGCCGGGAAGGCGATAAACGTACGTACGACGGGCAGCAGGCGGGCGGTGAACACGGCCCAATTGCCATAGCGTGCAAAGAAGCGGTCGGCCAACGCGAGGTCGTGGTGAGTGACCAGCAGCCAGCGCCCGTATTTTTCTACTAAGGGCCGCCCTCCGAGAGACCCGACGTAGTAGGCCACGAGCGATCCGAGGTTGCATCCCACGGCCCCGGCCAGTCCTACCCAAAGCAGCCGAAATCGACCGGTGAAAACCAGGTAACCGGAGAAAGGCATGATGACTTCCGAGGGCAACGGAATGCAGGCAGATTCGATCGCCATCAGCAAGGCAATTCCCAGGTAACCTGTCTGGGAGATCACCGCGATGATGAAGGTAGCAAGGTACTCGAGAATGGCAGAAACCATAGAGAGTGCTGTTCCGGGGAGTTAGAAGCCAGCGCTGGTGTCAATGCACAACGCAGTACATCTTCACCTGACCACGAACTGTTAGAAAGCGTCGGCGTCCTGAGTGAAGATGAAGCCGGGAAGCCCCACACCGTCGGCGGCCATCTCGACCTTCACGCGGCGAACGTCAGTGTCTCCTCCCCCCACTTTTCTGAGGATGGCATAGGAAGCGAAAAGCTCCGAATAAACTTTGGTCACCAGCCAACTGTCGCCCGTCGCTTGCAACTGCCAGACTTGGCCTAACCGAATCGAGGAAACGGCCACAGGTTAACACTCCTTTGAGGGGAGACGGTGTCCCGTCACCGGAAACTGAATCCGCGCCTCGGTGGAAGGCCGATTCAACCAATCTAACTGTCCGCGGACCCGGAGTCAAGAGCGCAAAAGTGCCCCCAATCCGCCGATACCGGAGGGGCTTTGGGGAATCTGGACGAGTCAGCAGAGAATTGATGCTGAGGAGACTCCGTGGGAGGGGATGTGCGTGC
>Ga0209039_10001681_pt1 | contig 20070 bp, 17 predicted proteins | sample BogFormECP12_OM1_FD_188238 | JGI IMG/M metagenome (GOLD analysis project Ga0209039, IMG submission 188238) | Bog forest soil microbial communities from Calvert Island, British Columbia, Canada - ECP12_OM1 (SPAdes) (version 2) | ecosystem: Environmental > Aquatic > Freshwater > Wetlands > Bog ...
CAGATCGCCACCGTCAGAGCCGAGAATCCGGCCAGGCGGCCCCAATCGTGGAAGGCGCGCACTCCCAGGAGGATCTGATGCAGCAGTCCGAGAAGGCGGGCGCGAATGGCGGCGGGCAGGGGAATGCGCTTCACCATGGATTCCATCAAGCCGCCGGAGTGGGGCAGGACGATCACGAACAGGGCGCCGGCCGCGGCGGCGATGGTCATGCCACCGGAAATGTCCTGCATCCAGGCGGGTTTGGGATTCACGCCCAGCAGCACGATGGAACTGAACAGCACCAGCGCGATGGCGTCCATCATGCGTTCGCTGAGGGCGGTGGTGAGAACGTAGGTCTTGCTGAGGCCGCTCCGGCCGCTGATCAGGACGCTGCGGATCACCTCGCCGGCGCGGGCCGGAAGAAAACTGTTGCCCAGATAGCCGGACATATTGGCCCAGAAGACGGCGCCGACACCGAGGCGGCCTTCGGCGTTGAGGAGAATGCGCCAGCGCAGGGAGCGCAGGAAGAACGACCAGCAGGCGACCGCCGTGGCGGCCGCGAGGTACCGCGCATCGGCGTGGGCGATGACGGTCCAGACGCGGCGCCACTCAACCCCGCGCAGCGCGCCGTACAGCAGCACGCCGGAGACCAGGATGGAGACGGTCCAGTACGACAGGCGGCGGATGGCGGGGCCGGCGGGCTTCACGGCTGGGATTCCATCATGCGTTCTTCGATTTCCAGGCAGAGATAGTGATACAGGCAGACGTGAGCCTGCTGGATGAGCGGGGTGCGGCGCGACGGGACCGCGAGCAAATGGTCCGAAAGCGGGGCCAGCGCCGCTCCGCCTTCTCCGGTGAGGGCAATGGTGCGCATGTTCATGGAGCGGGCCTGCCGGAACGCCGCCACCACGTTGGGAGAAGCGCCCGAAGTGCTGATGCCGATCAGCACCGCGCCGTCTTCGCCGTAGGCCTCCACCTGACGGGAGAAGACGGTCTCGAAGCCGGCGTCGTTGCTGCACGCGGTGAGCACGGTTGGATCGCCCGAGAGGCAGTAGGCCCGGAGCGCCCGGCGCTTCCGCAGGAAGCGGCCCACCAGTTCGCCGGCGAGGTGCATGGCATCGGCGGCCGATCCGCCGTTGCCGCAGACCAGCAGCGGCTTCTCCCGGCGCAGCGCCGCGACGACGGTTCCGATGGCGGCGTCCATCCGGGCCTGGGAGACGGCATCCAGAGTCGCGTGGATCAGGCCGGCCGATTCGGCAAGATAGGCTTCGAGCGTCACACTTCAGCTTCGGGCGGCTGGTGGGGCGGTGTCAAGCGCCGCGGTTGGCGGACTGTCCGCGGTTGCCGCCGCAGTCTCCGCCGCGGGAACCGCGGCGCCGCCGCCGGGGATGGCCGGGCCGGCTTTGGGCGGTCCGGGCTCGTATTGGAAATTGACGCGCTCCAACTCCACCGTCAAGGGCCGGTGCTGCACCTGGGTATGGATGGCGCCCACGTACTCGCCCAGCATGCCCAGGAACATCAGTTGAATGGAGCCGATCAGGAAAATGCCGATCACGACGGGCGCCATGCCCACCGAGAACCGGGTCCAAAACAGCAGCTTATAAATCAGGTACCCGAAGCCGGCGAGGAACGACAACGCCGCGCCCACGAAACCGGCGAAGGCGGCCAGCCTTAACGGCACCTTGGAATGGTTGATGATGCCCAGCATTCCCAGGTCGTACAGCGAGTACAAATTGTTCTTGGTGATGCCGTGCTTGCGGACCGGCTGGTCGTAGGGCAGTTCCTTGTGGGGCAGCCCGATCTCGGCGATCATGCCGCGGAAGTACGGGTACGGATCGTCCATCGCCCTTACCAGGTCCGCCACCCGCCGGTCGTACAGCCCGAAGCCCGTGTAATTCTCGAACGTCTCGATGGAGGAGAGCCGGTTCACCAGGCGGTAGTACTTCTTGCGAATCCAGAACATCAGCCGGTTCTCTTCGCTGGTGCGCTTGATTCCCAGCACCATCGAGTAGCCGTTTTCCCACTCGCGGATCAGGTCCACGATCATCTCCGGAGGGTCCTGCAGGTCGGCCACGAGGCTGATGACGCAATCGCCGGTGGCCTGGCGGAAGGCGTGCATGGGCGAGCGGATGTGCCCCACGTTGCGCGCGTTGACGATGATGCGGACGTTGGAGTCCCCGGCCGCGATTCGCTTGAGAACGGCGACGGTGCCGTCGCGGGAGGCGTTGTCGATGAAGATATGCTCGTAGCGGTACTCGCCGGCCCGGGCAATGGCGTCGCGGACCCTGCGGTAGAGCTCCTCCACGTTATCGACTTCGTCGAAACAAGCCGTGATTACGCTGATCGTCTTCATGAGCGGCTCCTCGTCACCCGGTTCCCGGAACCTACTTCCCGGCCACGGGGCGAAACTCGCGCACCACGCTCCCGTCCGATGCGCCCCGCTCCGTGCCCGCCGCGGCGGCCTCCGGCAATCCCCGCCGGTAGATCAATTCCCGCAGCGACGGAACGCTGGCGTAGGGGCTGTCGATGTCGTCGATGCGGATGGGCGCGTCCTTGCTCAACGCATGCAGCAGCTCCTCGCCGCGCATCAGCTCGCGGCAGGAGATCTGCCCCTGCAGGAGCGGGATGGCCAGGTAGACGTCCTCGTCCGCCAGAATGTGGCCCTCGGGCAAGTCGCGGCGCGCGTAGACTCCCCGCACCAGCGAGTCCAGATACTGAATTTCCCTGGCCGGCGGGATGCGCTTTTGCGTGCCGGGGGCGCCGCACATCTCCTTGACCTTGTGATACGCCTTGAACCACGCATCGACCTGCTCGGGTTTGGAGCAGTAGGGAGATACCGGAACGCCCTCGTCCTCGATATCGACATGCCGCTCGAAGGTGCGCGCTCCCTTGGCATAGGCGATCAGCATGGAAGCGGTCCAGTCGGAGTGCTCGTGCGTGGAGAAGCCGATGGTGTTCGACGGGTACCGCACCCGCAGGTAATCGATCTGGTTCAGCTCCAGTTCGCGGTCCTCGGTGGGATAGAGGGAAACGCAATGGTTGATGGCCATGGGGATTCCGCGGTTATGGAAGAACGTCACCAGGTCGTCCAGGTCCTTGACGGAGCTGCCGCCGGTGGAGACGATCACGGGCTTCTTGGTCCTGGCGATCTTCTCGAGGAGGAGCCAGTCGTTCAGGTCCGAACTGGCGATCTTGAGGATGGGGAGCCCCAGGTCGCAGCACAGATCGACGGATGTCTCGTCGAAGGGCGTGGCGACCGGCATGCAGGATGCCTTGCGGATGGCCTGCACCAGCGTGGCGAAATGCTCCCTCGGCATCCGCGTGTCGATGGTCTTCTTGATGTAACGAATGTCCGTGCGGCGGACGTAGTCCTTGTGAACGAAGGTCTCCACGTCGCGGAACTGCAGCTTGATGGCGGCGCGCACGTTGTTGAAGCGCACCACCTGAGCAAATGTGTTGACGATCTTGAGCCCGCGCTCGACGCGGCCCAAGTGGTTGTTGGCCATCTCCAGGACAAGCAACTCGTCGAAAATGTCGCGGTCGATCATGCGTTCACCTCCGTCTGCGCCGGCGGCGCCGGCGCACTGGTGCATGCACACATTTCCAGCAGTTCCCGCCATCCGCCGATGCGGCGGCAGCCTGGCGGAACGGCCCCGCTGCCGTAGCCGTGCGGCACGAGCACACACGGAATCCCCGCCGCCTCCGCGGCGCGCCAGTCCTCCATGGTGTCGCCGGCCATGAGGCAGGCTTCCCGGCCGATCGCGTGGCGCTCCAGGAGATCGATCAACATCTCGGATTTGGCGGCGAAAACCGGCGCTCGCGAATCGCGCGAGACCACCTCGCGGAAGAAGCCGTCCAAGTGCAGCTCGAACAGGATCATGGCTGTCGAAAGCGCCGGCTTGTTGGTGACCAGCCAGAGTTCCACGCCCACGGCGAGCAATTGCGAGAGCATCTCCCGCACGCCCGGCTGGCAGACCGTGAGGCGCCATCCCGCCGAGTCGTAGCTGGAGCGAAAACCGCGCTCCAGTCGGTCCAGCAGGTCCGGCTCCGTGACGCCGGCAACCGCCGCCAGGATGTCGCGCACGGGCGGTCCGATGAGCGGCGCCAGGTCCCGTTCCGCCGGCGCCAGGCCGCACGACCGCAGGGCCGCATCCACGCTCCACGCGATGCCGGGTATGGAATCGACCAGCGTGCCGTCCAGGTCGAAAATGACGTGCCGGGGGGAACTCACTTCGCCGCCCCCTGGCCTGTCGGCCGGTTCTCGTCCATCTCTCCGGGGGGCAGAAACGGGTACATATCCTCCAGGTTAGGCGAAACCATGGAGCCGTCGGGAAGCTGGCGGGATTTCATCCGCGGCTCGATTTCCTGGGCCGGATCGAGCCGCACGTGGCAGAGCGCCGGACCGGGAGCGTCCAGCAGGGCCTGGATGGACGCAAACTCGAGAGAGTTTTCGAGGCGCATGGCGGAGACGCCATAGGCCTCCGCGAGTCGGGTCATGTCGGGGAAGGAGACGCCGCTCGCCGGACTCTCCCCCACCAGGCGCCCGAAGAAGTTGGATTGCGTCTGCCGGATGGAAAGATACCCGCCGTTGTCCAGAACGAAGATCTTCACCGGCAGCCGGTGATGGGCGATGGTCTGCAGCTCCTGAATGTTCAATTGGATGCTGCCGTCGCCGGCCAGGCAGATCACCCGCCGGCCTTCCCGGGCGATGGCGGCGCCCACGGCGGCGGGCAGGTCGTAACCCATGGAAGCCGCGCCGGAGTTGGAAATCAGCCGCTGGCCGGCCTGCAACCGCGCCGCCTGGTAAGGCACGATGCAGGCGGAGGCATTGCCGCAGACCACCACGTCGTCGGCGGCCAGCATGTCGAACAGCCGTTCGATGAAGTGGTATGGATTGATGGGCGAGACGGCGGCGCGGTGTTTCTCCTGTACTACCGGGTAGCGCCTCACCCGCTCGCGGCACCACGACAGCCAGCTTTCGTGCCGCTGGGCGCCATAGGACGATTCCGGAAGCTGCCGCAGCATCTCCCGCAAAAACACTTTCAGGTCGCAGTGAATCGGCAGATCCGGCCGCACGGTCGGCTTGTCCAGTTCCGCCGCGTCCACATCCACCTGCATGACGAAGGCATTCCGCGCAAACGACGCCCAGTTGTAGCTCACCTGCCGGATGTTCAGACGCGACCCCAACACCAGCAGCGCATCGGCGTTCTGCACGGTGAAGTTGCCCGCGCGCTCGCCGATGGTGCCCGGCCGTCCGCAGAACAGCGGGTCGGCGGTGGGAATCAGGTCGTGCGTCCAGGCGGTGGTCACGGGGATCGCCAGGCGCCGCGCCACTTCCTGGAACTCCTCCAGCGCACGCGCGGCGCGGACCCCGGTTCCGGCCAGCAGCACGGGACGCGCGGCCTCCGCCAGGCGCGCGATGGCGTGGCGGCAATCGCCGGCCACCCTCTGGGGGTCCCAGTGAAGCGCGTCCTCGGCGGGATCGTAGCCGCGTAGAGACGCCTCCTCGATGCGCGCCGCCTGCACATCCACCGGGATGTCCAGCCAGCATGGCCCGGGCCGGCCCGAAGCCGCCAGGAACCAGGCGCGCTCGAGGTGGTAGCGGATGCTGCCGGGATCGTCCACCAGAACCGCGTATTTCGTGATGCGGGCCGCCATGGGCACGATATCGGCTTCCTGGTCTCCGAGTTGCCGCAGGCGCCGCATCCCCGTGGTTGCCATGCAGGTTTCGCGCTTCACCTGTCCGGAAACCACCAGCATCGGCACGGAATCCGTCCATGCCCCGAACACGCCGTTGAGCGCGTTGATGCCGCCGGGGCCGGTGGTCACGTTGAGCACAGCGGTCCTGCCCGTCACGCGGGCATAACACTCCGCCGCCATGGCCGAAGCCTGTTCGTGATGGTTGCACCAATAGCGGATGCGGGGCTCCCCGCCGAAGGAATCGTTGAGGTGCATGGCGCCGCCGCCGGAGATCAGGAACACGTCGCGCACGCCCCAGTCCGCCAGCCTTCGAGCGATGTAATCGGAGAGCTTGATCATACGCGCGCCTCCGCCGGGTGGGGCGGACCCCCTGGTCCGCGCGGGACGCCCGCGTCCCGCTGTTCGTGCGCGGGATCAAGTGCGTGCCACGGGCGAGAAGCCGGCCAGGGGGCCGGCTGCGGACCAGGGGGTCCGCCCCACGGAGGGTTGACAACCCGCCCCACAAAACACGCCTGCTTGATCATGCGTGGGTCTCCGACAGGCGCGCCCTGTGCCACGCCGCCGTGCGGCGGATGGCTTCGTCCAGGGGGATGAGTTGCTCCAGCCCGAGTTCGGCGCGCGCGCGAGCCGTGTCGGGCACGTAGCGTTCGGCGGGAACGCCGGGGCGGGGCTGGCAGGCGATGCGCACGGCTTGGGTTGCGCCCAGCGCGCCGCGCACGGTGGACGCCAGATCCGCGATGCTGACGGCCTCCTCCGAGCCCACGTTGTAGGCGCGGCAGGATTGGCCGCGAAGCAGGATGGTCCAGAGCCAGATGGCCAGGTCGGCGGCATAGAGATACGAGCGGAACGGGGCGCCGTCGCCGCGAATCTCAATCGGCCGTCCGCTCAGGCAATCGGCGATGAAGTTGCCGATGGCGAAGTGGGCATCGAGGGGCAGGTAAGGGCCGGTGAACGCAAACGGGCGGGCGATAGGGCACTCCAACCCGTGCCGGCTGGAGTACACCGCGCCGAGCAGTTCCGCCAGGCGCTTGCCTTCGGCGTAAGCCGAGCGGGGATCGGTGGTTTCGGGGCCGCCCACATGGCTCTCCGGAACGCGCGGGACGGTGGCCGGTTGCGCACCGTAGACCGCCCCGGAGCTGATCATGAGGAAGCGGCTGGCGCCACAATGCACGGCGAAATCGAGCGCGTGCCGGGCACCTTCCACAATCGTGTCGAGCATCGCCAGAGGCTGGTCCCGGTTGAGCGCGGCGCTGGCTTCGGCGGCGCCGTGAATCAGGTGCGTGAAGCGGCCCTGGGGGAACCCGAAGCTGCGCACATCGCCCCGGATCAGGGCAATGGAGGGATGAGATGCCAGATGAGGGGCTTTCCGGAGAAACGCTTCGGGCGATCGGGTGAGCGCCGTGAGGGTGGCGTCCAGGCGCAGCGAATCGCAGGCCCAGGCGAAGCTCTCCAGCAGCCAGCAGCCGAAGAATCCCGTGCCGCCGGTGATGAACAGGCGCGCTCCCCGCAGGTTGTCCCACACGTCCCGGGTGTGGGCAAGAATGCGATCCAGATCGTCGGCGAGCAGGTTGGTCATGTTAGCGGCCGCGGGTCACGCCCACACCCGCCAGGGAGCCGTACCGCTGTCCCACAGCTCGTTGAGGTGCTGGTGTTCGCGGATGGTGTCCATGGCGTAAAAGAATCCGTCATGGCGGTAAGCCATGAGCTGGCCGTCGGCGGCCAGGCGTTCCAGGGGTTCGCGCTCGAAGATGCAGTCGTCGCCGCCGAGATAATCGAAGACGCCGCGGTTGAGGACGAAGTACCCGGCGTTCATCCAGCCGTCGGAGGCGGGCTTCTCGGCGAACTTCACCACGCGGTCGCCGGGCGCGAGGTCGAGCATGCCGAAGCGGGAAACCGGCGCCACCGAGGTGACCGTGGCGATCCGGCCGTGGCTCTTGTGGAATTCCACCAGGCGGCCGATGTTAACGTCGCTCACGCCGTCGCCATAGGTGAGCAGAAAGTTGTCCTCTTCGATGTAGCGCCGGATGCGGCGGATGCGGCCGCCGGTCATGCTGTTGATCCCGGTATCGGCGAGGGTGACGTTGAAGCCCTGTTCCTCGTGCGAGCCGTGGTAGCGGATTTGCGACTTCTGCCCGAGGCAGATGGAGAAGTCGTTGTTCATGGCCTCGTAGTTGAGGAAGTAGTCCTTAATGTCGTTGCCGCGGTAGCCCAGGCACAGGATGAAGTCGTGGAAGCCGTGGTGGGCGTAAGTCTTCATGATGTGCCAGAGGATGGGACGGCCGCCCACTTCGACCATGGGTTTCGGCCGGAACTCGGTTTCTTCGCGCAGTCGCGTACCCAACCCGCCGCACAGGATCACAACTTTCACGTTTGGACGGCCTCGCCACCGAAGTGCCGGCGTCGCGCAATGGTGCCGGCTGGGTCAATATTCGGTGAGTGATAACGCGCACTCTATCCCGTATTTAGAGATGGAACCGATGTTGCCCTTAGTTATCGGTCCGGGACGCGTCCATGGAGGCTCGCTGGATAAACTCTATATAATTGAAAAGACTATACTTATTGACTATTGGTAGGTTGCCGTAACCATCGCCGCTCACCGCAGATTGAACTTTTTCATCTTGTAGCGGAGGGTGTCGCGGGTGACCCGCAGCAGGCGGGCGGCCTGGGTCTGATTGCCGTTGGTCTTCTCGAGGGCGCGCACCAGCAGGCTGCGCTCGTTGTCTTCGAGGGAGAGACCGTCGGTGGGAATCTCCGTTCCCATGGGCGCTGTCATGGACACGGACGCATCCGGCCGGGAGATGGCCAGGGGCAGACTGGGCGCGGTAATGAGAGCGGATTCCTCCAGAATCATGGCGCGCTCGATGGCGTTGCGGAGTTCGCGCACGTTGCCCGGCCAATCGTGCGTCTCCAGCAACTTGGCGGTAGCCTCGCTTACGCCCTCGATGTTGCGCTTGAACTTGCGGTTGTAATGCTCGATGAAGAACTGGGTGAGCGGTACGATGTCCTCGGTGCGCTCACGCAGCGGCGGAATCAGGATCTGGATGACGTTGAGCCGGAAATAGAGGTCCTGGCGGAAGGCGCCTTCCTTGACGGCCTCGCGCAGGTTCTTGTTGGTGGCGGCCACCACGCGCAGGTCGAGTTTGATATCCTTCAGGCCGCCCAGACGCCGGAAGCTCTGCTCTTCGAGCACGCGCAGCAGTTTGGCCTGGAGCATGAGGGGGATCTCGCCGATCTCGTCCAGGAACAGGGTTCCGCGATCGGCCAGTTCGAAGATGCCGCGTTTCTGGGATCGGGCGTCGGTGAAAGCGCCCTTCTCGTAGCCGAACAGTTCGCTTTCGAGCAAGGTCTCGGGAATGGCCGCGCAGTTGATGGCGATGAAGGGTTCGGACTGGCGCAGGCTCTGGTAGTGCAGGGTCTTGGCGATGAGGTCCTTGCCGGTGCCGTTCTCGCCTTCCAGCAGGATGGTAGTGGCTTCGCTGGCGGCCACCCGGCGCACGAAATTGAGCACCTCGCGCATGGGCGCCGATTCGGCGATGACCTCGCGCTTCTGCGGCGCGGCTTCCTCGGTGATGTCCTTGATGGTGGCCACCACGCCGGTCAGATGGCCCTCGCCATCGAACATCTGGTTGGTGCGCATGACCACCAGGCGCTCCATGCCGTTGTCCGTATTCAGGCGGACCGTGCAGTTGGGGGAGGCCGGGGTCTGGTTGAGGCCCACCAGCACGCCGCACCCGGGCTCGCAGAGCGAGCACTTGAAAACGTCCTGGCAGTGTCTCCCGAGCATCTCCTCCGAAGCCATGCCGAACAGTTTTTCCGCGGCCCGGTTGACACCCGTGATGCGAAATTCCGGGTCGTACAAAACCAGGGCGTCGGAAAGCTGGTCGAACACCAATTCCAAAACGCTTGTCTGTTGCCAGCCTGGGGTGAGCTTGGACATTGAGCTTGAGCTAACCCGATTATAACAGCCCATTTCTGGGTTAATTGGCCCAACCTAGGGTACCAGAGGGGGAATTGCCCCCCACCCCGGACCGGCGTGTTCGATGCAAAACACGTGGAACTACCGGTTTAGCGGGGTGGCGATGCAATTGCTGCCTTACAGTTCGGAGGCTTTATGTCCCGTTTGAAGATCGGTGCGCCCGCCGTCATCCTGTTGGGCGGTTTCCTGCTTTGCTCCCTCGCCACATACGGCAAAATGGAGTACACCAAGGCAACCAAAAAGCCGTGCACGTATTGCCACGAGAAGAGCGTTCCTGGCGACGCCGCCGCCATGAAGGCGAATCTGACCGACGCCGGAAAGTATTACAAAGAGCACAAGACGCTGGACGGCTACGTCGAGAAGACCAAGTAGCGTCCGGGCGATGGGAGGCGGGAGTTGTCCACCATGCAGACAGTCCAGCTTTCGTTAGCGGACGGCCGGTACGCCGCGGCCGTCCGGGAAGCCCTGTCGCGCAGTTGCGCCTGGCATGTCGAATCCGTGGCTTGTCCGGACGCCACGCAGCAATGTGTTCTGGTGCTGGACGAATTCGCTCTTGCGAAACTGCCGCTTCCGCTGACCAATCCCGAACGGATTGTCTTGATCGCCCGCAAGAATCCGCGGGTTCTGGCGGAGGCGTGGGAAGCCGGCATCGTCTCCGTCATCTCCGCGGACGATCCCATCAGCACTGTTTTGCTGGCCATCATGGCGGCCGCTTTGCGCGTAGCGAATTTCCACGCCTCAGCCAGTGCGGGCGAGATATCCCCCACCTCCGGTTCGGACGTTGCGCCAATATCCCCACAGAAGCAGCCGTCCGGGCTGAGGCGCTGCAAAACTCAATAGTTTAGCATCCAGCCGTAGTGGACATTGGCTTGCAATGCCCTTGATTCCGGAGCAGGATGAGGTCATATGGAACGTGGCTTGGCAAAACCCGCGGCCCTTGAACAAAACGGGACTCGCCCTCAGCGCGCGTTCCGAGACACCCGTGCCGGCCGCTCGGTGACGGTCACGGCTCCGAACTGCATTCCGAGCCGCGATCGCACCGGAGTGGAGGCCGGCGATTGGGCCGGTTGTTCCCCGGCCGGTCCTAACCCCCAAACCCCGTTTGTAGAGCCAAAGATGGGAGAGTTGCGATGAACAGTCATTTGATTCCGTTCGTAATTGTCTGGGCCGTCCTGGCGGTGGCGGTGCTGGTTCTGCTGGCCTGGCGCAAAGTGGTGTCGAACCGTGAGGACGATTCGCTGCACGTTGGGGAACCGGACACGGTGCAAGAAGGCGTGATGCATGAACAGGAGGACGTTGCCCACAAGATCGAGCAGATCGACAAGTGGGGTAAAATCCTCACTGTTATCGCAGTGGCTTATGGCCTGATTCTGGCGGGCGTGTACTTCTACCAGATGTGGACGGCCAGTTCCAGCATAGGAGTGTAGATTAACGATGACGAACCGGGCACTCTCCCGCCTGGGCCTGCGGCTCGGTTCCGCGTTGTTGGGCCTGTTTCTCGGAGCGGCCGGCGCCGATCTTCGCGCCGCCGATGCCGCCACGGATTGCTCTTCCTGCCACGACCAGGGGCCCAAACTGGCCAAGAGCGCGCATAAGGGGCTGCCCTGCGAAGTCTGTCACGATTCCCACGACACGTATCCCCATCCCGCCAATATTCCCCAGCCGGATTGCGCCACCTGCCATCCCGACCAGGCCGGCGACTACGCCAGCGGCGTCCACGGCCAGGCGCGTAAGAACGGCAACGAAGCCGCGCCCGATTGCGCCCTGTGCCACGGCAGCGCGCACGATTTGCTGCCGCCCAAATCGCAGGCGTTCCGTGCCGCCGTGCCGGATACCTGCGGCATGTGCCATAGCGCGATCGCGGAGCAATACCGCGCCAGCGTTCACGGCCAGGCGCTGGCGCGGGGCGTCACCCAGGCGCCGCTGTGCACCGATTGCCACGGCGAACACAAGATCATCAAGCACACCAGCGAAGCCTCGCCAGTCAACGGCCTGCACATCCGCGATACCTGCGGAAGCTGCCACGGGGATGTGCGGCTGACGCGCAAGTTCGGCCTGCCCTCCGACCGCCTGGTAAGCTTCGATTCCTCGTACCACGGACTGGCGGCCAGGGCCGGTTCGCAGACGGTGGCGAACTGCGCCAGTTGCCACGGGGTGCACAACATTCTGCCGTCCTCGGACCCGAAATCGACCGTCAATCCCAGGAACCTGCCGAAGACCTGCGGGCAGTGCCACCCGGGCGCGGGCACGCGATTCGCCATCAGCCAGGTGCACGTGTCCGAAGGGAGGGCCGAGCCGGCGGTGTTGCGCGTGGTGCGCGAGTTTTACCTGCTGGTGATCCCCGTCACCATCGGACTGATGCTGCTGCACCAGGGAGGCGATTGGATTCGCAAGCTGATCCGCCTGCGCTTCGGCAAGGGGCCGGCGCGCCCCACCCCCACGCACGGCGGGTTGCGCATGTTGGCTTTTGAGCGCCTGGAGCACGCCGTGCTGGCGGCATCCTTCATGATCCTGGTCTGGACCGGATTCGCCCTCAAGTATCCGGACCAGTGGTGGGCCCGCCCGCTGCTGCTCATGGAAGGGACGCGATCCATGCGGAGCCTGATTCATCGCACGGCCGCCGTGGTGTTTCTGGCGGTGGCGTTCACCCACGTGCTTTCGCTCATCGTCAACCGCAAGCTGCGCGCCCACTGGATGGAGATGATTCCCAAGATGCGCGACGGGCGCGAGGCTCTCTCGGGCTTCGCCTACAACCTGGGCCTGGGCGACGTTCCGCCGCCCCGTTCGGCGCACAGCTATATTGAGAAGGCGGAGTACTGGGCGGTGGTATGGGGCACGGTGGTGATGGCGGGAAGCGGACTGCTGCTATGGGCCAACAACCTGGCGATGCGGTTCCTGCCGAAGACATGGCTGGACGTGGCGACATCGGTGCACTTCTACGAGGCGGTGCTGGCATCGCTGGCGATCGTGGTGTGGCACTTCTATTCCGTGATCTTCGATCCCGACGTGTACCCGCTGAATACCGCGTTCCTGACGGGCCGCACGGTGAAGAAGGGCGCCGCGGACGAGGACGTGGAAACGCCATCCGCCGCCGGAGACTGACACACCGAACATGACACCCAACACTGCCAAGGGCCGGGGCTGGCTCGCGCCCATCATCTATCTGTCGAGCAACTGGATCAGCCTGGCAGGCGTGATCCTGGTCACCACCGCGACCATTTTCTGGCTGTTCCTGCTGCCGGTGACGCTGCGCGGCGAAGCCGGCAGCCCGTACATCGGGATCCTGGTCTTCATGGTGCTTCCGGCGCCCTTTTTCGGGGGCCTGGCGATGATCCCGCTGGGCATCTGGCGGAAGCGGAGACGCACCGGACACGCGGGCATTTATCCGCCCTACTTCCCGCCGTTGACGTGGCATAACGTGGAGCTGCGCCGCCTGACTTATTTCGTGGGCGTCACTACGGTAGTCAACATCGTCATCGCCAGCCAGCTCAGTTACGGCGCGATCAACTACATGGATTCGGTGACCTTCTGCGGCCAGACCTGCCACACGGTGATGCAGCCGGAGTTTACGGCCTACCAGAACTCGCCGCACTCCAGGGTGGCGTGCGTGAATTGCCACATCGGACCGGGCGCCGGCTGGTTCGTGCGCAGCAAACTGAGCGGCGTCGGCCAGGTTTTCGCCGTGGCGTTCCACACGTACCCGCGGCCGATTCCCACGCCGGTGCACAACCTGCGTCCGGCGCGCGAAACCTGCGAGGAGTGCCACTGGCCGCAGAAGTACGGCGAGGACCGCCTGCTGGTGTTTCCCAAGTACGCCGAGGACGAAGCCAATACCCTGACCAAGAACGTGCTGCTGTTGAAGATCGGCGGCGGCAACCGCGGCATCGGCATTCACGGCACGCACCTGGGCAAGGGCGTGGTGATCCGTTACGCGCACAGCGACGAAGCGCGCCAGGCGATTCCGTGGGTGGAATACGAAGTCAAGGGCAAGAAGACCAGGTACCTGGCCGCCGGCGCCAAACCGGAGGGCGAGGCCAACGGCCCGGTGCGCGAGATGGACTGCATGGATTGCCACAACCGCCCGTCGCACAGCTACGATCTGCCGGACCGCGCGCTCGACAAGGCCATGAACGCCGGCCTGGTGTCGCCCGCCCTGCCCTTCGCCAAGAAGACGGCGTTGCAGTTTCTCAAAGCGAGCTACCGCAGCCGCGAGGAAGCCGCCGCGCGCATTCCGTACGGCTTCGCCAAGTTTTACCAGCATGGCTACCCGGCGGTTTGGGCCACGCGGCAGGCGGAAGTAACTGCGTCGGCCGCCGAAGTGCTGGCGATTTACAACCGCAATATCTTCCCCGAGATGAACGTAACCTGGGGCAAGTATCCGGTGAACATCGGCCACACCGATTTCCCCGGCTGCTGGCGCTGCCACGACGGCGGCCACACGGCAGCCAACGGCGAGGCGATCAACGGAGATTGCAGCGCCTGCCACAGCCTGCTGGCCCAGGACGATCCGAATCCCAAGGTGCTGACGGAGCTGGGGATCACGGAGCCGAAGCGGTAGGGTGGGGCGCCGGCGGAGCCGCGCGGCGGGCTACCCAGTCAGCAGCGCCTTGCGAACCAACTGCGTGAGGTCCAGGACTTCCACGGATACCTTGTTCCGGCGGACATAAGTATTCATGGTCCGTACGCACTGCTGGCAGGAAGTAACCACCGCCTGCGCGCCGGTGGAAACGACTTCCTCGATCTTACGTTTGGCGATTTCCGTCGAGAGCGCGGCGTCGAGCATTTCCAGGTTGCCGCCGCCGCCGCAGCATTGGCAGTCCTCGCGGTTGCGGGGCAGTTCCACCAGGCGCACGCCCGGGATCGACTGGATCGCCTCGCGCGGGGCGTCGAACACCCGCGCGCCGCGGCCTAAGTCGCAGGGATCGTGATAGGTGACGGTGAGCGGCGTTTCCTTCATGGGCACGCGCCCCTCCCGCAACAGGTCCACCAGGAATTCGGAGGCGTGCGCGATTTCGATCCCGGGCGGATAGTGCTCCCGCCACGCCTGGTAACAGGACGGGCAGGCGAACACGACTTTCTTCGCGCCCCTGGCCCTCACCGCTGCCATGTTGTGCCGGGCGAACTCCTGGAACTGGTCCTTCAGCCCGGCGCCCAGCAGGGGAAACCCGCAGCACCATTCGTCTTCGCCCATGAGCGTGAAATCCACCTCGCAGGCAATCAGGATCTCGGCCAGCGAAGTGGCGATTTTCTGCGCCATGGGGAAGTATGCCGCCACGCAGCCGGTGAAGTACACCACCTCGGCATGGTCCTTCACCAGGCCGTCGTCCGGCGCGTTGCGCATGTCTTCCACCCAGGCGGCGCGCTCCTCGTTATCTTCCGCGAATACGTTCCGGCTGCCGGCCAGGTTCTTGCGGATCATGTCGATCTTGGCGGGATACGAACCGGAGTGCACCATGTCCTGCCGCAGCGAGAGCCACAGCTCCTTGAGACCGATGCCCACCGGGCAAACCTCTTCGCAGTTGGCGCAGAGCGTGCACTTAAAAACGGTGTCGCTGAAGTGCTTCAGTTGCTCTTCGGACGGCGGCTGGTTGCCGAAGAGGCGCCGGAGAAATCCGCCGCGGCCTTGCAGGATCGCGCGCAGCGCATTCATCCGCCACACGGCCGATAACTCCCCGTTCTGGGACGCCGCCACCGCCGGGCACACTTGTGCACACATCCGGCACTTCGTGCAGGCGTCCATTTCGAACAGTTGACCGGCCGTGTAATCTCGATTTGCCATTGACTAAGAGTGCAAAAAACACATCCTGAGCCACGGATGAACACGGATAAACACAGATGAACGCGTTTTGCTTATCCGTGTATATCCGTGTTCATCCGTGGCCGATTCCTTACGCCCCCTTGGCGAACTTCTCGATCTCCGCGGCGAGCCACTTCTGCACGGCTTCCGTACCGTGCAGCAGGTTCTGCACTTCCCCCAAATCGTCGGGCTTGATCTTGTACATCCAGCCCGCGCCGTAGCAATCCTGGTTGATCAGGCCGGGATTGGTTTCGAGCTCTTCGTTTACACCCGCGATCTCGCCGTTGACCGGAGCGTATACTTTGCCCAGCCACTTGCCCGATTCCACGCTGGCGAACTTCTTGCCCAGCTTGATGGCCTTGCCTTCTTCGGGAAGCTGCACGAAGACAATCTGTCCGGCCAGCTTGCGGGCGAAATCGTCCATGCCCATCACCAGCAGGTCGCCTTCCTGGCGAACCCAATAATGGTTGGGCTCGTAGTACAACTCGTCGGGCATGTTATAGGACTGAAATTCCATAAGTCACCTTCCTCGATTATTCGGCCTCTTCCATGAGGTCGTGAATGAACTGGGTTGTCGTACAGATGGTAAACTTCTGTTTGCGCAATTTCGCGTTTCCCAGGTTGTGCACGCAGGAATTGCATTCGGTGAGCACCACTTCGGCGCCCGCCTCCTCCACTTCCTTCAACCGCCTGCGGGCCATGTCTATGGAGTTCTTGGCATAGGCGCCGCGCACGCCGCCTCCGGCGCCGCAGCACAGAGCGTCGGCGTGGTGATGGGGCAGCTCCACGAAATTCGGCGCCAGTTTGCGGATGGTCTGGCGCGGCTCTTCGTAAATGCCGCAATGCCGGCCTAAGTCGCACGGGTCGTGGTAAGTGACCTTCTTATCGGTGTGCAGGCCCAGGTCGTAATCCTTAAGAAACTGGGCGATGTGCATGATAATCACGCCCTTGGCCCGGAGCGGCGCGTACTGCATCTTGTTGTTGAGCGTGCGCGCGCAGTAGGGGCAGCCGGTAATCACGGCCTCCGCTCCGGTGGCCAGAATGCGCTCGATGTTGGTTTCCACCAGCTTATCGTTCATCGGGAAGCCCACGTCCTCGAGCACGCCGGCGCAGCACGCTTCTTCGATGAGCGTGAAATCCACGCCCAGCTTGTCGAGCACCCCGAGCGCGGCTTCGGTGGCTTCGGTTTCGCGGTAGAGTCCCACGCAGCCGGCGAAGAAGACGTATCGCGCCGTGGCCTTCTTCCCGCGGCCGAAATCCTCGGCTTCGTCCTCGGCGTAAATGTTGTCGTGATGCAGCAGCACGTCGTGCATGCCGGTGAAGGCCGGGTGGCAGGAGCCGATGTCCACCATGTCCTTGCGCGCCACCTTGATAATCTCGGACACCTCGACTCCCGATGGGCAGTTGTGCGTGCAACTGGCGCAGGTGGTGCACTGGAACAAAGTCTCGATCAGCTCGTTCGAAAGATCGATCCGCCCGTCCATCACTTCCTTGAGCAGGAGCATCTTGCCGCGGGCGTTCAATCCGGGCCGCAGCGTGGCTCCGTAGACCGGGCACACGGCCTGGCAGAATCCGCAGCGCGAGCAGCGCAGGATCTGCTCCCGGTACTTGCGCTCGAAATCGTATTTGGCTTCCATGATCGCGTCTCCGTTCCTAGGCGGCGTCCAGCGCCATTTTCCCCGGGTTCAAAATGTTGTTGGGGTCGAAAACCCGCTTGACGGCGCGCATCATTTCGAGCGACACCGCATCGTGCTCCAGCGTCATAAACGGGGCCTTGGAAAGCCCGATGCCGTGCTCGCCCGTGAGCGTTCCTTCGAGCTCGATCGACAGCCGGAACAACTCGTCGCTGGCCGCCTCCATGCTACGCACCTGCGCGGGGTCGTACCCATCGTAGAGAATCTGCGGATGCAAATTGCCGTCGCCCGCGTGGCCGAAGGTGGCGATCTGGATGGAGTGCTTCCTGGCGATGGCCTGGATGCCCTTGAGCAGCGCCGGCACCCTGCCGATGGGCACCGTCACGTCCTCCAGAACGAAGTGGCTCTTGATGCGCGCCAGCACGGCGTAGGCCGATTTCCGCGCCTTCCAAAGCCCGGCGGCTTCCTCCTGCGAGGCGGCCAGTTTGACCATTCCGGGGTTGTTCCGCCGGAACACGTCCACCACCTTCCCCATCTGGAAATCGGTCTCTCCCTTGGTGTAGCCGTCGGTTTCGGCCAGCAGCAGCGCTTCCACCTCGGGCAGGTTGAGGTCGGTATTCTGGTTGATGGCCACGATGGTTTCGCGGCCCAGGATCTCCAGCACGCTGGGCAGAATGCCGCTGCGCATCACCTCGGCCACGGCGCGCCCCGCGTCCTCCAGGTCGTTGAAGGTGGCCATGGCGGTGGTGGTCATGGTGGGCTTGGGATTGATCTTCAGCGCGATCTCGGTGACGATTCCCAGCGTGCCCTCCGACGCCACGAACAACCGCGTGAGATCGTACCCGGAGACGTTCTTGATGGTCTTGCCGCCGGTGCGCATGATGCGGCCATCGGCCAGCACCACCTCCAGGCCCAGTACGTAGTCGCGCGTGGTGCCGTATTTGGCGCCCTTCACGCCGCCCGCGTTGGTGCCCACCGTGCCGCCCATGGTGCAGACCTTTCCGCTGGAGGGGTCGGGCGGGAAGAAGAAGCCGTGCGGCGCCAGCGCCTTTTCCAGATCGGCGTACACCAGGCCGGGCTGCACCACCGCCAGCCGGTCTTCAATGCGCAATTCGAGGATCCGGTTCATGCGCGTGAGGTCCATGACTACGCCAGCGTGCGCCGGCACCGAGAGCCCCGAAAGGCCCGTGCCCGCGCCTCGCGGCGTCACCGGAATCTTCTCGCGGTTGGCCAGCTTCATGACTTCTGAAACCTGCGCCGTGGTCTCCACCCACACCGCGCAGGATGGCCGGGCCCGGTGCTCGGATGCGTCGTAGGAATAGGAAACCATATCGATCAGGTTGTCCGTATAATTCTGGTTTCCCACGATCCGGATCAAGTCTGCTTTGATGCGCTCGTCAATCATGACAACTCCTAAACTTCGACCCCGGCCTCCGCCGGGATCGAGACCTTCGGCCCGTGCCCGCCGTGCTTCGCTCCTCGAACCGCCAGCGAAACCGGCGCCACCAGAATATGGAACATGCGGCTGAACGGCAGGTACGCCGCAAATGCACCCGTCAGTATGGCGTGCATGTACCAGACGTAACCGTAGACGCCGGTGAGTGCCCGCCAGCCCGCGAAAAGCCGGCTGATGGGGTAGCCGATGAAAGCTCCCGACGCGCCCCAGGTGACGCCGGTCATGGCGATGCGCATGCCCTCCAGGACGAACCCCACGATCACCACACCGCCAATCAGGCCCAGCGCCGCGTGGTCCTGTTTCGGGAGGACCGGCATGCGCTCCCGTCTCCTGGCGATCCCCCGCGCCATGGCCGCGACCGCGCCCACCACCACCAGGATGCCGGTGAGATCGAAGAGCAGCGCCGTCGCCGGGTCGTTACCGTTCAGCAGAAACTCGTACCACGTGGAGCGCCGCCACACATTGGCGGCAACCAGGCCCGCGAGGCCCCACGCAAACCGGAAGACGAACGGCAGCAGAATCGCCGAATGAATCGCCCAGCGCCAGCGCGACTGCTTGAAGAGCCGCCTTTGCAGAATGCCGTCCAGGAGCAGCGCCCGGAGGGCCGCCATCCCGCGGCGGGAGAACAGCGCCCGCGCCGCCGCTCCAGCAACCCCCAGAAACCTCGCCGCCGGGCGCGCGTCCTCACGGCCGGGAAGGCGGCCGGTGAGCCAGACCGAAAAGGCCGCCGCCACGCCGAACAGAAACACGCCCAGCCCGCCGATGGTGGTGGCGTCGGTGGCCGTGGGTGTGGCGCCATGGCACGGCATGCACAGCGCGCCCTTCCCCGGCAGCACCATGGCCGCGGCGCCCACCTGGTTGCCCGGCATGTGGCACCGCTGGCAGTCCTGCTTCCGCGCAGCCCTGGTGATGGCGTGCACCCCGGAAACCGCGCCGGGCCTGGTGGTGCTCTCCCAAACCACCTGCTTCGAAACCGCATCCTGCACCACCCGGCCCCCAGCGGCATGACAGGCGCGGCACTCCACCTGGATGTGCGGGCTGTCGGTGAACTTGGCGTAATGCGGCGCCGCGGGTGCGCCATGGGCCTGAGAAGGGCCGTATACCCCTGGCGCGCGGCCGAACCGCGGCCGTCCGGATTCCGCGGGGGCGCGGCCAGCCTCAATCGGGCCAAGCGCCGCGAGCGCCGGCCTGACCGCCCCTGGCGCGCCGGAATGGCACTGGCCGCAGTCCACCCGCGCCTGGTCCCCATGCCCAAACGCCGCCGCGCCGGTGTGGCAGGCGGTGCACGCCTGCTTGGCGTGGGTGGTATGGCGGTAGGCCGCTTCATCGATCGCGGGCGAGAGTTTGGCCGAGATCCGTTGCGTTTCGGTGCCCTGGTCTGCGTGGCAGTGGAAGCAGAGTTTCGCGATCTGCGCGGGGGCGCCGGCGTCGCGCGCGTCCACCAGGTGGCACCCCAGGCACTTCTCCTCGGCAGCCGGCCGCTTGGGCAGCGCGCTCCGCTGCTGGTGGCACGCCCCGCATTGCCCAC
>Ga0209039_10001682_pt1 | contig 20070 bp, 20 predicted proteins | sample BogFormECP12_OM1_FD_188238 | JGI IMG/M metagenome (GOLD analysis project Ga0209039, IMG submission 188238) | Bog forest soil microbial communities from Calvert Island, British Columbia, Canada - ECP12_OM1 (SPAdes) (version 2) | ecosystem: Environmental > Aquatic > Freshwater > Wetlands > Bog ...
ACGAACTATGATGTCCTTGTGCTCAATTCAACCGACCCGGCAATAAAAAAGAATACAAATTATACGATGCAAATAGATGAAGAACAGAATGGTTATTATGGTATGGAATCGGGAGTCGCCCCGAAAGACATTATAAAAGGCACCATCATCCAGGTCAACGATTATAACAATACTAACGATGATAACTACATAAAGGACGACGTCAACGGTAACAATATAACGGTATTCGTTGGGGCAGATCCCTATGACCAAAATGCATGGAATAACGCATGGAAACAAAAAATTACGATCATGAATTAAGCTATGACTTTACCAGTATAATGTAGTGCGATCATTGGAGGATAGGATGAAAATATCCGGTTTTGTACAAGTGCTTATCTTTTTTGCCTTTATGATGGCCATAGGATGGGTCATAAATGCGACGGGGATTTTAGAGAATCATACGCCTGTAAATACGAGTTTTGTATGTGATGCACAGGTTTTTGATGTAAATGGGAGTCCTGTCCCTGGCCAAACGGTGTATTTCTTGTCATGCATCCAGAAGCCGGCTGGCTGGACAACGCCGACCAGCTATGTGAATAAGGACGTTGAGCAGGGTTTTACGGATAAAGATGGATATGTCGAATTAGACTCTATTAATTATACGCTTTATAAAAATGATATTGTATGGCTTGGAGCAAGTACGAACGAAACACTTCTGGAATCGGATTACGCTAATAAAACCTTTAAACCTGGAAATATAGGCGAATGGACCCATTACGAATACCGCAACGTCAGTGGCCCGGGCAACCTCGCCACTAGATGGGCTAGCATAGTATTACTTAGAAATAGTAATGGAAAGATGATCGATGTAAATCAGTATGGCAATGAACATGGATTCAATAACCTACTCACTCACCCTCTCGTGAAAGTTATTGACTATTTGAATTATATTGACAATAGTTCATTATAGTCTGCGAGGGATGGATAGAAAATTGCTTGACATTATATAACGTAGAATCCCCAGGTGGTCCACGATGCCATGAGCCCTATTTGCAGCGCCACCAGGCCCACTGTGACAGCCAGGTCGATCCGACGGTCTTCAGTAAGCTTTGCGCCGATGATGAAGAGCGGGAATACGACGAGAAGGTATCGGGACATGCTCCAGAGAGAGGCGGGAGATGAAAGCGGTATCGCGATCAGCAGCAGGCCGTAGATGAGCTGGGCGAAGCCGATCTTTTTATAGCAAATGACCAGGAGCAGGATGGCGGCGAGGGTCATCAGGCCGTTAAAGCGAACGTCCATTCCCAGCTGGGTCAGGCGAAACTTGAGCTGACCCAGGGGATTCTGGAGAACGAAGCCCCAGAGAGACTGGGCGTGGGCGAAGGCCAGGGGATCGCCGGTCATATACAGATCGTAGGCCATGTACATGCCCAGGCCCAGCGGCGGAATAAGGAGAGCCAGGGCATCGGCCTTGATCTTGCGGGGATTGAAGCTCACTGAGCAGAGATATTCATACGCCATCGGGATGAAAATGACTATGCCGTCGGGCCTCGTCAGCGCCGTCAAGGCGCCCAGGACGCCGGATAAAACCCAACGTCTTTTTCTCGCATAATAAAAACATGCGATGCTCAATGCCAGGAACAGCGACTCGGTAAAGATGCCCGAAAGGATGAACGCCGTCGGAAATAAGAATAAATATCGGATGGCCCGCTTTGCCGTGGATTCATCTTCCGCGAGGCTGACCAGCCGGTAAAGGTAAAAGCATGCGATGAACAGGCAGATATTCGAGATGATCAGGCCGGCGACGAAATAGCTGCCAATGGCAAGCGCCAGCAGCTTCATGAGGAAAGGATACAGCGGGAAGAACACATATTCCGTCATAGCGGAGACATTCGTCGTCTGAGGGTACCAGTGCATGGCGATGTTGAGGTACTGGTCCGAGTCCCAGACGGCCCACATCTGGAAAATATCGGGGAACTTCAAAATATTCTGATGGGCGATCAAGCTATGGCTTATGACGCCCACGGCCGTCAGGGCTATGCGGGATATGAAAAAGAGCAGGAGCGTATATGAAAGATCGGCCGGTATTCTTCGTTTAATATCATCAAATGAATACGTGGCCATATCACAGCACCTGGCGTTATGTATGGGACGGCTACCATATAAAATATTAATGTGCAGGCCCACGCGAGGGGCCCTTTTTGACGATATCGGAGTACCACTGGTCGATTGTCTCATACTCGCCGGTGGCCTTTGCGATCCGGACCGCGATGGAATGATAGCACACGCCGCCCTTGATCGAAAGCCTGTACAGGTAATCGTTACAGGTGCAGAAATCGTCCTCGACGATGTAAACGCCGCTCTTGCCCTGGACCACGAAGAAGTCTTTATACTTCTTTACCCGGTGAGCCCTGACGAGGTCGATGGCGTTCTTGCCCCGGGCGCCGAACTCATCGATAAGTCGCTTCTCCAGCTCAGGCGTAAGAGTGCCCGCTTTTTGTAGTTCCTCAAACACGCTCAAGTACGTTTACCGTCCTTATGTGTGGCGGGTCGTCGATGAAAAATGAAGGGATAAAGTCATTCAGCCGGTCGGCAAGCACCTTCATCGCCGGCGCCTCCGTGAAATAATGGGGGGCGCTCACCAGGGCCAGGTCCCCGCAGTTCCTGATCACGTCATGCTTCAGCTCCGAGGAAAGCAAAACGTCTACGTTGCCGTATCGCGCGGGATCCAGCGCCAGCTTAAAGCCGCTGCCCGCCACCGTTGCGACGCGCCTGACCGGTTTCTTATCGTCCCCCAGGTATTCAACGAGGCACCCGAGCTTTTCCGATGCCAGGCCTGCGAACTCCTCAAGGTCCATTTCCCGGATGTTCCCCGACCTGCCACCATAGAAAGGCTCCGGGTTGGTCAGGCCGATGAGCTTCGCCAGGACGTCATTCACGCCACCTGGCGCATTATCATAGTTCGTGTGCATGGAATACAGCGATAAATGGCTGCCCAGCAGGAGCTTTAGCTGGAAAGCGAGGTCTTCGTCGATGCGGTTCACGGGGTCCCAGATCAGCGTATGATGCGTGACGAGCATACTGGCGCCCCGCTCTATTGCCCGACTAATGGCATATGGCGTTGGGTCAAGCGCCGTGGCTATCCTGCCCACCTCGGGCGTTCCCCTGACGATAAGCCCGATCTTGCCGTGGTCGAACTCTTCCGCCAGCTCGGGCGGGGCGATCTCCTCAAGCCTCGATATCAGGCTGCTTAGTTTCATCAAAAGTAATATTATTCATATAAATGATAGACTTTTGGTATGTGCCGTAAAAATATTCTGAAATGATATTCAAAGAAAAAGTTCAATTGCCCGTTGCAACATTTTGCTTAAGCTGGTTGACGGAAGTCACCGAGGGGCCTTTAAAGTAGGGCTCCCGGATACTGACCACGAACTTCAGCGCCTTTTCAAGCTCCTCATCATTTAATCCCCGCACGTCGACGAGGTTGTCATTCCGGAGGAGGCACGGCTTGAGCTTACAGTCCGACGTAACGCGCAGCCGGTTACAGTTCATGCAGAACTCGGAGTTATCGATGGGCCTGACGATCTCCACTTCGGCGCCGTCTATATAATACTTGGTCCGGCGGTGCATCTCGCGGCACACGCTCTTTTCCGCCCTTTCCTTGAGCTTCTTTTCCAGCCCCGAAATGTCAGCATGGTACCCGAAGACGCCCTTGAAATTCATGAGCTCGATGATCTGTAGGATCAGCGGCTTACCCCGGATGAATTCCATCATCCGCTCGATCTCGTCATCGTTTATGCCCTTCAGGTAGACCATGTTCAGCTTTACCGGCGTAAGCCCGGCATCCATGGCCGCATTAATTCCTTCGAGGACTTTGTCAAATTGGCTGGAATGGGTGCAGGTGATCCTGTCAAAGCGGTCGCTGCTCAGCGAGTCCAGGCTGATGTTGACCCGGTTGAGGCCGGCGGCCTTCAGCGCCTTGGCCCTCGATGCGAGCAACGTGCCGTTGGTGGTCAGCGAGACGTCCTTCAGAGGCGGCAGCGCCCGAAGGATATCCTCAAGGTCCACCCTCATCAGCGGCTCCCCGCCCGAAAATTTTACCTTGTCCACGCCGAACTTAGCGGCGACCCGGACGATCCGGGCCACCTCTTCGACGGTGATCTCCCTGCCGAAATTCTGCTCCCCCTCTTCGTGACAGTATATGCATTTAAGGTTACACCTGTGAGTGAGCGATATCCTCAGGCTGGAGACCTTTCTGCCATACGGATCCACCAGGTATTCTTGCATTAAAAATTAGTACTGCATGGGAACATATTAACTTTGTGCCATAGCTTATTATTAAAAATGTAATTTAAAATGATTAACATATTATGCCATAGCGTTTGTAGATTTACTGCATTTACTGCAGTTGGTCACCATCTGGCTTTTGCTGCAGTTCTTTACGCCGGTGCCCGTAGCCTTAGTGCATTTACTGCCATTGCATACCCTGTTTGAGCCAGTAGCATTGGACTGGCCGCATGTTTTATTAATGCCCGCAGAGGATGATGCAGAAGAATTCGCGATCTGACAGCGTTGTGCCGGTATCGTCGTTACGCTGTCCTGCGTAGATTTGCAATCTGGCTTTGTTTCGCTTGCCTGAGTCGCCGTGTCATTTATACATGAGGTCGCCGTCGCATTAAGGTCGGCGTCGGACGGCGCAGGCGGCAGGCAAACCGTATCATTGGCGGTGACGCAGTTCTCAATGGTACCGGCGCCGCCAAGCTGGTTGACGGCCGCCATTACGGGTATGGAGATGGCGATAAGCGTCATGGCCAGAAGCATTATGGTAGCTAGTTTTATCTTAACGTTCACTATCAATGGATACACTCCCCATTTGCGTGTATATGCTTTAATATCGATACATAAATATATTGCCTGTTATATTATTGTTAAACTAACGCTTTGCCATTAAAAAATAACAATATAATTGATATTAAACCATATTAATGCTTATTATACCATCGTTACCACATGACTGGGTGTAAGACCGATTAAAGGGCAAGAAAAAAATAGGGGACTTGTTGCTCCATATGTCTATTTTGTTTTATTGCAGGCGGCGGAGCTTTTACTGCAAGTTTTTTTCGTCACGTTGCTGCAGGTGGAATTCGTGGTCGCGTTAACGGCTGCCGTTTGTTCCGGACAGGCCGGCTTAACATTATCTGCAGCACCATCGCAGGATGTCGTCCCATAATAGCCGGCCGTATAATCGACTGGAGCGATCACACCAGAGTCATTAGACCCGTCGGGCAGGCTTTCGCCTACCGGCTCGACGTCGGTTACATTGTACATCCCGGCGTCTGTGCTGTTATCTGTTATCACGTCTCCGGGCAGGTCGGTGCTCATGTTACCATCGCCGACAGACGTGACATTGACCGGGTCAGATGCATTCGTATACCCCGTGGATGGGGCGCCGACGCCCTGGTCGCTGTCGTCAGCGATGGCCGGTAAACTGACGGCCACGATCAACATCAAAAGAAGCGCCAGTGGCGCAAGCTGTTTTTTAAAATTACCTCCCATTAAATAAACCCTCCTTTACTTACAATACGGTTGATGCTTAACAAATAAATAGGTAATTTAATATATAATTAAAAAAAGGCCCATATCGTCAGGTTAAAAACGATTGCTACTATAGTCCTTCGACACGTATCTTACCGGCCTTTCCGATTACATCGAATGTGGTCGTCCCGTTGACCCGCCTGAACTCGATGCTGATCTTCTCGTCGCCCACGACCAGGTTCTTGATGGTGACCAACTTCATCCATTCGGGGAGGTCAGGCTTAACGTACAGGAAATTATTGGGGGCGTCCGGGTATAGCCCGAGCATGGTTTGCATGAACAGGACGATGCTGCCCGATGCCCACGCCTGGGGGCTGCACGTCGAATGATATATGACGGGCGCCTCATTGTCCTTTCTCGGGTAGCCGCAAAACAGTTCAGGCAGCCGGTAGTCGAAGTACTTGCTGGCCTCCAGGAGCGAAGTGATTATCTTGTTCGCCTCGGCCGAATAGCCATATCTCTTCAGGCCCCAGGCTATGATGGAGTTATCATGCGGCCAGACCGAGCCGTTGTGGTAGCTCTGGGGGTCATAGGCGACCTCGCTGGACGCGAGGGTCCGGATCCCCCAGCCCGAGTACATGTCGGGCTCCATGATGCGTCCTGCGATGATGTTCGCCCTCTCCGGCGGCAAGATGCCGGACCAGAAGTTGTGGCACGGGTTGGTCGTGATCGAGTCCACCTTTCGCTTATCCTTGTCCAGCGCCTCGGCGTAGAAATTTTTATCGGGCAGCCAGTAAACCTCATTGTATTTTTCTTTAAGCGTGTTGCTCTCGGCCATCACTTTTTTAGCGAGGTCGCTGTCCGGGTACATTTCGGCGAACCGGCGCTTTGCGTCAAACACGTAGCCCTGGACCTCCGACAACGCGATGGGGGGCTGGGCGAGGGACCCGTTCGCGAAAATAATTGAATTATGCGAGTCCTTCCAGCCCTGGTTCTGCAGGCCAAGCCGTTCGGACATGCGTATGTATTCAACGAACTCATCCTTATCGATGTCCCCGTAGCTATCGATCCATCGCACGGCGGCTTCGGCCCCCATCTTGATATCCGATAAGAGCTTGGAATCTCCTGTCCACTTATAGTACTCCGACATGAGCACCAGGTACAGGAGCGTCGCGTCGATGGTCCCATAATACGGCGTATGCGGAATATGATGTAAATTCGCCAGCTCACCCTCCCGTATCTCGTGTAGTATCTTGCCAGGCTGCTCGTCCGTCCAGGGATCGACTTTCGTCCCCTGGTAGAGCGTCAGGAACCTCAAGGTGGACGCAGAAAGCGAGGGGTTCAGCATCAGCGTCTGGAAGCAGGTGATCAGGCTGTCCCGGCCGAAGATGGTGTCATACCAGGGTATGCCGGCGGCGGGCACGAGCAGGTCTTTTTTCGTGTTGATGATCAGCGAGCGCAGGTCAAGGATGCACGTATCGAAGACATTGTTCATCAATTCGCTGTCTGTGGTGATCTGGGTAAGGCCGCGCTGCCAGCGGTCATAGGATTCTTCGATCTCCTTCTTGGCCGCAACAAATTCCTGGCGTATGACGGGCACGCCGCCCAGTGTCATGACGACCTCGATGTCGATCTCCCGGGTCTCATAAGGGGCAATGTCGAGGCTGAAAATGGCGGTATCCCAGAATATCTCGGGGCTTGGTTTAAAATAGAACTCCGTACGCCGTATGACGTTATCCAGGCCTTCGTACCGGAGGATGACGTTCTTGCCCTCATCGCCCTCGATAATCGCCCGAAGCCCTTTTTTATTCACACTGATGCCCTTGACCTCGAAAATATCCAGGAAATCCGTATCGTACGATAGCGATAATTTGAGCTTGACGGGAAAGTTGTTGGTATTCTTAATGAACATTTTCTCATAAAAGTTCGTGCTGATGAACATCGTGCGGAGTATGTGCAGGGTGCCCTCGGGAACGGTCTTACCATCGGTGGTTATTTCGGGGTTCGTCAAGGAGACGTTGGCGATGTAGCCCTTCCGGGTAAAGCTCAACGGGATCAGGGTCGCGCCGTCCAGTTGTAGCCAGTAAAGGTTCAGGTAGCGGGTATCGGACCTAAAAAGGCCGAGCGGCGTGCCCCGCGGCACGTTCCCGCTGATGTCAGTGACCATAAAGGTCGTACCTTCGTTGATGACGATCGTTCCATCCATATTGAGCCCCGGCTGGCCTGCTAAATTGTCCGGGAAGTGGAGCAGTTAGCTGCCCTTATGCGCGCGAGGCCGGATGATCCGGACCTGGCGATATCGCTCAACCGCTTTATCTTCTGGGCGATGCGGGCGTTGACCAGCCTGTGGTATAAGTATTCCATCCTCAATGCCATTTTTTTCGAATCGAACCGCTCGATGGCGACTTCCCTGCCGTTCTTTCCCAGGTACTCCGCATAGTCCCTGTCGGACAATAGCCGGTCGATGCTGAATGCAAGCTTATCCGCGAGCGTGTCGGGGTTTCTATCCACGACAAGGCCGTTGATATCATTGAACGTGCTTTCTACCAGGCCGCCGCTGTCGGTGACGATGACAGGCCTGCCGCACGCCATGGCTTCCACCGGGGCTAAGCCGAATGCTTCGCCCTGGGGAAATATTGTGGGATAGATTATGACGTCGGCCGCGTTCATGTACACGGGCATTTCGTCCCCGGTCGCGTTGATAAATAAAACGTTATTTTCCATTTTCAACTTTTTTACCAGTGAGTCGGCCTCGGACTGGAACGAAGGCCGTTCCCCGTCGAAATCGACGGAATCCCCGTTACCGCTGAGTATGAGGCATATATCGGGGTACTTTTGCTTTAATTTCGCCGCAGCCATGATGCCGTGGAAAGAGCCCTTGGACCAGCATGCCCTGGCAGGGTGAAATACCACATGCCGACCGCTCAGGCCGAGCTTCGACTTAATGGCCGCCATGTCCTCCATCACGCGATATTTATCGAGATTGACGCCGTGATAATGGACTTCCAATCGGTTGGAAGGCAGGTGAGCGTCAAAGATGCAGGGGCTTTTCATAAAATAACTGACGGCGACGATCCTGTCCCATCGGATATCCCTGAGCAGGCTCCGGCACAGGTCGTCCGCCCAATAATTATGAATGGTCAACACGATCGGTAGGCCGTACTTATGCGAAAGAATGTCGACGCACTCCGCATGATCGGGCACGAAATAGTGAAAGTTATGGGCGTGTACGATGTCGGGCTCCTGGCGGACTATGAAGCTCTCCATCATTTCATAAACGCGCCTGAGCCTGTCCGGCCCTGCCTTATTCAGGCAAAAGTCGATGGACATAAGATCTTCCGAATGGATGTTACACCATGGATACGCGTCATCATCCCTGTCCTTGTGCGGAGCGGTCAGGATAGAGACGTCATGCCCCAGCCCGGCTAGCTCTTCATACAGGTATAACAGGTGGGATTCCACACCTCCCACCACCGGGGGAAACGCCCAATGCATAACACCTATCTTCATAGCATCAACCAAATCAAGTTAGAATTTAGATTTTTTATACCTACCCTGCGTAAAAAGCAGTAATGCCGATGGCGACCACTTTTTTTAACATTTATAAATCTAATGCTGGGTGGTCTTTTTTTGAGCCTCCGGCGCAGGGTATACGGCGTCTCCTACAAGGCTGGCATCGACGGCATGGCCGGGGTATTCCGCCAGCTTCGCATAGATCAGCCGGTTATACAGGTCCTCCATCCTCAGGGCCATCTTCTTCGCGTCGAACCGCTCGATGGCGACCTCCCGGCCGTTGGACCCGAGGTAGCGTGAAAAGTCGGGGCGCTCCAGTAAATGCCCGATGTTCTTCACCAGGTCGTCCGTCAGCGTGGCCGGATCGCTGTCCACGACGATCCCGTTAATGTGATCGGACGTGCTCTCCACAAGGCCTCCGCTTTTTGTAACGATGACCGGTCGGCAGCAGGCCATGGCCTCCACCGGGGCGATGCCGAACGCCTCGCCTTGCGGGAGTACAGTCGGGTATATGACTATGTCGGCGGCGTTCATGTACACCGGCATCTCGTCCGCCGGTATGCTGACGAAATGTATGTTGTCCGAAACCTTGAGGTCTTCGAGCATTTGTTTTACTTTAGCCCGGAAGGCCGGGCGCTCGTTCTCGAAGTCGACGGTATCGCCGTTGCCGCTCAGGACCAGGCAGATATCGGGGTATTTCGCCTTGAGCCGGGATACGGCCTCGATGCTGTGCAGCGTGCCTTTCATCTCGCACATGCGCGCCGGGTGGAAGACGACTTTCTTTCCGGAGAGCCCCAGCTTTGACTTTAGCTCCTCCCGATCCGGGATGGACCGGTATTTATCCAGGTCAATGCCGTGATAGTGGACTTCGACCCGGTCATGCGGCAGCCGGGCATCGAAGAGGCAGGGTTTTTTCATATGGTAGCTGACTGCGACGACCATGTTCCAGCCGATGTCACGCAAAAGATGCCGGCACAGGTCCTCATCCCAGTAATTGTGCACGGTCAATATGATGGGAATACCGTATTTCCTGGATAAGACCCCAAGGCTTTCCGCGTGGTCGGGGAAGAAGTAATGCAGGTTGTGGGCATGGATGACGTCCGGCGATTCTTTTCGGATGAAGCCCTCCGCCATGTCGTAGACCTCTTGCCATCGCTCCGTCCCGGCCGGCACTTTCAATAAATGCCCGATGCTCATCAGATCGTCGGATGTGACCTTACACCATCCCATCGAAGTATCGTCCCTTTGCGGATGGGGCGCCGTCAAAAAGGACACTTCATGTCCCATGCGGGCAAGCTCCTCATACAGATATATTAGATGAGATTCCACGCCTCCGACTACCGGCGGGAACGCCCAGTGCACAACCCCTATTTTCATAGAATATTCCCAAAACTAGTAATTGTTAGATTTTTTTAAAGGTGTGCTGTGTAATAAGCAGTAATGCCGTCTCAATACAGATTTTTTCGCAAGGACAGTAACGTTAAGGCCGTTCATGCGATCGCTCATCCGCCGGCCATTGGAGGTAGTATCGTGACCACATCGCCATCGTGCAATCGCGTGTCCAGGCCCTTGAGAGCCCTTATCTCCTTCGAATTCACGAAAACCGCGATATGCTCGTTCATTCGGTCCGTCTTGATATCGTATATCGCCCTGTCGAAATCCGGGCCGGCATGTCCGGAAAGCTCTAAAAATAGGCCTCTTATGGTCATCCCCTCGCTTAATATAAAAGAATAGGAAGGGCTGTCGAAAAATCCCCTCGCGTATCCCACGATCTTTATGGAAACCCCCGGCATATCAAGCGGCCCTGGCGGCCTCGGCGCCCCTGACGGCCTCCTTTAGCTCATCGACGACGAAGCCCAGGCCCAGCTCGCGCAACTTTTCGGGCGTCGGCACGCCATTATCGTCCCAGCCGCAGATCTCGTAGTATTTCGGGAGCATCCGGTCGACGTGGGCCACGCTGCCCTTTGCCAGCCCTTCCCTCAAAGGAACGGTATTGAACTTTTTTGGCAGCACATCCTGGGCCCGGCCGAAGCCTTCCCTTGCGCCGAACGCCCTCGCGAGGTTGATGGCACGCTCGCCGACTGCCCAGAACTCAGGATACGTGTAATTAAAGCCCGTAGCGGCGTTCACCAGTGCCAGGAAGTCTTCCGTGTTGAGCTCGTTGCCGGCAAAACGGCAGACGCATAAGCAGTCGAACAGGGCGGACCCCTCGCTTACCATCTTAATGAGGGCGGGTTTATCTTCAGTAGTGAACGGGTCCACGCGCTGCGTTGAGGACAGCCATTCCATGTGGAATACCCAGGGTTTCAGGTGGTCCGCGCCCCGCTCGCACCTGGCATAGGAAAGTGCCGTCCCTTCGCCGCTCCTCGGGTCATAGGCGGGAAACACCAGGCCTTTAACCTGGGGAGCGAAGTCCATGCTGTCATGGCCGATCTCGGCGGCCGCTTTCACGACCCCGTTCGCGATGAGCCTGCCCAGGTTACCTTCGCCCTTACCTGCTGCATTTATCGCGGCCATCCAGGCGTTGAGGTCTCCGAACTTCAGGTCAAGCCCGTTGGTCATGTCCTTGCCGATGAGGCCGCGCCCGTAGCAATCCATGAGGAACGCGATGGTACCGCCGACGGACATGGTATCCAGCCCGTAGCCGTCCATTAAATAGTCGGCCAGCGCAATGGCCTTAGGGTCGTTGATGCCGCAATTCGAGCCCAGAAGCCCCACGGTCTCGTATTCCGGGCCGTCGTCGATCTTGCCCTCGAACCCTGGCTGTTCCAGGACGTGGTAATGGGTGCACTTCACCACGCAGTTCCAGCAGGGATGCCAGTTCTTGCCATCGTTCCAGAGCGTCTTTTGCATGGCCTCGCCGCTGATCTGATCGGCGCCGGGATTCTCATCGCCCGAAAAATTGTTATATGGCAGCGCCCCTACCGCATTTACTCCTAACAGGATGTTAGGGGTCCCGCGATAGCGCAGGGCATCATTGGTCACCGGGTTTTTGTTGAGCCGCGCGTTCTGTGCCTTCACCAGTGCCATCATGCCCTTCTGATCGTGGAGCTGCGGCCGCTTGCTGCCTATTATGGAAATAGCCTTGACTTTCTTGCTGCCCATAACCGCCCCGACGCCGCCGCGGGCCGCCGCCCTCGCGTCCGCGATGATGGCGGCGAGCAGGTCCTTTCTCTCGCCTGCCTGGCCTATGCTCATGACCTTCGCCGGCCTTTTCGTGGTCCCCAGGGACTTTTTAACGGCTTCCACGGTCTGCCAGGTGTCCATGCCCCAAAGGTCTTTGGCGTCGACCAGGCTGATCTCGTCGTCCTGTATGTGAATGTGAACGGGCTCCGGCGAGGCTCCTTCCAGGATGATGCCGTCGTACCCGGCGAACTTTAGCTCGGGCCCCCAGTAGCCGCCCATGTACGAATCGGTGAATGTCCGGGTCAGCGGAGACTTTGTCGCGGCTACAGTGCGGTTGCCCAGCGGAGCCGGAGTACCGGTCAGCGTCCCCGTAAAAAGATAGAGATTGTTATCCGGGCCTAAGGGGTCGATGCCCTTTGTGATCTCCCTTATGGCATAATATGCGGCCAGAGCTTTGCCGCCCAGATATTTTCTCGCGACTTCCTTGTCGATGGTCTCGACATCTATGCTGTTTCGAGTCAAGTTTACACGTATCAGTCTTCCGCAAATCCCCTTCACATGACCAGCTCCTTCATGGCGTTCGCCACCTTCAGGTGACGGTCCACCAGTTTTTTTTGCTCCCCCGATAGGTCCTCCAGCGGATGCCGGACATGGCCACCGGGCAGGCCCTGGAGCGAAAGCATATACTTCACCGATGCCGGGAAAGTGCCCACCTGCATCGCCTGGATGAAATGGTTAAGCTCCCTCTGCATGACGAACGCCCTGTCCAGGTCTTTTTCCACGATGGCCCGGTACATGCTGACGCAGATATCGGGAGCCACCGACGCGCTGCCTATCATCATGCCCCTTGCGCCCATGCAAATGCCATAGCTGGCGAGGCCGTCGCAGCCTACCATGACTGAAAATTCGTCCGGCGCCCGGTCTACGAACTTCTGTAATTTTACGGAGTCCCCCTCGCTGTCCTTTATTCCTATGATGCGCTCGTCTTTGGAGAACTCGTCCAGCATGTCGGGCGAGAGCTGATTACCTGCGAACTGTGGGATATTGTAGGCCATTACGGGTATATCGACCTGCTCCGCTATGGTTAGATAATGTTTTACCATGCCTTCGGGCGAGGGATGATAAAAATACGGCTCGACGGCGATGACCGCGTCGACGTTGAGGTCTCTTAAGTACCGGGCCATGTTGACGGTGTCCCGGGTTGAAGGGCTTCCGACGTTGACGATGACCTCCATCCTATCGGCCGCCCCGACTATGATATCGGCTGCCCTCTTGCGCTCCTGCTCGTTCATCATCGCGAACTCCCCGATGGTGCCGAGCGCGAGGATCCCGTTCACGCCCGTGCTCTCGTAGTACGATACAAGGTCCCTTAGCCCGACCTCGTCGAGCTCGCCGTTTCTTTTAAATGGAGTCGGTATGGCCGGATATACTCCCTGTGGATGGTACAAGAATAAAGCCCCCTTTTGTTATCATTAGAAGTAAAAAACGGCATACTTAATGTTAATATTAAGCTGGCGAAAAAACGGTAGAAAACCATGGAGAACTCCAAGGGGACCACGGAGAACACGGTACTTTTGTGTTTCCTTAGTGTTCTCCATGGTTTAGCGCTCGTTGTTTTCGGGCAGCTTCGAGCATGCGCCGGTATTCGACGAGCGGGAAGGACAGGTTTGCAGGCAATTCGGTGAAAAACCCGACTTCGGCGATCTCCTCAACATTCGGGACGAGGGACAGCTTCCTACCCACCTGTCCCAGGTACACCAGGCCGCCATCCTCCACTTCCAGCACTTTAAGAGAATCCACTACGTGCCCGGTCTCTTCCCGGAACTCGCGGGCGGCGGCTTCCTCCGCAGATTCGCCGGCATCCACCTTACCCCCGGGCATCTCCCACGCACGCCGTGCATGGCGGACCATCAGGAACTCTTCGCCACGAAAGGCGATCACATAAACATAGCTCACGTGCATGGTATCATCTATAAAAATGGATATCCTACACTATCTAATTACGAACAAAATAATGAGTGCATCGGTTTAAGTTTAAAATAGTTTTAAACTTAGATACCCATCAGGTTCTTGAGCACCATGCCCTCGTACTTTTCCTTCAGGCTGTACTCATACTTGGAGTCATACGTATTCTTGTGGGCGTGCAGTATGCCGAGCTTCGAGTGGATCACTCCCAGCATGGCAGTGACCTGCTTCAGCGTTATGCTGTAGCCGCGCTCCATCAAGATCCTGTGCAGCGTGTCCGCGGTCAGGCTCTTCATCTTAACGAACGCCTGAAGTACGATCCTCCGAATACCCTGGAAATCGGTAGCCAGGTAATCGTGCAACCTTTTATTTATTTCATTCACCACAAATTCCATATTTTACATCCCCTTCCCTTTATTTAGAATTTTAACCCCTTGGTGAGTTAATACTTTAGCTTAAGTTATAACATGTTAATATTTAACTCTTTCTTTAATGATTATGATACATTCATTTATAATTTGAAAAAAGAATTTTGCGGCCGATGTGTTCCGAACGGAGAAAATTATTTTTTAGTAAATATTATATTACGACTATTTTTATTGAGCACTATAAATGGGAAACATCGATCATGCACCGAAAAAAAATAATCGGAGTGCGGCTACCGGGAATTGAACCCGGACTACGAGCTTGGGAAGCTCATGTCATAGCCACTAGACCATAGCCGCCCGATGTAACAAGCAACAGATACTATTATTCGTATATCTATTTTTTGATTTCCATCCCCTGGAAAGGTCAGGAGAGGAATTTGATGGCGTCGTCGCAGAACCTGGGCGCCTCTTTTCTCATGGGAAGCTCGCCGGACCTCTGGAAGACGATGAGCCGGGCGTTGCGCAATATGCGGAAATCCTCCATTTCCCCCACCATTCTCCGGGCCTTCCGGATCATTTTTGACAGCCGCATCGGCGCCTGCATGAGCGAGACCGTCCGTGATGGCTGTACGGACCGCCTTTCGGAAAGAAGCGCCAGGGGCGGATATCTACGCCTCATCCGGGAAGGATAAAGGGGAATAGCTTGTTTATCCATGCGATGCCCGTGAATATTGCTTAAAAAAATAAGCATGCTCCTTTTCGAGGCGATGCTGCCGTACATGATGCTCTCCATCTTAGGGATCTTCAGGATGCGATATAAGGCCGACCGGCCGATGGTGTCGTGCGTCGTAACACGGCGGACGCCGCCGGGGCTGACGATCAGCAGCTTATCAACGAGCCTGGGATGCTCGAAAGAAGCATTGAGGGCATATTGCGCCTCCATCGGGCCCGCGATGATGGATGACCGCTTATCGATGACATTCCTTAAAAATTCCTCGATCAGCCCTTCATAGTAAAATGGCCCGTGGGCAAGCCGTCTTTCGCTTTCACGCCCGAGCACGTCCAGGGCATAGACATGGAAGGCGCCAGAGAGGCATTCGAAAATATATCGCCAGTCATACGAGCCGCCTTTTACCGATAGCCCCATGGTCATGAGCACCGGGCTGCCCTCGCCGTCCACGTGATAGACGATATCCTCGTCCCGATACTTGAACGTCCCTACAAGCCCGTTCAGCGTGTCGCCTTGAAGCATCATTCCATAAAAAACGTTCGGGAGAATAAATGTTGAGAGCGAAAATCGTCGATTTAGCCTGGACGGCCGGACTTCACAACTCGCCTTTCCACAAGCAGCGCCGTGGTCATGACGTGGAAAAGGGGCGGCGAGCACCGGCCGAACGCCATGGTATGACTATGACGTATGGCATCGATGAGGTTCTCTCCTTCCGGAGCGAGCGTGCCGGCGTTGCCGATCTCCGCGCCAAAATGGGCATCGCTGCCGCCTACTTTAGGTATATGGTAGGTATCCGCGTAGACGTTCGCGGCCGCATTGGAACGCTTAAAAACGCACCTGGCGTTGAGCACTTCGATGGCGTCCATCTTTTTCGAGTCCTTGTCCGTAAGCCAGAACGCCGAGCCCCGGATACTGTCGAAGGGATGCGGAACGATCGCTACGCCGCCCTGCCTTTTGATCTCTTCGATGACTTCCAGGTGGTCGGTCGCCGTTATCTCTTCATTTAAAAAAAGCCCTATGACGTCCCCGCGGTCGGTCTTCATCTCAGCCCCGCAGATAATGTCGAGGCCCCTGGGCTTTAGCTTTAATGCCTCTTTGCTTCCCCGTATGGTGTTATGATCGGTTATGGCGATGCCGTCCAGCCCTCGTTTTTTTGCGATGCGGATGGCATCCGATGGCCTGATGGCGCCATCTCTGGAATAGATCGTATGCATGTGCAAGTCGTATCTTAGCATGTTATGACCACAACGGACGGTGAGTTCATAGCCTTCATAGCCGCAACCACCTAAATATTTTTTCCTGGCTTAAAAATAGGCATCTTGCTAGTTTTTAAGGCTACACCGATATTCCGAATGTAATTTTTGAATATATGAATTTTTTTGGGTATGGACCTTTTGATTGCTTTCGATTGCCGAATAAGTTTATTATGCCGTTTCCTATTTCCTCCTGTCGGGTATCACAGAGACACAGAATTCTTTTTTTATAATAGAGAACACAGAGGGCACGGAGACTCATTTTTTATTTTTCTGAGACTCAGAGTTTTATTAGAGACATAGTTGATTAAAAATGAAATACTACAATTATTGATAATGCATTAAAGCCCATAGTCGTTTATTCATCAACCGTGACCCAATAAAACTCTGTGTCTCAGGAAACCCAATAAACCCTACTCTGTGCTCTCCGAGCCTCAAATTATAAAAAAATCTGTGCCTCTGTGATACCCGACAGGAGGAAATGGATATATGAATAGGAAAAAACGAAAATGAACCTCACCTGTGGATTATAGATTATACGAGCTCAAACGCTAAAATAAAGCTTAAAAACTTAAAAGCATGCGTAAATCATAGGTTTGCTAATTTTTATAGACAGTGATCTGGAAAAACGATAGGTTTTAAAAACTGCAAGAGCTAAAAAAGTTATAAAAAGTGGTGATGGGGATATTACATCCCCATGCCGCCCATGCCACCCATGCCGCCGCCCCGCATCTGTTGGGCCGCGGCCATCCTGGCCTCGGCAACGGTCCGCGCGTCCGGCCCGCCGGAAGCGATCACGTCGTCGATCCTCAGGATCATGGTGGCCGCCTCGGTCGCCGAGTTAATAGCCTGCGTCTTCACGCGGAGAGGCTCCAGGACACCGCTCTTGAGCATGTCCACGGCTTTACCCTGGAACACGTCGAGGCCGAAGTTCTTACCATCCTTCTTCTCGTGCTTGCTCCGGAGCTCGACCAGCATGTCGATCGGGTCCAGGCCGCCGTTCTCCGCGAGGGTCCTCGGTATGATGTCCAGGGCGCTGGCGAACGCCTCGACGGCAAGCTGCTCCCTGCCGCCGACCGTTGCCGCATAGTCCCTGAGCCTCAGGCCGAGCTCGACCTCGGGTGCGCCTCCGCCGGCTACGACCTTCTTATCCTCCACGACGACGCCGATGACTCTCAGGGCATCGTGCAGGGCGCGCTCATACTCGTCCACGGAAGTGTCGGTGCCGCCCCTCAGTAATATGGTCAATGCCTTGGGGTTCTTGCACTTCTCGATGAAAAGCATGTCATCCTCACCCGACAGGCGCCTCTCTTCGACAAGGCCCGCAAAGCCCAGGTCTTTGGCGTCGATGTCATCGAGCTTTGTCACTACGCGGCCGCCGGTCGCCTTCGCCAGCTTGCCCATATCGGACTCGCTGATGCTCTTGACGGCAAGAATGCCATCTTTGGCCATATAGTGGGCGATCATGTCGTCCACGGCCTTCTGGCATAAAACGACGTTCGCGCCGCTCTTTTTAATATAGGTGACCTTCTTCTTCAGCATGGCGTCTTCCTGGTTAAGGAAGGACTGCATCTGGTCGGGCGACCTGATCTTTATGCTCGCATCGATCTCGGTCTTCTTGATCTCGAGGGCCACGTTCAATAAAAGTATCTTGGCGTTCTCGACTTTTTCGGGCATATTGGCGTTCAGCCGGTGCTTGCTGAGCACCAGGCCGTTGATGACCATAGAATCGTCGACGTTCGCGCCGGTCTTCTTTTCGACCTTGATGTTGTCGATATCCACCTTGCCGTTCTCCTCAACGGCGAGGACCGCCTTGACGGCGAGATCGGAAAGCTTATCGCCCACGGTGCCCGCGCTCTTGCCGGTCATGGCCGTGAAGGCGACCTTCTTCAGGACATCCTTCGAGCCCTTGTCGGCTGGGATCGCGAAGCCCGGTAAAAGCTCGTTCGCCTTAGCGGCGGCCAGCCGGTAGCCGGCGGCGATCACGGTCGGGTGTATGCCCTGTTCCATCAAGTCCTGGGCCCTCTTCAATAGCTCCCCCGCGAAAATGACCGCGGTCGTGGTGCCATCCCCGACTTGCTCATCCTGGGTCTTGGCCACCTCGACGATCATCTTTGCCGCCGGGTGCTCGATGTCCATTTCCTTTAGTATGGTAACGCCGTCGTTCGTGACGGTCGTATTACCGGTAGAATCGACCAGCATCTTGTCCATGCCCTTTGGGCCTAGCGTGCTTCTGACCGCTTCCACGACGGCCATGGCCGCCATAATGTTATAATTCTGGGCGTCCCTGCCTCTTGTGCGAGAGCCCCCTTCCCTTAAAATATAGATTGGTTGGCCACTTTGTTCAGCCAAGGTAAATTCCTCCATAAATGAGATTTGCGTTATTGTAGGATTGTACTTCTATAAATAAATTTCTTATATCGATAATGAGTAATGGGCATGCATATGGCGTGAAATGGCCGGTATTACTCGATGCCTGGACTAACTTTAAATAATACATAGCCCATGATATTTTTCCGTTAATATGGACGGGATGGCCACTTATATCACGTTGCTCCTGGTATCGCTTATCGCTGGCGTCAGTGCAGGCGTATTAAAGGGAGAATTTTCGGAAAAAAGCAAAAAATGCATTTCTATTGGTATGGCGGCCCTTGTGTTCGTGCTCATCCTGCTCATGGGGGTAAAGACGGGCTCGAACAACGCGGTGATATCCAACCTGGGCGTCTATGGCCTCCAATCGCTCGTCATAGCGGTCGCGGCCATTATCGGCAGCATCATATTCGCCGTACTATTCGAGAAACTATGGTTCAAGGATGGCGTGAAATAATGTGGATGATACTGCTGATCCTGTCCGCACTCATCATAGGCATCGCAGTAGGCCTGCTGGGCCTGACGCCCCCGGCGGCGGCCGCTAATCTCGATACGCTCATCATGGTCATGCTCTGCCTGCTGTTATTCGTCATCGGCCTGGACATGAGCCGGAATAAGACCGTCTTTTCACAGATCAAACGCCTGGGCTTGAAGATCGTGCTTCTGCCCGTGTTCATCGCGATCGGCAGCATTTTAGGGGCGCTGGCGGCCAGCTTTATCATCGACATGGACCCGCGCTATGCTATGGCCATAGGCGCAGGTTTCGGGTGGTACAGCCTGTCGGGAGTCATGTTAACAGGCCTGGTTAATGCCCGGATAGGCACGATGGCCCTGCTCTCGAACGTCTTCCGGGAAATGCTCTCTATCGTCATCATGCCGATCGTGGTGAAATATTTCGGCAAGATCGCGGCCGTTGCGCCCGGCGGCGCCACGACGATGGACACGACGCTGCCCATCGTCGTCCAGTATGCCGGCAGCGAGATGAGCGTAGTCTCCTTCGTGAGCGGCTTTATATTATCCATGATGGTCATCTTTCTGGTGCCGTTCTTTGCCGGGCTATGAGCTAATGGCAGTTTATATAAATTATATGGTTCTTCCGCACTTTTGGGATGGCATACTCCAGACGATTTTTTTTAGTTTATTTCGTATGGATTTTTAAGGTAATGGGTCTCGATTGTCTTGCCCTGCGAGACATGTTTATTATGCCGTTTGCCATTTCCTCCTGTCG
>Ga0209039_10001683_pt1 | contig 20066 bp, 22 predicted proteins | sample BogFormECP12_OM1_FD_188238 | JGI IMG/M metagenome (GOLD analysis project Ga0209039, IMG submission 188238) | Bog forest soil microbial communities from Calvert Island, British Columbia, Canada - ECP12_OM1 (SPAdes) (version 2) | ecosystem: Environmental > Aquatic > Freshwater > Wetlands > Bog ...
TGCGCTCCAGGAGACGGTTGAGCTGTAGCTCCCCGTTCCCGTAACCGTCGCCATGCATTGTGAGGTCTGGCCGGCCTGCACCGAAGTGAGATTGCAGGAGACCGAAACGGAGGTGATGGTCGCGGGAACGGTCGCCGTCACGGCTGCCGATCCTGACTTGGTCGAATCCTGCGTCGATGTCGCGGTGATCGTCGCCGTGCCCCCAGCCGCCGGAGTAAAAACGCCAGCGCTGCTGACCGTTCCTATACTGGTGGGGCCCACGGACCACGTCACCGAAGGGCTGAAGCTTCCAGTCCCAACTACCGTTGGCGTGCAGGTGGATGTCTGGGTGGTAAGAATGGATGCCGGAGCGCAGGCTACTGAAATGGAGGTGATGGTCGCCGGAACGGTCACCGTCACGACTGTCGATCCTGACTTGGTCGAATCCTGCGTCGATGTCGCGGTGATCGTCGCCGCCCCCCCAGCCGCCGGAGTAAAAACGCCAGCGCTGCTGACCGTTCCTACACTGGTCGGGCTCACGGACCATGTCACCGAAGAACTGAAGCTTCCAGTTCCAACCACCGTCGGCGTGCAGGTGGACGTCTGGCCCGTCTAGATCGACGTGGGATTGCAGGAGATGGAAACCGAGGTGATCGTCGGATTCGACGGGGTTACGGGGTTCGAGCCTCCGCCCCCGCCGCCGCACGAAACCAGCGTCACCGCAACCAATAAGACCAATAAAACAAACGAGACGCATTTCTTCACGACGCCCCCTTGATTACCGACTTCTCCGGCGCTCCTCGGCGCGCGAGGCTGAAGGCTGGACCGCTGGGTTCGCGGGCAGATCATAGGAACGCCCGGCACCTCCAGCCACCGTCGGCTTCGTCCAAGTTAAGATCATCCGGCCACGGTTGCAGATTCCCGACGCGCGTCTTTGGGCGGCAGGTCTTGCTCGAGGCGTTGGCGGGCCTGCAATCCGCAGGGAGAGCAACAAGAAGAAAAACGGAAGTGGAGCTTCGATGCGTTTCACAACGCCTCCTTACGGCTGGTCTGCAGTTAATCAAAGCCCAAGCTCGATTGCTGTGACGAGCGTCACTACTCGGCTATGCGTGAGTTACCGTGAAGTGTAACTCCCGCCGGGTTACTAGCGAACCGATGGCCAAGATGGTACGGCAGGGTTTTCGAGATCGGCCATCGACGCGAAATCTATCGGTAGACGCACCATTCTGGCCAGACGTAGCCACCTCCCACGATCACCCAATCTATACCTTCGAGATTCAGGGCGGGTGCGAACCATAGGCTACAGATCGCGACGGGCTCGCTTCCTGTCAGGCCGCTTCTTGCTGGGACGAATGAGCACTTCGGCCGGGATCTGAAGACGGTCGTGGAGCCGACGAATCATCCCTAGCGACAAGGGTCGGTCGCGGCGCAAAACTTCATAAACCCGGGTCCGGCTGCCAATGACACCCACCAGTGCCTTCGCGTCCGCTCCCTGCTGCTCCAGCCGGAATTTGATGGCTTCGATCGGATCGGGTGCGTCGATGGGAAAGTGCGCTCGCTCATAGGCCTCGACCAGCGCCAGCAGCACCTCCAGGCGGTCGCCTTCCGCGCTTCCTTCCGCCGCACCCCAGAGACGCTCGATCTCATGCAAAGCAGCGTCGTGGTCGGCATCGGTCTTGATCGGCTTAATCTCCATATTGCACCGTCCTGGCGTTAATTTTGTCATACGCGGCGTGCGTGCCCAACCACTTGATGAACACGATCTTTCGCCGGTAGTCGATGGCGGTTACCAGGCGATAGTCGTTGCCCTTGATGTTGAACACGACGCGTTCCGCGCCCAGAATGCTGGCATGAGCGTAGCTCTTCTTGACATCCGTAGAACTGGCCCAGTCCGCGCGGACGGCTTCATGAAACCAAGCCCGGAGCGCCGACTTGACGGCCGGCTGCTCGCGGTGTCCGGAGAGGCTCGCAACGAAACGCGTCAGTGTGCTGCGGGCAATAACGCGCACACCCAAAGTATATCGTGTTCCCATGTTGGGCACAAGGAGTCTTTGAACGGGTTGAGGTGGGAGGCCGCGACGCGTAGGTGAGCCGCAGTGTACCCCATCGGCGGGGTGAAAAATTGGAAATAAACAAACCGCGGCTTCTTCCCATCGGATTAGCACGCACACACTTGGCCGGCATTTCCCATCACCCTCTCGTTCGGATCACTTGCGCAGCCGAAAGCCAGCGACTCTGACTTGCGGGCCAACAGCCAGGCGGACAATGTTGTTATTGAACGTCAATTCCTTTTCCAGGCAAGGGTTGCAATTTTGGCCCGCTTGGCACATCATCCTTGGTTCTCTGGGGACGCTTGCGCTCCCCCGGGCGGGCAATGGCCATTGGCCTGCCCGTGGAAACCTGGGAGGTACTGCTACCGTGTCGAAGAAAATCGTTAAGATCAACCAACCCAAAGGGAAACTGGGAGTTCTGATTCCCGGCATGGGCGCCGTAGCGACGACTTTTATTGCAGGGGTTGAAGCCATTCGCCGACAGTTGGCGAAACCCATCGGCTCCCTCACGCAAATGGGGACCATCCGGCTGGGCAAGCGCACCGAGCGCCGCGCGCCCCTGATCAAGGACTTTGTCCCCCTCGCTGGCCTGGACGACCTGGTCTTCGGCGGCTGGGACATCTTCACCGACAACGCCTACGAGGCGGCGCTCAAGGCTGGGGTGCTGGAAAAGACGCTGCTCTACCAGGTGAGAGATTTTCTGGAAGGCATCGCCCCCATGCCCGCCGTTTTCGAGCATGAGTTCGTCAAGAACATCACCGGCCCTAACATCAAAGAGGGCAAGAACAAGATGGACCTGGCCGAGCAGTTGATGGACGACATCCGCAAGTTCAAGCAAACCACCGGCGCCGAGCGCCTGGTGATGATCTGGTGCGCCTCCACCGAAGCGTTCCTGGAGCACGGCCCCGTGCACCAGACCCTCGGCGCCTTCGAGAAGGGCCTGCGCGCGTCGAGCCCGGAGATCGCGCCGAGCATGGTCTACGCTTACGCGGCGCTCAAGCTGGGCATTCCCTTCGCCAACGGGGCACCCAACCTCACCACCGACATTCCCGCCCTGATGGACTTGGCGGCGAAGAACCATGTGCCCCTTTGCGGCAAGGACTACAAGACCGGGCAGACGCTGATGAAGACCATCATCGCGCCCGGCCTGAAGGCTCGATTGCTGGGCCTGCACGGCTGGTTCTCCACCAACATCCTGGGTAACCGCGACGGCGAGGTGCTGGACGATCCCGCCAGCTTCAAGACCAAAGAGGAAAGCAAGCTCTCGGTGCTGGAATACATCCTGCAACCAGAGCTTTATCCCGACCTGTACAAGGACTTCTACCACAAGGTACGCATCAACTACTATCCGCCGCGTGGCGACAACAAGGAAGGCTGGGACAATATCGACCTCTTCGGCTGGCTGGGTTATCCGATGCAGATCAAGATCGACTTCCTGTGCCGCGACTCCATCCTGGCCGCGCCCATCGTGCTGGACGTGGTCCTGTTTATGGACCTCGCGCAGCGTTGCCCGGAGATGGCGCGCAAGGGCATCCAGGAGTGGCTCTCGTTCTACTTCAAGAGCCCCATTGTGCCGCCACACCTCTACCCCGAGCACGACCTGTTCATCCAGTTGATGAAGCTCAAGAACACGCTGCGGTACCTGCGCGGCGAGGAGATGATCACGCATTTGGGACTGGAGTATTACGATTGAGGAAGGTAGACGGTAGACAGTAGACGGCATACAGGGAAAGACAGGGAAGAACCAACTGGAGGCGCGGGATTCTTCCCTGTCTGCCGTCTACTGTCTACCGTCTGCCGGTTTTGGTATATTTGTTAAGGAGCTGGAATGATTACTTCGGCCACTGAAGTCCGCGAACCGAGAGCGCAACGCGTCGCCGTGACGGAAGATAGCCTCGTCATCGACCTTCTGGACGGCCGCACGATTTCGGTGCCCCTGGCATGGTATCAGCGGCTGTTACACGGCGCACCCGAGGAGCGGAATCAGTGGCGACTTATTGGCGACGGGGAGGGAATCCACTGGCCTGACCTCGATGAAGACCTGAGTGTAGAGAACCTCCTCCTGGGACGGGCGTCGGGGGAAAGTCAGACCTCATTCAAGCGCTGGCTTGAGGCACGCAAGCGGCGGAAACCGAGTCGTCGCTCTTTGGAAACAAGAGCGGTGAATAGGCCGTTCAAGCCCCTGAAATTGCGAGGCAAGCCGCTCTCCCAAACGATCATTGAGGACCGTCGGTGATTCTCCCGTGATGCGAATCGCAAGAGTCGGTAATGGCAGATTATGGCATGCAGTTTCACGCGACATCGATGGCCATGAACAAGGCGTACATCCTAGAGGAAATCAAGCGAACCGCCAATGCAAACGGTGGGGTCCCATTGGGGAGCGAGAGGTTCGCGTCCGAGACGGGAGTCAATCAGACCGACTGGTACGGAAAATTCTGGGCTCGCTGGAGCGACGCCAGGGTGAAGCCGGTCTTGCTCCGAACCAACTCCGGGGCGCGTACGACGAAATGGAACTCCTCGACAGGTACGCAAAGCTTGCCCACGAACTGGGCCGGATGCCCACCGGGGGCGACCTGCGCCTCAAAACTCACAGTGATTCGGTTTCCCGAGCCACAATACGTTCGACAGGTTCGGCACAAAGGCAGGGCTCGTCGCACGGCTTCTCGATTTCTGTCGAACCCACGCCGGATACGAAGACGTGATCCGCCTATGCGAAGAGCGCGTCGCTCGGGATCGGGGCGTAGGCGACCAATCCAGGCCGCAAGCGGAAGATATTGGTTTCGTCTATCTCATCAAGTCGGGACGTTTCTACAAAATTGGCAAAACCAACGCCGCAGGGCGTAGAGAGTACGAGCTTGCCATACAGCTTCCCGAAAAGCCCGCGACGACCCATGTCATCCGGACGGACGATCCGAGCGGCATCGAAGCCTACTGGCACAAGCGGTTCGAGTCGAGACGAAAGAACGGCGAATAGTTCGAACTCAGCGCGGCCGATGTCGCGGCGTTCAAGCGACGCAAGTTCATGTAACCGAGGCAAGAGGAATCCATGAAAACTCTCGAGGAATTGATCAAAGAACTTCCACCTGACTTGAAGCGCGAGGTCCAGGACTTTGCACAGTTCTTACTCGACAAGAGGGGTCGGCCGGCGCGGCGCAAGGTGGGGTTGAGTTGGGCCGGCGCGTTGTCGGAATTCCGCGACCAATTCACGTCTCTGGAGCTGCAAAAGAAGTCATTGGAGTGGTGGGGCGACTGATGTTCCTTCTGGACACCAACATCTGGTTGGAACTCCTGCTCGACCAGGAAAGGGCCGACGAAGTGCGGAAGCTCCTTAAGGCTCGCGAGGCGACGGACCTCGCGATCACGGAATTCTCGCTCTATTCGATCGGCCTTATCCTGACTCGCCTCAAGAAAGACGGAGCGTTTGCAAACTTCCTCGCAGAAACGGTGGAAGGCTTCGGGGTGGTCGTTATCCGGTTGGATATAGCGGGGCTAAACGAAGTGCTGGCTGTTCGGCGCAAATTCCAATTAGACTTTGACGATGCCTATCAGTATGCAGCCGCTGCCCAATACGGGCTCACGTTGTTGAGTTTTGATCGTGACTTCGACCGGACCGAGCGTGGCAGGAAAACTCCCGCTGACGTAATAGGAAGCTGAATGACTTCTGGCGCTAACGATTGGGACCTCGGCTGGTCGCTTCGGTACTGGACTGTAGGGAGTAAGTTCATGCGCCTGGTTTTGCGAGTCATCGTGCTGCTTCCGCTCCTCACGCTCGTGTCCTCGGCCCTGTATGCGAAAGAGCGCTCGGAAGCCGATGCGCGCAAGGTCGCGAAGCGCGTGCTGGACCGCGCCATCGTGATCGATACACACGCCGACACGCCGCAGATGATGCTCGACGAGGGTTACGATCTCGCCGACCCGGCAAGCCCATACATGATCAGCATTCCTAAGATGCGCGCCGGGCATCTGGACGCGGAATTCTTCTCCATCTGGGTGGACACCGAGTGGCCCAAACAGGACCTGATCCATCGCGCGCTCGACCTGATCGACGTGGTGAATGAACAGGTGGCGCGCCACTCAGCCGAGATGGAGCCGGCCCGCACTGCCGACGACATCGAGCGTATCCACCGCGCCGGGAAACTAGCCGCACTGATGGGCGTGGAAGGCGGGCACATCATCGAGGGCGATCTGGGTGTGCTCGACGTCTATTATCAGCTCGGCGTGCGCTACATGACGTTGACCCACACCAAAGACGATGAGCTGGGCGACTCCTCCACCGACAAGCCGCAATGGAACGGCCTCTCTGAATTGGGCCGCCGCGCGGTGGAACGCATGAACCGGCTCGGCATGATGGTGGATATTTCCCACGTCTCGGACAAGACGTTCTACGACGTCGTGGCCGCGTCCAAAGCGCCGGTGATCGCCTCGCACTCCTCGTGCCGGGCGCTCTGCCCTGCCCCGCGCAACATGACCGACGACATGATCCGCGCCCTGGCCAAGAACGGCGGCGTGATGGACGTCAACTTCTACGAGGGCTTCCTCGATCCGGGCTTCGCCAGCGCTTACAAGGCCATCGAGCCGGAGATGGACGCCGACTTGAAGGCGGCGCGAGAAAAGGCCAAACAGGAAGGCAAGCGCCTGACCTATGCCGAGCAATCGAAGATCCAGCAGCAATACGCGGACCGGTTGCCCAGGCCGAGCTTCGAACGCATCGCCGACCACATCGACCACGCCGTCCAGGTGGGCGGCGTCGATCACGTCGGGTTGGGTTCCGACTTTGATGGAGTCGAGGGCTTCGTCCCGCGCGGAATGGAAGATTGCTCCAAACTGCCCAATCTGGTCATCGAACTCGCGCGCCGCGGGTATAGCGAGCAAGACCTGCAGAAGATTCTCGGCGGCAATCTGCTCCGTGTGATGCGGCAGGTGGAACAGGTTTCGCGCCAACTGGCAGACGGTAGACAGTAGACAGTAGACAGGGAAAAGACCTCCCTACAGGTTTACCGTCTACCGAAATTATGGCAACATGAAAAGAAGAGGAACTAGAATGAGAACAACCGCAAGCTCATTATTCGCGGCGTTTCTGGTCGCCGCCTCCGTTTGGGGGCAGGCCGCGCCGCCCGCCAAGTCACCGGCTCACAAGGCCACCACGACGAGCACGGCACCGAGGCCGTCGTTGCTCAATCCGGCTTCGCTGAATCGGAAGGCGTCCGACGTGTTCAAGGCGAAATTCACCACCACGAAGGGCGACTTCGTGGTCGAGGTGACGCGCGCTTGGGCTCCGCTCGGCGCCGACCGCTTTTACAACCTCGTCCGAAACCACTTCTACGATAGTGCCGGCATTTTCCGCGTCGTGCCCGGCTTCGTGACGCAGTTTGGCATTCCTGCCAGGCCCGAGATTGGCAAAGCCTGGGCAGAAGCCAAAATCCCGGACGACCCCGTCGGCCAGAGCAATCTGACCGGCACCATCACCTTCGCCACCGCTGGCCCCAACACTCGTACCACCCAGGTGTTCATCAACCTGGCGGATAACGCCCGCCTCGACGGCATGGGCTTCGCGCCGTTCGGCAAGGTGGTGGAGGGTTTCGACGTGGTGGGAAAGTTCTATAACGGCTACGGCGACCGCATGGACCAACAGCGGCTCACCAATGAAGGAAAGGCCTTTCTCGACAAGAACTACCCCTTATTGGATAGCATCAAGACGGCAGTTATTGTCGTGCCGGAGCCAGCCGGAGCACCCAAGCCAGCAGCCAAGCCCAAGCCCGCGGCGGCTGCCAAGGCTGGAACCTAGAAGAGATGCTTGACCCTGGGAGAGCAGGCGACTCGTCCGCTCTTCAGACTGGCGGAAAGGACCTGACCATGAGCGACCTGAAACCCGGGCTCTACGCGGTACTGAATACCACATTGGGCGAAATCACGATCGAACTTTTTCCAGACCATGCCCCCAAGACTGTCGCCAATTTCACCGGCTTGGCGAAGGGCACCAAGGAGTTCGTCGATGAAGCGTCGCGCCAGAAAGCGACTCGTCGTTTTTACGACGGGTTGATCTTTCACCGCGTCATCCCGGAGTTCATGATCCAGGGAGGTTGCCCGCGCGGGGCAGGCACCGGCGGACCCGGGTACAAGTTCGAGGACGAGTTCACGAGCCACCTTCGTTTCGATCGCCCTGGCCGCCTCGCCATGGCCAACTCCGGGCCGAACACCAACGGCAGCCAGTTCTTCATCACCGTGGCTGCCACCGAGTGGCTGAACGATCATCACACCATCTTTGGCCAGGTGGTGACCGGCCAGGACGTGGTGGAGAAAATTTCAAAAGTGCCGCACGGCGCCGGCGATCGGCCTCGCACGCCGGTGGTGATGAACGAGGTGCGGATCGTCGAAGTAAAGGCCTGAGCTTCTCAGCGGCCACCGGCACGCAAATCCACTCGCTTCGCGCGACATGCTCATCCCGGCGCGACCGGATCACAAACTATGTACGAGGCTATGGTCATCCGCGAAGCCGCGGCTGCTGATCTCGAAGTCATCCTGCATCATCGCCGGGCCATGTTCCACGAAATGGGCCACACCGACACTGCCGGCCTCGACGAGATGCTGGCGGCTGCCCGGACATACTACGCGCAGGGTTTGCGGGACGGCTCTTATCGGGGTTGGCTGGCTCTCGACGCCGACGGGCGAGTGATCGGCGGAGGGGGCATCGGACTGATCCCGCGGCCGCCGCATCCCCAGTATCCTCATCCGCATCGCGCCACCGTTTTCAATGTGTATACGGAGCCCGCAGCGCGGAGGCGCGGTGTGGCCCGCCGGCTGATGCGGGTGATGATCGAGTGGTGCCGCGAGCAGCAGTTTACCTGGGTCCATCTGCACGCGAGCGAATACGGCCGGCCGCTTTATGAATCGATGGGTTTCGCGCCCACCAACGAGATGCGCCTGCCGCTCAAATAGGCCCACCGCACGGCGTTGAAGGTTCTTCGCGACTGCCCCGGATGCTTATGGAACTTCTACTGCTTGGAGCCGGAATGGGGGTTGCAGGGGGCCTCTTCCCCAGCCCTTTGCACATGATCGCCCTCGCCCAAGTGTCCCTCAACCGATGGCTGCGGGCGCTGCTGATTTTGATTGCGACGCCTCTGGCTATCGACGCCCTACTGCTGGTCATTACGTTTTTCTTTTATCAGCACGTGCCCCGGAATATCGCCCACTACGTGCAGTACGCGGGCGGATCGGCGGTGATCGCGTTCGCGGCGTATTCCCTGATCGAGAGTCGCGGAAAGACGCGCCAACAGATGGCCGAGTCGTCGTCAATGTCTTACGCCAGTGTCACCGCGGCCGCCCTTGCCGAGGTTGGTGCTCCGGGCACTTGGATCTATTGGCTCACCATTGCCGGACCCATCCTTGCCGAGGGACGGTTGAAAGGCTATTGGCACGTCGTGCCGTTTTTCGCCGGCAGCTTGCTGGGCTATTACGGAGCAGCGGTGGCCTCCTTGGCGGCCCTCGCTTGGGGCGCCGAACTGCACCAGGAATTCAAAAAGCACCTCTTCCTCGTCGCCAATGTCCTGCTGCTCGTACTCGGAGCTTCCTACCTGATCCGCGCCTATTTGGCGCCCTGACTCTTCCCAGCAAAAACCGGAGGCGCCGGGCCACCGTCTCCCCTGAGGTCTGGTGAGCATGTTTGAAGCGAGGGAACTACCCGGGCTTTTTGCGGGAGCAACCGCAAGGTGGGCAAAAAAGGGTCTGTCAGCGAGGAGTCATTTGTTTTCCATCGTCTCGTCGAACAGCGCGAACCTCGGCAATTGCGCATGAAGGTCGACGCCGAAGTTTCTTAGTTCATCCTCGGAAAGACCGGGAAGGAAAGCGCGCAGAGCGAGCAGCGTCTCTTTGGCGAGTAGATCAAGATCATGAAAGCAGAGATCGAGACGCCCCCACAACTCCAGCGGGCGAACGTCCGACCGTTCGGCGGTCTGATGCAGATGCCGGAACTCGGCCGTGAGCGTCTCGATGGCCCGTCGCAGCACCCGCAGATGGAGTTGAAACCGCAGCTTGGAATGCAAGACGAACTGCGTCAGTATCTCGTGTAAACGCACGTAGTCAATCATGCTCTTCGACTTGAAGCGCTCCGGCTGCATGCGGCGCGCCGGCGAATCCAGGCGGGCGACCGGCAGGTACTTCGACATCTGGCTCAGGACCGTGATCGTGGTGCCTGCCAGCCGATCCCATTCCGACGCGGCCAGCAGCACCAGCCGCCAAGCGTTTTCGTGGTTTCCCAAATCCCGCTCTTCGATGGCTTCGTTCAAAGCAACGCCCAGAATGGTGGCTTCGATCTCCTGATCCCGCACGACCAGATCGTAGATTCGCGCCTGCTCGCGCCTGAGCAGCGTCAGCCCGTTATACGATCTGAGCCTCGGCGCATCCATGTGGAGTATGCGCCGAAGCGACACACAGACCGCGACGAGAATTCCCCCTTGCCAGAGCCAGTTCATAGTTCCATGCATCGTAACACCGTATGGAAGCCGATTCAAGAGCTAAAAACGGCAAATGTTAACCTAAATCCCCTTCGCCAGTATACGCGTATATATGACACGTTAATATGCTATCAATAGATAAGCTTCCCCTTCTCTCTTCCTGCTCAGGGACTAGGTTCTTGGATTGGGGTCGGTTATGGCGCTATCATGACGAGCGTACACAAGTATCAAGACCCCTTACTGAGACTCGATTTGCCTGACTTTCGACTATAGTTAACACCGCTCTGGCGTGGGATAACCAATTACATAACCACGTAACCCTGATTCTCTCTCCCAGTGCGACTCCTTAAGTAATCGATTACTCTTCCCCTCAAAGTGTACATTTTAGTAATCAGACCGCGCTTCGGAAGTGACCTAGGTCACACTCGATTGTGATCGAGGCAACGTGAAGTTCCCCTCGGTGGGCAACCAATTCGTGCGTCCAACGTTTCTGGCTGGGCTGGCGCCGCTCTCGGTTGCGGTCGCTCTGTTCATGATAATCGCAGACCATCGCCTGTGAAGCGAGCCGCCTCAGGAAGCCCGCGCAAACGCGAGGGAGATCTTCTATTTCCGGCCCAGCAGCCGAATGAGTCCCGTCAGTGCCCGGCCGTCGACGCTGCTGTACTGGAGGAAGTGCGGCGAGTCGATGTTGTTGTCCACCGCAAACGGGTTGTGCCGGTTAGTGATGTCGTCGAACCCGGCCCGCACAGCCCACTGGAAACCGAAAAGTTCAATCCGCCTCTCGAGTGCCAGGTTGAGCGAAAAGTAGCCGGGAAAGCGTCGCGAATCCGGCGCGCCCACCAACGCCTGGTTCTGGTCGACGATGCTAAAAGGGAAGCCGTCGCGCCAGTCGGCTGTGTAGGCGAGGTCGACTTTCTTCCGCAGGGGCACGATGCCCCAGGTCACCAGCCGGTTCGGTGAGTCCCACGGCAACGGGCCGCCCGCCTGCGGTGCGAACAGCGGATCGAGGATGTTGAAGTTGAGCACCGCATTCGAGCTGGCTCGGGAGCGGGTGTACGACGCGAAGAAAACATGGTTCTGCCTGAACGTTCGGCGGAAGGTTACTTCGATCGCGTCGTAGTGGTCGAGCCGCTGGTTCTCCAGCGTGAAAAGGCCCGTATAGCAACCCTGCGATCCCGAGCACGGATTGATGTAGGTCCAGCCGTCGTGGCCGCGCTTCTCGATGAATTCGGCGCGAAGGTAAATTGAGGTTGGCAGCTTATGTTCCACGCCAGCGCTCCAGTTGAGGAACCATGCTTGTTTCAGATTGGGGCCGACCTGAAACACGCTGTCCACGGGCGGCCGCGTTACCACCTGCCCGGTCGAGTCGTAGAAGGTGTCGACACGCTGGCCCTCCCGGCCGCGCGTATAGAGCTCCAGGTTGGACGCGTCGTAATAGACCCCGGCGCCGGCGACGATCTTGGTGTTGCCCGCGCGGCTGGGCACGAAACTCGCGGCGAGCCGCGGCGACACCAGCCCGCCACGGGTGATCTGGTCCCAATCGAACCTGATGCCCGGGTCGAGCAGCAGGCGGTCGGAAATGGACCAATGATCCTGCGCGTAAGCTCCGTACTCGGAGTTCGACTGCGAAAGTGACGGGCTGCCCGGGAAGCTTGCGGTGCGCGAGCGACTGCCGTCCTCGCGCAGGATCTGAATCGCGCTGCGCTGGTAGGCCTGATCGTAAATGACGCGATCGACATCCAGTCCCACCTTGAACTCGTGCCGCCCCCAAGCCGGAAACGATGGCAGCACCAGGTTGGCGATTCCCTGCCAGCGGCCTGAATGGCCTTGGGCGCTTTCAAAGTAATTTCCGCTGGTGCCGTTGGGCGTCATCACATAGGTCTCGTCGCCCATCGGACGCTCGCGGGTGCGAAAGCGGCTGTAAGCAATCCCGTATTCGGCCAGCATTCCGCGCGAGAGGAGTGCTTGATCCTTAACGTTGACGAAGTCTGCGGAATCGTCCAGATTGACGGTGGTCGAAATCGGGTCGAGGGCGTCCAGGCCGGCGTGATGGTCCTGGAATCGGTTCAGCAGGAGGCTGGTGGTGAGGATGTTGTGCGGCGTCACGTTCACCTGCGCCTTGGCCAGGTTCTCGAAGCGCCAGACGGAGTTGCGGTTGGCGCCGGGCGGAAGCTCGTTGACGAGGTTCAGATCGTATTCACCCTCCGGCGCCAGCAGAAACCAGGCTCTGCCGTGAGCGAGAGGGCCGGAGAACGCCCCGCGCGGCGTCCAGCCGCTGATATGCAGTCCCTTGCGGCTTACGACCGACGGCACAAAGTCGGAGGCGGAGAACCGGAGGTGATCGTCGCCCATGCCGGTGTCCATGCTAAGGATGCCGCCCGACGCCTTTCCGTACTGGGCGGGGTAGCGGCTGCTGGCGACGTCGACGCTGCGCAGCGCCTCCACGTTCACGCGCGCATCGAATAACCCGGTGGCCGGATCGCTCAGGTTGAACCCGTCGAGCACGTCCTGCACCTGCCGCGTGGAGGAGCCGTCGACATGGAGCTGCCCGGTCGAATCCTGAAGCACGCCTGGCAGCAGCGGCAGGGCGTACCGAATGTCGCGCGGCACCGCAAAGGGAAGATCGATAATCTGCCGGCTTTCGAGCGAGTGGCTGGATTCTGTCTTCTGCGGATCGATAGTGGCGGGCGAAGCGACGACATTTACCGCCTCGTAGTACTCGCGCTCGTGGCTCAGGGTCACATCGGTGGCCTGAGTTTCGCCCACCCGCAGCTCGTTTTGGGTAACCGCGTAGAAGCCTTCCTTCTCGACGCGAAGCTCGTAGACGCCGGGATCGAGGCCGGTGAACTCATAGCCACCGGCGTAATCCGTCTCGCCTTTCGCCGGCTGGGTCTGGGCCTCCTTCGCCGTCAGGGTGATCCGCGCCGAGGGAACCGCGACGCCGTTTTCGTCGACGACGGTGATCCGCAGCTCGTGCTTCTCACCTCCGGCTGTCGTTTGCGGATTGCCGGCCGGAAGCGTGAAACTCGCGATTCGAAAGTCGAAGTTCGTCCCTGCTCTCGGGACGTCGGCCTGCGGAATTCCGGTTTTCAGTTTTCGGGTCTCGAATGCCGGAGCGACGGGCACAGTAGGGATGAAGAACACGGCGGTCAAAAGCGCCCGCTGACATCGCGCCGCCAGCCGGCGTGTGCTCCATTCCCGGCGCCGCAGCCACATGAGCATACCTTGTCATTTTCGCTCAAATGACGGCGAATGTCGCGGCCTCTCACGACTGGAAACAGCTTTCAGCTATCAGCGGTCAGCTCTCAGCACGAAAGTTCCCGTTCTTGCTGATAGCTGATGGCTGATAGCTGATGGATTGTCCAATCGTCACTCTGCAATCGGCAATTCCCCCGCACCCTCCAGTTGCACCAGCTTGGTCTCCACGGGATACCCGCGCTCGCGCCAGGCTTCGAGACCCCCGGCAAGAGGCCGCACGCGAGTAATACCCCGGTTGCGAAGGAGCAGCGCCACACGGGCGCTGGTGGCTTCGTTGGGTCAAGTGCAGTAGAGCACGACGTCGCGGTCGCGGGGGATCTCCACGTGTCGCGTTTCGATCTCCTGCGGGTCGATATGGATCGCGCCCGGCACCTTTACGCCTTCGGCATCAAACTCGATGGCGTGGCGAAGGTCGATGACGGCGAGATTCTCCCCCGCATCGAGCTTCCGCTTCAGATCCTCGGGCGTGATACGGGCGATGCGGAGGTCCCGAAGGAACTTTTGCCGCTGGTAATACTTCCAGCCGAGGTACCCGGCAAGGGGGAGGATCACGACCAAGCCCAGCCAACTGCCGAAGCCCAGGACCATCGCGATGGCGCGCTCGATCTGCCTGCTGAAAAGAAAGCCGCCGACCGCGAAACTGCCGGCCCAGATCAGCGCCCCGGCGCTCTCCCAGGCGAGAAACCGGCCGATCGTCATGCGCAACATGCCGGCGAGCGGCATCGCCGCGGCGCCGAGTCCCGGCACGAACTTCGAAAAAAGGAGCACGCGGCCGCCACGCTCGGCAAAAGCGTTCTCGGTGCGGCGAACGCACGAGTCAGGCTCGAGAGAAATGCGGCAAAGCAGCTTCAAGATGGCGTGTCCGCGAAACCAGCCGAGCACATACCAGATCGCATCCGCCACCATCGCCGCCAGAACGGCCACCAGAATCGCTGCCACCAGGGAAAGCCGGCCGGTCCCGGCCAAGGCTCCGGCGGCCATCAACACGGGGGCCGAGGGAATCGGGATGCCCATCTGCTCGGCAAACACGAAGGCGAACAGCACCGGGTAGCTGGGGCGAACGAGAGATTGGAGCAGGTGATGCATCTTGGAGTGGCCAGGGAACAGGGGACAGGGAACAGGGAACAGGCGTCAGAGCGAGACGCGGCGATTCTCCTTCTCACTCCTGTGCCTGAACCCTGCTCCTATCTCGTGTTGTGCCTTTACTCTTCTCGGGCTTCAGTCCCCAACCGCTCAACTTTAGTTCTCGGTCCGCAGTTCGCTGAAAACTGGGAACTGAAAACTGAGAACCGAGGAGCTCACCTGCCTTAGATGTGTTTTCACGACGATTGTTTCAACTTACGCAGGGAAGGGGTCCGCAAATCGACAGTCGGCGAAAGTGTCCTCATCCCGCCCGGCGCCAAGTACGGGAAGATCGCGGGGAGGCGCCCTGGACATTTGTCGGGGGGCGATGGTAAGCTTGCGGTCCAATTGATTGCAGGCGAGGCGAGCGCGATATCTGGACGAGCAAAATTCCGCCGGCCCCGCCAGGATGACATCCGATGGAGCCCGATCCGAACAGCGCGCCCGAAGCGGCAGGTGGCATGCGTGGCGTCGCGCAATTGGTCGCCGCACCGCTCACCCGCGCCGCGATCTTCCTGGTTGCTACACTGAATCCGGGCCCCGAAAATAGCACAACCGTTCGGTCGTTCTGCGGAGACCTCGCCCCGCTGTTGCGCGCGGTGGAATTTCGCGACCTTGAAGGGGGCCTCTCCTGCGTCATGGGGTTTGGATCCGACGCGTGGGACCGGCTCTTCGGGCCGCCGCGGCCGGCAATGCTGCATCCGTTCCGGGAGATTCGTGCCGGAGCGCGCCACGCAGTCTCCACGCCCGGCGACTTGCTGTTCCACATTCGCGCCAAGCGCATGGATTTATGCTTCGAGCTGGCGACGCAAATCATGGCACGTATCGGTGATGCCGTTTCGCCGGCAGACGAGGTGCAGGGATTCCGTTACTTCGACGACCGCGATATCATCGGCTTTGTCGACGGAACTGAGAATCCGAGGGGCGAGGCAGCGATCGACGCCGTCCTCATCGGCGAGGAGGACGCCGCGTTCGCCGGCGGCAGTTACGTCATCGTACAGAAATATCTTCACGATCTTGACGGATGGAATGCGCTGTCCACGGAGGCGCAGGAACGAATCATCGGCCGCACGAAGCTCGCGGACATTGAATTGGACGATTCCCTCAAGCCAACCTCCGCGCACAACGCACTCACGACGATCGTCGAGGACGGAAAAGAGATCAAAATCCTGCGTGACAACATGCCCTTCGGCCGGGCCGGATACGGTGAATTTGGCACCTATTTCATTGGCTACAGCCGTTCGCCCCGCACCATCGAGCAGATGCTCGAGAACATGTTCATTGGCTGGCCGCCCGGCAACTACGACCGGCTGCTCGACTTCAGCCGTGCCGTCACCGGAAACCTGTTCTTCGTGCCGACGGCGACATTTCTGGACAGCGTCACCGAGGGCCAGCCTGCCGTTGCGGTGCCTTCCAGCGCGTCGGCGTCGATTGAACCCCCTCCCGCCCGCCATTCGGTGAACGATGGTTCGCTGGGTATCGGTTCCCTCAAAGGAGATATCCCCCATGAATAATCTGCATCGTGAGCTTGCCCCCATTTCCGGTGCCGCGTGGGCTCAGATCGAACAGGAAACATCGCGCACGCTCAAGCGCTACCTCGCCGGACGGCGCGTCGTCGACGTGAAGGGGCCTGCGGGCACAGGTCTCTCCGCCGTCGGCACCGGCCACCTGCGGACGATCGAGGCTCCGAGCGACGGCATCGTCGCCAGGCAGCGCGAGGTGAAGGCGCTGGTCGAGCTGCGTGTTCCGTTCGAGCTGGATCGGCAGGCGATCGACGACGTCGAGCGTGGCGCGAACGACTCAGACTGGCAAGCGGCAAAGGACGCCGCGCGCCAGATCGCCTTTACCGAGGACTTTGCTGTGTTCGAAGGCTATGCCGCTGCCGGCATCGAGGGCATCCGTGAGGGGACCAGCAATCCGATCATGACGCTTCCCACCGACGTGCGCGAGTACCCGCAAGCCATCGCCCAAGGCTTGAGTCAGTTGCGGCTCGTCGGCGTCAACGGCCCCTACGCGGTGCTGCTCGGTGCCGACTGCTACACCGCCCTCGCCGAGACCAGCGACTATGGATACCCCGTGCTGGAGCACGTTAAGCGGCTCGTCGACGATAAAATCATCTGGGCGCCCGCCGTCGCCGGCGCTTTCGTGCTGACCACCCGTGGCGGCGACTTCGACCTGCACATCGGCCAGGACGTCTCCATCGGCTATTCCAGCCACACCGACGCTGCTGTTCGCCTGTATCTACAGGAGACGTTTACCTTCCTGCTGCTCACCGCCGAGGCCGCCGTCGCGCTGAGTCCTCCCGCGAAGGCGCAGACGACCTGACGCGCATCCGCGTGGGCCTCGGGGCGAGCAGTACTCAAGGTCACGTGTCAAATCGCGTTCCAAGGCGGATGTTCTTGCTTTCCCCGGCTAATGCCGCGGGCGTCCGGGGCAGGCTTATTCTCAATGAAAGCGCCCGGTTCGATTTGGCGTTGCGTTTTCAGCGCGATGGTTTGCCCTTGGGGGAATTATTCAGCTTTATCAGCGGGCTGTATTTCCGCGGCAAACTGGCCTATGCGCGAGCCTTCGCGCAAGTGCCGCCGGACATGCCGGGCGCATTCGTCATTACGGCGAGCCGGGGCCTGGTTCCGCCCGACCAGGTTGTATCGATTGCCGAAGTGAAGGAAATGCTGAGGGTCCCCATCGAACCCTCGGATCCCCGCTATCGCGGCCCTCTGGAGCGTGAGGCTTGCATCCTTGCCGACCGGGCCGGAAAGCACTGCGAGATTGTCCTGCTGGGCAGCATCGCATCATCCAAATATGTAGAGCCTTTACTCCCGATCTTGGGCAAGCGGCTGGTTTTCCCCGCCGAATTCGTGGGGCGTGGAGATATGAGCCGCGGCGGGCTGATGCTGCGGCATGCGCGTGCCGGGATACCGCTCAACTATATCCCCGTCGGGACTGCGGTGCGCCGCGGCACTCGCCCTCCGAAGTTGCCGCCACCAGAGCGCTGATCCCGATTTCTCATTACAATTCCGGGCGAGCAAGGGTAGCGGGTCGCTTATCGCACCTCAAAATCAAACACCGCCTTGACCGTGCGATGCTTCGCCTTTTGGCGCCCCACCACAAATGCCTCTTGATATTGATCGAGCCGGAAGCGGTGCGTAATCAGCCGTGCCGGGTCGAGCCTCTTTTGTGCCACCAACCGCAAATAGATCTCCATCGCGTGCGATGACGTGCCTTCGAAGGTTTCCACCCCGAACGCATTTGATCCAACCAAGGCGATCTCCTTGAAATAAAGCGGCGTCCACTCGAAGCGGGCAGGCTTGTCCACACCGGTGACAATGATGTTCGCCCCTGGGCGCGCCACGCGCACGCCAATCTCGAACGACTCTGGCGAGCCGATAGTGTCGTAGATCACGTCAACCCCGCGCAAAAGCCACGGCTTGCCATGGCGAGGCCGAAGCGCTGGGACGTTGACCATCCCCGCGATGGTCTCAATGACTTCGACTTGGTCCCGGGTTCGGATCACGCGTTCCGCGCCCAATTCACGGGCCAACTCTTCCTGATGCGGGTATCGCGCAATGGCGATGACACGAGCGGTCGGAAGCAGCGCGCGTAGGATGGCAATGGACAACAGTCCTAGGGTGCCGCAGCCATACACCAATGCCAGGTCCCCATGCGAGGGCGGAGACTTGAGGATGGCATGTAAGCTGACGGAGAAGGGGTCGGCCAGCACGGCTTGCTCGAAACTGACCTCTTCCGGAATCGGGAACAATTGCGATTGGTGCGCAGCCATCAGGGGTGCAAAGCCCCCGGACGCTGCGCGGCAGTTGCCGATATGAATCCCCGGCGGCAGGTGGCCATCCCTAAAGTGCTGGCAGGAAAAATACTGCCCGCGCTGACACGCCTGGCAGAGTGGGGTGATACCCCTCGGCCCGCACGAGAGCCAGGGATTAAGCACCACGCGCTCGCCGACCCGCCGACTCGTGACACGCGGTCCCACACGCTCGATCGTGCCCACCACTTCGTGTCCCAAGACCGCCGGGAAAGAAATGAGCGCGGTGAGAGGGTTGTCGAAGTCCCCTTCCAGGAAAACTTCCTTCAGGTCGCTGCCGCAAATCCCGCAGAAGCGAGTCCGCACCACAGCCCAGTCGTCGGCCGGGAGTTGCGGCTCAGGGATTTCTTCCAGAGCCAGAGGGCCTGGCACGCCCAAGTAAGCCCGAGGTGTGATGAGTCCGAAGAGATAGGCGAACGCAAAGCGCGGCAGACTGTAGTGGAATACGATGGCTTTCATAGTGTGCCTGTGAGCATTTGTATCGCAGGGGCGCTGAGGAAACAAGTGGGAAGTGAGCTACCCTTGGTGCGGTACGTTCATAGCGGGCTGGCGCACAGCGTAGCTGTGCGATTTTGGGCCATCTGGGCAGGACCACCCGCTCCATTCCCAGCACGAACGGATTGTTTAAGCAGCAGAACCTCCAGCTTGACCGGGGCTGTTGAATCGGCTGAGAGCGACGCTGCTAGCGAAAAGCTTGAGGCTACCGAGCACGAAGGCACAACAACCGGGAAACCAAGAAGGTGCCGCAACGTGGGGTTAGTTCCTGCGGGATAACTTCACTGGTGGGAGGGGATTGACAAATCGCTTTAGAGACTGTATAGAGACTGTATGAAGACTCTTACTATTACGGACGCGAAGAAGAATCTGAGCCGCTGGCTGGACGCTGCCGCCCGCGGGCAGGACATCGGGATCATCCGTGGGGCCGAAATCATTGCTCTGCGCCGGGTCGAGGTGGAATCCGCCGATTACGCGCAACGCGAATACGCGGCAACGCCAGAGCAGGTTGCGGCGTTTGCCGACGCCACCGATAAACGCTATCGCCGGCTCAAGCGGTCGGGGAAATTGGTGACCGTCACCGCCGAGCAACTGAGGAGCCTGCTTGAGTAAGCTTCTGTCGATTGACCCCGCAGTGTTACGACGCTTACAGAACCTGCCGAAGAACGAAAGAGCCGAGTGCCTGTTGGCGCTGTGCGAGTTGCCCGAGACCTTTGGCCGGCCCCATGTGCACACCGGCCTGGGGATTCGCAAACTGGGCGAAAAGATTTTCGAGTGTCGCGGCAATGTTTCGTTACGCTTCATCTTTCAGGACCGGCCATCGGACTTGTTCGTCTCTTTCCTGGGGAATCACGATGAAGTCAAAGCGTTGCTCCAAACCCGCAAGTATCG
>Ga0209039_10001684_pt1 | contig 20047 bp, 15 predicted proteins | sample BogFormECP12_OM1_FD_188238 | JGI IMG/M metagenome (GOLD analysis project Ga0209039, IMG submission 188238) | Bog forest soil microbial communities from Calvert Island, British Columbia, Canada - ECP12_OM1 (SPAdes) (version 2) | ecosystem: Environmental > Aquatic > Freshwater > Wetlands > Bog ...
CACCTCGCGGTGACGCCCTTGCCTTTCGCTAGCAGTTAGTGCAATCTCCTCTGCAAGAGACTCTCACTCTCAAGTCAACGCCCATGCTGGGCGCACAATATCAGTGCCCTGCCATTCAGGCAGGGCACTCTTCATTAAAAGGGCGATCCGATTGCCGTACGCACACGTCGGGCAATCAAAATTGATGTTTGTTCTGGCTCACCCATTCGAACAGGTGCTGAATCCCCGCTTCCACACCGATCTTCGGCGTCCAGAGGAGGTGCCCTCCGGCCTTGCGGATATCGGCCACGAAGACCTTCTGGTCCCCCGGGCGCCAGTCGCCGCGCGCCACCGGGATCTTCTTACCGAGTAACTTTTCCAGCATCGGTCCAAATTCAGTCCAGACCGAGATCACATTCTGCGCTCCGCCCCCCAGGTTGAAAACCTGGCCCTGGACCGCCTCGATCCTGGCGACCGCCGCATCGTAGGCATCCAGCAGGTCGTCCACATACAGCACGTCCCGCACCTGCTTGCCGTCCCCGTAGATCGTGAGTTTCCGGCCGGTCACGGCGGCGATGATCATCCAGGCCAGCCAGCCCTGGTCTTCGACCCCCCACTGGCGCTGGCCGTAAATACAGCTCTGACGCATGACCACCGTGGGGAGATCGTAGATGCGGTGGTAATCGTGGACGTACTGGTCACCGCTGCCCTTGCTGTTCCCGTAGGGGCTGTGAAAATCGAGCGGCTGGGTTTCCGGGCAGCCCAGGGGCAGGTTGGCATAGTGCCAGCGGGTCGCAGCTTCTTCCACCGGCACATCCTCCATGCCTCCGTAGACCTTGTTGGTGGAGGCATACAGCACGATCGGTTTATGCCCGGAAAGCCGCGCCGCTTCCAATACATTAAAGGTCCCCAGAGCATTGATCTCAAAATCCTCCCGCGGGTTCGTGACCGAGGTCGTGACCGCCACCTGGGCAGCCAGATGGACGACGACCTCCGCCCGGCGCACACTGTCCTCCAGGAGCATGGCGTCGCGCACGTCCCCCACCACCAGGCGAAAGGCGTTCTCTCCGAAAGTCTCCCTCAACCAGGTCAGGTTGCGCGCCGCACCGGCGCGGCTGAGGTTATCGTAGATGGTCACCTGATCACCGCGTTCCAACAGGCGCTGGACGTAATTCGAGCCGATAAACCCGGCTCCCCCCGTGACAAGATAATGACGCCCCATATCTGCTCCTTCGGTTAACTGGCAGGCCCCTGCCCGGCTTCCTGGCGGCCGCGCAGCTGGCGGTAAACCCCCATCAGGGTCTCCCCTTCCGTGGCCAGGAAGTATCCACCCAGGGCGCCGGTGAGGGCGTAGTTTAACACGTGGGCGAGGATGGCAATCGCCACCGAGGCGCCCGCATTATGGCTCACCAACGTCAACGCGCCTCCCAGGGCAGCCTCATAAATCCCTACGGCACCGGGCGCGGAGGGCACGGCCCCTCCCAATGCGGCTGCGCTGATCCCGAACATGGCCCACACGAACCGGGCCCCCGGTATAAAAGCCAGCAGCATGATATAAAACTGGGCAACCCCCATGGCCCAGTTCAAGGCCATCCAGAGCAGGGCGCGCAGGAAAAGCCAGCCATCCGTGAGGATCTCCAGCCCGGAAAAGAGTGGGGAGAGAAATCGGCCGCCCTGCTCCTGCAGCTTCGGCCAGCGGGCGCTGGCGCGGTCGAACAGGACAAGCGCCAACGTACGGTTGCGGGCCAGCCAGTAGAGGAAGCCCAACCCCAGGATCACCAGGATGCCGATGACCAGGGCAATTTGCTTGGCGTGGGAAGTCGCCACGACGAAGGGGAGGGCCAGGAGCAGGATGATCACGGTAAAGCCGAAATCCAGGGCCCGCTCGATGACCACCGTGGAAAGGACCTGCATGAACGGCAGATTTGCCTTGCGGCCCAGTAAAAATACCCGCCCGACCTCGCCCAGCCGGAAGGGGAGCAGGTTATTGATCATGTACCCTTCACACAGGCTGGAAAAGACCTGCAGATAGGAAGCTTTTTTCTGAAGCAGGGTACGCCAGACGATCCCACGTACCGCCAGCCAGGTCCAGGAGGTGGCCAGGGCCAGGAGAATCAGGCGGTAATCCGCCGCCTGGAAGGCTTTCACCAGGCGGTTCGGGCCCACCAGCCACAAGACGATCACGATCATCATCAGGCTGATGATCACCCCCGGCAGCCAGCGGCGGGCGCTCCTCCAGAATGAGTTCACTCTTCCCCCAGGCGCAGGACCGCCATGAAGGCTTCCTGCGGAATCTCGACATTGCCGATCATCTTCAAGCGTTTCTTGCCTTTTTTCTGCTTTTCGAGCAGCTTCTTCTTCCGGGAGATGTCGCCTCCGTAGCATTTGGCCAGGACATCCTTGCGGGTGGCCCGCACATTCGCCCGGCTGATGACCCTCCCCCCGGCGGTAGCTTGAATGGCAACATCGAAGAGCTGGCGCGGGATGAGCTCCTTGAGCTTGGTAATGAAGCGCTGCCCTTTGTGATAGGCATCATTTTTATGGACGATGGTCGCCAGGGCATCGACCGGTTCGCCGTTGACCAGGATCTCAAGCTTTTCGAGGTCATCCCGGCGGTATCCGGCCAGCTGGTAGTCCAGCGAGGCGTAGCCGCGGGTACGGCTCTTCAGCTCGTCGAAGAAGTCGACGATGATCTCAGAGAGCGGGATCTCGAAATTCAACTGCACCCGGTGAGGCGCAGGATACTCCTGGCTCTTATAGATGCCGCGCTTCTTCGTCACCAGATCCATGATCGGGCCGTAATACTCGGTCGGCGTGATGATCTCGATGTTCATCCAGGGTTCGCGGATCTCTTCGACGATCGACTCGTCCGGCAGCTCCGCGGGCGAATCGACAATGATCGTAGTTCCATCCCGCTGCAGGACTTCATAAGCCACGGTGGGAGCGGTGAAGACCATGTCCAGGTCGTACTCGCGTTCCAGCCGCTCCTGGATGATTTCCATATGGAACAGGCCCAGGAATCCCGCCCGGAAGCCGTATCCGAGCGCCTGGGAGGTTTCCGGCTCAAAGGTCAGGGAGGCGTCGTTCAATTGAAGTTTATCCAGGGCTTCGCGCAGGTTCTGGTAATCTTCGGCCTCGGAGGGGTAGATCCCGGCGAAGACCATCGACTTGGGTTGGCGGTACCCAGGTAAGGGCTGCGCGGCCGGGTGCAGGGAGCTCGTGACCGTATCGCCGACGCGCGCTTCGTGGACGGTTTTCAGGCCGGTGGCAATATATCCGACCTCTCCGGCGGACAGACCTGCAATCGGTTTAAGGGTGGGGGCGAAGATTCCGACCTCGATCGGTTTCACCTCCACCCCGGAGGCCATCATGCGCAGGGTGTCTGCGGGGGTGACCTTCCCTTCTATCACCCGCACATAAGCGATGACACCTTTATAGGAGTCATAATGTGAATCGAAAATGAGCGCCCGCAACGGGAGCGCGGCATCGCCCTTCGGCGGCGGGACATTCTGGACCACGGCTTCCAGAACCTGGTCAACATGGGTGCCATCCTTGGCCGAGATGCGGATGACCGATGGAGAAGCCACCCCCAGCAGGCTGCCGATATCTTCGGCGACCTCGTCCGGGCGGGCAGAAGGCAGGTCGATCTTGTTGATCACAGGGACGATCACCAGGTCCGCTTCCAGAGCCGCATACAGGTTCGCCAGGGTCTGCGCCTCGATGCCCTGGGTGCAGTCCACGACCAGGATGGCCCCTTCGCAGGCGTTGAGCGCCCGGCTGACCTCGTAGCCGAAGTCCACATGACCGGGAGTATCGATCAGGTTGAGCTCGTAGGCCTGCCCATCCTTCGCCGTGTAGTTCATGCGCACGGCGGAGGCCTTGATGGTGACTCCCTTTTCGCGCTCCAGGTCCATGGTATCCAGGATCTGCTCGGTGGTGTCGCGGTCCGGGACCGTACCGGTCAGATGCAGCAACCGGTCGGCGAGAGTGGATTTTCCGTGATCGACATGAGCGATGATGCAAAAATTGCGGATCTGGGAGGTCATAGGCTTTAAGCCGTTAAAGTATAACCTATATAACGAGAGGAAATGAAATCACAAACGGAGAGCATATGGTTGAATCGGCCTCCCGGCCCGATCCTGCCGTTCTGCTGAGCCGCAGGAATTGATGGTATAGTAACCACAATGAAGGAGTAACGATGACGAAATATATCGGGATATTGACCGCCGGGGGCGACACCCCGGGTTTGAATGCGGCTTTACGGGGAATCGGAAAATCGGCGCGCTCCAAGAACATCCAGCTGATCGGTTTTTACGACGGGTTTCACGGGCTGCTGCACGACCGGACCCTGCTTCTGGATGAGAAGGCGCTTTCGGGGATCCTGACCATCGGCGGGACGATCCTGGGAACCAGCCGGGACAAGCCGAACCGGATGCCGGTCGGTGGGCAATTGCTGGACATGACGGATGCGATGGTGGAAAATTACAAGAAGCATCACCTGGACGTGCTGGTCTGCATCGGCGGGGGCGGAACCCAGAAGAACGCATTCCGCTTGATGCAAAAAGGGCTGAACGTGATCACCCTGCCCAAATCGATCGATAACGACGTTGCGAAAACGGATGTTACCCTGGGGTTCGATACCGCCCTGGGGATCGCCACGGATGCCATCGACCGGTTGCACTCCACCGCCCATAGCCATCACCGCATCATATTAGTGGAATTGATGGGACACAACGCCGGTTGGTTGACGCTCGGAGCCGGCATCGCCGGCGGAGCGGATGTGATCCTGATCCCGGAGATCCCCTATGATGCCGAAAAGGTCGCCGAGGCGATCATGGAACGCTCCCGGGGAGGCAAACGGTTCAGTATTGTGGCGGTCTCCGAAGGCGCCATGTCGAAAGAGGATGCGGCCGTCTATCGCGAGCTGCTGGACCATAAGAGCTCAGCCAGCAAGCCTTCCGATAAGGAAGGCATCACCACCCAGCTGTCCGAATTCCAAAGCAGCCAGACCGGGAAGACCATGCGCCTGGCACAAAAGCTGGAAGGCCTGACCGGCCTGGAATCGCGCGTCACCATCCTGGGATATGTGCAGCGCGGGGGTACCCCGTCGGCCATGGACCGCCTGATCGCCACGCGGCTGGGCGCGGCGACCACGGATCTGATCGCTTCAGGCGAGGCCGGCATGATGCTCGCCATTAAAAATGAAAAAACCGTTCCGGTGCCCTTGAAGGAGGTCGTCGACAAGCGCCGCACCGTGCCGCTCGACCATTATTGGGTGGAAATGGCTCGTCAGGTCGATACCTGCTTGGGGGACTGATCCGCCGTTCCAGATCCAGGTCGGCCCCCTGCTTCAGGTCTGTGGGGGGACGACCTCTCCGGGGATCACCAGGACACCCTCGACCCATTCCGCCAAGGACCCCCCGGAGGCTGCAGAGGTGGACAGCCGCGCCAAGAACTCGACATTCCCTTTCGGCCCCCGGAGCGGCGAGCGGATCAGCCCGCCGACCCCAAATCCGATCGACCGGGCAAAGGTCATCACCTCCAGAAGCACCTGGCGATGGACCGCGGGGTCGCGGATGACCCCATCCCCCTTCGCAGATTGGGACCGTCCGGCTTCGAACTGCGGCTTGATCAGGGCGATCACCTCCCCCTCGGTCCGCAGCCAGTTCTTGATCACCGGCAGCAACATTTTCAGGGAAATAAACGCGGCATCCACCGTTACCAGCCCGACCTTCTCCGGAAGGGACTCGAGAAAGCGGGCGTTGGTCGCCTCCATGACGATCACGCGCCGATCGTTTCGCAGCTGCCAATGCAGAAGGCCTTTGCCGACATCGATGGCATACACTTTTTCGGCACCGTGCTGAAGGAGACAATCCGTGAAACCGCCGGTCGAGGCGCCCACATCGGCGCAGGGGATGCCGGCCGCCTCGATCCGGAAGGCGATCAAGGCCGCCTCCAGCTTTTCACCCCCGCGCGAGACAAAACGGGGTCCCTGCTGCCGTTCCACGCCCGCCTGCGGGGGAACCAGGGTCGAAGGCTTCAGGACCATCTGGCCGTCCACCCGCACCTGACCCGCCATGACCAGGCGCTGCGCCTGGGTACGGCTCTCCGCCAGGCCGCGCTCCACCAGCAAAAGGTCGATGCGCACCTTTTTCACGAATTGATTGTAACACCGGGGCGCGACATAAAGTACAATTAAGACATGCTGAAGGCCCTCCTCAAAACCATGCGTCCGCGCCAGTGGACGAAGAACGGCTTCATCTTTGCCGCCCTGGTCTTCGACGGAAAACTCTTCCACCTCCAGGACTTCCTGCGCACCTTCTTCGGCTTTCTTCTGTTCTGCCTGATCTCCAGTACGGTCTACATTTTCAACGATCTGCTCGATGTGGCGGCGGACCGCCTGCACCCCCAGAAGCGCAACCGCCCGATTGCTTCCGGCCAGCTCAAGGTGCCGGTGGCGATTGCCGCCGGGCTGGTGCTGGCCTGCCTCACCCTGGCGCTCGGTTTTCTGCTGGCCTGGCAGTTCGGCCTGGTCCTGGCGGTCTACCTGGTCATGATGCTGGCCTACTCGAAGTGGCTCAAGCACATTCCCATTCTGGACGTGCTGATCCTGGCGACCGGTTTCGTCCTGCGCGTCCACGCAGGCACCACCCTCATCGTAGTCCAACGCTTCTCCCCCTGGCTCTATGTGGTCATGACCCTGCTGGCGCTCTACCTGGGCTTTGGCAAGCGCCGTGCTGAGCTGGCCCAGCTGGCGGAAAACGCCAACAACCAACGCAAGGTCCTGGAGGGTTACACCATTCCCCTGCTCGACCAATTCATCAACATCGTCTCGGGAACGACCATCCTGGCTTACAGCCTGTATACCTTTTTCCGCCCGGCGGCGCCGCCCACCCTGATGCTGACCATCCCCTTCGTGGTCTACGCCGTGTTCCGTTATCTGTATCTGATTGAGGTGGAGCACCATGGTGGCGCCCCGGAGGAGGTGCTGCTCTCTGACCGTCCGCTGCAGATCGCCATTTTCTTGTGGGGGCTATCCGTGCTCGCCGTCTTTTACCTGCTATGAGCTCTGCTTCGGCACCTGGCAAGATCATCCTGTTCGGCGAACACGCGGTGGTCTACGGCCACCCGGCCCTGGCGGTGCCCGTCACCCAGGTCCAGGCGACGGCCACCGTCGCTCCATCCTCGCGCCGCGGGGTCTGGGTTGAAGCCCCGAACATCGGGCTTTCCTCCGAGCTCTCCGATCTCGCCCCGGACGATCCGCTGGGGGCGGTAATCCGTTCCGTCTTTTCCACTCTGGGTGTGGATCGGCCTCCAGCCTGCACGATTTACATCCAGTCGACCATCCCGGTCGCCGCAGGCCTAGGCTCGGGGGCAGCCGTTACCGTCGCGGTCCTGCGCGCTCTGTCCTCGTTTCTCGGCCAGCCTCTCCCGGAGAATCAGGTCAACCTGCTGACCTTTGAGATCGAAAAACTACACCACGGCAACCCTTCCGGGATCGACAACACGGTCGTGACCTTTGCCCGGCCGGTGTACTTTGTCAAGGGTCGCCCGATTGAGACGTTCCGGGTGGCCGTCCCGTTCACCCTCATTATCGGGGATACCGGCCTGTCCAGTTCAACCAAGGGTGTCGTCGAGGATGTGCGCAAGGCCTGGAAAGCCTCTCCGGAGAAGTTTGAAAAAATATTCGCCTCGGTGGACAGAATCGTCCAGCAGGCCCGGCGGACCATCGAGACCGGCAAGGGCAGCGCGCTCGGTCCCTTAATGAATAAGAACCATGCTCTCCTTCAGCAGATGACCGTCTCTTCTCCCGAGCTGGACCGCCTGGTCAGCGCCGCCCGCTCCGCGGGTGCGGAGGGGGCGAAACTCTCCGGCGGCGGGCGCGGTGGAAACATGATCGCGCTGGTCCAGCCGGAAATGACGGAAAAGGTATCCCAGGCCCTGTATCAGGCCGGGGCAAAACGGGTCTTGATCACCACCGTGTCCTGAACGAAAGCCGCCGGAGTAACTCCAGCGGCTTTTGGTTATTTCTACAGGAACACATCCTGGCGCAGGCGGTTCGCCAAGGGTGTGAGGGTTAAACCTGGCTCGCGACCGGATTACTGAGCCGGCCAAGGCCCTCAATCTCGACCTCGACCGTGTCACCTGCCTGCAGGGGGCCAACCCCGGCTGGAGTGCCGGTGAAGATCAGATCGCCCGGTTCCAGGGTCATCACCGACGAGATGAAGGCAACCAGCGTGCTTACGTTGAACACCAGGTCGCGCGTGGAGGCCATTTGACGAGGCTGGCCGTTGACCTTGCAGGTGATCAAGGCATCGGACGGATCAAACTCGGTATCGATCCAGGGGCCGAACGGACAGAAGGTATCGAAGCCCTTACCGCGCGTCCATTGACCATCCGCACGCTGCAGGTCGCGGGCGGTGATATCGTTGCCGATGGTGTAGCCGAGGACATACTCGTTGGCCTGCTCGGCGGTAATCGCCCTTCCGCGCTTGCCGATGACGGCCACCAGCTCCGCTTCGTGCTCGACCTGCTTGGATTGGAGGGGCAGGAGAATCGGATCCCCGGGGTCCAGAACGGCAGAAGGAGGTTTCAGAAAAAGCAGAGGGACATTGAGAACTTCGGCGTTCTGCTCCTTGGCATGCTCCGCATAGTTCCGTCCGATGCAGATGATCTTGCTGGGCTGCGAAGGGGCGAGCAGATGGACATTGCTCAGTTGAATCGTCGCCTCCATCCGGCGATACTCGCCGTAGATGCTGCCCTGGATCGAACCTACCTTATCTTCCAGGATCCAGCCGTAGGACGGGGGCTCATTTTTAAGCTGATAGCGGACGAGGCGCATGATTTCCTCCGGAAAAGTCGCTGCCAAGTTTAGCACATTTTCCGTTTTTGGTATAATGAGCACACCCGGGCGGATAGCTCAGTTGGTTAGAGCATCTCTCTTACACAGAGAAGGTCGCAGGTTCGAGCCCTGTTCCGCCCACCAAGGCCCCCACCCCGGGGCCTTTTCGTTGAAGGATTACCGGGTGCATCGGCATAAAATAAGGGTTTCTTACACCTTTCCGCGAGGAAAAAACGTCCCCAAGAATCGGCCCGGGTAGTGAACCCCTGCCATTTTTGGATCGAGAGGGGTATGATTTCCCGGTGGAGGAGTCTGGACATTCTGGTATCAACCACGGACGACCAGGTAGATCATTCATGGCCACTCATCAAAAGCCGGCAGATTTTCATGCTGACGCTGCCCGGGGCAGTTGGAGATCTCAGCCCGCGGTCCCGAATAAGGGAATGTGACGACCCAAAAACCGATTAACGCCGAAGTACAAATTGCTGACTGGCATCGCAAACTATTGGCCACGGCGGCAATATTCACCGTGCTCCTGATCGCCATGGGGGGGGTGTTGTGTGTTACTCAATCCATCCGCAGCTGCCCCGATTGGCCGGGTTGCTTCGGCAAGCTCCTCCCACCACTGGAAACAAGTCCCATCCTGGAATACATTCACCGTCTCCTGGCAGCGAGCAGCGGTTTGCTCATCCTCGGTGCTGCCATCGCAGGGCTAGTCCGGGCCCGCCGACTGCGTTGGATCGTGATTCCCCCGCTGGCAGCGGGCGTTCTGCTGGTAGAAGTGGGTTTCTTGGGTGCCATGGTGGTTCTTCACGGCATATCCCCCGGATGGGCCGCAGTTGACCTGGGATCGGCGTTGCTGGTGGCAGCGCTCATCGTGACGTCTGCCGTGATCGCCCAGGCCCGCAAGGTTCAGCCAGCCCTGCCGGACCGGATCACATTTCGCAGCCCTCTGGCGAGGCTGGTCCTGGCCACCGTCGCCGTAGTGTATGGAGTGCTGGTGAGCGGCGTGCTGGTCGCAGGCCAGAATTCCATCACCTCTTGCCTGGGCTGGCCGGTCTACAGCCCACAACTGTTTCAGGTGGACTCGCACGGGGCAGGGAATATCTTCCGCCTGGTCACATCCGTCATCGGCATTTTGCTGATCGTCACGATGCTGGTGCAGATTTGGCGTAATCGGCGCTTGCGGCCCGCTGTCTCCCGTACCGCACGATGGGTGCTGGCAGCCTTTCTGCTCGAAGCCCTGGTGCAGGCGCTGATGCTGGCAATTGGATTCAAGATTTCCCTGCTGGTGGCCTACACGGTCACTGCGGCTGTATTTTGGGGGTTGCTCGTCGCGCTGGGGGTCAGCGTCGGCCTGGGTTCAACATAACGGCTGTCGCCCATCGCGATGAAGCCACATCTTGCCACCGCCCACCCGACCAACCGTATGCGCAGAATGCCAACTGTCACGTGGCCGGAATTAAGATATTTGGGCAGGAAGCGGTAAAATAACACCGGGATTACGGATGAAACTTGACTTTGGCGCACCATTCGGTTTCTTCCTGAGGGACAGGGCCTGGCTCAAGAAAGTGGTCGTGGCCAGTCTGCTCACCTACACCTTCATCGGGATCAGCCCGGTCCTGGGGTGGACCCTGGAAATCATACACCGGGTGGTGCGCGGCGGAGACGTCGAACTTCCCGAATGGACGAATCTGTCGCGCTACTGGAAAGAAGGGGTCAAAGGCTGGTTCCTGAACGTGGTCTGGCTCCTGCCCGTCATCCTGGCGATCCTGATCATTTACGTCCCGATCCTCTTCTTGAGATCGATCGGCGCGAACCAGCTGGCCGTCATGGAGCTGACGGTTCTGGGCTGCATGCTGACCTTCATCACGGTGTATGGGATGGGGGTCCTCTTTTTAATGCCAGCTGCCCTGGGAATCCTGGCGGAGACCGGCTCGCTCCGGCAGGCGATCAACCCCGCCCACGCCTGGCAGCTGGTGCGCGCCCACCCTGGTCCTCACCTGCTCGTCTTTGTCGTCTTCGGGCTCGGGGTGACGACGGTCCTCTCCGTCGCCGCCCTGCTGACCCTCTTCCTCGCCCTCCCGCCCCTGCTGGTATACTCCTCCCTGGTGCTGGCCCATTACTCCGGCCAGCTGTACCGGCTGCACACCGAGTCCGCCCCTCCCTCGACATCGCAACTTAATCCATCGGGAACCACTTGACCCGCCTCCCTGCGCAGACTACAATCTAATGGAGAGGTTTCAACCTCAACAGGAGAATCCCCATGTCCAATTTTCTATTTCGCGGCACGCTCAGCGACCTCGACCCGGACGTTTATGAATTGACGCAGCTTGAAGCCGAGCGCCAGGCCCGTAAGCTGATTCTCATCCCCTCGGAAAGCCAGGCTCCCCTGGCCGTGCGCGAAGCCATGGCTTCCGCGTTTCAGAATATCTACGCCGAAGGCTATCCCGATGAAGACACACGCTGGATGGACGAGAAGGAGCTGCTGGATTATCCCAAACGGCTGGCCCATTTCCGACGCGCCTCTGACCCGCGTTATTATAAGGGCACGGAATACGCCGATCTGATCGAGGCCTTGGCCCGCCGTCGCTGCGCCGAGGCCTTCGCGGCCAACGGCGTGACCGCTGACCAGATCTATGTCAACGTTCAGGCGCTCTCGGGCGCGCCGGCCAACAATGCCGTCTACCATGCCCTGGTAAAACCGGGGGAAACCGTCATGGGGATGAACCTGCTTCACGGGGGCCACCTAACCCATGGCTCTTCGGTCAACCGTTCAGGCGAGTTCTATAAAATTGTGCATTACAACATCGACCCGGAAACCGAGCAGATCGATTATGACAGCCTGCTGGCCCTCGCCAAGGAAAGCCAGCCGAAGATGATCATCGCCGGTTACTCCTCCTATCCCTGGATCCCCAACTGGAAGAAATTCCGTCAGATCGCGGATACGGTGGGCGCCTATCTCATGGCCGATATCTCCCATATCGGCGGGTTGGTGGCTGCCGGAGCCGTCCCCTCGCCGGTCGGGTATGCACATGTCATCACCTCGACCACGCACAAAACCCTGGATGGACCGCGCGGCGCCATCATCCTGACCACGGACCCTGTGCTCGCCAGGAAGCTCGATCGGGCGGTTTTCCCCGGCGAACAGGGGGGGCCTCATGTTCACATATTCGCTGCACTCGCCCTGACCTTCAAACTGGCGCGGACCAGACAGTTTGAGAAACTCCAGAAACAGACCATCAAGAACGCCGTGGCCATGACCGAGCGGCTCAAGGAGCGCGGCCTGCGCATCCCCTTCGGCGGCACGAACTCGCACCTATTCAACATCGACTGTCGCTCCGTCAAGGGCGAAGATGGCACTTCCCTCTCCGGCGACCAGGCGGCCCGCATCCTGGACGTGGTCGGCATCGTGGTCAACCGCAACACCATCCCCGGCGACAAGGACTCCCGCGACCCTTCCGGGATCCGTCTGGGCACTCCCTGGATCACCCAACGCGGATTCGACGAGGAAAAGGCGCGCGCCCTGGCCGACATCCTGGCGGATGTCCTGCTGGCCGCTGCTCCCCACTCGGTGGACACGCCTCACCAGGGTCGAATCCGCCGCGCCAAGATCGATTTCAAGGTGCTCGAGGAGGCCCGTCTCAAGGTGCGCTCGCTGGCCGAACAAGCCGGCATCGATTTCGAACCGACCCGTCACGGATATCCCCATTTCTACTACCTCGATGACCAGCCTGCGGACCAGAATGGCCTGGCCGCCTTCGACCTCCTGGGCGAACGGGTCCGTCAAATGTTGGATTACGCCGCCTCGTCCGACCTTTCCGCGTTGCAGGTCGGACAGGCGCAGGCTACCCGGCTGGTCACCCCTCTGGGCGAAATCCGGGGGACATTGAGCTGCATCGAGCATGACTACTACCGCTTGTCCGTCCCCACCGGGAAGGCCTCCCTGACTGCAGCCTGGCTGCGCGCCCTGTCCGACGGCTACACCTCCTTCAACCTGGACGGTACTCCTGATCCGACACCCCGGCGCATGCCCGGACCGGTCGTCGTCAGGGAGTCCACGGAGAAACCGGGCGAGGCGAAGGGGGAGGCGGTGAGCCAGGCGAAGCCCTGGTACCTGGGAGCCGGCAAAGGCACGGCAAAGGCCCTGCCTGATTTTCACTGGGAAGAGAAGGAAGGCAAGCTGCGCCGGACTCCGCTGTATGATCTCCATAAAGAAATGGGCGCCAAATTGATCCCCTTCGCCGGCTGGGAGATGCCGGTCTGGTATTCCTCGGTCATGGATGAGCACCTGGCGACGCGCCGGACCGCCGGGCTCTTCGATGTGGCGCACATGGGCGTCTACCAGGTCGAAGGCGTGGATGCGGCCTCGTTTCTGGATACCGTCTGCAGCAACGACACCGGCGGGCTGCAACCGGGCGAATCGCTTTACACCCACTTCCTGACCCCCGAGGCGGACGTGGTGGACGATACGCTGGTCTACCGGCGAACCTGGGATAAATACCTGGTAGTGGTCAACGCCTCCAACGATGATAAGGACCGCACCTGGCTGACCGCGGTGCGGGACGGCACGGTCAAGATCGATACCGGACGACCCTGGGCGCGCACCTACGGCTACCAGGCGGAGATCCGCAACCTGCGCGACCCAAAAGCGGGTGACGACATGCGCGTCGATATCGCCCTCCAGGGGCCCAAGAGCCGCGAGATCCTGCTGGCCATGGGCGTCAGCGCCGAGGCCCGCCGCCGCATCCTGGGTCTCAAGCGGACGGAGCTTTGCGACGCCAAGGTGGGCGGGTTTGACCTGATCGTCTCGCGTACCGGCTACACGGGCGAGAAAATGGCCTTCGAACTTTTCGTCCACCCGGAGAAGGCCGCCGATTTCTGGAAGGCGGTCATGAAGGCCGGTCAGGCATTCGGTCTCAAGCCCATCGGGCTGGGGGCACGCGACTCGCTGCGCACCGAAGCCGGCCTGCCGCTTTACGGCCATGAGATGGGTGCTGGTTCCGGGAAACAGGGCTTCCGTGATCTCGGCGTGGCAGAGGGCGGCTTTGGCTCCTATGTCAAGCTCTACAAACCCTGGTTCATCGGGCGTGAAGCCTACGTGGCCCGAGAACAGTCCCGCCGGGGGGTGGTGGTGCGCTTCCGCTTCCCCGAGAAGGGCGTGCGCATGGCCCACAACGGCGACCCCCTGGTGGATAAGCACGGGCGCCTGATCGGCTGGGTGACAAGTTGTGCAGCCGACATGGAAGGCACCCTTACCGGTCAGGCCTTCGTCGATTTCAAGAATGCCGAGGAAGATACACCCATCTTCGTCTACCAGGGCTCCCCCGCCGAGAGCGGCAAACCCCCCGCAGAGATGCGGCCCGGCGACAAGGCCGTGCTGCCCACCGAAGTGCGCGTGGTCAGCCGCTTTCCAAAAGGCTGAAACTCACTCCCCGCTCGTCGCGATGAGCTTTACGGTGGTTTTGAGTCAAAAAAGATAAAAGGATTCGAGCAGCAGCTCTATGAGGTTTTCGCGCCTGCTTTTACTGGTCTGGATCGTTGGCTTGGCTGCCTGCGAGGCTGAACCCATCCCCCCTACCCCGACTACCACCCTACCGCCGGCTCCCCCTCCGACGGCAACCCCCTCCGCCACCCTGTCACCCTCCCCGACCCCCACGCTCACCGCGACGCGGCAGCCGAGCCCCGTTCCCCAGATCAATCCAAACCCGCGGCAGGTCGTGCTCGCCTCCAATCTGAACGCGCCGGATGATCTGGCGCTGGCGCCGGACGGCTCGATCTATATCTCGGACATCAATGATGGAACGGTCACGCGGCTGACCCCGGATGGTCAGCTGTTGCCGGTCGTATCCGGCCTGAATGTACCGGAGGGGATCGTCATCCTCCCGGATGGATCGCTCATCATCGCCGAGCAGGGCTTGAACCGCCTGGACCATTATGATCCAACCACGAACCGCCTGACCCCGTTCGTGCGCCTGGTCAATGAGACCACCCAGATGGGGGTGGATGGGATCACCCTGGACAACCCTGCTCAAGAGGCGGTCACGATCATCATCCCGGATAGCCCGAACGGAACCCTGCTGCGCGCCAGCCTGGACGGTCAGAAGGTCACCTTGATCGCCAAGGGGTTCACCCGCCCCACGGATGCATGGGTGGAGCCGGACGGCAGTATCCTGGTCGTGGATGAGGACAGCCATTCGCTCAGCCGGGTCCACCCGGATGGGACCATCGATATGCTGGCCGACCTGCCGACCCCGGACGACGTGGTCGAGGATGGGGCCGGAAATATCTTCGTCACCACGCTCGCCGATGGAGCCGTCCACCTGATCCCGGCCGCAACCCACGAAGACACGATCCTCGTCGGCGGACTCATCAACCCGCAGGGATTGATCCTGGATCTCGATGGGAACCTGGTCATCGCCGACGCCGGGCATCACCAGCTGGTCAAGCTGGTCATCCATTAAATCAAGAACCAGCAGGGATCGAAAGAAACGGGCAACACCCCTCGACCTTCTCCCTCATCAGATGAAGCCGGAAAAGGTCTATAATTCCCCTCATGAGATTCATCTTGTCCCCCCTCGCCTGTCTTCTGCTGATCAGCCTGGTGCTCATGGGTTGCACTCCCGCTTCCGCCCCGTCAGCTGCCCCCAGCGAACCCAGCCCGCTGGCGACCGCCACCGCAGCCGCTGCCGCTCCAACCGTCTTGCCCGCCCTCGCCTCGGCCACGGCTAGCCCACTGCCCACCTCCACCTCAGCCCCGACCGCGGTCCCGACACCGACCCTTGGGATCGGCTCGACACTGATCTCACCAACCGATCAAATGGTCGAGGTCTATGTCCCGCAGGGGGATTTCCTGATGGGATCGTCCGATGCGGACGGCATGGCCTATGCGAGCGAGAAACCCCAACACACAGTCACCCTGGATGCCTTCTGGATCGACCAAACGGTCGTGACCAATGGAAAGTACGCCCTGTGCGTGAAGGCCAAGGCCTGCCAAGCGCCGGCCGTCTTCAGCTCCAACACCCACGATCACTACTACGGATATGCGGAATATGCCGATTACCCGGTCATCTTCATGTCCTGGAACGACGCCCAGGCCTACTGCCGATGGGCGGGACGGCGCCTGCCCACGGAAGCCGAATGGGAGAAGGCCGCCCGCGGGACGGATGGACGTCTCTACCCGTGGGGGAACAATCCCCCCACGGCGGACCTGGCGAATTTCGGGAACAAGATCTGGGATGTCATCAAGAGCGGCAGCCATCCGGGCGATGCCAGTCCTTACGGCGCGCTGGACATGGCCGGGAACGCCTGGCAGTGGGTGGCGGATTGGTATGCCATGGATTATTATCAACACTCTCCAGCGCAGAACCCTTCCGGGCCGGACAGCGGCCAGGCCCGCGTGCAGCGGGGAGGGTCCTATCATTATAGCGAGGTCGGTATCCGTTCCGCTTATCGCTTCTCAAAGGATCCCGCCTTTTTTGACAATACCACGAGCTTCCGCTGTGCGCAGAGCGCGACCCCTTAGAACCGACCGGTTCGCGGATATCTCCCAGGGATGCTTCGATGATTTCAATTAATCCTGGAAATCTCCAACCCGGGAATCAGGAGGAGGTAACATGAAAAGGAGACCCCTTGGAAAGACAGGCCGCCAGGTCAGTGAAATCGGGCTCGGCTGCTGGCAGTTCAGCGACGACTTCGGTCGAATGAACGATCAGACCGCGGCCGCGATCATGTCGGCCGCGGTCGAAAGTGGCACCGACTTCTTTGACACGGCGGATGTCTACGGAGGTGGCCGGAGTGAAACCTGGATCGGGGAGTTCCGCCGGACGACCGGAAAGCCGTCCTTTATCGCAACCAAGTTCGGGCGCGGAGGCGACGTCTACCCAGACCATTACACCGAGGCAGCCCTCCGCCGTTCGACCGAGGCCGCGTTGAAGCGCCTGGGGGTCGAAGCTCTCGATCTCCTGCAGCTGCACTGCATCCCGACGGAAATCATGCAGGCGGGCGTGATCTTCGAATGGCTGCGAAAACTGAAGGCCGCGGGCAAGATCAAGCAATTCGGGGCCAGCGTCGAGACCGTCGATCAGGCGCTGATGTGCCTGGAGGTGGACGGCTGCGCCTCCCTGCAGATCATCTTTAACCTTTTCCGGCAAAAGCCCATTGAGGCGCTTTTTCCCAGGGTCCGAGAGCGCGGCGTGGGCATCATCGTCCGCTTGCCGCTCGCCAGCGGACTGTTGGCGGGCAAATTCACAACCTCGACCCGCTTTGGAGAAACGGACCATCGCAATTACAACCGCGATGGCCAGAGCTTTAATGTCGGCGAAACCTTTGCCGGCCTCCCCTTTGAAAAAGGGGTCGAACTCGCCGACGGCCTCAAACCGTTGGTGCCCCCGGGCATGACCATGGCCGAAATGGCCCTGCGCTGGATCCTGGATTATGAAGAAGTGTCCGTCATCATTCCCGGGGCCAGCTCCCCTCTCCAGGCCAGGGGAAACGTCCGGGCCTCCGACCTCCCCCCTCTGGCGGCACCCCTGCACCAGCAGCTATCCGCGTACTACCGTGAGCGCGTGCACAGTGCTATTCGCGGCCCCTATTGAAGATGGGCAGCGCTGGCAACAAACCGAGCGGATCGTCCTACAGGGACCAGCCCGGCAGAAATCCTCTCGTAGAACTGGCGCCCCGCTGGCCGTGAGGTGCGAACGGCCGCAGGGTGCTCCGCCTCATGGGGTGGGAGGGGGAAACTGGGTCAGTACCTGACCCAGATTGTCGTCCCAATCACCCAATTGGGAGCGGTCGGCCATTTCGGCGACCGCCGCCAGAGCCACCAGATTCCCCGTGGTACCCTGGTCCGGATACGCCCAGTCCATGGCCTTGGTCCAGTCCTCGGGCTGGGTGTCGGCACTGTTGTCCGGGAAGTCCAAACCCGCACTCGGAATGAAGGCCTGGACGTAGGCCCGGTCAGGATTGAGGCGCACCCACAGGCCGATCCCGGTACCCGGGTTGGCGGCTTCGAAGCGAAAACCCAGGAAGGTCTCATGGATGTGGGGTTTGTCCTGGGCCACCTGGGCATGGTCATTCTGGGCAAAGACCAGCATGACCTTGAGGTCCGGCAGGTTGTTCCCCACATTGCGATAGGCGGCCATGATCTGTTGAGGGGTTTGCCAGTACTGGGCGACCTCCTGGGGCGTGGCCAGGGTCGAGGGCCAGGACGCAGCGCTCAACACGCCATTCGCTGAGAGAGCCTCGGTCAACGCCGTAGAATAGTAGCGTTTCCCAAACAGGATCGGGACCTGCCCGCTGAAGGCATAATCGCCAGCGGTATAGATGCCGTTCCCTTTCAAGTCGAGAAAAGGACGTCCGACGAAACCCGTAAGGCTGTCCTTATAATTCGGGTCCCAGCGGACCGACTTGTAATCCAAGGTGATCTCATTCGGGCTGAAATCATCCGGATACGTGTAGAGCGGATTGTAAACCGGCTTGGCATCACTCCCCCAGTAACCGAGTTCCTGGCTGGCGAGGCTGTCCAGGGCCGGATTCTCACGTCCGACCAGATACTGAACGCCGTTCATCTGGTCCCCATACTTCGCCAGCGCGCTCAACACAGCAGTGCCTGCCTCCGCATCCGCGTACAGGCCGACCTCTGCGGTAAGCGGCGGAACCTGGGTCAGGTTCGTAAGATAATGACCGTTCTGATCCGGGATGAGATTGACCGCGAAGCGGATGACATCGCGCAAGGCCTGAATGGACTCCGCCCCTCCATAATCATAGGTCCCATCGCTGTGCGCACCCGTGCGGGTGTCCGTCCCTCCGGGCCACAGGTAGCTGATGGAGATCAATCCCAAGCTGGTGAAATCCGGATCGGTCAGGAAGCCGGACGGCTTGGTGAAGTAGGGCGGGATCACGACCACCACCCCAGTGCTGGTCGTATAGCGCGGTGTGAGGGGCACCGAGATCATCACGGCAATATTCCCGATCCCCGTCGAAGGAAGGGCGATGATCAGGGTCCGGGCAGTCGAGGAGGCGGTCGGAACAGCCCCCGCGTCCATGCCGTGTGCCTGCGCGCAGGAGGCCAGGAGCAGGCCCAGGACGAGCAAACCATTGAGCGGGTTTCGCATGACGTTCTCCGGAAACGATTGTAGCATGTCGCCTTACAATTCTGAAAGAGGCTGGAGGGTTGCGCAGATAGGCAAAACACGGTAATATTGTCGAGGCCATGCTACGGATTCTGTTAATATCTGCTCTGCTTGGCATCGCGAAGTCAGTAGAAGCCTGACAGGTGAATCATACCTGCCAGGTTTTTTTTTCGCTGACCAGCTTGAAAACACAAAATCATGAAGGAGATCGAATGCAGACACCCTGGGAATACCGCTATGCCAACCGGACGCAACGGATGGGCAGTTCTGTCATCCGTGAACTGCTCAAATTGACCGAGCAGCCGGACATCATTTCCTTCGGCGGCGGGCTGCCGGCGCCGGAAGTGTTCCCTCTCAAGGAATTTAAAGCGGCGTGCAACGTAATCCTGGATACGGTCGGCTCTCAAGCCCTGCAGTACAGTACGACGGAGGGATACCGACCATTGCGCGAAATGATCGCCCGGCACACCGGCCGATACGCCGTCTACGTCACACCGGAGAATATTTTGATCACCTCGGGCTCCCAGCAGGCACTGGATTTCATCGGGCGGGTCTTTATCAACCAGGGAGACCACATCATCGTGGAATCCCCCACTTACCTGGGCGCCCTGCAGGCCTGGAACGCGTATGGGGCACAGTACATTTCCGTGCCATCCGATGAAAACGGGATGGTCACCTCCGAACTGGAAAAGGCTCTGCGCATCGGGCCGAAATTCATCTATGTGTTACCCAACTTCCAAAACCCAAGCGGGTCGACCCTCATCCTGGAACGCCGGAAGCAACTGGTCGAATTGGCCGACCGCTACGGAGTCCCCATCATCGAAGACGATCCATACGGGCAGCTGCGTTTCGAAGGCGATCACCTGCCCCCGCTCGTATCGCTGGATTGCCAGTATCGTGGAGATGACGGCTGCTATACCGGAAATGTCATCTATCTGAGCACCTTTTCAAAACTGCTCGCCCCGGGAATCCGCCTGGCCTGGGTCATCGCTCCAGAGCAGGTCATCCGCAAACTGGTCCAGGCCAAACAGGCGGCCGACCTGAACACCGCTGCCTTCAATCAAATGGTCGCCTACGAGGTCGGAAAAGGCGG
>Ga0209039_10001685_pt1 | contig 20043 bp, 19 predicted proteins | sample BogFormECP12_OM1_FD_188238 | JGI IMG/M metagenome (GOLD analysis project Ga0209039, IMG submission 188238) | Bog forest soil microbial communities from Calvert Island, British Columbia, Canada - ECP12_OM1 (SPAdes) (version 2) | ecosystem: Environmental > Aquatic > Freshwater > Wetlands > Bog ...
TCAAGTACCTCACTCCTGGCTTTGATGGAGCAGATTCGGCTGGCTGTATCCTTTATCCGAGGTTCGCCATGAAGTTCCAGAAGTTCTCATTTGGGCAGATTCGGATCGATGGGATTGAGTATGGCTATGACGTGCTGATCGACCGAGGCAAGGTGGGGAAACGGAAGAAGAAAGCTTCCAAGAAGTTCCGCGAAGCCTTCGGACACACGCCGCTCTCTCTGGAAGAGGAGATTCCGTGGAAATGCCGCCGCTTGGTGGTCGGCACGGGCGAAGGAGCTCTGCCAGTCATGGATGAGGTCAAACGTGAGGCTGAGCGGCGCAAAATCGAGCTGGTCATCCTCCCAACGGAAGAAGCCATGAAGCTCTTGAATCAGCGTGCCAAAGACACCAATGCCATTCTCCATGTGACGTGCTGAACGTTAGAATCCGCCGAGCAGGCGATGTCGTTAATTGGGGGGCTTATCCTTGGCGCGCCTGCTTCACCATTTCGACAATCACTTCTCTGGCCTGCGACGGATTCGTAACTTCTCGCAGGAAAGCGATGCGGGCTCCATGCACTCGATCCTGCGTTTTCAGACGGACGTTAAAGCCGAGGCGATCGACCGAGGTCATCTCCGCCTCCTGTGCCTCGATGCCAGCAAACCGTTTCGCGAGCAGGATGAGCGCATCCTTATGGTCGGCATTCATGTGCTGCATGATGTCTCTCTTGTGCTCAACCAGCGGATCGAATTGTGCTTGGGAGTATTCTGAGGCCGCCACCCATCCCATCACTCCGAAGCCGCCCACGTAATAAACGTCCAATACGTCCATGCGGTAAAAGAAGAAATCGTCAAAATCGACCCAGTACTTGCTGTCTGGGTAATGCGTCAGGTAGACCGCACGCGCGGCTGCCAGCTCCGGCTCCGGTATTCTGCTAACACTCCCTATCAACGTAACTCTGGATGAACCGAGCGGGTCTCCGCTGGCCCCGGGCTCTGTCACAAACAGGCTGGCGCGCGGGTCCGCCTGCAGATTCTGCGTATGCATGGCCATTGTGCTGATAAGGAAAACTGGGCGCCCCTGACCGTCAAGCGCATAAGGCATCAATGATCCGAAGGGGAAACCGGGCAGTTTCCGTGACAGGGTAGAAAGACTTCCGATACGGCTTGAGTGCATCAACGTGCATGCTCGCTCGGCGAACGAAGGCTCGGGAACTGCAGACTGGCCACTCGTCGCGCCACTCGCGTGTTTTCCGAAAGATGAGGAAGACATTATTGATCACTCCAGCTGTCCGACCGATTCTGTGATGATATGTCCACCGCGAGGCGTCGGGTTTCGAATGGTTCATTGTCAAGGGATAGCAGCGAGATGAACGAACCTCCGGCCAACGGGGTTAAGATTTTGGGCTATACCTTCGCCTTTTTCCTCACGGCCCAACGCGCCTTCATCAATGCCGATAATTTCTTCCTGGCAGCGGCACTCATCACGAGGTGGAACGTTACACCCGAGGGAGGTCGGAACTCTTAGATTCGCTAACCCGCTGCCGCCTTTCGGCTAGCCTACTTCTGGCACACAGAAGCACGGCAGTAGCCAGCAAAAACAGCACGTCCCCTAACCGACAGTCAGTCGGCGCGGTAGCAGAACAGTGGCAGAATTAGGCCGCTTGGTTGATCGCGGAACATGATCGTTACCGGGTCAATCTAAGCCCGGTCGGATTTTCAACGACTTACGAGTCCGCGGAGACTGCCTAAGTACGCGGATTCGTGCAAGACATCGCATTTTGGGGGTTGGGCTGTGGGTTGAAAAATCTGCCTCTCAACCCGCGAAAACGCCCGACACCCACGTCGTCAGCGCGTCGCTCTGCTCCTGCGCTGTCGCCATTCTCCGGATCTGGATCCCGTGGCTTCCCACCATCAGCGGCAGGAAATCCATCGGCTGCGTGAAATCCAATAAGCACCAGCCCGCTCGCGGGTCCAGCTTGTCCATCCGCAGGTACGTCTCAAGTCTGCTCTTCACGCGCGTCGATAAGCCCTCGTACGTGACCTCTCCAGCGTTCTGCTCACGCGAGTCCACGACCACGATGATGTACAGAAAAACCTTCCAGAATCCCGCTTCGGCCAACCGATTCGCCTGCTTCACGGCCTTGTCCAATTCGCGCAGCTTATTCGGCGGTGCATTGTTCCCTACCCGCAAGGCTGACATTCCGAACTTAACCCGCTTTACTTCGTAGGCCACGGCTTCGTGTGGCCTGTTGCGGTCGCACAACAGTATGTCGATGTCGCCTCTGAATTTCCCAGGCACACTGTCTAGGAGCAAGCGTGTCTTCCAGCTGGCGTCGCTCGGCACACCGAACACTTCAAACATGTCTCGACGCCGTATCGGCTCGGCGAGCAGCAGTTCGACCAGATCGTCCTCTCTAATGTCCGCGATCGACGCATGTACTAGAACCGGCGTATCCATACCCCAGCTTAGGTGGTGACGGGCGTACTGTCACCTTTAACCCTGTGCAAAAGGAGGGAATATTGGAGCGACAAACAAACAGCGAAAACAGCTGCGGTTCCCAAGCCGTCACACCGACGGCTGCCGTCCCGCTTCCACCAGTCCGAACTTTGCCTGTGACCCGACAGGGACGAAGCAGAGAGATTGTCTAAATTATGTGCCAGATCTTCCTGTTCTGGCCGACGTGGGGGCTATTGAAGATCGCCGATTGCGCGCGCTACTGCGCGCCCTTCCATCATCGTCAATAATCTTTCAGCATGAACAGATGCTGTTCGCACCTTGGCTGGGTCAATCGTTTCCAAGAGATCAAACCCATGCCTCGTCTTGTGATATTCGCCTTTGGTCTTCGTGTTTCTTGATGCATTGCTGAGGGCTCTATAAACGTCTTGCTTCGCGATCAGCTCCACATTCTTCTGCCCAGGCAACGATCCGGTCGTAAATCCCTGGCCATAAAACTCGACAAGTGCCTCTCTATCAGCAAGGAACCATGCCTCCATGACTTGCACCATGAGTTGCGCCTGGTCATTCGCAGCGCCTGCTGGTCTTTTCCAGCCATCACCTTTACGCAGTGCCAAATGGGTCCACGGGTCTTTTGATACCGACTCCTCGGAATCTACGAGAAGGACGTTATAGTCTCCGTCACTTTGTTTAACCGCCAAACAGAAATCCTTGTAGGCGTCAGCCCGACTGCCCGAAGCCGTAATGGCAAACGACCCGCTTGGCAGCACTTTTTCAAAAAACTTTCGAAACCCTTCACGACATCCGGCCTTCGTACTTCCCTGAGCACCGCCCTCGACGAAGATGCGCAAAGTCACCAGCGGTTTCCTCCTATCTGGCCTGTGCGCCAAAGCTGCCCCAACGAATACCTCTTTAGCCAATCTTTTAATTTCTCGTTGTCCAGCTGCTTAGCGACTGTGGAGCCTTCTCTTTTTTCGCAAACAATGACGGAACTCGGGCTTCCAGAAAGCTCATCCACCAAAGAATCGGAATGCGTTGTCACTATTAACTGCATACGCTCCGAGGCGGTTATCAAAAGCTCCGCAAGCGGCCGGATTATGTCAGGGTGCAGGCCAAGTTCTGGCTCTTCTATGCAGACTAAGGGTGGCGGATCTGGGTTAAGCAAGATACTCAGAAGGGACAGCCACCGAAGAGTGCCGTCCGAAAGCCGGGAAGCGGGAATACTGATACCGCCTTCCTCTTCAATACGCAGGTCAACCAATCCTCCAATTATCCTTGTATAGATATCTTCCGCGCCGGCATAAAACATTCTCAGATATTTGAGAAATTCAGTCTTTGCTTCCCCTCGCACACGGTTCAGCATCAAGCCAAGATTGCTGATGTCCTCTTCCAAGAATTCCGTCTTTAACTCCGATCCATATAAGTCCCTGATTTCCGAATCAGGGCCGAAATCCCAATTCCTATAAAGACGGAAACTGGAAAAGAATCTTCCGAGATAGGTCACTTCCGGATACTGGTCAGGATCTTGGCGTTGCGACAGTATTGACTGTTGTGTATTGACTTCCTCACGCCGAAGATGCCGCTGCTTCTCAGCTACGTTGAGTACTGGCTTTCCGCCGTTGTAATCGAAGTAAAGATATGGCTTATCGTGGCCAGCATCAGGCCTTTCATTTTCGATACGCTCATCCGAAATCCTGAGCGAGGCACCCGCTTTGCAGAATTCGAGTCTATAACGCAAAGTGTGGCTAACGCCTACCGGATTGGCAACGACCTCGATAGATGCCGTCGTCATTTTGGCTTTCGGTCTGCCCTTCCAGAGCAGCTCCGAAATGCCACCGCCCCCACCCACTTCGGCAGCAAAGTCCCTGGGAGTACTTCGCAGCAAACCAAATATTTCGATGAAATTCGACTTGCCAGAGCCGTTCGGGCCGATTAGGACGTTGAGATCGCTCAACCCCACCGGCGGTGAACTCTGCCCGAACGACAGGAGGTTCTGGATGTGGATGCTCTTAACCGTATTCTTTTTCATCGTCTTGCCGCTATCTTATTGAAATTACGCAGAAATCGCAGTGATGAAATTGTACACTTCCGAATGCGGGTTGAACTTCCAGAAATCGCGCTCCTCGCCCAAGGCTTCGCCATGTGCGCTCATCGCAACCAGCCGCGCAAGTATGAGGATGTGGTCGTCCATTGCGAGCGCGTGGCCCGCATCGTCGCGGAGTGCACCGACGACGCCAACGTCATTGCCGCGGCGTTGATGCACGACGTGCTGGAGGATACCGACGTAACCGCTGCGGAGATGCGCAGCGTGTTCGGCGAAACCATCACGGATCTGCTGCTGGAAGTCACTGACGTGTCCGGGCCCAGCGATGGGAACCGGCGGATGCGGAAGGAGAAGCACAAGGACCATCTGGCTAAGTAATCGCGTGTCGGCGCGAGCATCGAGTTCGCCGACCTGACTGACAACTGCATGAGCATTGCCGCGCATGACAAAGGATTCGCGCCTAACTACCTGCGCAAGGCCGAGGCGTTGCTGAAAGTCCTGGAGCATGTGGACAAGCGGCTTTGGGAGTGGACGAGGGATATGCTCAAAACGGCGAGAGAAAGACTCGCCTTACTACATGGGAAAGAATGACTCACTTCTCATCGTAACCCCGTTCACTGTGTCATCCTTGAACTCCACTCTGAAGTCTCTCCCCTCAACCGGCAACCAGTCATAACTCAAGAGCCTGTCTACGCCTGCAGAAAAATCGGCCCTCTCCAAAACGCTCTTGAAAGGATTGAAGCCGACAATCGATCTCTGTTCAACTGGAGCAATCCATTTCATATGATCCCGTGCCACTAAGAGGTATTCGATGCGACGATATTCATTCAAGGATCTCGAAAGCACCCTTCGCAACCGAAGGAAGTCGGGATTGTCCCTTAGAAAGCGCTGGACCATCTCCAGTTGCTCGGCGCCATGGGTCAACTCTTGGTCGCGTAAAACCGTCTCGGCCACGGAATACGGTTTTCTGCCCCACTTTAGCTCGCAAATCGCAACGGTGGACGTTTTCGTATCCTCAACTACAAGGTCGATATCCGGCAGGTCTCTCCTTAACCGAACTGGCCCTCCTAAATGAAAAGGGGACGCGCAGGAATTCAGTTCCTCCCGCATCTCGACTTCTTTCTGCGCTGAGGCGGCATTGTAAAACCTCGGCCGGACGTAAGAGCAAATCCGTAATATGTTTTCCTCCGCGTTGCTGGCAAGAACGAAATGCGGCACTAGACCTAAGCGACGGCCACAATCGTCGAGCGGCACGAAAGGATGAACGATCATGTCCAGCAGGCGCGTCGCCCCAAACGTCATATCGTTAATGATGGCTTCTGTCGTCGCCCTTCCAACTCCGCTCATTTCCGACAACTGCTCGATCCACTGCTCCCTCGCATAGTGGAAAACTGCGCTCTCAAGCGGATAACGGCCATTTATCTGCGCGCTGCGAAAACAGATGTGCTCACGTGCTGCAGCGACAGCCGTCAGGGCTGCGTATACGGTGCGGAATTCCTGCAGCGAATAATCGCCAACGCTTATGCCTTCGTAACGTCGAAACGCCGCAGCAAGTCGAGATTGATACGCCTCGTTCAGAGACCTCAACAAGCGCTCTGGTCGCGGATAGTGAATTTCCAGACCTCGTTGCTGTACTGTCCCCAAAACCTCGCGAATCAAGTTTTCGAGGTCAGGAGGTCGCTCAACTGGTGGAACCGGTGCATTGCCAGGTCCCATGCCTTTTCGATATGCACTTACGCGTCTCTCTTCAAGATTATCAAGTGCTATGAAAGTCACGCCCGCTGGTTCAAACATCTCTGCGGCGACGAGGTCGCGATGCCATGCCGGAAAGGTCGCACAAAAAGGCATGTAGTGTGCCGCAGCCTCGAAGGCTGTACTTGTCGCAATGGCTCGCGCACGGGTCCATTGGAAGCGGGATACAGGCGCCGTCCGTTGCTCTCCATGCCGACGGCACCAGTCACACATTATTGGCATGATGCGGCTGAGGTTGGTCAGCACTATTTGGTGTGTCTTGCCGCCGTATGCGTGGTGAGGAATAGCGCCTTCCACATGAGCCGCCGCCTGCACAAGACCGGCCCACATCCCTACATTCCATGCGTTTCTGTCGAGTAATTCAAGCCCATCAAAGCAGAAATCTGCTCTGTCCTCCAATGCTTGAATGGCTTGGACAACGTCGCGCGGAGACCGCGACTTACTCGTAGCAACTCTAATCGCCTCATGCATCAGGAGAAAGTGACTTGTTGCAAGTGGATGCGAGGATACTTCGCCCGTATGCCCCTCTGGCGAGATGTGTGATTTTTCTTGCCAAGTAAGCAGTATTCTGTCACAAGATGCGGAACCCTGCGAGTTTTACTAGCACCACGCAGGGCGCCGAGCCACCAACAGTTGCAGTGTCGATGGTTGACTTTCCAATAGCACCTCAGTGTTCTTCCTTCAAGCGGAGCCGTCCGTCAATCCCTCGGTTTTACGCGCCTCAGACATTGCGCTATAGAATTGGTCGTATGCCCAAACTGCCGGACCTAACCGCCTATCCGCTCTGTGCATATTTCCTGTCCGGATATCTTCAGAAGGGGGCCGATCCCGAAAACTTCCCTAAGGACCAATATCCCGAAATCTTCGGCCGCTATGAAGCCATTTTCAAAGATTCAATGGCCGTACTCGGCCTCACCAAAGCGGCACTCACAAAACGTACGGAATTCAACTTTGACTCAGGAAATCCGCAAAATCTTGAAGGCGGCATCGCAATTTTGCGCGCCGCGGTATTACTCAATCGATCTGCCTTCACGGAGATAGCCCTCGTCAAGCCGCCCAAGAATGAACAAGGTGCTGACTTATTGGCGCGGCGCAACGGTTATCGCGTCTGCTTCGAAGTTAAGGCAATCACAAAGAAAAGCCTGCCTCGCAAAGGCGAGCTTCTGGAGGATCAGCTCTATCTCAAGGTCACCGAGTTCGCCCGGGGTGCGGCAAAACAGCTGGCCGCGACAGCGTCGCACGAGGATTGTTCGGTCAAAATACTCATTTGCGTACTGAACTGGTTCGAGCAATCGATCTATCTCACGCCGCAGGACTATCAATGCGTCGTCAATAAGCTCGAAAGTTACAAGCTCGAAGACTACGATGAGCAGAGGCATCTGGCCGGCATCGACGGGGTATGGTTCCAACCGAAATTTGGCAATTACGTTCCGCCCTATCTCAACGATACCGGCAAACTCATCGACTGACCTGCTGATTTGCTCGACAGCCTCAGCTTTTTCGTTCTCTCTTTCCGGAAGGAATTTATCTCCGCGTGGCACCCCGAGTCTCCGTTCTTGTCGTGGATCATCCACGCATGCGCTAACAACATTCATCAAACCCTTCTGCTTTTCAGAGTCTGGTTTGTGTCATCAAGGTGCATCGTCACACGAGAGATGTTCTGGATCGGTCCGATTTGTGCGCCCGGTCTCCGTTCCCGCGCATTGGCATCTGCGATGAACGGAATATCTTCGACCACTTTCCATACAGCCGTAGGAACCGCACCCACGCATCGCGCGAGTCTGTTTTTCGGCCCCGTCACTTCGGCAGGCAATTTCGTGGAGGGTCACAAATAGGCAGGGCCACAAGCTGGCCGGTCGCCAGATTGCAGAACCCGCCTTGATACGAAAGAGAGCCGTGGCGCAAGAGTTGTGTCAGCATTCCCAATGCTTGGTAGGCCAGATTCTGGTTGATGAAGGGTTCCTGCCGAGTTAACGCCTCTGCCGCGCTGCAGGACGGCTGATCGTTGTCTTTTTTGCCTGGTGCGGCAATTTCCGGGAAAAGCTCGGTCACGGTCGGCAGGCGGCACTGCCCTTTCCGTTTATTAGTGGAATTCTTGGGCTGCCCAAGGATGAACTGGCCGCTGGAAGCATTGTTGCCGAGATCCAGCCAATAAAGTATCCGCGAGTTCAAGACCCATTTATCGATGGCGCGCCGCGCCTTTCGGGTGTCAACGCAGCCAATGACGAAATCGACCTCGGCACCTTTCTTGAACTGCTGAATTGTTCCCCGAATGCCCTGCCAGTTCAGCCCCCAGAACAGGTTGAGTCGATGCGCCAGAACGATGGCTTTCGGGAGCCCAATCTCGGTTCGGCAGAATGGCTGGCGGACGCAATTCGTTTCAGTGACAGTGTCCGGGTCGATCAGGGTCACTGCCAGACCGCCAGGATGTCCAAAGGCGAGGAGCGCCTGATGGAGGTACGGAAGTCCGGACACGATGGCGCTGCCGTTTCCGCCACAGCCGACCACTAATATGCGAATCGGTCGCTCCAGCAATAGCGGATCGACGGTGTGCGTCATCGTTGCGCGTCCTCCAGTTTTCTCAGGAACTCATTCAGCGGCTCCATCTCAATCAGCGTGGATCTGGGAAAGACCTTCTTGCCAGTAAGGCTCTTCCAGAGGGCTGCCGTACCGCCTTTTCGTTTCGTAAGACGGCCTGCGCCGCCTGGGTGGGTGAATTCACTCTGAAAGAAAGCCTGCTGCCAGGCTGGTATGGAGGCAAGCGTTAAAAACTTAGGCGCGCGCATGGTGCCGGCGCACACCGCGCCGTTGCCGTCGATGTTCCAGTAGGGTGCTGCCGCCAGTCTCGTGTCCGGATCAGGTCGGCAGTTTTTGAGAAGCGCCCGGACCAACAAAACCCCGTTCCGAACCACGAACAGCAGGGCTGGATGCGGAAAGAGCATGCCCGAAATGCCGGCAAGCTCAGATCCGTCACGGAAGAACATGGGCCGCACGGCTGCTGGCGTCCACCATGCGATCAGCTCCGGGGTACGAGCAACAACGTTTTCGGGCAGAAATTCTGCGGGACAACTCGTTCCAAGCTGTTTGGTCAGCTCCCGCAGGGCTGCCGTACTCAGGAGCTGTCCGGACCCAAGCAGTGGAGTGCCCTTGGTCTCTTTCTGAACCACGCCATGGACGGTCGCCATCAAGCGGTTTCCATGGTCATTCCGGTAAAGCAGTAAGGCTTGGTACAGCTTCAGTTCAAGTTCGCTGCCGACATCGATGCTGAATCGCATGTAGGTTTCTCCCGCCCGTCAATGAGGGTCTTGATGCGCACCGTCAGAAGAAGCATCCGCATCAGCGTCTCAATGACGGCCAATGCCTGACGCACGCTGGCTGGGTCGTTTGGACGGAGGGGGACGATGAGGTTGGGTTCCGGCGTCTCCTGGCCCCAGTATTCGCATTCGTCATCGAAACATGCCATAACGGCATCGCCGGGCTTGAAGTACAGCAGGATGGCGGGAAGCGGGAGATCCAGAGAGTGGAAGCTGCGCTGGGATTCGAGCCAGTCTTCGTCCAGGCGAGGTCTTTCCATTGAGTGGGAGATGCGGTGCAGTTCCAAGGTCGTTTCGATAAGCTCTGTCAGCCACGGTTCGTTTGGTGCGAGGAAGGAATCCATGGATTTTGGGGATTCTGCCGATTCGCGGCTTCTGAGGCACTCCGGAAGGTCCTGGTCGAGCTTCGGGATCTCGTAGGAATCGGGGTCTTCCTCTCCTTCCGCCCACTCGACCATCTGCTCGATCCGGTTGCGGGTGTCCCAATCGTCATAAACCCGAATCCAGCGGTAGAGGGCCTCCCGGAGAGTCTCGTAGAAAGCCACTCCCATACCGGAATGACACCGTTCCAGTTCCTCAATCACTGTGCCAATGCCGAGCGGAAACGATGACTCGGTATTGAGGACCAGAAATAACTGAAAAGCTGAATCGGCGCCCGAATCGGAATAGCTGGTATCGACGATGGATTCTCCGAGCGTCAGGGACAGCTCAAAGTGCTCTGCAATGATCTCCTGGCTGTGGTCGCGGAGAAAGCGGCGGAATACAGAATCAACCAGTGTGGCAGGAGTCTTTCCCGCCCCTATCCAGTCGGGTGGCGTGGCGAGACCGATTTCGACCAGGGTTTGAGCCAAAGCGGTCAGATCAGAACAACCAAAGGTGATCCGGCTTCCGGCGTGAGCCGCTCCTAGCCGGGGAATTCCGATCAGGCTGGCGGGATTGGCCAGATACCCGGTCCGGGGAAGACGGGATCTCCGCTTCCTTGCAGGGAGAGAGCCCGTGCGAGTGCACTGCTTGCTTCTTGCGAGTCTGGGCATTGGAGCCACCTCTGCATCAGTCCGGTCAGAGGGTTGGCGCTCGCCTGCCGACCCTCTGATTCCCCGATTTCCTTTAACAGTGATTGTTTGTTGGCGTCCAGCATCTGATCAGCCCTTCGATCCGATGGCGCGCTCGAATCTGTAACGCAGTCGGTCGCCAACCGTTTCAGGTCCGGTAATGGCTGCGGTGGTCAGCTCGGGAAACTGAACGGCGTAGAACGAACGGACTTCCTCAATCGAGAATTTTGGGTTCGGGCATGGCAGCGTAGTTCCGTGGTAGACAAATTCACGTTCGACCGGGTTGATTTTCATGATGCTTCACCTCCCTCCTCATCTGTGGCTGCCGTTTCGGACGGCGCTTGCTGGGCAAACAGCGAGGGTGCCTCTGGTTCCCGAGAGACGGGCGTCGCCGCTGGTATCCCTGGAGTTGATGGACTCGTTACGCTGGATGGCTTCGAGGTCTTCTTCCGTACCTCCTCGCGAGCCGCCTTTGCGGCCACTTCCATCTCAGCTTTGGCAGAGGCCAATGTGGTTTGGAGTTGCAGGTGCGCCCCAGTGAATTCCACCAGTTGCTGAGGAAGTTCGCGATCGAGTTCCTCGGCTGTGCCGGTGATTGCTAATGGGGTGGTGAGGGCGTTGTCTTCGGTGTCAGACGCCTTCTGCGGAACGACGGTGGCCCTGATCGTATCGCCCTCAATAAGGGAGATGGTCAGGAAAAGCCGTCGTTTGCGCAGCAAGGGCATCAGTTCTGTGAACATCGTTTTTCCTCCAAAACTAATGACTTAGGGACAATCTTGCATACGTGATCGGAAAAGATTGTGGAGGGCCGTAGGCGCCCTAACGTGAGCGACTGAACCTCACGAGCACGCGGGGAGCGCTGATGGTCTGGTCTGAGGGGGAGATGATGGATCTGCAGATCCGCTGACCGAACCAACGGCAACGACTCCGCAAGACGAGAATTTGCGGTTCTCCGCAGTGTCACTGTCAGCGCAAGACCTTCTGACATACACTGATTCTTCAAACCGCTTTGCCAGTCTTGTCGATGAAGTTGTTGAGCTTCGCGCGAGGGAAGGCTTCGTAGGGCGCTGAATGGAGTCGCCGTGCCTAGGTTCGTCTAGTGAGATCCATCCAGAGATGGAGTTGGAAGACGTCTTTCTGCACTTCCTCCATCGATTCGAGGGCTTGCCAAATCCCAGATCCGTCGCTGAAGCCCGGATCACTGTCGAGGACTTTCGGGCTCTAAGAGCGTGGTTCTCTGAGCGTTGGGGCTGGCCTCGCATGTGGTGCGAGGACACTTGGCAAACCGATCTCTCGAACCACCTATTCGCTTCGCAACAAGAGATGTTTGGCACACTGATTATCATCCTTGCTTCGGAATTGTGCCGCGACAATTCCAGCGAAGATGCGGTTTGGCCCGCTGTTACGGCAGTTCTCAGAGCAGATAAGATCACATTCCCAGTGCTTTTTGTGGGCGGTCAACCAACCCCTGCGTGCAAGAAATCGATTGCTGCAGGTGCTCGGAGAATTAACTTACGGAACCTTATTGACCGGTATGGTGCACAGGAATACTTCGACACTCTCAAGCTACAGTTCGGTTTCACCATCAAAGGAGCGGTTCGAAGGTTACCCGAGTGGTTGGACGGACTGGGACCTCCCATCGCGGTCCGGATTCTCACAGGAGTCGAAACTGAGTACAAGGACCTCAGCTCAACTTCATTCACGGAGCTCTGGGACAGTCTGCGGGATTTTCGACACGAGCGAGTTTCGGAGGATTACACATCCACCATTCTCCAAGCGTCCCCTTGGATTCGTTCTGATTGGACACCCGAGTTGCTGCGGGTTGCAAGACTCCGGCTCAGTCGGCCATCTGTAGTGTTGGGTGGTATTGGGACCGCCGAACATTCGAGCGAGCTTGTCTATGAGCCGACCCTCCAGTGGGAGGAATCCTCGAAGCCGCGGCTGACGCTGCGCCTCAATGAGGAACGAGTCAGTGAGATGCTTGCGGAAGCAGACGTGGCGACCTTCGCTGTCGATGGACGAGTGGTGGACCGCTGGATAGCCCTAGAGGGAGGCGGATGGCGCGGCAAACGAGAGCTATCGTGCGAACCAGAGGGTGCAAAACCGAATCTTCGCCCAAAGTTGCTAACTATCAGTAGTAATGGACAACCGATCGAAGAGATTGATCTTCTTGAGATGAACTTCAGTGAACCGCTGATGATATTTGATCTCAGGACACGCGAGTTGGTGAGTCCTTCTTCCAAGTTGGATCGCTATAGGGACTACGGGCTGATATGCGATACGGACTTCAGTATTCCAGAAGCGGCCCAATGCTTGAAACTGAAAGATCGCTGCGCGTACCGACTGAACTCTCCTTGGTCCTACGACGTAAGAGCCATATGCGATGGAGCGCTGTACTGGCAACCGAAGATCGACGAAACCGAGCGACTGCAGCAGATTCGCCTAATTCTCGAGTCCCCTCACGGAGAGGTCGCAGAGGTTGGGTCGGCCTCCAACGTCTGGGTCAGGGGTGTACCGAAAGACGCAACAGCTGTCTCGTTGATCGCAGGAAGTTCCGTTAATGTTTTGAGACAGGAAAGTGAGGTTTGGAAGACAGAGCGACCGACCCCGATCACACTCGGTATGTGTCTCGGCGAAGAAAGGCTCCGGGTGCGCGTGATTGGGGCCGGTTACGCGCGCACTGTTGTGCCAAAGCTTTCTTTGAATCTCCGAGGACTTGCGTGTGTCGAGACGGACTCCGACGCAGATACGCAACCTCGGTGGCGGCTTTTGAACCGCAAGCAGCCTTTGAATCGAGCTGACGGTAGCGGCAGGGCGCGGGTCTTCGTGGAAACAAGGCCCTCCCAGCTATATGAAGGAGAGTGTCGAGTAACCGCAATCAGCTCGCGAACGCTGCCCCTTAGGTACCTTTACGGATGGAGTGCCCCACTGATCGTCCGTTCTTCGGGATGTTCAAGCTCGGTTATGGTTGACTCAGTCGAAGACTATGGATTAGGCCGCTTCCTACCTTCACTATTCGGGCGTCCGACCGGCTCGTGGATCTACTGGCGAAGCCCTATGCTGCCAAGCAACGCCCATCAAATCTTTGTTTGGTCTGACATCCTTCAGGAACCACAGATATTTGGCTCGAACGCCATATTGGGTCAACAGGACGGAGCACTATGGAAACTGCCAAGTCTGGCATCGGTCGCTGCGATGGCGGTCGCCTATCGAGGTGCGCGCATCTCTTCTTATTGGACTCCGCAAGCCATAATTCGCGCCCTACGGAACAAGCTCTCCGCAACGATATTTGGCCTGTTTCGATGGCTGAAACTGCCAGTTTTGAATACGGTATTTAGGAGGCCATTGCAAGAAGCTATTCTCGTTGCTCCTTCCGAATTCCTGAGAGGTTGGCTTGCTGAGCCACTGCGGTTCGGGCTTGTTCATCGTCCGGCAGAGGAAGGCCTGGACACAGTGATTCGAGAATTTCTTTGGGATTATGTGGAACGGAATGAGAGCAAGATGGATAACATTGTGCGAGCGTTTCCCGGATCCCAAGGGCAACCCGGATCTCAGAGTGAGTCCGAGGCTTTTAAGTCGATGTTGATGCATCTCGGAGAACTCTGTCCTTCCTTGGCTTACAATCTTGCAAAGCACAAGCTCCGGAGCAATAAATATAGAAAATACGTGCGTGCCGTTGTAGGTGCTCTGCTTCGACAGCGCGAACCTACAGAGCCCTCGCAGACGCAGAGCCAGTTGTTCGCAGTTTGTCGCGACTGCGCTAACCTTCTGGGAATCACGTCGGAGACGCTGGAGACCGGCGTGCAAGAATTCTGTTCTCACTTGGACGGCAGACCTTCCAACTATAAGCAACTAGAACATGAATTGCGGAGACTGGGAGAAACATCGCTCGGCCGGCAGTTTATCAGCGCCTCGTTGCTTTATAGACTGGCCGAAAGGACAGGGTTGTGAGCCAACTCGATGCACTTGAGCTTGTCGAATTGATGAGGCGGCGACTGGTGGATCTGGCTGTGTCCGAGAATTACCTACAAGATGCCGCCCTCGCTGAGGCAGCGGCCACAGTCTGGAGTGGTGAAGCTGAAGATGGTGGCCGTCTAGTTAGTGAGTTGTGGGTGCAAGGCGCCTTTCCGAGCAAACTGTCCGACGATTCGTTGGAATCGCTGGCCGACGATGGCCTGTTTCCGAGAGATCTCTGCCGGTACTTGGACAGCTCGGGCAAGTTCCCGGCATCCCGAAAACTGTTTGCACATCAAGCCGCTGCCTTTCGTCACGTAATGAGTTCGCAATCCGTCGAGCAGCCCTCACTTGTAATCACTGCTGGAACTGGCGCTGGCAAGACCGAAGCATTTCTCTTGCCGATTCTTGCTGGGCTTTGGAAGGAGCGACGCGAAGCCAACGACCGCGGCATTCGCTGCTTGATTCTTTATCCTATGAACGCCCTAGTTACGGATCAGGTAACACGACTCTACGAGTTGTTAAGAGGGCAAAACACATTGAGCTTGTTTCATTTTACGAGCGAGACCCCGGAGACGGACGCCAGGGTAAAGCCAGAAGAAAGGTGGGAACCTTGCAGACGGCGGAGCCGTCAGGCTGCGCGAGCTAGTATTCCTGACATTGTGATCACCAACTACTCCATGTTGGAATATATGCTGTGTCGACCACAAGACCGAGAGTTCTTTGGACCCGCGCTACGTTATATCGTTTTGGACGAGGCTCACCTGTATACCGGGACGCTCGCCGCCGAGATTACGCTACTACTTAGGCGCGTCAAAGATCGTTGCCGGGTTCTTCCCGAACATGTCACTCACATCGCCACGTCCGCAACTCTGGGGGGAACGCACGAAGACCTAAGTAGCTTTGCAGCTACCGTGTTCTCCATACCGAGTCGATTGGTCAGGGTGATTTCCGGAATCAAAGCGCCGCTGTCGATCTCTTGCGAACTCAAACGTGCCCCAACTCCCGACGCGCATGAACTCGCTCAGTATTCTGGAATAGAAGTCGTAACCTTGACGGCTGATGGAACATTTGTTGAACCAGATGAAGTCGTAACTTCTCGAGTGCGTCGGCTGTTGTCAAACCTATTACCGGAAGAGGTCGTTTCCTCAGCAGCGACATCTACCCAAAGACTGGCGCCGTTTCTTAAGCTCTCCTTGGAACAAGCCCCCATTATTAGGCGGCTCATGGAGCTCTTACACGATTACGACCTTCTTTCAATCGACGACCTCACCTCTAAACTATGGCACCAGACGACTAAGGAGACACGTGAAGCCACGACCTTACTGTTGAGACTGACCGCGGCGGCCCGGTTGCAGGAAAACGAGTCCCCGCTGATTCCTCACCGCCTTCATTTCCTGGTTCGAGCGCCACAAGGCCTGTCGGCATGTCTTAATAAAAACTGCTCTGGTCCGACTCACTTGCGAGCTGAGAATATTGGCTGCGTCCAGGCTCCCAGGGACCGATGCTTGCACTGTGGAGCCGTGACACTTCCGCTGCATCGGTGCAGGGCTTGTGGTCAATGGGCCCTTTCCGGGCACGAAAACGCCGAAACGGGAGAATTGGAATCGGGATACTTCGCCGAGGTCACTAAACGTCGTTATTATCTTGTTGCAAATGCAAGAGGGAAAGAACTTGCAGTGATATTCGTCAACTCCGAAACAGGCGAATACTATGGCAAAGGCGATGGTACTCGACTGTTCCGTGCGCCGTGCCCAAGACATGGCGCTAAGTGCGACGACCCCGCAGCTTGCAACCTGCAAAAATGTCCTTACTGCGAGACTCCTTGGAGTGTATCGCCAGATGACGACGAGGAGAGCCGGGATCTGCAGATCCAACCCTTAAGAGGAGCAGAGCGCCTTGCCGTAGGTGTTGCGGCAGAAACTGTCCTCTACGGAATGCCTGAGTATCCCGATGTATCCCGAGATTGGAAGCCGGGAAAGGGGCGCCGCTTGCTCTGTTTCAGCGATTCTCGCCGCGAGGCGGCAAGACTCGGTCCCCTGCTGACCAACCAACATGAAATCTGGGTCATTCGATCAGCGATATCTAATACACTTGCCAACTATCCGTACCCCTCGTTGCCTTACCTCAGGCGACAGATCGAAAGATATGAGGCTGACGCCGCGGATCCCACCCTACCTCCGTTAGATCGGGATGAAGCGTCCAACAAGGTCAACGGGCTTATCAACCAACTGGGGATGGCGACGGCGGGAGTTCCTTTCACAGACTTTGCTAGGACTCTGGCGGGTGATTCCCGCATAGCAGAGCTTCTCGATCGGCAGCTCGCGGAGAAGCATTCGGAATGGCGACAGGAACAATGGAAAGACAATAGGAAGAGCGTTGCAGCTCACGCCGAGGCTTTGATCGCTCAAGAATTAGACAACCCGCTGCGAACCGCCGTTTCCACAGAGGCAGCCGGACTATTGGAACTTGTATATCCGGGGCTAGCCGAACTGCCTTTGCCCCCGAGCTTCGCTGGTCGGCTACCAAGTGACGAGATTCGGCATAAGCTTGCAGCTGCGTGGCCCGACGTTTTAGCCGCCCTCATGGATACACTACGGGCGGATCGAAGTGTGGACTGGTCAAAGGAGGAAATTGGTCGTAAATGGAATGAAGAATCGCCATTGTACGGGCGCTGGTGTACTCGCTCAAGAAACGGCTGGACCGCCCGTCGCTTCATTGGAGACGGTAGTCGCCCGAGCGACACGCTCCAGCTTCGTCTCTGGTTTGCAAAGACCTTGCTTTCAGCAGCAGGTTGTCCTGATTCCTATTCATCACAACTGCTCGAATCTGCGTTTAATCAGTTATACGAAAGTGCAGGAACACAAAAGCTATCCTGGCTTCGATGCGAACTCCACGAGGTTGGTCGTGACGAGTCCGATCAAGCCATTCAGATTCTTCTTGATAAGCTTCGGCTACGCGTACCGGTTAAGCTTTATCGATGCCCCGATACTGGCACCCTCTGGCCTCGCACGATTTTAGGTTGGGCTCCGCTCAGAGGTTGCTTAGGGCATCTCCGGGAGATCTCCCGCGACGAAGCTGACAGCGACCGTCGCTGGGCCAGGGCTAGAACAGAGCTACGCGAATATTCCATCTTTAACATGGGTTTATGGGGTGAGGAACATTCCGCCCAATTGAGCCCGGAGGAAAACAAACGAAGGCAGTTTTTGTTCAAAGACGGCGCACGCAATCTGCTGTCATCGACTACGACAATGGAACTCGGCATTGATATTGGCGGATTGAACGGGGTGATGCTCGGAAACGTGCCGCCTGGACGTGCAAATCATATGCAGCGAGCCGGACGCGCGGGGAGGCGGTCTGACGGATCGTCTGTCGTGGTTACGTTTGCCAGAAACAGGGCGTTTGATCGGGAGGTGTTCGCTAGATTTAAAGACTTCTTGGATCGACCCTTCCGGCGCCCGGTCATCTTCCTGGATCGACAGCGCTTCGTCCGCCGACATCTGCACGCAATGCTCCTCGCCGAGTTCTTCGCGCCCATTCAATCTGACCGAACAGGCGCTATGGCCGCATACTCAAATATGGGTAACAACATATTTGCCTGACCAAACTTCATAAAAGACTCTGTGAAGGCGTACATGACCACGAATCAGGCTACGATTTGCGCTTTCGCTTTGGACTAGCCTTGCGTTTGCGCTTAGCTTCAACTACCTCGCTCTTGGGAACCTTCATCAGATTTCTCAGGAGCGATGTGAATCCGCTCATGGCCCCATCGGGGTCTTCCACTTCGGTATCGCGCTTCATGCGCACTCTGGTGCTCCAGTCAGTTCCTTGTAAGTCAGTCTGCGATTGACGATGCGTCCCAACACTGCCGCGAATCGGCCAGCATCATCCAACTTGCGGAGGTTGTACCGGAACGATTGTTCGTCAAGGTAGCGATGGAGATGAAACGGCTCCACGCTCACATACGTGCCGTGAATACTCCGCTTGAGAAGCGACCAGAAATTCTCAAGAGTGTTGGTGTGAACTCTGCCGTCCACGTAGGCAACCGCATGGTCAATTACCTGATGAGCATAATCGCCTTCGAGTCCATCATATGACCGGAGAGCGTCACTGTAGAGTGCCGAGCCTGCCTGCACGTTATTCTCGACTACTGCACAAAGCGTTGACTTCTTGCGGTCTGGCACGACGCAGGTGCGAATCTCGCCACCACGCTCAACCATGCCCATTACCGCCGTCTTGTCAGTTCCGCCCGTTCCAGTGATGCGGCGCTTGCGCTGGGCAATGTGCATGTTCCGTGCCTTGCCGCCAATGAAAGTCTCGTCCACTTCGACTTCGCCCGACAGTTGCTTCATAAACGTGCCAGACTGCATGGCCTTGCGGATACGGTGAAACATGAACCACGCGCTTTTCTGCGTGACGCCCAACGCTCTAGCAAGTTCATAGCTGCTCATGCCGTTCTTGCAGGCTGCCAGCATCCACACAGCGGGGAGCCACTTCGCAAGAGGAATCGGCGAGTCCTCAAATATCGTGCCGACCTTGAGCGAGAATTTGGGGCGCTCATGCTTGCCGTAGCACTTCCACACGCGAGCGTTCAACAAATACACGACATGGTCGGAATTGCAGGTAGGGCAACGAACGACGCCATCCGACCAGCGAGCAGCGACCATGAACTTGCGGCAGTTGTCGAAATCGCTGAAGAACTCTACCGCTTCCAGCAGCGTTTTCGGGCTGTCATTGATTTTCTTCATGGTCAGCATAGTACCTTACAACTGTGCGGTCTGTCAAGTCCTTTATTTCGCCTATTTTGTGCAAGTTGCAAGACCCTTACCATTCTTCATCAGTCGTCGTCATACCTGTCGTAGATATCGGTTGGTATTTCAAGTGGCATTTCTTGAGTACGACTACCGCCCACGAGAGCTGTCCCCGAGATCGGAACAGGAAATAAATGCCCTTTCTTGTGAAATTCAGTTCCGATTGATACTTGCCCCTTCTCGTCGGCTGTTATAAATCTCGCCCTTCTTCCATAGTGAGTAGGTTGACCAGACAACTTTTGGAAGGTGCCTTCATACATCATTACGCCAGGAATGTTGTTGTTATTTACGCCGAGGATACTGGCGAGCATCTTGATGATTATTTTACCGTCTGGCAGTATTTTGGTTGCTGCGATAGAGACATTATTGCTCCCAGTTTCAAAGGTAGCGACGATTTTATTTTTATCAATGACGATGCCTTTTGGGGGGTGTCCGTCGGTCCCTTCCTCCCCAATTAACACACTAACGTCTTCACATCCTAAGTGAGATAATACTTCAATACGCATAACTGGGAATGGAAGGTATAGGCGTTCTTTAAAGTTAGAGACTTCCGCAGCCCGCCTTTCATTCGTAATAATAAGAATCATTCTCGTCCAAATTAGCTCCGCTGTGCTGAGCGCGGCTGGGAAGAAGAAGGCTGAGAGTCTCTGATAAGTTGAGTTGGCGAAGACCAACGAGTC